>ORMF010032555.1_pt1 | contig 25522 bp, 28 predicted proteins | sample 1779871 | NCBI WGS metagenome assembly ORMF01 (sample SAMEA104232316, study PRJEB22302) | groundwater metagenome | biome: forest; feature: aquifer; material: groundwater | place: USA | collected 2011-08-07 | depth 5.4 m | reverse complement strand
GGGAAGCTTCGCGGCCTCCTCCGCGAGCTCCGCGGCGAGCTCGCGCGGCGGCCGCCGCTGCGTGCCCGCGAGCTTCAGCGCGGCGTTCGTCGCGTAGTCGCCGTGCGCGGCGTCGCTCGGGCGGTCGAGGACGACCTCCGGGCCGAGCGCCGCGGCGAGCTCTCGTACTGGGTCAGTCGCCAACGGTCTCGGCGGCGGCGAAGAGGTCTTCGAGGCGCCGCAGCTCCTCGGCGGTCCCGACGCCGACGAGCACGTCGCCCGGGTCGATGCGCACGTCGGGCTCCGGCGTCGTGTCGAACGTGCCGTCCTTCTTGCGCAGGGCGACGATGATCGCCCCCGTCGCGTGCCGGACTCGAATAGCGCGGATCGTCTTGCCCGCATGGATGCACGACGCGGGAACCTCGATCTCCGCCATGTGCAGGTCGGGACCGGTCGCAGTCGTCACGGCGTCGAGGAACGCCGTCACCTGGGGCTTCAGCACGAGGTTCGCCATCGTACGGCCGGCGGTCGCGTACGGAAGAACGACCCGGTCGGCGCCGGCGAGCTTCAGCTTCTTCGCCGCATCCTCGTCGGAGGCCCGCGCCACGATCTGCATGCCGGGCCGCACGCTGCGCGCCGAGAGCGCGATGTAGAGGTTGTCGGCGTCGGAGTCTGACGCGGCAACCAGGCCCTTCGCGTGCTCGATCCCGGCTCGACGCAGGTCGTCGTCGTCGGTCGCGTTGCCCTCGATCAGCAGATCGCCGTGCTCCTTCGCGGCGGTCACCGCGTCCTCCCGGAAGTCGAGGACGACATAGGGCTCGCCGGACACGCGGAACTCCTCCGCGACACGGCGGCCGACGCGGCCGTAACCGCAGATGATGAAGTGATCGCGCAGGCGTTCGATGGTTCGCTCCCTCCGTCGCTCGGCCAGCACTCCCGTCAGCACTCCACCGGCGATGACTTCGACGATAACGGCACCGGCGTAGGCGATGATCGTCAACCCGGCGAGCACGAGCACGATCGAGAGAGCGCGCGCGCCGTCACCCGACGGCACCGTGTCGAGCCCGGCGAGCGTCGCGGTGACGACGCTGCGGTAGAACGCCTGGAACCAGGGCTCGTCGAGGATCAGGTGGAATCCCACCGTCCCTGCGCCCATGGTGGCAACGACGGCAACGGTCAGGCGCGCGGTCTGGCGGAGGCGAAGGCTCGTTCCCATGCCCCCGTAGTATCGTGGCCACGTGGAGGAGGATCTCCCACCCCAGGGCGAGCCCGGCGAACGCAGGATCAACATCCACCTCGACCCGGAGGACATCGCGGGGGCGTATGCGAACTTCGCCAACATCAGCTTTTCGCGCTACGAGTTCACCCTGACCTTCGCCCGCATCGAGCACGAGGTCGAGGAGGGCGACGTCCCGGGGGCAGTGGTGGCGCGGGTGAACGCATCGCCGCGCTTCATGGAGGAGCTGATCGCGGCGCTCCAGGACTCGTGGTCGAAGTGGCAGACGACCGAGGGCATCCGCAATCTCCCCGAGGCGCCTTCGCACGACCCTCGCTGAGGGGCCGCTAGCGTTGGACGCCGATGCGCATCGCCGTCGTCTCTGACATCCACGGGAACCTCCACGCCCTCGAGGCCGTCTTCGCGATGCTCGAGCCGGAGCCGCCGGACGAGCTCTGGTGCCTGGGCGACCTGGTCGGCTACGGCGCTCGTCCGAACGAATGCTGCGCGGCGATCGAGGCGCGTTCAAGCGTCTGCCTTGTGGGGAATCACGACCTCGCCGTGCGAGGGACTATCGACCTGGACGAGTTCAGCGGCGACGCTGGTGCCGCCGCGCGCTGGACACGCGATGCGCTCTCTGCCGAATCGCTCGGGTTCCTGCGGTCGCTCGAGCCTCAGGGCGCCCGCGCGGACGTCGCGCTTTTCCACGGCAGCGCCCGCGATCCCGTCTGGGAGTACGTCCTCTCCGACCCTGTCGCGGTCGCGACGCTCGAGTTGACGGAAGAGCCCGTCGTCCTCGTCGGGCACAGCCACGTCGCACTCCACGTCCAGCTCGAGGGCGACGGCTTCACGGGCGGGCTCTCGCCCGCCGGGACGGAGGTCGACCTGGGCCGAGGCAGGGCGTTGCTCAACCCGGGCTCGGTCGGCCAGCCGCGCGACGGCGACCCGCGCGCGGCCTATCTCCTGCTCGACCTCGACGCGCGCACGGCGAGCTTCCGCCGGGTCGAGTACGACGTCGCACGCACGCAGGCCGAGATCCGCGAGGCGGGCCTGCCGGAGACGCTCGCGGCTCGGCTCGGGACCGGCCAGTGAAGACGCTCGCGGTCGCCGTCGCTCTCGGAGCCCTCGCAGCCGCGGGCTGCGGAAGTGCGAAGCAGGCCGCGACGCCGGCGCCGCCGAAGCTCCCGCGCGCGCTCGCCCAGCTGTGGGCGCAGCAGGCTGACGCGATCGCCGCCGCCCTCACCGCAGGGGACGGGTGCACCGCGGAGACGCAGGCGGCGGCGCTCCGCGCGCAGGTCGCGCAGGCCGTGAACGACGGCCGCATCCCGCGGCGGTACCTCGAGCCGCTCGTCGGCACGGTGAACGCCCTGCCCGCCCGGATCGCGTGCAATCCGGCGCCCACGCCCGCCCCTGGGAAGCACGGGCAGAAGGACAAGCACGGCGGCCAGGGCAAGGGCGACGATTGAGCTCGCCGCTCGTCATGGGCCGTTACCGCGTCGAGCGTCCGCTCGGCCACGGAGCGATGTCGACGGTCGATCTCGCGCGCGACGTCGAGCTCGACCGGGAGGTCGCGCTCAAGCGTCTGGCGGAGAACCTCGCCCGCGACGACGATCTCCGCGCCCGCTTCCAGCGCGAGGCCCGCCTTGCGGCACGCCTCGCGCATCCGAACGTGATCCAGATCTACGACGTCGGCGAGGACGACGACGGCCGGCCGTTCATCGCGATGGAGTACGTCGCGGGCGAGACCCTCGCCGAGCTGGTCGCGCGGCGCGGGCCGCTGCCGCCGAACGAGGCGGCGGAGCTCGGCGTCCAGGCGTGCCGCGCGCTCGCGGCCGCCCACGAGGCCGGGCTCGTCCACCGCGACGTGAAGCCGCAGAACCTGCTGCTCCGCAGCGACGGTGTGCTGAAGCTCGGCGACTTCGGCGTCGCGTTCGGCCTCGAGGGAACGCGGCTCACCATGGCCGGCACCGTCCTCGGCACCGCGGCCTACTTCGCGCCGGAGCAGGCACGCGGCGAAGAGGTCACCGCCGCCGCGGACGTCTACGGCGTCGGGGGGGTGCTCTACGAGCTTCTCACGGGCCGGCCGCCGCGCAACCCGACGACGCTGGCCGAGCTGTCGGAGAACTCGGCGATCCCTGTCCCGCAGGGCGCGCCTCCCGAGCTCGCTCGCCTCGTCATGAGCTGCCTCGCCGCCGCTCCCACGGACCGGCCTGCGTCGGCGGCGGAGCTCGCCGGCGAGCTCGCTGCGACGCTGCCGGAGCGGCAGACCCTGCCGCTGCCCGACCACCCCTCGCTGCGGGCCACGCAGATCAAGGCTCCGGCGCCGCGCGCCGCGGGCACACGGCCGAGGCCTGCACTGCTCCTCGCCGCGGCGGCGGCGGTGGCCGTGACAGCCGGCGTCATCGCCGCGCTCTCGGCGGGTGGCGGCTCGTCGGCGAAGCCCGCCCCGGCGCCGAAGGTCACGGGCATCCCGCAGGCGCCGACGGCGCAGCAGGAGGCCCAGGCTCTCGCCGCGTGGCTGCGGCGCTACTCGCGCTAGGCGGAGGGTGCGCCCGCGGCCTGGGCCGCGTCGGCGTCGACCTCGGGCTCGCCGTAGAGGTGGATCCCCTCTCGCGCGAGCGCGAGCTGCACGTCTTCGCGTGCCTTGTAGATCCGCCACTTCACGGTGGCGAGCGTCACCTCGAGCGAGTCGGCGATCTCCGTATACGAGAGGCCGACCACGTCGCGCAGGAGCAGCGCCATCTTCAGGTCGACGTTCAGCCCTCCGATCGCACGCCACACGGCGTCGATCGCCTCGAGCCGCTCGAACGGCGCGTCGAGCACCTCGAGCGGCGGGAGGTCCTCGATGTCGACGACCGCGCGCGGCCTGCGCTCCATCGCGCGCAACTCGTCGAGCACGCGGTTCTTCGTCACCTGGAAGAGCCACGTCGTGAACTTCGACCGGAGCGAGAAACGCGGGAGCCCCTGGAAGACGCGGAGGAACACCTCCTGCGTCAGGTCTTCGGCGAGCGACCTGTCCCCGACGAGGCGCAGCACGTAGTTGAAGACCGGGACCTGATACGCACGCACGATGATCGAGAAGGCGCGTTCATCACCACGCTGGGCCTTCCGCAGGACGCCGAAGTCAGGCTGGGGCAGCGACAAGGTTCGCCATGATAGCCGGGTTACTGGTCGCCATCAGCCAAATCCGAGCCCGTCATGTGTAATGGTTTGGCAAGTTGGAGGAGGCCGAGGGCGGTCGGAACGAGGTCGGAGAGCTCGCCCTCCCTCAGGGTGAGGCCGTTCTCCGTGCAGATCAAGGGGACACGATTCGTCGTGTGCGCCGTGTGTGGGCTCACCCCGTCGTCCTCGACCATCTTCTCCGCATTCCCGTGGTCGGCGGTGATCAGGCAGATGCCGCCCGCGGCATGCACCGCGTCGACCACGCGGCCCAGGCACGCATCGGTCGTCTCGACGGCCGCGACGACGGCCGGGATCACCCCCGTGTGCCCGACCATGTCGGGGTTCGCGAAGTTCAGCACCGCGAACGCGTAGCCCAGGCCGATCTCCTCGACGAAGCGGTCGGTGAGCTCGCCCGCCGACATCTCCGGGGCGAGGTCGTAGCTCGCGACGTCGCGCCGTGACGGCGCCATCAGGTGGGTCTCTCCCGGGAACGCCTCCTCGCGGCCGCCGTTGAAGAAGTACGTCACGTGGGCGTACTTCTCCGTCTCCGCCATGTGCAGCTGCCGGAGCCCCTGGGCGGCGAGCACCTCCGCCATCACCAGGTCGACCTTCTGCTCGGGAAACGCGATCGGGAAGTCGAAGTCGTCGCGGTACTTCGTCATCGTCGTCACGTCGACGCCGAACTCTCCGAGCTTCTCCGACAGCTGGCGTGCCCGATCCGGGCGGAAGTTGAACGAGATCACGGAGTCCTTCGCGGCGTCGAGTCGTGGCCTGCCGTCGAGGACGACGGGGAGGATGAACTCGTCGGTGAGGTCCGCCTTGTAGCTCGCCTGGATCGCGTGCAGAGGATCGACGTCGTGCACGCCCTTGCCGTGCACGATCGCGTCGAGCGCGAGCTGCGTCCGCTCCCAGCGCTTGTCGCGGTCCATCGCGTAGTACCGGCCGGCGACGGTCGCGACGCGATCGCCCGGCAGCTCGGCCAGGTCGCGCAGCGCGGCGTGCGGCGAGACGTCGCGCCCATCCGTGAAGGCGTGGATCCACGTGCGGTGCGTCATGCCTTCCCGCTGCGCGAGCTCGAGCAGTGCACGGACATGGTCGATGTGCGCGTGGACGCCGCCGTATGACACGAGGCCGAGCAGGTGGACGTCTCCCCCGCGCTCGTTCGCCCGTCTGAACGCGGAGACGAGTGCCTCGTTCTCGAAGAAGCTCCCGTCGTGGATCGAGCGGTTCACCCGCTGGAAGTCCTGGTCGAGCACACGCCCGGAGCCGATCGTCAGGTGGCCCACCTCCGAGTTCCCCATCTGGCCGGGCGGCAGCCCGACGGCCTCTCCCGAGGCGGCGAGCGTCGTGTGGGGGTACTCCACCCAGAGACGGTCGAACACCGGCGTGTCGGCGAGCTCGACGGCGTTCCCCGGGCCCGGCGGGGCGAGGCCCCAGCCGTCGAGGATCACGAGCGCTACGAGCGGGATCGGCCGGCGGCTTCGCATATGGAGGCGAACGACTCGACGTCCAGCGATGCTCCGCCGACGAGCGCGCCGTCGACGTCGGGCTGCGAGAGCAGCTCGTCCGCGTTGTCGGGCTTCACCGAGCCGCCGTAGAGCACCGGGCGGTCGAGCAGCGATTTCACGAACGCATGCGCCTCCTGTGCCATCTCCGGCGTTGCGGTGCGCCCGGTGCCGATCGCCCAGACGGGCTCGTAGGCGAGCACGAGTCGCTCGTGCGCGCCGCACGTGTCGCGGATCGCGTCGACCTGGATGCGGAGCACGGTCTCCATGTCGCCGGCGTCCCGCTCCTCCTGCGTCTCACCGACGCAGGCGATCACGCCGAGCCCGGCCCGCAGCGCGGCCTGCGCGCGCCGCGCGACGCCGGCGTCGGTCTCGCCGAAGTACTGGCGCCGCTCCGAGTGGCCGACGAGCGAGCCGCCGGCGCCGAGGCCGACCAGCATCGACGGTGAGATCTCGCCCGTGTACGCGCCCTCGTCCTCCCAGTGGACGTTCTGCGCATAGGTCGTGAGGCCGGCGCCCACGCAGCTCGCGAGCGAGACGTACGGCGGGCAGACGATCGCATCGACTTCGGAGAGGCCGGCGAGCCGCGCCGCGAGCGCTCCTGGATCAGGCCCCTGGAACATCTTCCAGTTGCCGGCGACGATCACGTGCCCGCCTCGACGGCCGACGCGATCGCCGCGACGCCCGGCAGCTCCTTGCCCTCGAGCAGCTCGAGGCTGGCGCCGCCGCCCGTCGAGACCCAGGAGATCCTGTCGGCGAGGCCGAGCTCGTTCAGCGCACGCACGGAATCGGCGCCGCCGACAACGGAGAAGGACCGTTCGTTCGCCGCGACCGCCTGCGCGACGGCCTTCGTGCCCTCGGCGAACTGCGGCCATTCGAAGACGCCCATCGGCCCGTTCCAGAAGATCGTGCGTGCGCCAGCGATCGCCGTGCCGAAGCGCTCGCGCGTCTCGGGGCCGATGTCCAGCCCCAGCCATCCGTCCGGTAGGTCGCCGACGGCGTAGACGCCCGACTCGGCGTCCTCGGCGAACGCGGCGGCGCCGACGACGTCGCTCGGCAGCTCGACGTCGAACTCGAGCGGGTTCTCGACGCGCACCTGCTCGGCCATCTTGCCGCCGATCAGCACCGTGTCCGCGCGCCCGCCGAGGTTCTGGAGCACTCCCAGCTTGTCGTCGACCTTGGCTCCACCGGAGATCAAGACGAAGGGACGCTCGACGTCGCCGAGCAGCGTGCCGAGGTGCTTCAGCTCCTCTTCGAGCAAGAGCCCTGCGTACGCGGGGAGCAGATGCGCGACGCCCTCGGTGGAAGCGTGCGCGCGGTGAGCCGATCCGAAGGCGTCGTTGACGTACAGATCGCATCCGTCGGCGAGCTCGTGGGCGAACGACGGGTCGTTGGCCGTCTCGCGCGCGTCGAAGCGCGTGTTCTCGAGCACGCTGAGCCGGTCGTCGGGCAGAAGCTCCCGGAGCCGTTCCCGCACGGGCGCCATCGAGTAGGCCGCGCGGTCCTCCTCCGTCTTCGGCCGGCCGAGGTGCGAGCAGACGCGCACCGCCGACGCGCCGCCGTCGAGGAGCAGGCGGAGGGTCGGCAGCGAGGCACGGATACGCATGTCGTCGGCGACCCGCCCGTTCTCGAGCGGGACGTTCAGGTCCGACCGGACCAGGACGGTCTTGCCCGCGACATCGGCGTCGCGAACGGAGCGCGGAAGCCGCATCACTCGACCCTCGCTACGCCGCGACCGCGGCCGGCATCGTCTTGGCGATCTTCGCAACGAGGTCGACGAGGCGACAGCTGTAGCCCCACTCGTTGTCGTACCAGCCGAAGACCTTCACGAGGTTGCCGTTCACCATGGTCAGCTCGCTGTCGAAGATCGACGAGAAGGACGAGTGCACGATGTCGGTCGAGACGAGCGGCTCGTCGGAGTACTGGAGGATGCCCGCGAGGTCGCCGGCGTCCGCCTTCGACTTGAACAGCTCGTTGACCGTGTCTTTGCTCGTCTCGCGCGACACCTGCACGACGAGGTCGACGATCGAGCCCGTCGGCACCGGCGCGCGCATCGACATCCCGTCGACCTTGCCTTTCAGCTCGGGAAGGACGACGCCGATCGCACGCGCCGCGCCCGTCGACGTCGGGATGAGGTTGATCGCGGCGGCCCGTGCGCGTCGCAGGTCATCGTGCGGCAGATCGAGCGTGCGCTGGTCGTTCGTGTACGCGTGGATCGTCGTCATGAACCCGCGCTCGATCGTGTAGGCCTCGTGCAGGATCTTGGCGAGGGGCGCGACGCAGTTGGTCGTGCACGACGCGTTCGAGATGATCGCGTGCTGCTCGGGGTCGTAGTCCCTGTCGTTGACGCCGAGGACGATCGTCACGTCCGGATCCGTGGCGGGCGCCGAGATGACGACCTTCTTCGCGCCTGCGTCGAGATGCTTCTGGGCCCCCTCGCGCTTCGTGAAGAAGCCCGTCGACTCGATGGCGACGTCGATGCCGAGCTCGCTCCACGGCAGCTCAGCAGGATCGCGCTCGGACAGGAGCTTGATCTCGTGGTCGCCGACCCGGATGACGCCGTCGCCGGCCTCGACCGGACGGTCCAGCGTGCCGAGGACCGAGTCGTGCTTCAGCAGGTGCGCCATCGTCCGCACGTCGCCGAGGTCGTTCGCAGCCACGATCTCGAAATCGCCGCCGTGCTGGAGGTAGGCGCGGTAGAAGTTCCTGCCGATCCTCCCGAAGCCGTTGATCCCCACCCTGATCTTCGCCATTGGTCCAGTGCCTTTCGTTCGCTCGCGTTTTCACGCCGAGTCTAACGGCGCTCACTCGAACGGCCCCTCGTAGGAGGCCGAGCTCGGGCGCACAAGGCGGGCCGGAGGGGAAGCTCCGAGGACGACCCTCCCCTCCGGTTTACCACACCCGAGACCGTGGCGACGGACGGGGTCTGAATCCGTCGCCGGACGAGCGCAGACCCGCCGTTGTCGAGTATGACGACTGGGAACTCGCAAGCGCTAGACGAGTTGAAAGTCGTAGACGTGCCGCCGTCAGTCGCCCGCGAGCTCGACGAGGCGGCGAAGCCGGCGGTAGGCGGACGCCTTCGTGAGCGGCGGTCGACAACGTCGCGCGAGCTCCGCGATCGACAGTGTCGGGTGGCGCATTCGAAGCGATGCGAGCTCGTGCAGGTCATCCGGCAGTGCGTCGATGTCGAGCTTGTGCAGCGCCTCGAGTTGCGCGTGCGCGGCCCGACTCGTCCGCACGAGGTTCGCATGATCCGCGTTCGCGAGCCGATTCGCGTCGGAGCGGGTTGCGGCCATCACCGCGTTCTCTTCCAGCAGGAGCACGACGTCGCCCGCCCCCGCGGCGATGAGCACGTCGGTGATCGTCTCCACGCCCTTGGCGTAGGCCACCGCGTGGCGCGCGCGCTCGAGGAGGTGCAGCTCTGCGCCGGCCTGGGCAGCGACCTCGACGATGAAGCGCGCACCTTCGATCTCCGCGCTGCGGATCTCGAGATGCGGATCGCGCGGGCCGCTCAGCGAGCCGGCACCGAGCAGCGCGCCGCGCAGGTACGCACCGCGGCAGCACCGGCGCCCGGTCACTCGCCGCGGCGGCCGCTCCAGCGGCCGGTGCGAGGCGTCGAGGACGCCCGCGCGGTGCAGTGTCTCGTACGCGTGCGGGGTGCCTTCCACGTGCAGCTGGTACCGGGTCGCATGATCGAAGGCCTGCCGCTGGTACGTGCGGATCTCCGAGTCGACCGCGAACGCACGCAGCAGGCTGAAGGCGCGCCGGGCGACCGCGGAGCTGACGAGGTCGAGATGGACGTCGACGATGCCTCGACCGCGCAGGTGCACGCTGCCTGCGACGTGGAAGAGCCCCGAGAGCTCGGCGAGGCGGTCGCAGTCCGAGTCAGGCGCAATCGCTGCGAGCTCGTCGCGCAGATCCTCAGACAGACGCAAGCGCGCCCTCCAGCCTCAGGAGCCGGCGCTTGTACTCCAGCCCGTACGAGCCGTACGAGCCGAGCCCGCCGGCGGCGACGACGCGGTGGCACGGCACGAACAGACCGAGCCGGTTGCGGGCACAGAAGCTGCCCGCCGCCCGCGCGGCGCCGGGAGCGCCGGCGAGCGCGGCCAGCTCGCCGTACGTCACGAGCTCGCCGCGGGGAATCTCCCGCAGCGCGTGCGCGCAGCGCTCGAGGAAGGGCGTCTCGTGCTCAAGGTCGACCGGGACGTCGTCGAACGAGCCGTCGTCACCGGCGAAGTACGCCTGGAGCCGCTCCACGAGCTCGCTCGTGCCGGGCGTCCGTGTCACGCGCGAGGGGTGTGGGAGCTCGTGCCACACCACGCGGCCGTCCTCGAGCCAGAGCTCGCCGACGCCCCAGCCGTCCACCTCGTATGCGACCTGCGTCACCGCCACGTCATGGATCCTAGAATCGAGGTATGAGCACCCATGCAATCTTCCGTGTACCAGAGCCGATCAACGAGCCGGTCCGGAGCTACGCGCCGGGCAGCCCCGAGCGCGAGGAGCTGCGCTTGCGCCTCCAGCAGCTGGAATCGCAGCAGCTGGAGATCCCGCTCGTGATCGGCGGTGAGGAAGTTCGCACCGGGAACACGTTCGAGGCGGTGATGCCGCACCGGCGCGCTCATGTCCTCGCAACCGTGCACAAGGCCGGGGCGACGGAGGTGGAGCGCGCGGTCTCCGCGTCCCAGGAGGCGGCGGCCGACTGGTCGCGCACCCCGTGGGAAGAGCGCGCAACCATCATCCTCCGTGCCGCGGAGCTGCTCGCCGGCCCGTGGCGGCAGACGCTGAACGCGGCGACGATGCTCGGCCAGTCGAAGACCGCCCACCAGGCGGAGATCGACGCGGCGTGCGAGCTGATCGACTTCTGGCGCTTCAACGTCAAGTACATGACGCGCATCTACGAGGAGCAGCCGGTCTCCTCGCCCGGCGTCTGGAACCGGATGGAGTACCGCCCGCTCGAGGGCTTCGTCTTCGCGGTGACGCCGTTCAACTTCACCGCGATCGCCGGCAACCTCCCCACGTCAGCCGTGCTGATGGGGAACACGGTGATCTGGAAGCCCGCGTCGACGGCGGCGTACAGCGCGCACTTCCTGATGAAGCTGTACGAGGAGGCGGGCCTGCCGCCTGGTGTGATCAACCTCGTGTACGGCTCGGGCGCCGAGGTTGGCGACCCGGTGCTCGCGAGCTCGCAGCTCGCAGGCATCCACTTCCCCGGCTCGACCGCCGTCTTCAACGGCATGTGGCGGACGGTCGCGGCGAATCTCGAGCGCTACCGCAACTATCCGCGCATCGTCGGCGAGACGGGCGGCAAGGACTTCATCCTCGCGCACCGCTCGGCGGATCCGGCTGCGGTCGCGACCGCGATCCTGCGTGGCTCGTTCGAATACCAGGGTCAGAAGTGCTCGGCCGCGTCACGCCTCTTCATGCCGTCGAACCTCTGGCCCGAGGTGCGCGACCGGCTCGTGCAGGATGTCGGGGGGCTGAAGATGGGCGACGTCTCCGACTTCGGCAACTTCATGGGCGCGGTGATCGACGGCGGCTCGTTCGAGACGCAGAAGGCAGCGATCGACGAGGCGAACGCAGCGGGCAGCAAGGCGTCGGTGCTCGTCGGGGGCGGGTACGACGACTCCGACGGCTGGTTTGTCGAGCCGACGGTGATCGAGACCACCGACCCCGACTTCCGCACGATGAAGGAGGAGCTGTTCGGCCCCGTCGTGACGGCCTATGTCTACGACGAGAAGCGCTACGACGAGACGCTCGACCTGATCGACGCGGGTGCGCCCTACGGCCTCACCGGCGCGGTGTTCGCCCGCGACCGCGACGCGGTGGCGACGGCGCAGCAGCGCCTGCGCTACGCGGCCGGGAACTTCTACGTCAACGACAAGCCGACCGGCGCGGTGGTCGGGCAGCAGCCGTTCGGCGGTGCGAGGGCGTCCGGCACGAACGACAAGGCCGGCTCGATGTGGAATCTCATCCGCTGGGTCTCGCCGCGGACGATCAAGGAGCTGTTCGTCCCGCCGACCGACTACCGCTACCCGTTCCTCGAGCCGGAGCAGGACGCCGGGAGCTAGCGGTTGTCGGCCGTTTCCGGCTCGACGGCGCTCACGACCTCTTCGAACGCCGCCCAGCGGGCGGCGTAGGCCTCGGCGTCCCCGATCGTCTGGACGAACAGCTGCTCGTACCAGGCGTGGTCGCGGAGGTCGTCGGCGATGAGGTGGAGCGCCATGCCTGGAGGCTAGACCGGGCTCGTTAGCGATCGGTGATGACGCTGTAAGAAGTCGGTGGCGCCCGGCGGGGCGGGCGCCGGCCCCGGCAGCCACGTCTGGTGGCAGTCACGAGCCGTGGCCTTTCGGGCCGCTGGGGATCGAGGAACGCGAGGACGTGCGGGAAGAACGCGCGGACCCTGCCGGCCCGGACATCGTCCGGGCAGCCACGCCCGGTGACAGTCACGAGCCGTGTCCGCTCGCGACAGGGTGACTGCCGTCCCAGCCGGCCGTCGGCAGCGTCGCGGCGAGCTACGACTAGCTCCGCCCCGCCTTGTGCAGCTGTGCGTAGATGCGTCGCGCGGTCTTCGACGGCACGCCGGGCACGCCCTCGAGCTCCTCGGCCGTGGCCGCGAGCATCTGCTCGACCGAGCCGAAGTGCTGCAGGAGCGCGCGTCGCCGTGCAGGGCCGATCCCCTCGAGCTCGTCGAAGATCGAGGCGAAGCCGCGCGCCTCGCGCCGCTGCCGGTGGAACCCGAGCGCGAAGCGATGCGCCTCGTCGCGGACGCGCTGGAGGAGCTGCAGGCCGGGGTTGTGTCGCGACAGGACGATCGGCTCGCTGCTGCCCGGGACGAAGACCTCCTCGATGCGCTTCGCGAGCGCGATCACCGCGACGCGGGGCAGGTCGTAGGCCTGCATCGCGGCGAGCGCGGCGGAGAGCTGCCCCTTTCCGCCGTCGATCACGACGAGATTCGGAGCCGATGCGAACGAGTTGTCGTGCGTCTCACCCGTTCCGTCCGAGAGGCGAGCGAATCGTCGCGAGATCACCTCCGCCATCGCCGCGAAGTCGTCGGGATCCTCGCCGGCGGTCTTGATCCCGAACTTGCGGTAGTCAGCTTTCTTCGGCACGCCGTCCTGAAAGACGACCATCGAGGCGACGGGGTCCTGCCCCATGGCGTGCGAGATGTCGTAGCACTCGATGCGGATCGGGAGCGATTCGAGGTTGACCGCCTCGCGGAGCTCCTCGAGCGACTCGACGCGGCGGAGCATCTTCTGCTCGCTCTGCGCCTGGTCGGTCGAGAGTGCATGGCGCGCGTTCTCGTCGGCGAGCTCCTGCAGACGCCGCTTCTCACCGCGCTCGGCGGTGCGCACCTCGACCCGCGCGCCGCGCTTCTCCGAGAGGAACTCGGCGAGCGCCGAAAGGTCACCCGCGTCGCGGGGCACGACGATCTGCGGCGGCACGCTCGGCGCCGAGCCGTAGTACTCGAGGCTGAACGCCTCGATCACGGTCGTCAGATCCTGACCGCCGACGTTCTCGACGTGGAACGAGTGCCGGTCGACCATCTTGCCGCCGCGCAGCGGAAAGATCTGCACGACAGCGCGGTCGCCCTCGGCGGCGAAGCCGATCACGTCGACGGTGCCGACCGACTGGCGGTCTGCGCCCTGGCGCTCGACGAGGTGCTGCACGGCGTGCAACCGGTTGCGGTAGCGCGCCGCGTCCTCGAACCGCTCCTGCTCGGCGGCGGCATGCATCTTCTGTTCGAGCTCCCGCTGGATCGGCCTCACGTTGCCGGAGAGAAACTCGATCACGCTGTCGATGATCGCGCGATAGTCCGCCTGAGAGACATAGCCGACGCACGGGGCCAGGCACCGCTCGATGTGGTAGTCGAGGCACGGGATCCCCGAGTGGCGGCCCGGCTTCGGGCCCTCGCACGGCCGGTACGGGAAGACGCGGTTCAGCACGTCGAGCGTCTCGCGCACCTTCTTCGCGTTCGCGTACGGCCCGAAGTACCAGACGCCCGGTCGGTGGCGCTCCCGCGTGAACATCACGCGCGGGTAGTCGTCGTCGACCGTCACGGCGATGTACGGGAACGACTTGTCGTCGCGTAAGCGGACGTTGAAGGGCGGGCGGTGCCGCTTGACGAGGTTCTGCTCGAGGTGCAGCGCCTCGACCTCGCTGCCCGTGACGATCACCTCGACGTCGGCGACGCGCGACGGGAGGAGCTGGATCGTGGCCCGGCTGTCGGGCGACTTCTGGAAGTAGGAACGAACGCGCGAGCGCAGCGTCTTCGCTTTGCCGATGTAGAGCACCTTGCCGGCGTCGTCACGGAACAGGTAGACGCCCGGCTTGGCCGGGAGCGTCTTCAACTGCTCTCGGACCCGTTCCGACGCCATGGGATCAACCGTAGCCGGGCGACCGGGGTCTGACCCCCGGGTAGCATTGACGGCATGCAAGGCCAGTACGTCGCATACACCTTCTATCGAGCCGATCCGGCCTGGCGGCGGCTGCCGGTGGAGGAGCGCCAGGCGGGCAAGGACGCCTTCGCCGAGGTCGTCGAGGAGCACGCCGACCGCTTCGAGCACCTGCGTGCGTACACGACCACGGGCGTGCGCCCCGAGACCGATTTCTTCCTCTGGAAGATCACGGACCGGTACGAGGCGCTGGGCGAGCTCGGCTCCGCGCTGAACGGAACGCCGCTCGCCGGCTGGCTCGAGACGCCGTACTCGTATCTCGCGACGACGAAGGCATCGCAGTACACGAGCGCGCGACGTGCGCGCAAGATCACGCCGCAGGGGTCGCCCTACCTTGTCGTCTACCCGTTCGAGAAGGTGCGTCCGTGGTACGCCCTCTCGGTCGACGACCGCCAGCGTGCGATGGACGAGCACATCACGATCGGCCGCGAGGAGTTCCCCGGGATCAAGAACCACACGACCTACTCGTTCGGCATCGACGACCAGGAGTTCATGACCGCGTTCGAGTGCGACGAGCCGGCCGACTTCATGCACCTCATGCTCCGGCTGCGCGACAGCGAGGCCTCGGCGTACACGTTGCGCGACACGCCGATCTTCGTCGGGCAGCACGTCACGATCCGCGAGGCGCTCGCAGCGCTCGACGGCGCGACGACCCGCGTCGAAGCCTGACCGGCGCGCCGCTAGGCGTAGTGGTGCTGGTCGCGCCAGGTGCGCCACATTGCGAGGCCGCTCAGCACGAGCACCCCGACGAACGCGAGGATCTGGAGGCCCGTCGCCCCGCCGTACCAGTTGACGCCGAGGTCGGCGACGGCGAGCAGGGCCGCGCCGTAGAACACGACGCGCGCGCGTGTCGGCCAGGCTGCGATCTCGTCCCGACGCTCCCGCCACATCAGGTAGACGAAGAACGCGATCGCGAGCAGGAAGGCGACGCGCGCGACGATGAGGAGCGCGGCAAGGGTGGCCTGCAACTGGAGCACGACGACGACGGCGACGATCGCCAGGAGAATCAGGAACCCGCGCAGCGTCGGATTCATGCGGGTGAAGAAGGCTCTCATGTGCCGGTCATGAACGCCCGCACGGCGAGCGCTCCTGCCACCAGCGTAGCCCCGGCGAACCAGGCGAGCCGTACGCGACGGTCGGCCGGCGCGTAGAGCCACGGCGCGAGCACTGCGGCGAGCGAAAGGGAGCCGTAGAGGTAGTGCAGGCGGTGCGGCGAGCGCTGGTGGTCGGAGAGCAGGAGCAGGCCGAGCCCGACCTGCGCCACGATGAGCGTCTGCGCCAGCGCGAGCAGGTGGGTGACCAGTCCGCGCGGCTCGCGCCGGCGGTAGTACGCGACACCGGCGAGCACGGCCGCGCCCCAGGTGACGGCCAGGACGAGGAATGCGACGGTGTGGTGGGCCGTTAGCATCGTCGGCGAACGCTACAGAGGGGGACAGATGATCGAGGAGGGCACGCCTGCACCGGACTTCGAGCTTCCGAGCGAGAGCGGGGAGACGGTCAAGCTCTCCGCGCTGCGCGGTCAGCCCGTCGTCCTCTACTTCTATCCCAAGGACGACACGCCGGGCTGCACGACCCAGGCCTGCGGCATCCGCGACGCCTACGGCGAGTTCGAGCGCGCCGGCGCCGTCGTGCTGGGCATCTCGCCCGACGACGAGCGGACGCACAGGAAGTTCAAGGACAAGTACGAGCTCCCTTTCACGCTGCTCGCCGACACGGACCACTCCGTCGCCGAGCAGTACGGCGTGTGGGCCGAGAAGAGCTACGCGGGCAAGACGTACATGGGCGTGAACCGCTCGACGTTCGTGATCGGAGGGGACGGAAACGTCACGAGGGTCATGCACGACGTGAAGCCTGCGACGCACGCGGATGACGTGCTTGCGGCTCTCGGCACGTAACGACCACTCCTAAATCCCCCGAACGAGGGACGGTCCCTCCCGCGTCCGGGGGGTGCCTCGGCCCGGGTGGAGCGAGAGGATCGAGCGGTACTCCACCCCGAATGCAGCTTCTCATCCGCGATCCGGCCTACACCGAGCGCCTGGCGTCGTTTCTTCGGAGCCTTGGCCAGAGCCCGATCATCAGCGGTCCGGACCACGTGGAGCTCGATCCCCCTACCACCCCCGGCGATCGAGCCGAGCTGGAGATCTACCTCCGCGTTTGGAAGGTGCTCTACCCGGAAGCGGAGGTAGAGCTCGCCTGCTGACGGCGGGTCAGCGATCCCTGCAAGGCGAGGATCGCGCCAATGGCGAGGAACGGCAGGCCGTCGGCGGCGCCCAGCGCCGAGGGCACTCCGCGGCCGCGGGGTCGGAAACGCCGAGCCGTCGGAGTATCGTGCCCTCCGTGAGCGGCAGGAGGATCATGCGCTTTGCGGTCGGCCACCGCCGGCGCGAGGCAGACAACGTCCACGAGTCGTTCCGCGTCCTGCGCTGCGTGCGCTGCCTTCCGTAACTGCCATGAAGCGTCGGCGCCTCGATCGCGGCTTGCCTCGTTCCTCCGAGAGAGCCGGTCGACTCTGGAGTCAGTGGAGGAAGCAGCGCGAGGCGATCGAGCCCGCCGAGAGAGACGACGCCGACGGGGCGTCGGCAGGACACGCGCGCCAGGAGGATGCCGCGGCACGCGGCACGGCAGCCGACGCGCGAGGGCGTGCCGCCGCGGCACGCACAACGGATGCCGACGCACGGGGTGTCGCTGCCGACGCGCGACGGGCTGCCGCCGGCGCGCGTGCGCTGGAGGACGGAACACAGATCTCAGATGCCGCCGCGCGCGGTACGGCGGCCGACACGCGTGAGGAGACCGCCGACGCGCGAGGCATCACCGCCGACGCACGAGAAGCGGATGCCGACGAACGTGAGCTCGTCGCCGATGCGCGTGAAGCGGGCGCCGACGCTCGTACGGTCGACGCCGACGCACGAGGCGTCGCCGTCGATGCTCGTGAAGCCGAGGCAAACGCGCAAGCGATCGATGCTGATGCCCGCGGTCTTGCTGCCGACGAGAGAGCACGCGCCGCTGACGCTCGTCTTGCCGAGGCAAATACGCACATGCGTAACGCAAAGGATCATCTCCTCGCCGCATCGGCGCACATGGAGCTTGCCGACCACCGCACCGAAGATGCCGAGCGGCTGATGAGCGCGGCGGATGAGCAGCTCGTCATCGCGGCAGCCAAGCTGGCCGAAGCCACGAGTGACAGCGAGGAATACCAGCGCGCTCTCTATCACTACACGCAACTGATCCGACACCGCATGGCGAATCCGTTGCAGACGATCTCGGGGATGGCGCGAACGCTCAGCGACATGCCGGACTTGCCGCGGTCGGATCGTCTGCTGATGATCGAGGCGATCTACAAGCAGGCGCAGATCCTCGAGCGAGTGTGTCTCGACCCGAAGGTCATGCATGCGAGCGAGCACGGGCTCGATCCGGAGCCGTCACTCAAAGCGCGTGGCGCGTAGCCCTGCGCGACCGCTAAGCCTCCCTCGAAATAGCCGGCCCGCCTGCCGGAGCTCACCTAGACTGATCCGGGGTCACACCGCGACAGGCGGGGGGACCCGATAGCGGCGCCGGCCCCCCGCCGTCGCGCCACTCGGAACATGCGGGACGGCCGGTGGCCCGGGTTGCTCGCCATCGCTCTGGTACGGCGTCGGGACGCGTAACCCCGGAAACCGTTATGCGGATGAGAGGACTTGACCCCCCCCGTCCTTTCGGACACACGGACCTGAACCGTGCGCGTCTACCAATTCCGCCACATCCGCGGGCCGGGGGATTGTAGCCGCGCGGCGAACGGCCCCGAGACCCTGGCTCGCGCGTACCATGGCCTCCCTGCGCCGTCTCGCTCTCGTCCTCCCTGCGGTACTCGGCTCGCTCACCCTGCTCCTCGCAGGCGGCGCGACCGCACGGCCGGCGGCAACGCCGGGCGGGCTCGTCGAGGTCGTCGTCACCCTGCCGCAGCCCCCGCTGGCCGCCGCGATCCGGCGCGACCGCGGCCTCGTCGCCGCGACGACGACCGGCCACCGGCTGAACCTCCGCGCGCCCGCCAGCGTCTCGTATCTTCGCGTGCTCGCCGTCGCGCAGCGGGCGCTCGAGGCGCGCATCGAGCGGGCGATCCCCGACGCGCACGCCCGCTGGCACTACGGCGTCGTCGCAAACGGGCTGGCCGTCGTCGTCCCCCGCTCCGACCTCGCACGGCTGAGCGCGGTGCCGGGGGCCACCGTGTGGCCGTCCGTCACGTACCACCCGCTCCTCAACCGGACGCCCCAGCTGATCGGCGCGCCTGCCGTGTGGGGGCCGACGCTCGCGACCTCGGGGAACGGCATGAAGATCGGCATCATCGACGACGGCCTCGACCAGACACACACCTTCTTCGACCCGACCGGCTTCACGTACCCCGCCGGCTTCCCGAAGGGAAACAGCGCGTACACGTCGGCCAAGGTGATCGTCGCCCGTGCGTTCGCGCCGGCGAGCACGACCTGGAAGTACGCCGGCACGCCGTTCGACCCGCTGAACTCCGAGCACGCGACGAACGTCGCCGGCATCGCCGCGGGCAATCACGACACGGTCGCGACGGTCGAGGGCGCCGGCAAGGTCAAGGTGTCCGGGGTCGCGCCGAGCGCGTACCTCGGCAACTACAAGGTGCTCACGGTTCCGACTGCGAGCTTCGGGCTCGACGGGAACTCGCCCGAGATCGTCGCCGGCATCGAAGCCGCGGTGAAGGACGGCATGGACGTGATCAACCTCTCGCTCGGCGAGCCGGAGATCGAGCCGAGTCGCGACATCGTCGTGCTCGCGCTCGATCGCGCCGCCGACGCGGGCGTCATACCGGGCGTCGCCGCCGGCAACGACGGCGCCGGCAGCGGGTCGATCAGCTCGCCGGCCAACGCGCTGAACGCGATCACGGTGGCCGCGTCCTCCGAGGGCGACAACGGGCCGGCTGACGTCATCGCCGGCTTCTCGTCGACAGGCCCGACGCCCATCTCGCTCGAGATGAAGCCCGACGTCACCGCGCCGGGCGTGAACATCCTCTCCTCGCTTCCTCGTGACATGTGGTCGGCGCACGACTGGAGCGGCACGAGCATGGCCGCACCGCACGTCGCCGCCGGCGCCGCCATCCTCAAGCAGCGTCATCCGGCCTGGACCGTCGCCCAGATCAAGTCGGCGCTCGCGACGACCGGCGACCCGGTGCGCGCCGCGGGCGGAGCGAAGGAGATCGGCGCGAACCGCGAGGGCGGTGGCCGCATCGATCTGCCCCGCGCCGACAACCCGCTGATCTTCACGTCCCCCACGGGCCTCTCCTTCGGGCTCGTCCCGCGTGGACAGACGGTGGCGCGGACGTTCGACGTCGCCGACGCCGGCGGCGGGCTCGCCCCCTGGAGCGTGGCGGTGGCGTCACAGAGCGCGCCGCCCGGCTCGACGCTCGGTGTCGCGCCCGCGGTCGTACCCGGGTCGCCCGTCACGGTGACGCTCACCACGACCGCGGACGCAGCCGAGGGCGAAGGGGTCGGCTTCATCGTCCTCACGCGGGGCACCGAGACACGGCGGCTCCCGTACTGGTTCAGGGCGTCGACGCCGCAGCTCGGAGGCGAGCCGCACACGCTGCTCCGAGGCCCCGGCCTGTACCACGGCAACACGAAGGGCAAGCCGTCACTCGTCTCGACGTACCGTTATCCCGAGTTCAGCATCGCCGCCGCCGTGCCGCTCGATCTCTCCGGCCCGGAGCAGGTCTTCCGCTTCGTGACGAAGAAGGCGCTCGTCAACTTCGGCGCCGTCGTCACGGGACACGCACCGGGCGTGCGGGTCTCTCCCCGGCTCGTGCTCGCGGGCGACGAGAACCGGCTCGTCGGCCAGACCGGCCTGCCGGCGAACATCAACCCCTACCAGGGGTACGGGCAGACGACCACCGCCGTCGGGTCGGTGCTTTCCGTCGCCGGCGCGTACGACTTCGTCTTCGACACGCCGGCGCGCGGCAAGCCGGGTCCGTTCACGTTCCGGGTCTGGGTGAACGACACGACTCCGCCCCGTGTCCGGCTGGTCTCGATGGCGGTCACGCGGCCGCAGCGGATTCGCTTCGCCGTAACCGACGCAGGCTCGGGCGTCGACCCCGAGTCGATCGCCGTGAACGTCGACGGCCACGCCCGCGAATTCCGCTACGACCGCGGGATCCTCTCCGTCGCGAAGGACATCTCACCCGGCACGCACCGCGTGTCCGTGACCGTCTCCGACTACCAGGAGACGAAGAACATGGAGGACGTCGGCCCGATCCTCCCGAACACCCGCACGCAGCAGGCGACCGTCGTCGTCCGCTAGTTCTTCCGGCGGTCGGTCTCCTCGATCGTCGGCAGCTGGGCGAGGTCGCGCTCGACGCTCGCCGCGAAGTCGTCCGCGTCGTCCGGGACGACGCGCAGGGTCGTCTTCCGCTTCGCCCGGTCGCGCCGGCGGCGGGCGTCGGCTCCGACGCGCGAGCCCAGGCTCGACTCGAGCCGTGGCCACTCCGCGCCGACAAGGATCGCGACTGCCAGCGCGAGCAGGGCGATGTAAAGCCAGCTCACGACGCCGATCTTAGCGAAGCGAACCCGGGGGTAAATCTCGAGGCCCTTTCCGCCGATAACAGGCCGTATGAGCGGCCCGATCCTGATCTCGTATGTGCTCCTGTGGGCGACATTGATGCGCGCTCTGCTCGTCAAGGCACGCGTCCTACCGCCCACCTGCGCACGCTGTGGCCTCGCGTTCGAGCGCAGAGCGCTCGGCGAGCGGGTCTGCGGCTGCCACGAGCACTAACCCGCCAGACGGCGCGTAGGCCTAGGCGACGGTGGAGCCGTAGAGCTCCCCGAGCTTGCGCTCGAGGTAGCCGAGGTACGGCGCCGCGTCCATCCCGGAACCGGCCACCCGCTGGAGAAGCTCCTGCGGCATGAACGCCCGCCCGTGCCGGTGCACGTGCTCGCCGAGCCATTCCCGAAGCGGCCGGAAGTCGCCGCGCTCGAACTGCCCGTCGAGGTCGCCGAGATCGGTCTGCGCCTTCTCCCACAGCTGCACCGAGACGACGTTGCCGAGCGCATAGGTCGGGAAGTAGCCGAAGCTCATGTCGGACCAGTGGACGTCCTGGAGGACGCCGCGCGAGACGTCCGGCGGCTGGAGCCCGAGGTACTCGCGCATCTTCGCGTCGAACGCCTCAGGCAGATCCTGCAGGGCGACCGCCCCGCTCAGCATCTCCCGCTCGAGCTCGAAGCGCAGGATGATGTGCAGGCAATACGTCACCTCGTCCGCGTCGACGCGCCGGAGCGACGGCTGCACCTTGTTCAAGGCGCGATGGAAGTCCTCGAGGGCCACCCTGCCGAATTGATCCGGGAGCTCGTGCTGCAGGGTCGGGTAGAAGAACGTCCAGGTCGAGAGAGAGCGACCGACGAGGTTCTCCCACAGCCGGCTCTGCGACTCGTGGAAGGCCGCCGACGCACCGTGCGCGAGCGGCGTGCGCACGAAGCGGGGATCGACCTGCCGCTCGTAGATGCCGTGCCCGAACTCGTGCAGGCACGACAGGATCCCGTGCAGGCCGTCCTCCTGGAAGTTCGCGGTGAGCCGGATGTCCGAGGGAGACATCGACGTCGCGAACGGATGCACGGTGCGGTCGAGGCGCCACGACGTGCTGTCCATGCCCCAGCGCTCGAGGATCGCGAGCGAGAGGCGCCGCTGCCGGTCGCGCGGGAACCCTCCGCGCAGACATGCGTCGTCGACCGGCCGCGTATCGTCGACGGACAGGATCAACGGCACGAGCGCCGCCTTCAGCTGGCCGAAGATCGTCTCGACCTCGGCCGTCTTCATCCCGGGCTCGTAGTCGTCGAGGAGCACGTCATACGGATCCCCGTCCGGCTCGAAGCATGCGACGTACTCGCGGCGCAGGTCGAGGTTGTGCTCGAGATGGGGCAGGATGATCGCGTAGTCCTCCTGCTCGCGCGCGTGCAGCCACGCCCGGTAGCCGAACGAGGCCGAGCGTGTCAGCTCGGCGCGCAGCTCCGAGGGGACGCGCACCGCCTTGTCGTAGTCGCGCCGGGCGACGCGCACGAGGCTCGCCTCGAACGAGTCGTGGCCGTACTCCGCCTCGAACGGCGCGAGCTCTTCGAGCAGCTCGCCGAGCTCGGGCGCCACCTGGAGGTCGTGGGCGATCCGGTTGAGCGTCGCGCGCTGCTCCGCCCGGGCGTCGGCGCCGCCCGGAGGCATCTTCGTCTCCTCGTCCCAGGAGAGGAGCCCGGCGGCCTTCTCGAGATCGTGGATCTCGCCGAGGCTCCGGCGCAGCTCGTCGAAGCGGTCGGTCACGCGCGGGAGGGTAGCGGGTCGCGGGGCTGCGGAAGCGGCGGTCGATGACGAGCTCCTCCAACGGCGCCGCACACGGTACCGCCGCGACCGGCTTCTTGCCGTTCCATTCTCGACCGGCGTCGTGTATGTCTACCGGCGTGCCGACTCGCCGACCCCCGGACGACGCGCTCGCGATCCTCCACCAGACCCTGCTCGGCGAGGCGGTCGATCACTCTCCCATGCTCGCGTTCGTCGCCGACGAAGGGATGCGCTACGTGGCGGTCAATCGCCGCGCCTGCGACGTCCTCGGCTATACACGCGAAGAACTGCTTCAGCTGCGCGTCCCGGACGTCGCCTCCGCGCCGAGCGCGCGAGACGAGTTCGCCGAGATGCTTGCGGCCGGCTTCCGGTCGGGAACCGCGACGCTTCGGACGAAGAACGGCGAATCGCTCGAGTTCAGGTATTTCGCTTCAGAGGCGCTGATCGCCGGGCTGCCGTTCTACCTCTCGTTCGGCGTCGTCGTGGAAGCGGAGGCGCACTGAACACCGCGTGGGGGTGCGACACACAGTCGGTGCGTGCGTCCGCTCTGAGAGCCGCGACGCAGCGTGATAGCTCCCCGGGTTGGACTCGAACCAACAACCCTCCGGTTAACAGCCGGATGCTCTGCCAATTGAGCTACCGGGGATCGGCGGGCGCAATTGTAGCCAGGCTCAATCGAGGTCGCGGATCTCGACGCGGATCCGGATCAGGGCCTGCTGAAGCTGCAGCACCCGCCCGTTCGTCGCCCGCGCGAGCTCGCGCTCGAGCCGCCGCTCGCGCAGGCCGAGCAGCAGCTGCTTCGCCGTCGGCACGCCGATGCTCTCCTGGTCGGCGAGGGCGTACAGCTCGGCGAGCAGCGGCGTGAGCTCGCCGTCCGGCGGCGCCTCACCCAGCAGGTGTGCGCGGGCGCGGCGGTGAAGCTCGCTGTCGAAGTCCTCGGGATCGAGCCCGGCGAGGATCGGCTGCAGCTCCGGGTGCGCTGCGACACCGGCGAGCGCGTGCCGCTCGAGCCGCTGGCCTGCGTCGAGCAGGCGCGGCGAGACGATGCCCGCACTGGAGCTGCCGCGCGCCGGCGCCAGTCCCGCCTGCGTCTCGGGCGGCAGGTCGAGCAGGTCGGCGGCCAGACGCAGTGCATCCTGGCGCTCCGGCGAATCGGGGATCGACGCGAGGAACGTCCGGATCGCGGCGAACGCACCCTGCTTGTCGCGCGCCCGTTCGTGCAGCAGGCGCACGCGGTGCACCGGATAGCTGACGGGCGTCTCCAGCTGCGCCTCGAACGCCGTCGGGTCGTCGGCCGGGTCGGTGCCCTTGGGCAGCGACACCACCTGCACGTCGAAGCCGTTGCCGACGGCGAGCTCCATGCCGCGCAGCGTCGCCTCCTGCCCCGCGGCGTCGGAGTCGAAGCAGAGGAAGAGCCGCTTCGTCAGCCGGGCCAGCTCCTTCAGCTGCTTCTCCGTCAGCGCGGTCCCCATCGACGCGACGACGGGCAGGAAGCCGGCCTGCCGCAGCGCGAGCACGTCGGTGTTCCCCTCAACGACGACGGCGCGGTCGTCCTTCGCGATCGGCTGCCGCGCGCTGTCGAGGCCGTAGAGCAGGTCGCCCTTCTTGAAGAGGTCGCTCTCCGGCGAGTTGACGTATTTCGCCTGCAGCGGGTCGTCGTCGTGCAGCTTGCGCGCCTGAAAGCCTCGGATGGCCCCGCGCGCGTCGGCAAGCGGGAACACGAGCCGCCGCTGGAAGTAGTCGTTGCCGCGCCTGTTCGAGAGACCGGCCGCGAGCAGCTCCTCGCGCTCGAACCCTTCCTGCAGCGCACGCCGCGCGAGCGTCGGGCCGCCGGGCGCGTAGCCGAGCCGGAACGCGCGGCACACCTCCTCGCCGAGACCGCGCGACGCAAGGTACTCGCGCGGGAGCGCGCCTTGCTCGCTCTCCCACAGCACGCGCTCGTAGAACACGGTAGCGCGCTCGAGGAGCTGGCCCAGCCGCTCCTTGCGCCGGCGCTCGCGCTCGGCCTCCGGCGAGATCTCCTCGTACTCGATCGGGACGCCGAACCGCTTCGCAAGCGTCTCGATCGCGCCGACGAAGTCGACTTGCTCGAGCTTCTCGACGAACGAGATCGCGTCGCCGCCCTCGCCACAGCCGAAGCACTTGTACGTGCCGCGCGCGGGCGACACCGTGAAGCTCGGCGTCTTCTCCTGGTGGAAGGGGCAGAGGCCCTTGTACGTGCCACCCGCCTTGCGCAGGCGCACGTAGTCCTCGACGAGCGGCAGGATCTCCGCCGCGCCCTTGACCGCCTCGACCGACGCGTCCTTGATGCGGGCCACTAGTCCAGCTCCGCCGCGTACGCGATCGCGAAGCGGTCGGTCATGCCGGCGAGATAGTCGGTCGCCTGCTCGACGTCGTCGCCGCGTTCGTCGACGAGGTGCTCGAAGATGCGGCGGATCGTGGCCGTGATGGTCGCGTGCTCGGCAGTCGAGTGCGGGCCGAGGTAGACGCGCTCGAACATGAACGACCGCAGCGAGAGCATGGCACCGCCGATCTCGTCGCTCTGCACGATGTCGCCTGCCTCCGCGGAGGTCTCGACGAGGTCATGTACGAGCGTGTCGATGCGCCGCGAGCCGGTCGCGCCGAGGAGCGCGATCTCGTCCTGCGGCAGGTCGCCGGCGTCGAGCATCCCGGCGCGGATCGCGTCGTCGATGTCGTGGTTGATGTAGGCCACGCGGTCGACGATCCGAACGATCCTGCCCTCGAGCGTCGTCGCCACGTCGTCGCCGGTGTGGTTGCTGATCCCGTCCCTCACCTCGAACGTGAGATTGAGGCCGCGGCCGTCGCGCTCGAGGACGTCGACGACCCGCAGCGAGTGCTCGTTGTGGCGGAACGACCGCCCGAAACGCTCGCGCAGG
>ORMF011827422.1_pt1 | contig 25528 bp, 24 predicted proteins | sample 1779871 | NCBI WGS metagenome assembly ORMF01 (sample SAMEA104232316, study PRJEB22302) | groundwater metagenome | biome: forest; feature: aquifer; material: groundwater | place: USA | collected 2011-08-07 | depth 5.4 m | reverse complement strand
CTCTTCCTCCCGCTGCCCGTTGTCCTGCTCACTGTCCTGTCGCTGGGAGTGGGAATGTGGATGGCTGCGCTGAATGTGAAGTTTCGAGACGTGGGCGCGATCCTTCCAACTTTGATCCAGCTTTGGATGTACGCTTCACCGGTGGTTTATCCGCTCAGCCTGGTGCCCGCAAAGTGGCAGTGGCTTTACCTGCTGAACCCCTTGACCGGAATCATCAAAGCGTTCCGCTCTTCGATACTTGGCGAGGCTCTCGATTGGCGGGCACTGGCAGCGTCCGCACTAATCACCGTGGTCGTGCTTGGTTACGCAGCCTTGGTTTTCCGCCGGATGGAGAAGCAATTCGCCGACATAGTTTAAGTAGCCATGAAGCCAATCATAAAAGCGGAGAAGGTGAGCAAGCGCTACGACATTGGCGCGCAAAAGGTCTCATACGACACGCTGCGCGAAATGCTCACCGACAAAGTGCGCGCTCCCTTCAGGCGCCTCGGTCGCAATGGGGGCTCACGAAGCGAACGTTTCTGGGCGCTTCAAGATATAAACTTCGAGGTATATCCAGGAGAGATCGTTGGCATCATCGGGCGCAATGGCGCGGGCAAATCCACTCTCTTGAAGATCCTCTCGCGCATCACGGATCCGACCGCCGGCCGGGTGGAATTGTATGGGCGCGTGGGCAGCCTGCTGGAAGTTGGCACTGGTTTTCACCCCGAACTGAGTGGGCGCGAAAACATCTTCCTGAATGGGACGATCCTCGGCATGTCGCGCCGCGAGATCTCGCGCAAGTTCGATGAAATTGTCGCTTTCGCCGAGGTCGAGAGATTTCTCGAGACTCCGGTAAAACGCTACAGCAGCGGTATGTACGTGCGGCTTGCCTTCGCGGTCGCCGCCCATCTTGAGCCGGAAATCCTGCTGGTGGACGAGGTGCTGGCGGTTGGAGACGTGGCGTTTCAAAAAAAATGTCTCGGGAAAATGGGCGAAGTTGCCAGCCAGGGCCGGACCGTCATGTTCGTCAGCCACGATATGCGCGCGATCAGAAGTCTGTGCGGATCAGCAATCCACTTGCAGTCCGGTCGCGTCATGTTCAAAGGCCCGATGCGGGAAGCGATCGAATCCTACACCACGAGCGTCAGCTATACCGAGTGCGTTTTTCCGGTGGTGGCGGAAGATGTCGTGGTCCACAGCTTCGGAATCTTTCAAAACGGTGCGCGCGTCGAGTGCATTGACGGCTCTGAGCCATTTGACGTGAAAGTTAACCTTGAAGTCCTTAAAGATCTTAATTTGTTTCGCACCGGTATCTATCTGAAGACAACTGCGGGTGATGCGGTGCTGCGGTCATTTATTGCCGACTGGCATCCGGATCGCGAAGACATCAAGGCCGGAACCTACGAAGCGACGCTCAGCGTTCCCGGCAAGTTTTTGATGGGCGGCAACTATCTGGTCAACTTTCACGCCAGCCGTTACGGCATCATAAGCTATTTCGCCGATTCCCAGATTCAGCAACTGATCAGTGTCTCGACGGCGACCGAGTTCAATAGCGCACACCTCAGCGAGAGCGTGGATTCCTCGATTATTATGCAGAGCGACTGGCAAGTTGTAGGGGGCGAATCTCATGCTTAAGAGCCTCCGCTCGATCGGCGGTCAATTCACGCGGCGTCTGCCCCCGAAGCTGCATTTCCTCCTGATTCAGCCTTTCTCGCAAACCCCTAAGTTTCTCAATACGATCAGATATCACACGCGCTTGTACCGCGATGCCGGCCAGGAGTTCGCCGGACTCCATCTCGGCTCTGGCAACACCAGAATCGAGGGCTTCTGTAATATAGATGGGAACCCGCTCGTCAAGTGCGACCTGGTTTCGGGCCTGGAACAATTGAAACTAAATTCTGATTCAGTGGATGTTATCTACTCATCGCACGTCTTCGAGCATATTCCCAGAGCAGGAACTGCCGCCGTACTCAGAGAGTGGCGGCGGGTCCTTAAACCGGATGGGAAGCTGTATCTCTGCGTACCGGATGCCGAGGCACTATTCAAGATCTACCTGGATAATCTGCCGCGCTACGGTACCGAGGAAGGCCGAGGGCTCGTTGATCTCGCTTGTGATGTTGCTTACGGTGGACAGGTCGACCAGTATGACTTTCATTTTTATGGCTACTCTTTGACAACGTTGCTGGCCTTGCTGGAGTCGACGGGTTTCAAGGACGTGCGGCGGTTTAGCCGACAAGAAGTTGGCTTTGATCTTCCCGCCGATGGCAGCACGGCTTCGATAGCAGGCGTGTCGATCTCGCTGAATGTGCAAGCCAATAAATGCTGACAGTAAAAATCTCAAACACCCACCCCCAATGGCCGCTGGAGCGTCAGACGCCCGGCGCCAAAGCTGTCTGGGGTGATTGCCGATTCTTTATAAACGAAGACGTGCCGGAGTGTGACTATTGGGTAGTGTTCGATGGACTCTTACGAACCCAAAGCACCGTGTGCCCTCCAGAGAATACAGTCCTAATCGCCGGTGAACCTCCGTCAGTCAAGACTTATAACGCCCAATTTCTCAAACAGTTTGCGACAGTCATTGGGTGCGATCGGAATATCGAACACCCAAATATGATTTTTTCTCAACAGTCGATGCCCTGGCACGTCGGGCGGTCGGTGCGCGGCAATGACACCTTAAGCTTCTCTAAAGACTATGACGAATTGAGTCGAATCACGAGTTTTGAGAAGGATAAATTAGTTTCCGTCATCTCGTCCGACAAAACTTTTACCCCCGGTCACGCGCGGCGTTTGGCATTCACTCGGAGCTTGGGGGAACGGCTCGGAAGCACGATTGATATATTCGGGCGCGGTGTGCGTGACATTGAGGACAAGTGGGATGCTATTTCAAGCTACAAATATCACGTGGTGCTCGAGAACAGTTGCTACCCGGACTACTGGACTGAGAAATTAGCCGACGCATATCTGGGAGGTGCATACCCGTTCTATTACGGCTGTTCAAATCTGGCCGATTATTTTCCGGCCACCGCCTTCACAAAGATTGATATTAATGACTTAGACGAAACCGTTAACATCATAGAGGCGTCAATAGCGGCCAACAGATATGAGAGATCCCTTTCCGAAATTCACAGAGCTCGTGACATGGTGCTCAACACCTATAATCTGTTTCCAATGATTTGCAATCATATTTCTTCTAGGGCGCAGTCAGGGAAGAACAACATAACGTTGCAACCAGAGGCCTCCTTTGCCGGGCCTGACAACTGCGGGCGCATCAAGCTGGGACGCCGATTAAAATCTCTATTTACTTGCTCTCTCGGTTCCCAGGGGTTGGCAAGGGAATGATCGGCCAGTATAGTCGCACCATGACCGCGCTCGCTGACCACGGGTCGAACGTTTACTCTCAGAGCGGCGAAGACGGGATCCTCAGCACGATCTTCGAGATTGTTGGTGTTCGCTCTCGCCTGTGTATCGAGTTTGGCGCCTGGGACGGTTTCCATCTTTCCAACACAGCAAACCTTTGGACCAAGGGATGGCGTGGAGTCTTGATAGAGGCCGACGGTGAACGGTTCATCCAGTTAGTGAGTAATGTTGCATCCTACGACGTAAAAGCGATACAGGGCTTCGTGCGTTGCGATGGAGACAATACACTGGAGCGGATCCTATTACGAGAAGGCGTCTCTGACATTCCCGATCTGTTGGCAATCGACATTGACGGAGACGATTATTACGTTTTTGAGAGTCTCAAGAACTTGCGTCCTCGCGTCATCATCTGCGAGTACAATCCAACGATTCCGCCACACGTGGAACTGGTCGGCGAACCAGGCAATTATTTCGGCTGCTCGGCCCTGGCGCTCATGAAGCTGGCGGAGCGAAAGGCTTATCGGCTGGTTGCATGCACGGAAAGCAATCTTATATTTGTCGTGGAGGAAGAGTTTCACCTGTTTCGCGACTATAATACCGACCTTCAGTCCATTTTCGTGAGGAAGCATCTCGTTTACCTGATGACTGGTTACGCCGGCGATTATGTCCTGTCACGTGAACCTCCCTATGGCTTTACCTCAGCAACCTCGCAGAGCCTTCGGGGTGAGTTCTACCAGCCGGGCAGCAAAGGCGACCCTCCGACTCAGGGAAGACTCAGAGGCAAGCTGTTGCCGCTAAGGGAGTGGCTTCTAGCCCCCGCTTGGCGGCGTTTGGTGCGAGGCTTGAGGATGTCGGGACCAACCAAGTAGGACACGATCCGGCTCTTCGTCGGAGCCGTACCTCCCGGAGTATTGTTCGTCGGGAAATGACACACACCACCTTATCATGAGAAAGCACCTATACCTCAGGCCGCGTTATATCTTTTACAGGATCAAAAAATATCTTCAAGAAGCCGATGAGTTACGCCGCTGGGAAAGGCAAGGTAAGCCGTTGCCGCCGCCTCATCTGGTAAAACAGCGGACAGTAAGAAGCTATGGCCGAACGTTCGATCTTCACACACTAATTGAGACCGGAACCTATACCGGGGCGATGGTGTATGCCATGCAGGATGATTTCGACAAGATATTTACAGTCGAGCTTGATGAGAACCTATTCAAAGCGGCCCAGATAGGATTTTCAAAGTTCGCCCATGTTCAACCGGTTCAAGGTGACAGCGGCGATGTGTTGCCACAGATTATGGCCAACATAAACGAACCATGTCTTTTTTGGCTGGACGGGCATTATTCCGGTGACGGCACTGCCAAAGGCCGATTCGACACCCCCATAGTCCGCGAATTGCACTGCATTCTGGATCACCCCGAACCTGGACACGTTATCCTCATAGATGATGCGCACTGTTTTGTCGGTGAGAACGACTATCCGACTATCGAAGAACTACGTCAGCTCGCAATCGGGAAGCGACCCAATTGGCATTTTGAAGTCGCGGACAATATCGTGAGAATTCATCCCCCATCCGCCAGGTAGCAGCGAATGAGAAAAATACTGAGTCGCATAACCGCGAGATCGGGTAACGCACTCGTTTCAATTTCTCGCCGGCTATATCAGTTTTCGCAGGAGCAGACTGGACTCAGTCGCGAGCAGCAGGAACGTTTCGACCGTTGGTTCAGAGATCAAGGGGATAAATCTCTACGGCTCGATTACGATCTTAACGAGAACTCGATGGTGTTCGATTTGGGCGGTTATGAGGGGCAATGGACCAGCGACATCTTTTCAAAATACGGCTGTACGGTTCACGTCTTTGAGCCGGTCGCGGAGTTCGCCGAGTGGATCGGTAATCGCTTTCGTCCTAATAAGAAAATCATTGTCCATAACTGCGGCTTGGCGGGAGAGAACAAGACGGTCCGGCTCGCGCTTGGCAAAGACGGTTCGTCGGCTTTCAAGAGCGGGGAACACGTCACTGAAATTAGACTGGTTAGAGCGCTGGATTTCTTTATCGAGCACAACATCTCGCAGATAGATTTGATGAAGATTAACATCGAGGGAGGCGAGTACGAATTGCTCGAGCATTTGATTGGCAGCGACTTAATTAAGAACATTAGAAACGTCCAGATCCAGTTTCACGACTTCGTGCCGGATGCTGAGAGAAAAATGCGTCAGATACAAGGTGACTTGGAAAGAACGCATCGGTTGACCTATCAATATGTGTTCGTTTGGGAAAATTGGACGCTGAACACAGCCACCGCCGAAACACAGACACCTTGAAACGAATCGCAGTACGTGGCATTTACTTTCTCTTTAGTGGGCCCTGGTCCGTCCACAACGAATCGCTCAGATCGGCGGGCGGGGATTCGGAGGAACGGTACCTTTCGGTTACAATGTGCGCACGTTGAGCGTCATTTTTGTGGCGACCCAGGTTTCCCATGCGGATCTTTTATGCCTCCGGCAACAGCCCGAACGCGGCGTTCGAGTCGAATCTATGGCGCAGCAATCTCTATCTCCCGCTCATGGATCTGGGGCATGACGTCGTCGAGTTCAATTACGACCTGACGGAGACTTTGCAGTTTCTTGATCCGTCCTTTCCGCAACACGCTGAGTTCATAAGCCGCAATCGCCCGCGGGTGACGGATGAACTGCTGCGACAGGTCAGGGCCGCGCACGCCATCAAACCCCTCGAGCTCTTTTTTAGCTATTTCTACGACGCCTGCATCGCCCCCGAAGCCATTGACGAAATTCGGGCAATGGGGATCAAGACTGTAAACTGGTATTGCAACGGCTCGTATCAGCTGGACCTTGTACGCGAAATCTCGCCGCACTACGATTGGTGTCTGGTGCCCGAAAAATTTCGTCTCAGAGACTATGTAGCTATGGGCGCCAACCCGATTTATTGTCAGGAGGCGGCCAACCCGAGTATCTATAAGCCATATGATTTGCCCGTGGAATTCGATGTGACGTTTGTGGGGCAGGCCTATGGTGATCGACCGGCATATATCGCGCATCTTCTTGAACATGGCATTGACGTGCGAGTGTGGGGTTTCGGTTGGGCCCCGGGCGAGGAAGTTAGGACTGATTTCACAAGCCGCAACGTGGCGCGCGCGCAACGTGCGATGCGGATTGGGCGCAAGCTGTTCACGCCCGAGGGATGGCAATCGATCGGCAGGCGGTTGCATGGTGAAGCTCCTTCAGGTGACAACGGGGCAGGTCTGGGAGAGTCAGAATCTGGGACTGCCGGGTATGCCCCTCTGCCACCTCGAATTCTGGGCGGAGTACTTTCGGACCTCGAGTTGATTCAACTCTACAGCCGGTCAAAGATAAATCTGGGATTCTCGAGTTGTGGTTTCACGCACGCCTCTGATGAACGTATTTTACAAATCCGTTTACGTGACTTTGAAGTTCCCATGAGCGGCGGGTTCTACATGGTTGAATACATGGAGGAGCTGGAAGAGTTCTTTGAGATCGGCAAGGAAATCGTCTGCTATACGAATCGAGACGATTTGGCGGACAAGATCAAGTACTACCTGAAACACGACAACGAACGCGAAGCGATTCGCCGAGCCGGGCGCGAACATTGTCTGCGCGACCACACGTGGCAGAAGCGTTTCGGCAAGGCCTTCCAGGAGATGAATCTGAACTAATGTGCGGAATTGCAGGCATCGCGGCGGCTAACGTCAACCGCCACCGCACTGCGGTGGCGCGGATGGTGAACGCGCTTCGGCACAGGGGGCCGGACGGCGTCGGGATTCACGCGTTCCCGCACTGCTCCCTTGGGCACACGCGTCTGAGCATCGTCGATCTAAATACCGGCGACCAGCCGATGCTTTCCTCGGATGGCGATGTGGCGATTACCTTCAACGGCGAGATCTACGGTTACAGAGACATCAAGCGCGCTATCAAAGGCTATGAGTTTCACACCACGTCGGACACCGAGGTCATCCTGGCCCTGTACGAGCGTTACGGCGCGGACATGCTGGCGCATCTGCCGGGCATGTTTGCGTTCGCTATCTGGGACGAGCGCGAACAGGTGCTTTTCGCCGGGCGCGACCGCTTTGGCGAAAAGCCCTTTTACTTTGCCTATGGACGAGCGGGCGAGTTTCTTTTCGCTTCGGAAATCAAATCGCTTATCGCCAGCGACCTGTTCACGCCGAAACTCGACCGGGGCGCGCTGGCGCATTACTTGCGCCACCTCTATGTTCACCCGCATCAGACGATTTACAGCAACGTCTTTGTCCTGCCGCCTGCTCACCGCTTGACGCTAAGAGATGGCAGTCTGTCGGTCGAGCCTTACTGGAAGTTGCCCGACCCGCAAGAACGCGTTTCCGAAGTGGAAGCAATCGACGAGTTCCGCCGGCTCTTCGAGAGGGCGGTCGAGCAACAGCTGGTGGCGGACGTTCCGGTGGGTGCGTTCCTGAGCGGCGGGTTGGATTCGAGTTCAGTTGTAGCGGCAGCAAGCCGCACGCATCCGCACTTGACGACGTTTTCCTACGGCTTTCCGGACGCGATTAACGAACTGCCCTACGCCCGCGAGATAGCACAGCTCTACAACACTAACCACGTCGAACTGGAAGACCAGCACGTGGAACTGGTGGAACTGTTCCACACTATGGCTGACGTTTACGACGAACCTTTTGCCGACAGCTCGAACGTTCCGACTTACCTGATCTCGCGGGCGGCGCGGCATCATGGAAAAGTGGCGCTGACCGGCGACGGCGGCGACGAATTGCTGGCGGGCTACGACTTTTGGTATCGGCCCCTGTGGGAGATGGAGCGTGACGGCTCAACGTCGGCTGGTGTCGCCGCGTTGCTGCGCCTGTCAAGGAGTCTCTCCTATCGACTGAATCTACCGATTCCCTTATCGTGGCAGTCCACCGGGCGCGGGGCGGAGTTGCGCGCACAACACACTACGGTTGCCGAAGCACATTCGACGCAGAATTTTTTCTTCAGCGATGAAGAGTTACGGAGCCTCGGCATGAGCAACGGGGACACGCGTCCCAGAGGGATCGCCGAAGGCCTTAACCCCGATACGCTGGATGCTGCGCTTCGCATGGACTTGCTCGACTATATGCCGGGCGACATCCTCGTGAAGACCGACCGTGCCTCGATGGCGCACGGGCTGGAATTGCGCGCACCCTTTCTGGATGTTGATTTCGCTTCCTTCTGCATTTCTCTGCCAACCCGTCTGAAGATCACCGCCCGAGAGGACAAGCTAATCCTCAGACGCGCCTATGCGGAGAATTGGACCAGGGCGATCCGCGAGCGCCAGAAGTGCGGTTTCGGCGCTCCTGTCAGCCAATGGCTCAAGCGCGACGGCGTTATCCAGCTCAAGGAAGGGATTCTCAACAATCCGCGCCACGTCCTGTTTTCGCTGGTACCTTTCGAGGGCAGCCGTCCTTTCGTTGATCGGGACAATTACCAGGCCTGGACTTTGCTCACGCTCGGTCTATGGCTGGAGCACGGTCGAGAAGGCTATTTATGACCCCTGGCATTTCAGTCTTGATGTCCGTCTATAACGGTGAACGTTTTTTGCGCGAAGCGGTGGAGAGCGTTCTCAGCCAGACCTGCACGGACTTCGAGTTCATCATCGTGAACGACGGCTCAAGCGACGGCAGCGCGGAGATCTTAGAATCCTACGCGGACCCACGCGTGCGACTGGTGCATAACAGCCGCAACCTGGGGCTCTCCCAGAGTCTGAACAGAGGATTGGAAGAAGCAGTTGGGCGTTACGTTGCGCGCATGGACGCCGACGATATCAGCCTGCCCGAACGTTTCGAACGACAAATGGCCTTCATGGACGAGCACCCGGAAGTGGGGGCGTGCGGGACCTGGGCAAAGGACATTGACGAAGCGGGCGCGATCGTCGCAGAACACCGCACAATTGTCGGCAAACGGCTCCATTGTTACTATTGGATTCCCTCGCCGATCATTCACCCTTCGGCCATGATTAGAACCGAGCTACTCAAAGAGCTCAGGTACGCCGACGTGAGCTACGCGCAGGACTTCAACTTGTGGCTCAGGATCGTGAAAGCTGGATTCAAGTTAGGCAACCTGACTGAATTCTTGTTCCTCTATCGTGTCCATGCGATGTCCATCAGCGACTCAAAACTGGACGCCCAGCTTCTCTCATCGTATGAGAGCTTCCGAGGGCACATCAGCCCCAGTGACATCTCCTTCGAGACTTATCTGGAGCTCTTCTACGGCGTGTGCGGGATGAACCCCGTTCGCAGGGCACATGTCGTGTGGGAGTTGGCGCGTGCGCTTCACATACCGTACCGCCGCTTTCTCGTCGATGATGTGCGTTACGCGGACAGGTGGTTGCGCCAACGCGCGTACGAGTACGTCTGCAAGACCGCGGCTCTTCAACCCGTGCGACGCGTGGGACGTCAGTTGAAATCATTTCTCTCGTGAACCGAGTCCGGCGTAGGCGAGACAAGATCTTCGTCCGGCAGTTTGTGACACGTGTTTGCTGTCAGTCGTGGAGGTCAGATAAGATATCCCGCCCGTAATCGCTAGATACTCTGCCGGGCAGAAGTTGTATTTACCACCAGGTTTCCATGGCGTCATTCTCGGACAACAACCACGCAGCTCTGGTAACGGTCATCATCCCCACTTATAACTATGGTCGTTTCCTGAGTCAGACCCTGGAAAGTGTCCTGGCGCAAACATATCAGAATTGGGAATGCCTGGTTGTCGATGATGGCTCGACCGATAACACACGCGAGGTGGTTGAATCTTATGTCCGCTGGGATCCTCGCGTCAGATACATTTACCAAAGTAATCAACGAGCCGGCGCGGCGCGGAATAATGGAATCAGGAATGGCAACGGAGCTTACCTGCAATTTCTTGATGCCGACGATCTGATCGAGGCGCAGAAGATCGAGCGACAGGTTGAATACCTGGAACGCCACCCCGAAGTTGACATCATTTATGGCAGCGTGCGCTCCTTTCACACCGACCAGCCCATTACGACTCTATCTGAAACATTTGGTGCGGAGTCGCTATGGATGCCGCGGCTTTCCGGAAGCGGCAAAGAGATCCTAATGGAATTGATCCGGCTGCCGCTGTTGATTCATGCTCCCCTGGTCAGGAAGAGCTCGGGCGGCACCATTATCTGGTTTGACGAAAAACTAAGAGCCTGCGAGGATTGGCTTTTTTGGATCCATTGCGCCTTGCAGGGCCGGCGATTTCACTTTGAAAAGATAAAGGGTACTCTGGCGTTTTATCGAACTCACGCAACCAGTGCCTGCGCGGATCGGCCTTTAGTCGATTCGGAAACAAGACGACTGCGAAAAGAGCTGAAAAGGATCATAGGCGATCGGGACGCCAGAAGACTCAATCAACAACTAGCTGCAGAGTACGAGGGTGAGTTGGCAGTCAAAGCAATGGCTGAAGGAAAGATCGGACAGGCGGTTCGGCGGTTGGTTAAGGCGGGAGCCCTCAGCCCCGGCTATAGCGCGAAATTGAAATGGTTTTTCTGCGCGGTGATTGCGCCTTTTGCTCCGCGAAGCGGGTTTGAGAACGTTATTGCAGTGTCTGTGGCTGAATCTGTTACCAACATTTTGAAAAGGAATACTCGGCGAACAACCTAAGACGGGATTGTCGGTCTGGTTTGATCTGTAAGAACTAAAGTGAATCAACTCTACAGTAGATTTGCAGTCGTCGAAGACGTAAGGAGTCCCGAGTTTCTATCCGTCAACAGGGACATGAGTACCTTGTCTACGAGATTCGAGCTCAGCGATCATACCGAGCTCAATGCCGAGCGTTATCCCTGGTCGGTGGGTATGCTGCCAAAACCAGCATTTTATGCCGCAAGGCTGTGGGAATATCCGTTTGCCATCCTGGCCGCCGACTTAACCCCTGAGATGAAGGTTGCCGATATTGGCTGTGGGATGACGGCTTTCACGATTTATTTGAAAGAGTTTGCCGGGTGCGACGTGACCGGAATCGATCCTGATATCTTCGATGAAGGCACGAAATACTTCGCCCACGGAGTTAGTCAGGATTTTATTAAACGTACGGGTCTCAGAATCCTGAAGGGAGATTTTGAAGGGATTCCTTTGGAGAGCGACTCTCAGGATCGAGTGTTTTCCATCAGCGTAATGGAACATGTTGCTCCCGATACCAGGCGGCGGGGCATTCAGGAGATTGCCCGTATTCTCAAGCCGGGTGGCAGAGCGGTAATCACTGTGGACGTAAGCATGGTTGGGTTTGAATTGAATAGACCGCTCGATCTGATTTGGGACTCCGGCTTGACCTTGCTTGAACCAATTGACTTGCGCTGGCCGACGCGGAGGTTTGGGATGTTTTCTGAGAGCCAGCTTCCGGCTGATGTCTTCGGCGTGACGCTGGTTAAGGAGAATCGAGAAGTCGAGACGCGGTATCGTTATGGGGACGAGAGAGTCGAGACGGTCGCAGCCCATCGCGTTCCGACGCTGATTCCACGTCCCTCGATTGGCGAGCGCCCGCTGTGGCGTCGCGTTGGCGGACGACTTAAGCGCGAGATCAGAAAGGTTATTTAGGGTTCAATCATCAGCTGTCCTCTGACAAGCGACGTGTGTGACCTTCTCGGAGCCTCTCGGCCAAATCATCCGCGGACGCCAGCCCTCAGGGAATGAAATTCGAGATGGAGGACCAATCGACGAGAGTGGCGAACAGTGGATGCTCCAGCATGTCGGAAGTTGAGGCGCTCTATTGAGTGAAATGTTTCGATGTTGTGTTCCTCGTTGGTCATTTCTATTTCGACGCGGCTGGGCTCTAAGGCCATAAGCAACTTTTTCAATCCGGCATGGCGGAACTAGCTAACAAAAAAGTATTACAGGGGATATCTTACCGCCTCACGGATCTTCAGTCGCGGGCGCGATTTGCCGTCAGCGGCTTTGCCGGCTTTCTCCGTGAGCGAGGCCGGGCCAATGGCTCGCAGCTGCCGATCGCGGCCGTCGTTGTGGGGCGGAACGATGATTACATGTCGGACTTTCGCGCGCGTTTGTACGCGACCCTGGAATGGAATGTCCATTACCTCGTGGACGAGGTGGTTTTTGTTGAATGGAACCCACCCGGTGATCGCGACCTTCTGTCCTATGACCTGGTGAAAAATTTCAAAGGCCTGCGAGCCTACGTAGTTCCCGCTGAGATCCATCAGCAGATCTGTAAGAACGACAACATCAAACTGCTCGAATATCACGCAAAGAATGTAGGCATCAGACGCGCGCAGTCACCGTGGATAATGTCGACTAACGCTGACGCGGCAATTGGTCTCGATGCGGTTAACACAGTTCATCATGGGGGACTAGATCCTGACGTGGCTTGGACTGCGGAACGTTTCGACATCCCATGGGAAGAGGATCGCCAACGGCACCTGCGGCTCCTTGGGACGCTTCGGTACCGGCGAGTCATTCCGTATCATCACCTCGGGACCGGAGAGTTTTGTCTAGCGAGCCGAGAGTTGTGGCACAAGATAAGGGGCTATGATGAGCTGATGGTGAGACATCGCATTGGTTGCGATCAGCGGGGAACCGCGCAAATGCTTGCTCACGGAGCAACGATTAAACGAGCAGGGACTGTGCTCCATCTCACGCATCCGAGTTCCTGCACTGAAACTCTGCACCCCAATCAAGGCGAGTGGGCGACTCCAGAGGGAGTGCCGTACTACAACGACGACAACTGGGGACTTGGGAATTACCGGGAAGTACAGCTCGCTGACCGCGTCTGGAGATTAGAGTGAAAGTTTTTCAGTAAGAGGCGTCCGAGTGTTTGAGAATCAAAGTTTTTGTTCAGAACAGACAAGACATCAGAATGAGAGAACTAATATTGGGCGGCGAAGGATTGATTGGCTCCACCCTCGCTGCAACACTAAGAGCCAGACAACATGAGGTTACCTCGCTTGATCTGAAATCCGGCTGCGACTTGCGCGAGGCTTTCGATCTCGCTCCCTTCCAGCAGTGCGATCGTGTCTGGTTTCTCGCGTGGGATACCGGCGGTGCAAAGTTCCTCGAAGCCGCGGATCGTCAGCATGAACAGTACAAGAACAATTGCGAGCTGTCACTCAGAATCTTCGATTCGCTGGCGCGGACCGGGAAACCTTTTCTCTTTACGACCTCACAGCTCGCCGGACTTCCCAATGCGTATGGCACCACCAAGTTGATGGCTTGGCATTGGGCCGCGCACCTCGGCGGGAAAGTGGCGCGGCTGTGGAATGTTTATGGGTGGGAAAATCCGGATCATCGCAGCCATGTCGTTACGGACCTGGTTCTTTCGGGATTGCATGGTCGAGTGAAGTGCATGACGACGGGCGATGAAAAACGGCGGTTTCTCTACAAAACGGATTGCGGGGCGGCGATCATCGATCTGTTTGATGGATCACTCAACACTGCTGAAATCGCCGGTGGCGAATGGGTGACCATTCGAGACGTAGCCGAAGAGATTGCGCGCCAGTTGAATGTCGACGCCGAATTCGGTCGGGCCCGAGGTTCGGAAGTTCCGGTCGATCCGCACGAACTAATGCCGGGCTGGGCACCCAAAGTTTCCTTGAGCGAAGGCTTGTCGAAAGTAATTGCGGAGGCGCGCAGTTATCTGCAAAAAGCCGCGGTGCCGGCGATGGTTGCCCGGGAATGAGTCCCTGGAAATCTATCTCGACTAAATGCTGCAGAACTTGAAAAGAGCAGTGGTTCGCCTGCTGGGAAGGGAACGGGCAAACCGTATCGCGGCTCCTTATCATGACTGGCGGGCGCGCGGCCAGACGCGCCGGACACTGCTTGCGTTACCAGCCGAGGATCTCTGCATAAACATCGGCTGCGGCTCGCGGCCGCTGCCCGACTGGGTAAATCTTGATGCAGCCCGCGGCGATAAGATCGACGTGGTCTGGGACCTGCGGCGCGGTCTTCCGTTTCCCGACGAAAGCTGTTCCGCGATTTTTGGCGAGCATGTTATTGAACACATTCCAAAAGCCGACGCTGAACTTCTCCTGTGCGAGTGTCATCGAGTTCTTCAGCCCCGCGGTGTCGTGCGTTTGTCTACGCCAGACGCGGGAAAATTTCTTCGTTCATATGCTGGTGACAGGCAGTTTTTGGCAGACCCTGGCTTTGGGCGATCCGCGGATACACCCATGGATCGTGTTAACATGATGATGCGCGAGAACGGCGAGCATCTTTGGGTTTATGACGTTGAGTCCCTTTTTCTTGCCCTGAACAAAGCGGGTTTCAGTTCGACCATTGAGCAGCGGTTTGGAGCTTCGATTCATTCCCGCATGCGTGAGATTGATTCGGAGGAGCGGGCTTTCGAGAGTCTATATGTTGAGGCCATCAAGTGATGATCGAGATTGGCAGGCAACCAAGTCTGCGGCCTTCGGCCATAGTGGAACTGACGTTGGTCCTTCGTTGAGTCGCAAACCACCAGGCTACAGGTTAGCGCTTTCAGGATGGAAAACGACTGGCGGGAACTACGGCTGTCTGATCAAGAATTACCAGGAATAAAATGAGTTTGATGTTGGAAACACCGGTTGCCATTATCGTCTTCAATCGCCCTGACCGGACTGCGCGGGTCTTTGCAGAAATTGCGAAAGCGCGCCCTGCCACTTTACTCGTCGTGGCTGACGGCCCTCGCTTGGATCGCCCAGGCGAAAGAGAGGCCTGTCTGGCTGCTCGCTCCATCGTTGACCGAGTCAACTGGCCCTGCGAGGTGTTGACCAATTTTGCGGAAAGTAATCTGGGATGCAGGCGCCGCGTATCGAGCGGTCTCGATTGGGTTTTTGAGCAAGTGGAAGAAGCGATCATCCTCGAAGATGATTGCCTGCCTCATGAAAGCTTTTTTCCCTTCTGCGTAGAATTGTTGGACAAGTTCCGCGACAATGAACGCGTCAGTATGATCTGTGGCAGCAACTTTCAGGGGGGGAAACAACGCTCTCCGTACAGTTATTTTTTTGGATTGCATGTCGCGGTTTGGGGGTGGGCTTCCTGGCGCAGGGTATGGCAAAACTACGACGTGGGCATGGGTCGCTGGTCCCAGCTCCGGGATACGTCCTGGCTGCCAGACCTCCTGGTGAATCCAGTTGCGGTGAAGTACTGGCAGGAAACCTTTGAAGGTGCATTCAGAGGTGCATACGACACCTGGGACTGGCAACTCTTCTTCTCGTGGTGGAGCCAGGACATGCTGGCCGTGATTCCAGATCGGAATCTGGTTTCCAATATTGGCTTCGGCACCGGGGCCACTCGCACGCACGACGCGCATCCATCAATGGCCAACCTTCCGTTGAAGGCCATGGACTTTCCCCTCAGGCACCCACCGAGTGTTTCGCTCAATAGAGAAGCAGATGATTATTCGTTCAGGCAGATTTACCCCTGGATAATCGAGAATCAGAATTACTATTGGCAACTGCGCCACAAGTTCACTGCTTCGCTGCCAGATCCTTTACGTCAAAAGGTCAGAGACTTCAGATCAAAGCTGCGAAGCTAGCGGCGTGCGTGGTAGCTACCATTGGCGCGATGAAAGGATCATGTCCTAACAATGAGCGTGGATGGCCACACGGTCAAGCAGTCACCGGACGTTGCCTGCGTAGCCTGCAACAGTCATAGGCTAATCCGCTGGGGGGCGCTGCCGGTTTACACTCCGGATTTTCTGGGCCGGGATCTGAGTTCGGATATCGATCCCGGAGTTCTCTACGAGTGCGAAGACTGTACCCTTCGGTTTCGCGCTCCGCAGCCAACCAGCGAGGAGTTGATGGCGTACTATCAGGGTCTTGATGTGGTGGAGTGTTGGCAACACGGACCTGAACGTGAGGTGTGGCGTTATATCAAAGAGGCAGTGGCGTCGCTGCCACAGCGGTCGGTGCTCGACGTCGGATGTTTTCGCGGTGACATGCTGAGCTACCTGGGAAATGATCTGGAACGCTTCGGTGTCGAACCTTCCAAAGAAGCAGCGGGCGAAGCCCAAAGACGCGGGGTTACGATAATCGCTGACAGCATTGAGTCATTGCGTGATGGCGAACCACGGTTCGGCGCGATTACGCTGATCGATGTTGCAGAACACTTGCCGAGGCCGCTGGCTTCGTTACAACTTTTGTCCCGACTGTTGGTACCGGGCGGAAAGTTAATTCTCTTTACCGGAACCACGGACGCATTATCCTGGCGCCTGGCTGGGCTTGATTACTACTACAGTGCAATGCCGGAGCACGTTGCCTTTATGAGACCCTCGTGGTTTCAATGGGCAGCATCACGAATTGGTTGTGACGTTGTTTCGATTAGACGAATGCGCTATCAGTCGTCATCGTGGCTAAACCGGATAGACGAAAGTCTCAAGAATCTTTTGTACATTGGATATCACCGCATGCGGCGTCTGCGGTCCGCGCCATCAATCCTGTTCCGGATCCCGCTGGTGCGGAGAATCGGACAATGGCAGGGTTGTTGGTGGACATCAGCTAAAGACCACACTTTAGTTATTCTTACCAGGGCAGCTTCAAGTTAGTGGTTGATCCGCTTTAGCGACAACGCCGCAGTTGAGTCTTCTGATGGAGGCTGTTTCAATTTAGCCAACCTGGTCACCGTCCAGCGAAGACGCGCTCTCTCATATGTCAACTCTCAGGCTGAAAATCGCGGTGTACGGGATCGCAGTACGGGTCCGGGGTGCCGCAGCGAGATTTCTACAGGCTCTGCCCGGAACGTGGCGCGCATTGAACCTCCCTCGAAAGCGCGTTCGGTCACTGAAGCTCTGGGTCGAGTCTCAACGTCGGCTGACTCCCTGGATGGAACGCTGCAAAGGAGCACACTACGAAGTGTTCCGTCCGACTGAAATTGTCAGCCGTCCGGAGCCCCGGCGAATTGGTGGAGGAGCGATTCATCCTGCCTTTACCGCTGAACGTTACCATGTTCACAATGAAGTATTCCTGGCGCGCATACCTGGGGCGCGCATCCTTGGGCCAGGCGGTGTTGTCATCACTCCCGATGGCGGTGTGGTTGAGGAATCGACGTGGAGTTACGGTTGGTTGCAGCGGGATCGGGCGTTGACGTCTCTCCGGTTGCCGGACTGCGAGAATCTGCGAGGCATTTTCTACACCATCGCTTCGCTGTCGTCGGAGGGTTACTGGCACTGGATTTCTGAGGCCTTGCCGCGTCTATTCGCAATTGAGCAATTGCCGCATGACGAGATCAAGATAATTGTTTTGCGCGATCTCAGCGAATGGCAAATGGAAAGTTTGGAAGCTCTGGGATTGAGCCACCTGCAATTCGTTCCCCTGAACCGGCGCCACTTACAGCTGGAGGTGCTCTTCTTTCCGAGCTATGTCGGCACGCCAGGTAATCCACATGCGTGGGGCTATCAATGGCTGCGGCGGCGATTGCTCGCAGGAGTTGAGCCGCAGCGGAACGATCGACGCCTCTATGTCACCAGGCGCAGAGCGCTCCGGCGGCGCGTCTCAAACGAGGAAGAGTTGGAGCCCATTCTGTCAAAGCTCGGCTTCGAAATTATCGAAGCAGAGCAGCTGAGCTTACGCGACAAGGCGCGTATCTTTAGCGAGGCGGAGGCGGTGGTCGGTCCACACGGTGCGGGACTGACCAATATCTTCCTGTCTCCGCCCGGGTGCAGGGTGCTTGAGATTTTTGATCCCAGCCACATGAATGTTAACAACTATGCGGCAGCTGAAGTCCTTGGTCAGGAATACTGGTACATGCTCGGGAAAACAGAGGCCAAAACCGGAGTCCATCTGGTCAGCGGACATGATGACATTCGTTTGCCGGCCGCGGAATTTGAGCAGGCTCTGTCGGCGATGTTGAGATCATAGCCTGGTATGCATCCGGCGGTAGATCGCTTCTGAATCGCGTTGGCAGAATTAGCTATTCCGGGCGAGGTGGTTATGCAGCGCGCTATCCACCGAAATGGTTGGTAAACCAATCAGGACGGACATAACTTGATTGGTTCGGACTGGGAGCTTTGAATGGGGCAATCGCAGGGCTTTTTTTTGACAGCGCTAAAGAGAGTGCTGTTCCGTCAATTCATAAGAAGCCGTCGACTGCAACGCATGTGGAGCATGCTGCACACGCTGGTTCTCTATGGAATGAACTACGGCGGTGGCGGCACAATCAAGACTAGTGGTGAGGAATGGGTTCTCCGCCATTTGGTAGGTCCGAAGTGCGCTGATTTGGAAGAGCCTGTCATATTCGATGTCGGGGCCAATATCGGAGAGTACTCATTATGCGTCGTGCACCATGTACCTCGGGCCAGGGTCCACGCCTTCGAACCATCGAACTCGGTCTACCAACAACTAGCCGAGACGATTAAGAAGGCCGGCGCGGAAGATCGAATCTCGCCCTTCCGTCTCGGATTTTCAGACACCAATAAGCGGGTCGACCTGTATTGCTATGCGGCCGACGGCGTAGAGGCTTCGGTGATGTCATCGGTAGATCTTCGGCGGCCGACCCAGGTCGTAGACGTTAAGACCAAAACTACTGAGCAGATAGAAGTTCAAACTATCGACCACTTTTGCGAGTCGCAAGGAATTCGCCGCATTGATTTCTTGAAAATGGATGTCGAAGGTCATGAGTTAGCCGTGTTACATGGGGCCGCCCGCATGCTGTCAAGCGGCAGTATCTCAACGATCCAATTTGAGTTCGGACCGACAAACATATATTCGCACACCTACTTTTTTGATTTTTGGTCCTTGTTGTCAGACAAGTATGATATTTACAGAATCCTTCCGCTCGGGATAGCGCCGATCGGTTACTATGGCGAACACCGGGAGATTTTTCTTAATACTAACTATCTGGCTATACAGCGAGAGAACACTTAACGAGGTTTTTAATGCGTCAGAAGATTCTAGTCACTGGTGGCACCGGGTTCCTTGGCAGGCGCCTGGGTCTCGCCTTAAAGGACACGCATGAAGTCGTCCTGGGCGGAAGGAACAACAAACAGAACATGCTGGCGCAGGAGTTCACTGACTGCCGCGTACTGCCAATGGATGTGACCAACATCGAAGCCGTCCGGGACATTTTCACCGAGGTCAAACCGCAAATAGTCATCCATGCCGCAGCGACCAAGTTTGTGGATCTGGCGGAGCGGCAGCCGATGGAGTGCGTAGACGTGAACGTGCTGGGCTCGCAAAACGTCGCGCGCGTCGCGGTTGAGAAGGGTGTCAACACGGTGGTCGGAATTTCGACGGACAAGGCGTCTCCGCCTGTACGCAACACCTATGGGCTGTCCAAGGCTTTGATGGAGCGAATGTTTTGTTCAATGAACGGTAAGACAGACACCCTTTTCAGCTGCGTCCGATACGGTAACGTCGCATGGTCAACCGGCTCGGTACTCCCAATATGGAAGAAGATGCACGACGAAACGGGCGTCATTGGCACTACTGGGCCCGAGATGCGGCGCTTCTTTTTCACCGTCGAGGAGGCAGTGCGTCTGGTGCTCACGGCGCTCGATAATATCGGGGAGATTCAAGGCCGAATTCTGTCGCGGAGGATGAAGGCCGCTCAAATTGGAGATGTCCTCGACCTGTGGATCGAACACAAGGGAGGATCGTGGCAGAAGATAGATGGCAGGCCCGGAGAGCGAATTGACGAGTTTCTGATTGGCGAGCTTGAGTTACCCTATACCTACGAGAGAACTTTTGCAGGCATCCCGCATTACATAATTTCATTTAACGAGAAGGCGGCGAATCCGTTGCCTGCAATCCTCTCCTCGGGCAACACCGAGCGCCTTTCGAAACAGGAAATTCTGGACATCATCACCAACCCGCCAATGGAGGAACTCTGATGTCGAAAATTCGACATGCGATGATTCTGGCGGCCGGAAGGGGCCAGCGCATGATGCCCTTGACCGACGAGCTGCCCAAGCCCATGGCGCCCTACAACGGTTCCACGCTGATCGCCCAGGGCATAGCCGAGATCAAGAAGAAAATTGACAAGGTTCATGTCACGGTAGGCTATAAGAAAGCGATGCTGGCTCAGCATGTCATCGAACACGGCGCAACTTCGGTTTTTAATACGGAGGGACAGAGTAACTCGTGGTGGATCTATAACACGTTGCTCCGAGATTTGAATGAGCCGGTTTGTGTTCTGACCTGCGATAACGTCGTGGATATTGATGTTGACCTGCTTGAAGCCGACTATTTTGGGTTGGGCGAGCCGGCCGGCATGCTGGTGCCGGTGTTGCCGGTTCCGGGTCTGGAAGGCGATTATATCTTTCACGATGACCACGTGGTAAAGGAAGTTAATCGCGAGAAGCCCTCGCCAATCTATTGCTCGGGAATTCAGGTCCTGAATCCGCTCAAGATTAATCAGCTCACCAGCGAATCAGGCGATTTTTATTCAGTCTGGAATCAACTGATCGCCCGGGAGCAGTTGTTCGTTTCTTCGGTTTACCCAAAGCGATGGTTTTCCGTCGATACGGTGGAACATTTGGCAATGCTCCAGAACCTCAAGATCAGCGTGTAGCGTCATACACCCAAGTGAGTAACCCAGGTTCATCGATCTCCGTGGTGATCGGCGCTTCCGGACAGGACGGCTACTTTCTCACTGAACGTCTTTTGGATGAGGGCTGGAGTGTTCATGCTACTGTGCGTCATCCTGGAGCGCTGGGATTATTGGCTGAATCAGAAAAGGCGCGCGGCCGGTTGCAGATCCATCAGGTTGAACTAACAGATCCGGGGAATATCTTCGATTTGATCGCACGGGAACGGCCGGAAGAGATCTACAATCTGGCCGGCCAGTCCAGCGTCTCTCAGTCATTCAGCGAGCCGCTACTGTCATGGCGCACCAACGCGGACTTTGTGGCCCTGCTGCTTGAATGCATAAGACTGAAGACTCCGCTCTCCCGCCTCTATCAGGCTTCATCGACGGACATGTTTGGGGCCGGCACTAATGGAGATCTGGTTTGCAATGAAGACTCGGTCCTCAATCCGCAGAGTCCATACGCGAGCGCTAAGGCCGCCGCCCATTTGCTCTGTTGCTCCTATCGCCGGGATTACAATCTGCGAATCGCTTGCGGCATTCTATCGAATCATGAGTCGCACCGGCGTCGCGCGCACTTCCTCACCCGCAAGATTGCCGATCATGTTTCCCGTTTGAGTTGTCTCAAGCCGAATGATCGGGAGTTGCTCCCGCCACTGCGGATGGGTAATCTCAAGATTCGTCGTGATTGGGGGTTTGCTCCGGATTATGCCGAGGGCATGCGCTTGATTCTGCGTCAGATTAAAATTCGGAACGCCAGGGGTGCGGACTCGGGCAGCGAAACGAACAAAGATGCACCAGTCACTGATGAGGGTCGTGCATATCGCGACTATGTCCTGGCGACTGGATCCACCCATTCGGTGTCGGAGCTCGTCGATGCGGCGTTCCGGCTGGTGGGGTTTGATCTCGAGTGGAACCTGGAGGGAGATGATCCGACGCGGTGGCAGGGATATTTTCGCTCTAATGGAAAAGTAGCTGTCGAAACCGATCCGGCTCTACTGCGCCCTGCGGATCCGATGATAATTCAGGTTGACCCTTCGCGAGCACGGCGCGATCTTGGCTGGTCTCCCCGCGAAGGGTTGGAAATATTTCTGAAAGATATGTTGGGCAACGTGGCGGCGGTCGCCTGACCGTGCCAACTATGAAAGGAAGAGTGGATTACCCTCTACGGTTTGAGGGGGGGCGTCTACGCAGCAACGTGCACTATCACCTAATCGGAATTTGCGGCACTGCGATGGCCTCGCTGGCAGGAATGCTGCAGTCGCGCGGTCATCGGGTAACGGGTTCTGACGAAAATGTCTATCCGCCGATGTCCACCATGCTGGAAGGACTCGGCATCGGCTTGATGCAAGGTTACGAGGCGGCACATCTGGACCCGGCGCCTGATTGTGTGGTGGTCGGGAACGCGATTCCGCGCGGAAATCCTGAGGTCGAACAGACGCTTATTCGCAGGCTGCTTTACCGCTCGCTCCCTGAAGTTCTTAAGGAAGAATTCATTCGCGGCCGTCGTTCGCTGGTAATCGCCGGGACCCACGGCAAGACCACGACTACAAGCCTGGCCGCCTGGTTGATCGATCAGGGCGGACTGGATCCTTCATTCATGGTGGGCGGAGTCGTGCAAAATTTCGACGCCAGCTTTCACGTTACCGATAGTGATTACATCATTATCGAGGGCGACGAATACGACACGGCTTACTTCGATAAGGGACCAAAGTTCATGCACTACCTGCCTGAGCTGGCCATCGTTAACAACATCGAATTCGATCACGCGGATATCTATCACGATCTGGACGCGGTGAAGTTGGCATTCCGACGCCTGATGAATCTGGTGCCCGGCACCGGGCGGCTGATCGCCGGCTGGGACAGCCCGCAGGTGCGCGAGGTGGTCGCGTCCATGGGGAACAAACTGTTCACGCAAGTTGAAACGTTTGGCCTGAGCGAGGAGTCGAGATGGCAAGTGCGTGACATAGATTACTCGGAAGGAATGACGCGCTTTCAAGTCTTCCGCGAAGGAGCGAAATGGGGCGAGCTTCAAATGCCGCTGATTGGGGACTTCAACGTCCGCAATGCCCTGGCCGCGATCGTTGCCGCCAACGCCTGGGGAGTCGAGCGCGAGGCCATCGCCAACGCGCTCGCTACATTTAAGAGTGTCCGCCGCCGTTGTGAGATCCGTGGTGAAGTTAACGGCATCACTGTCATTGATGACTTTGCCCATCATCCTACCGCTGTGCGCGAAACGCTGACCGCTTTACGGCTCAAGTACGCGGACCGGCGCATCGTCGCGGTCTTCGAACCACGGTCGCGTACCTCCTGTCATGCAACTTTTCAGGATGACTATGTCTCGGCGTTCATCCCCGCCGATTATGTGATCATCTCGCAAGTATTTGACGCCCAGCGCGCCGCAGAAATGGGCGGCGTGCTCGATATCGCGAAATTGATCGAGAACATTGCCAGTCAAAATAAACCCGCACTCGCGGTAACCAGCGTTGACGAGATCGTAAGCAGGCTGACCGCTGAACTGCGTTCCGGCGATGTGGTGGCCATCATGTCCAACGGAGCGTTTGGCGGGATTCATGAGAAGCTGTTGAGCGCGCTTTCCGATGCGATAAAAGGCTCGGCTGGTTGAGTTCGAACCGAGAACGATTGTTAGCGGCTGAGCCGCTCGTTGCGCCAATTAACAAATATTCTCGGAGGGTCCGCTATAGCGCTTAGGGTTTGGCTTGCTTCACAATTCCATGCTGCTCCCGACTTTCAAAGACATCCTGGCGGCCCGCGAATTCATTGGGCCGTACCTGCCAAAAACGCCGCTCGTGCGCGTCGATAAACTTTCCACGCTGCTTGGCTATGATTACTACGCCAAGCTGGAGAATCTGCAACCAGTCGGCGCATTCAAAGTGCGCGGCGGCGTTAACCTGGTGGGCACCGCGAGTGAAGAGGAGAGACGCGTGGGGCTGGCGTCGGCCAGCACTGGCAATCACGGACAGTCCATTGCTTACGCGGGCCGCCTGTTTGGCGCGCGGGTGATCATCTATGCGCCGTCCGAGCAGGTAAATGAATCGAAGATGCAAGCGATGCGCGACCTTGGCGCCGAAGTTCGTTTGCATGGGCGCGACTTCGACGAAGCCCGTCTCGAAGCGGAGCGGGTGGCCCGAGCCGAAGGCTACCGTTATGTGCATTCGGCGAACGAGCCGAAGCTGATCGCAGGCGTCGGCACGATCGGTCTCGAAATATTTGAGGATCTGGCGGATGTCGATGTGATCATTGCACCTGCGGGTGGTGGCAGTTGCGCGTCGGGCAATTCCATCGTGGCGAAACATCTAAACCCCAACGTGCAAGTCATCGCCACGCAATCCGAAGGCGCACCGGCGATGTGGCATGCCTGGAAGAACCGGTCATTAGATCCTTATCCGACCATGGCGACCCAGCACGAAGGCCTGGCTACCCGTGTTCCTTTTGAAATGACAAACAAGATTCTTTGGGAGTTGCTCGATGATTTCGTGCTCGTGAGCGATGAAGAAATCAACGAAGCCATTCGACTGCTGGCGCGACACGGAAAGCAGGTAGCAGAGGGCGCCGGAGCGGCTTCACTCGCGGCGGCGATCAAGCTGCGAGGTCAACTTCAGGGAAAGAAAGTTGTGGGGATCCTGACGGGTGGAAATATCCCGTCGGAGAGGTTTGGTAAGATATTGGTGAACCGAGAGCAAACAAGTTGACTTGCTGGGTTTCGTAACCTTTCGTGGATCGTAATCAACGGACCAGGACTCGATCCGCGAAATCACACGAAACCGCGCGAAGGGAAGGCTCTAAAAACTCAATTGAGAAACAATAAACTAGCAGCACCGTCTGATAATGCTTTTTGACGCTAATTCTCGTCGGAGGTTCAGATAACCCTGAACGTCAAACGCCTGACTCCTATTCTCAATGTCTCTAACATCGTGGAGAGCTTTGCCTGGTTTGAAAAACTTGGCTGGCAGAAGGGTTGGGACTGGGGCGACCCGCCGACCTTCGGTGGAGTGTGCAATGCAGATGTCCTGTAGGTTTGGAGTTCCGCCTTTAGGCGGGTCCATACGAGGAAACAGGAATTCCGCCTGAAGGCCGAACTCCAGGCAACGCATCGTCGCAATCACACTTGGAAAATCCGAGGATTAGAGGCTCGGCTACTGTGCTCCTACAATCCGCCAATTGTTATCTGCCTGAGTGGGAATTGTTTTGTTTCGCTCGACCCAGTCAATGATTAGTTCGCGCACTTCTTCGCTTGATCGATAGACCACCGGTGCGTCCTTGTACATGGTGAAGCCGCCACCGCCATTGACGCGATAGTTGTTGGTCACGACCCGGAGTTTTTGCGTTGGACTGAGCGGCTGGCCTTTGAACTTTAGATTCTGAATCCGTTGGCCGAACGGTTTGGTGACGTCGAGTTCGTAGCTGACTCCTTCAGCCATATCAAAGTTGTAGCCCGGGATTCGTTGATCGACCAGTTCCGCTAAGCTCTTTCCCGCTTGATATTCACGAAAATACCGCGCCGAGTGCTCGAGCGCATCTTTCAACTGCTGTCCGGTAAGCTCGAGCGTCACCAAAGTGTTTTCATATTCGTAAAGGCCCGCAATGTCGCGCACCGTGACCGGACCTTTCGGGATGCGCGCCTGTGGATTGAAGCACGCGGCCATCGACACGTCGGCTTTGCCGGCTTCGAGCTGCACGCGCTGAAT
>ORMF011338640.1_pt1 | contig 25549 bp, 19 predicted proteins | sample 1779871 | NCBI WGS metagenome assembly ORMF01 (sample SAMEA104232316, study PRJEB22302) | groundwater metagenome | biome: forest; feature: aquifer; material: groundwater | place: USA | collected 2011-08-07 | depth 5.4 m | reverse complement strand
GTCTCTTGTTCCAAGCGCGTTGACGATTCGACTATGGAGCAGCCGGAACTCTCTGCTTCGAAACCGCGATGAACGCAATTCGATGTACATGAGCCTGGCCGTTCTTTCCAAATTTCGGCTGAGCGCGTCGACCAGTTCCCGATTCCTGGTCATTTTCGCCAGGCACAGATGGAAGGCGGTGTTGGCGTCAATCAGCTCAGTGAATTCGTCTTCTACCGTGCTGGAAAGTAGGGGCTTGTTAGCCAGCTCCTCGATTTCCTGGATGTCAAGGCTGGTGGCCCGCGAGGCGGCCAGTTCGGCGATGACTCCTTCCAGGACAAGCCGCATCTCGAACAGATCGCAGACAGAATGGAAACTGACTTCCGGAATCAGATATCCGCGCCGGGGGACGACCTCGAGCAGGCCTTCATGGTGCAACCGATTGCAAGCCTCGCGATAGGGCGTGCGTCCGACTCCATATCTCTTCATGATGTCGGCTTCGGATAGGAACGCGCCTTCCTGAAACAGACCCTGCAGGATCGCCTTTTTCAGGGCGGCATAGGCCTTCTCGGTATGGGTCAGCTTTGCTGTGTTCCGATGGGACATGTTCACAAGGCTAGCAGGATTTGCACTTCTTTTCCAGGGAGAAATATGAGGAAAGCAACGCACATCAATATCTTTGTAATATATTCTTAGGTGCGTAGCATCGATCCCGTTTAGCCAGGGTGGAGGCGGATTCTTCCTTGGAGGATTGGGGAGTTGGGCCAGGCGCGGGCCGGCACCGTGCAGCGTAGCGGCGCAAATGGCGGCGATGGCGAACATTCTCATGTGGGAGCATCTGATCGCGATACAATACATCGCGTGATTCTTGCGAGCCTCCTTTTGCAAGCGGCCATCTATTCCAGTGAGATCGCGCCCGTGCTTGCCTTCCACTGCAATCGGTGCCACGGCGACGGGATTACCTCCGGCAGCGTGGATACGAGGACATATGAAAGCCTACGGCGCACCACCAGCGTTCCGTTGATGCTGGAATTGATGGAAGGCCGCCGTGGCCCAACACAGCGCATGCCAAAGGATGCTCCGCCGCTGGACGAGGCAACGATCGCTCGATTCAGGCAATGGATGGAGGCTGGTGCGCCATGGGATCGGGAACCGGAAGGCGAAGTGCTGCGGCTTCCGACGCGAAAGAAAAAGGAGATTCGGATTCGAGTGAGGGCCAGCGGACAAGCCTACGTCATCCTGGAGATACTGGACACTGCCGGGCGAATGATGCATCGTGAAGGAGCGGTGATACAGGACGCCGGACAATGGACGCTTCGCGCCGCCAGTCAATGGCCTTCGAGACTCTCGGTACAGGCGACGGTCCGGTTCGCGTCCGGGCGGGCAACAATGGAAGTCGAGAGCTTTTAGTGTTTGGCCACGGGGATCGCATCCCCCAAATTCATCGATCCGCCGCCCTCGCTCACATAGTTCCGGTTCCAAGCCGGGATCTCCACCACCGCATCGCCGGTCAGAACGACCTGGCAACCGAGGCGGCTATGCAAGGTGAGTCCGGGAGCCATCTCGAGCCGGTCGAGCTCATCGTCCTCCGCCTCGCTCATCAACTGCTCGCCCTCTTTCACCACCACGTGGCAGGTTGTACAGGCGCAACTCCCGCCGCAGGCATGCTCCAGATGTACACCGTTGTTGAGACAAATATCCAGGATGGACGCCTTCTTGCCGTGCTCGGAATAGGGCATCGTTGCGGGGTCCCAATCAATAGTGACATTGGCGGGCAGGATGGTAAGCTTGGGCACGAAACCATTATAGCGAGGTACAGATTAAAAGCCCAATCACCCTATTGTCGATAGAGATTCATCTGATATACTCTTCCCATGGAGTCTAACGCCAGGAGCCTTGCCAAGGCTTTCTCCTATCGCGTTCTCGGGTCGTTGTCCACAGGCGGGCTGGTCTATCTATTGACAAGCAATCTTTCCATATCTGTTGGCGCTGGACTGCTGGACTCGGTCGTGAAAGTGATCCTCTATTTCCTCCACGAGCGGGTCTGGAACCACATCTCATACGGGCGGCCCAAAGCCCCCGAATATGAAATATAGAGTTAGTTTGCACGCCGGGCCGGGGAAACCGGGAAACTCTTGGCACATCGGAAGCCCACAGTTGGACTCCGCTCCGCCTGCCGGGCCCAGCTTCGATAGGAGACGGTCAGGAACAGCGGCGGCGTATCGAACCAGGAACCTCCGCGAAGCACCCGGTAGTTCCCGTTTTCCGGACCCGTAGGATTCTTCTCCGGCGCATCCTTGTAGTAGGTCCGGCCGTACCGGTCTGAACACCATTCCCACACGTTGCCGATCATGTCGCAGAGGCCGAAATAGTTCTTCTCCTTGGTGCAGACATCGGTGACCCCGGTGGCTGATCCGTAATGCGCATCCTTCGGCGTTGCACTCCGATCGCCCCAGGGGAACATCTTGCCTTCCGCGGTCCCGCGAGCGGCGCGTTCCCATTCTGCCTCGGTCGGCAGGCGCTTGCCCTCCCAGGCGCAGTAGGCGGAGGCGTCGTCCCAACTCACATTGACAACCGGCTGCTTCTCCTTGCCTACCGCAACCGTTTTCTTGACCCAGTGATAGGGTGCCCGATGACCGGTGGCTTTGACAAATCCGGCGTATTTTCCATTGGTGATTTCGGCCTCGTCCAGGTACAGGGGATCAATGGAAATGCGCCGGACGGGAGTGTCGTCCTGGTGGGCTGTTGGGTAGTACCCAAGGTCGTAATCTTTCCACTCAAAGGTGCGGCCTCGCAAAAAATCACCGCCGGGGATGAACACCATACCCGGTTCTGCGGCATGGGCAACGGCACAAAGAAGCAGGCAGGAAAGCCTAACCGTAAATGACTGACAGTTCATCTGTGGGAATGATACCGTTGGCTCCCAGGGGATCGACATAGGCGTATGTCCGGCCCGACGGCGTGCCATGCACTTCTTTGCCCCAATCAATGCCGAGCGCGGAATAGATGGTGGCCACTACGTTCTCAATGCGCGGCTGCTCCTTGTGGTTCCATCCGGTATCGACGCACCGGTTGCCATCGGAATCACTGGCGCCGCGCACCAGGCCACCCTTCACACCGGCGCCGGCGAACATGGCGGGGAAGACGTACTTGTGATGGTCGCGTCCGAGGATGTGATTCAACGGTCCAGGCTCACGCCCGAATTCGCTCATGAAGACCACTAGCGTCTCATCGAGGAGCATCTTGCCGGGGCTGCTTTTCGATGGAGTGACGGCGAGATCTTCGATCAAGGTGGCCAAGGCCGGATCAAAATCGGCCATCAGTTTGTAGTGATTGTCCGCAGTGGTGCGATCCCAAATGCGCCGGTGATGATCCCATCCATGCTGGCAAATATGTATGTAGCGTGTTCCGGCGTCTTCGCGCAGCAGGTTGCGCGCCAGGGCGCAGCCAAGCCCCGGAGCGGTGTTGCCATAGCGCTTCCGGTCCTCTTCGGAGATCTGGAAGGATACGGGCCAGCGGGGGTCTGTGAGCAGCCGCTTGGCTGTTTCGCTGAAATCTTCAAAGGCGTCGATCTGGCGTCCGAATCCGCTCATGCGGCCGCGGTTGATCTGGCGCAGGCCTTTGAGAACGCGCCACCGCTCCTCGATCAACTCGATGGCTTTTTGATCCAGGGCCATCCCTTTGAGAGCCTGTTCCGGGTTCAGATCAAATACGGAGAACTGTGGCGGAAGGAATCCGGTGGAAAGAGCCCCCACCTGATTGGTTTCGAGGCTGAAGGAGACGTTTGTGGGAAAGGTGTCGGCCGGACGCCGCTGTGATTCGAGTTCCGATGCGACCACGGAACTCAAGGAAGGAATCTCACGGCCGAAGGCGACATTCAATGGCCGCCCGGTCTGCACATAGTACTGCCCGCGCATGTGGACTTCTTCATGGCTTACCAATGACCGTACGGTGGCCACTTTGTCCATGATCTTGGAGATTCGCGGAAAAAAGTTGACCGGGAAGTATGCGCCGTTTGAGAGTTTGCTGACCTGAAAATCTTTCGGGGTGGCCGGATTGTCCTTGAAGTCAAAAGTATCGAGGTGGCTGATGGCTCCTGAGATTTCGTAGAAGATCACGTTGCGCGCCGTGCCCCTCGGCCGGGTTTTGGGAACGGTGGTTGCCGCCTTCATCGGGAGCGGCCAGAGCGAATTGAGAGATGCTCCTACCAGGCCGAGTCCGCCGTATTGCAGCAACTCGCGCCGTGTCTTGAAAACTTCTCCGACCGTTTGAGAGCCTTTCATAGCGTGCATCCTCTTCCTAAAAGCTGTAGAGAAACTCGACCAGGTTCAACAAAGCCCATTGAACGTTTTGGGCGCCCTCCACGCGATTTTTCGCCATGACGGATTCAGCCAACTGCTTTTCCTCCGGAAGCGGACCGCGTGAGAGAGTCCCCATGAACAACTCCTCGATCACCTTGCCATTGTCGTTCTTGTAGGTTTCGAGCAACCGCTGCAGGCGGCTGTCGCCCGCGGCGAGCACACGGTCGTTCACCACCGATGAGCGCATCAGCATGATCGGCTGGAGCGGAGAAGGCTGCGGCGGCCGCGCCGGCGTGGCGCGGTTGGCCTGCCCGAAGGCCTGCATAAAGCTCTTCAATTCGCCGTTGTTCCGGGGCATCGCCAGTTGCATCGCCATGGTCACAACAGGACCAGGGGCTTCTTCGTCATCGGCATTAGCCGCCGGGCGTCGCCTTGAGGAACCGAAGCGGCCGGGCCGTTCGGTCGCCGCCGCAATGGCGTCATGTAGCTCTTCCGCGTTGAGCATCCGGACGAACTTGCGCGCGTAATAGGGCGTGTACTTTTCGCTCCACTCGCCCGGGAACCGCGCCGAAAGCTGGTAGGCGTTTGAGTTGCAAATGACGGAAAACAGTTTGTGGATGCTGAAGTTGTTCTTGCTGAAATAGGAAGCCAGCTCGCTGAGCAGTTCCGGATGCGACGGCTGTACCTGCCATCCGGCCGGGACGGTTTTGGGATCCTGGCGCGACAGGTCAAATTCGTCGAACGGTTCCACAATGCCGATTCCCATGAGCCTGGCCCAGAACATGTTCACGGCGGCCCGTGCAAACTGCGGGTGCGATGTCAACATGCGGGCGAGTTCGTCGCGCGGATCTTCCGCCGGATTGGCAACCTCATCGGTAAGGATGAACTTTGGGGTGGCGGGTCCTCCGAAGCGTTTGATGCGGAGCATGCTCTCGCTCTTGGTCTGGTATCCGGGACCATAGTCGTCCACCGTAAAATGTCCCATCTTGGCTTCCCGGTCTTCCACGTGCGGAATATAGCGGGTACGGCCCATAAAGGCGGCCTGCTGGAAGAAATCCGTGCGCTTCCTGGTGCTCAGGTAGACGTTCACTTTTTCCAGATGGTTTGCTCCATCGTGGCATGCAATGCAGGAAAGGTTGATGCCGAGGAAGGTTCTTCCAAACAGAATAGACACTTCGTCATGCGTATCCATCTGGTGAATCTTTCTCAGGTCATCGGCATTGTCGGCTTCGCCGGGCTTCCCTTCAACATGTTCGCGAACAATGGGGTTTGCCGAGGCCACCACGTAATTGCTTTTGCCCGATCCGGCAATGAGGCTCCGCGCCAGATCGTCGTAGGGGCGGTCGGCGGCCAGGCTGTCCTTGAGCGTCATGTGGAGGATGCTAATGCCGCGCATCATCTTGCCGTTGGCCCGGATCACATCCATCAGGAAATATGCCCATTTGTCGACGAAGCCTTCGCTTCCAATCAACTGGCCAATCAGCTTGGCGCGCTTGTCCTTGGCCGGGTCAGCGAGGAAGTCCCGAACCTGGACTGGAGAGGGAATGCGCCCAGTGATGTCGAGGTAGGCGCGGCGGACGAATTCCTGATCGGTAGCCAGAGGGGCGTGGGGAATTCCGTCGCGTTCCATCTTGCCGAAGATGTGCGCGTCGATGAAATTCTTGCGCGGCATGGTACCGGCCACGGCAGCAGGTTTTGGAAGATGCGCCGTGAGCTGATCGGTAATGGACCCCGCCTTTTGCGCTTTTGGTGGTTGGAACAGCGGCGCATGCACCTCGGCCGGCATGTTCGACATGTCCTGGGGCTTGCTCGGCGCCTTCTGCGCGCCATCCGACCAAAGGAGGCTACTCGCGCCCAGCAGAACCATCACCGTGTGCAATATGCGCATACTGTTTCAGCCCTCACAATCCGCAGCGATGGTTTCCCAACGCGCAGAGGTTTCCTGTGTCTTTACAAGCGTAAGATTCTATTGAAGGAAAGTCAATAAGGAAAGCATCCGAGAGAAAGTGAAAACCTACCGCCTCCCCGTTTGGAGCGGGAACCATTGCACCCGGTTGGGATTGCCGCGCCCAGGGTCTGAGAGCACGTTGCCCGCCGAATCCACGTGCACGGAATGAAGCCCAGGAGACTCCACGTAACTTAAAATCGTCCCCGTCTTGCGTTCCACATTTATTAGCCACCCCGGCGCCTCGTTGATCACGTTCCTCGGGTGGGTTCCGATCCAGAGGCTCCCGTTAGGAGCAGTGGTAATGGAAAAGGTCTTGCCTAAGTGGTTCCATTCACCCAGATACTTACCCTCCGGAGTGAACCATTGAATTCGGCCGTTCTGGCGGTCTGCAACGTAGATCTTGCCGTCCGCGAAAGTGATCCCATGTGGCAAGTGGAACTGGCCGGGCCCTGTGCCCTCCGAGCCCCATTGCCGTATGCGCCGGCCTTGTCCGTCATATTCCAGAATGCGTGCGTTTCCGTACCCGTCGGCGATAAAGATTCTGTCCCCCGGCGCAAATGCGATGTCGGCCGCGCCACGGGCGCCACCCCGGCCCTCTGGAATCTCACCGATCTCGAATCGAAGTAGCTGTTTGCCTTGCGGGGTGAACTTGAGCACAACGGAACTACGCGAGTCCACCGTCCAGATATTGCCATCCGCATCCATGCGGATGCTATGGGGATTCTCGAAAAGGCCCTTTCCCCAGGAGCGAAGTACGACTCCCTTGCCATCAATGGCGACAACGGGGTCGATCTTGAGATTGCGATGGAGCACATACGTTGTGCCGTCCCGGCCGGAAGTGGCAGATGAGACATAGTCGGTGTCCCAGTCCGGCGCGGGAAGTTGGATTTGCACCAGCAGCGCCTGTCGCGGCGATCGCGGCGACCGGGCAACGAGAGAACGAAGAGCGGCCGCCTGTTCCTCGGTAGCTGTGGGGGCGGGGCTCTGCGCCCAGACGCAGGCGAGGAAGACCGGAAGCAGCATTGTCGGGCGTGACATGGCGGTTATGCTATCACACCTATTTCCGAATGCCTGCCCCACCGTTCCTATCCTAAAATCTATGGTAGCCTGCGATACTTACCGGAATGCTCCAGAGTGTGCCCCCGGCGGTAATAAATAAAATCTTCCAATCGGGGCCGCCAAAGCCGCAGTTAGTCACCTCATCCACCGGGATAGGAATAAAGTCGAGCAGCTTGCCTTTCGGCGAAAGGATATAGATGCCGCCTTTGAATTTGTCGGCGGTCTCAAACGGAAGATTGGGTTTATTCAGGCCACCCGCGACATAGAGCCGCCCCTGCTGGTCGATCTCCAACCCGTCCGGGCCGCGTCCGGCGCCCCAGTCGAAGATCACTCTTTTTGATTTTGATTCAATGGCACCATTGGGGAGCAAACGGAACCGCACCAATTGGCGCTGCGCACCGATCTTATTATTATTGTTGTCGGCGACGTAGAGAAATTCGCTTCCTGGCGAGACCAGAATCCCGTTTGGCCGATCGACTTCATGCGTGATGATCCGGGTCACTTTACCTGGCGCGTCGATGCGGTACACGCCCTCCACCAGCTTTCCTTCCTGATCTTTCATCACCATCGTGTCGCGGTTGCCGTAGCGTGGGTCGGTGAAATAAATCCTGCCTTTGGAATCGATGCTCAGGTCGTTGGGAGAATTGAATTGCCTGCCTTCGTAAAGATCGGCAAGCACCGTGATGGTTCCGTCTGGCTCTGTGCGGGTCACGCGGCGGGTTCCGGACTCGCAGGCCACCAGCCTCCCCTGCCCGTCGAACAGCAGCCCATTGGTCCCGGACTTCTCACGGTATACGTGATTCCGCCCGCCGGAATCGCGGCGTGTGGTCCGTCCGCCACCGGAAAAAAACAAGCCCTTGTCCGGATGCCAAACCGGGCTCTCGCCCGCCCCCATTGCGCCGTGATTGACAGGCGTGGCCCCAGCCGGTATTGGCCGGTCCGCGGCCTGGAGCAGGAAAGCGGCGAGCAAGACTGCGGTAGGGATCGTGGGCTTGAGCACGGACTATTATAGCGAGTGCCGCGTTCTCTGATCGCGATGCACGGGCGCGATGGTCTGTCTTTTCACCAGCAATCTTTCCATCTCTGTTGGCGCTGGACTCCGGCGTGAGTCCTACGACCGCCATAAGCGCCCGAGTACGAAATATATTTCGAGAGACGCGCGCGCCGGAAGTGACAGACAAGGATGCCTGTCCTACAATACTTAACAGATGCAACTGCTCTGGTTACTCCTCGCTTTGCCTTTGGCCGCCCAGGACGACGCAGGCTTTTTTGAAAGCAAGGTCCGTCCGCTGCTGGCCACGAATTGTTTTGCGTGCCACACTGGCTCGGCATTGGGAGACCTGCGTCTGGATTCCCGCGCGGGAATTCTGAAAGGCGGCAAGAGCGGTGTTGTGGTGGTGGCCGGGAAACCGGAGGAGAGTCTGCTCATTGAAGCGGTCCGGCGGACACACGTGCGGCTCAAGATGCCGCCGGTGGGCGCGCTCACGAAAGAGGAGGTCTCAGTTTTGGAGGAATGGGTCCGGCGTGGAATTCCCTGGCCGGAAGCGGCGGCGCCCACCATCGCCGCGGCGGCTATTAAGATCTCGCCGGATCAGCGCGCTTTTTGGTCATTCCAACCGGTCACCAACCCGGCACTACCCGCGGTGAAGAATGAAGCCTGGATACGGACACCGGTGGACCGGTTCGTCCTTGCCCGATTGGAGTCGCAAAACCTGAAGCCTGTCCCGGCTGCGGACAAGCGGACCTGGCTCCGGCGCATCACGCTGGACATGCTGGGGCTGCCTCCGACGCCGGAAGAGATGGACGCCTTTGTTGGCGACACCTCAACGCAAGCGCAGGAGAAGGTCGTGGACCGTCTTCTCGCCTCGCCTCACTACGGCGAGCGCTGGGGGCGCCACTGGCTGGACCTGGCTCGTTATTCGGATGGCGAACTGGCCGCGGGTGTGGACACTCCTCTGCCCAATGCGTGGCGCTATCGCGATTGGGTTGTGGATGCATTCAACAAGGACCTGCCCTACGACAAGTTCGTGCGCGCGCAGATTGGCGCCGACTTTGTGCCGCCATCGGAACGTGAATCGCTTCTGCCAGGGCTGGGCTTCCAAGCGCTGGGCCGCACGGCGGACGACCAGGTGGACGTGACCACGAAAGTGTTTCTCGGGCTGACCGCCGGATGCGCGCAGTGTCACGACCACAAGTACGATCCCATCCCCACGCGCGACTACTATTCCCTGCTCGGCGTCTTCAAGAGCAGCAAGGACCTCGACGTTCCGCTGGTCGCCGAGAGCGAAGGGGGCGTCTACAAAGAGAAGAAGAAGAAGCTCGACGCCATCAACGAAATCCTCAACGATTTTCTGGCCGAGCAGAGCAAGCAGATTGTCGATTACCTGGCGCGCGACACAGCGAAATACATGATCGCGGTTTGGAAAAACGCAAAGGAAGTGGAAGGACTCGACACCGAGACGATTGCCAAATGGAAGACCTATCTGGCCGCAAAGGGGGACAAAGACCATCCATATCTGAAGTCCTGGTACGAGCTATTGGCACACAATCCCAGTGAGAGCCAAGTCCGCGACGAGGCCGCGCGCTATCAGCAGTTCGTGCTGGAGCTGCTCGAGGAAGCCAAGGAAGTGGATGACAAAAACTATGTCGCCTTCGGAGGCAGGAAGGGCATCAAGGATGAGAAAACGCGTCAGTACACCAACATTGTTGCGCTGCCGGTCTTGAAGTTTTACCAATGGCGCGAACTGGCCAACGGACCCTACAATATCGACGGGTTCCGCGCACCGGCCGGGGTCTACTATTACGGCCCCAAGGATCTGGACCGGTTCCTGGGCGGAGTGGCCAAGCAGTATGTGGAAAGGCTCCGCTCGGAAGCCAAGGCGATCGAAAAGGATCTGCCTCCGATGTACCCGTTCCTGCATACCATCAGCGATACCGCCAAGCCCGCCGACATCCACGTGGCGCTGCGCGGCGACAGCAAGAGTCCCGGTGAGATTGCGCCGCGCCATTTCCTGTCGGTGTTGTGCGAAGGAGAGCCTGCGCCGTTCCAGAAAGGGAGCGGGCGCGGTGAACTGGCCGAGGCGATTGCTTCGCCAACTAACCCGCTCACGGCGCGCGTGATGGTGAACCGAATCTGGCAGCATCATTTCGGACAGGGCATTGTGCGGTCACCATCGAACTTCGGGCAGATGGGGGAGAGGCCCACCCATCCAGCGCTGTTGGACTATCTTGCGTCGAGATTTGTGGCGAGCGGCTGGAGCGTCAAAGCGATCCATCGCGAGATTCTGCTTTCCAGCACATACGCTCTTTCAACTCAATTCAGCGAGGCGGGCCTGGAAGCCGACCCGGACAACAAACTCCTATGGCGGCAATCGTTGCGATACAGGCTCGACATGGAGGCCTTGCATGATTCCGTCCTGGCCGCGAGCGGCCAGTTGGACCGCAAGATTGGCGGGGCTTCGTCCCCCATGACGGAGACAAATCTGCGGCGGTCTCTTTATCTCACCGTCAGCCGCACACGGCTGGACCCCACCATGGCGCTGTTCGATTTTCCCGATGCCAATGCTTCTTCGGAAGAGCGGCCAGTGACGGCGGGTCCGCTGCAGGGACTGTACTGGCTCAACAGCAAGTTCGTGGCGGCGCAGTCCAATGCTTTGGAGGAACGCCTCACGCGCGAGGTGGGCACTGACACACGCAAGCGGATTCACCGCGCCTACGCGCTGTTGTACGCGCGGCCGCCGGATTCCGACGAACTGAAGTTGGGTGTAGAATACGTGACAGAGGGCGGCGTCGCTTGGAAACAATACTTGCAAGCTATGTTTGGATCGGGCGAGTTCACCAGTGTGAATTGAGGAGCGGCTATGTTTGACCGGCGGCAGTTTTTGCAAAATCTCGGCGGCGGCTTCGGCATGGTGGGTCTGCAGGGCATGCTGCAGGGCGCCTCTCAGGATCCCATGGCGCCGCGCCAGCCTCATTTTGCGGCCAAGGCCAAGCACGTCATCTTCCTGTTCCTCAACGGCGGCATGTCGCAGGTGGACACCTTTGACCCGAAGCCTGCCCTGATCAAGAACAACGGGGCTCCGATGCCGGGTCCGAAGATCCGCACGGACCGCGCTTCCGGAAATCTGATGCGCTCACCGTGGGAGTTCCGTCATTGCGGTAAGAGCGGCGTTGAGGTGAGCGAGATCTTCCCGGAGATCGGCAAGCGGATCGACGACTTCTGCGTGATACGGTCGATGTGGACCGACATCGGCAATCACGGGCCCTCGCTTCAAATCATGAACTGCGGCCATCAGCTGCCGGGCCGGCCATCCATGGGCGCCTGGGTTACCTACGGGCTCGGCACGGAGAACAGGAATCTGCCCGGCTTTGTCGTTTTGTGTCCCGGTTTTCCGGTACTCGGTTCCTCGCTTTGGACAGCGGGCTACATGCCCTCCATTTACCAGGGCGTCCACATTCAGAACGCCGCGGTGGAGCCCGATAAACTGATTCAGAATCTTCGAAACGGGGAGATGTCTCCGGCCGAGCAGAAAAAGCAGCTCTCGCTGCTGGACCGGCTCAACCAACGGTATCTGGACCGGCTTGGGCCTCGGCAGCCGCAGATGGAAAGCGCTGTGCAGTCGATGGAGTCCGCGTTCCGGTTGCAGACCGAGGCAGGCGAGCTGTTCGATATACGGAAGGAGCCGGAGAAGGTTCGCGCCCGGTACGACATCTCGGATTTCGGCCGTGGTTGTCTGCTGGCACTGCGCATGGTGGAGTCCGGCGTGCGCATGGTGCAGATTTACTATGGCAACGGGCAGCCCTGGGACAATCACGACGACATCATGGTCCATTCCAAGCTGGCCGCAAAGACGGACGGGCCCATCGCGGCGCTGGTGGATGACCTGAAATCGCGCGGCCTCTTCGATGAGACATTGATTCTCATTGGAAGCGAGTTCGGCCGCACGCCGATGATTCAGAACTCCGGATTGGAAAAACTCGGCAACGGGCGCGACCATAATCCGCCCGGCTTCACGGTTCTGCTGGCGGGCGGAGGAATCAAAGGCGGGTTAGCCTATGGGGCCACCGATGAGTTCGGATTCAAAGCGGTGGAGAACCGGGTTCATGTGCATGACCTGCACGCCACGATGCTGCACCAGTTGGGTTTCGACCACACCAAGCTCACCTATCGTCACGCCGGCCGTGACTTCCGGCTTACCGACGTTCATGGCGAAGTGGTGAAGGGGATTCTGGCGTAGAGCTGGTGCAAAGGAAATTACCCCCATGCAAGAGGGTATCCGCCCAGCGTAGGTCCCGTCCTCGAGACCGTGCGCAGTATACTCGAAGCTTCCCCTATGAACGTTCTCGTCACCGGCGGCGCCGGATACATCGGCAGTGTCGTCGCCGACCAAGTCATGGAAGCGGGCCACCAAGTCACTATCCTCGACAATCTTTCCAAGGGTCACCGCAAGGCCGTCCCTTCCTCAGCCGCACTGGTGGTTGCCGATCTTGCCGACCGCGCTGCGCTCGACTCGCTGTTTGCCGCCAAGCCCATTGATGCGGTGATTCACCTGGCTGCTTTTATTGAGGCGGGCGAGTCCATGCAAATGCCGGAGAAGTATTTCCGCAACAACTCCGCCAACACTCTGAACCTGATCGAGGCGATGCTGGCGGCAGGCGTCGACCGGATCGTTTTCTCATCCACGGCAGCGCTGTACGGCAATCCGGAGCGGACCCCGATTCGGGAAGACGATCCGTTGCAGCCCACCAATGCCTACGGGGAATCCAAGCTCCTTGTGGAAAGGATGCTCGCGTGGCAGCATCAATGCCGCGGCTTGCGCTATGCCAGCCTGCGCTATTTCAATGCGGCCGGCGCGACAGAGATACGCGGGGAAAACCATCATCCGGAAACGCATCTCATTCCCCGGATACTGCAAGTGGCGCTCGGGCAGGCGGAGCAGGTCAACGTTTTTGGAACCGACTATCCTACGCCTGACGGCACCTGCGTGCGGGATTACATACACATCGTGGATCTGGCGACGGCGCATCTGTTGGCACTCGAAGCGCTTGGCACGCAGCCGCGGCTCATCTACAATCTCGGCAATGGTGCAGGCTTCAGCATCCGCGAGGTGATTGAATCGGCGCGGCGCGTGACCGGACACCCGATCCCAGTGGTGGAGGCAGAGCGGCGTCCGGGCGATCCGGCGATCCTGATCGCATCTTCGGAAAAGATTCGGGCTGAACTGGGCTGGAGTCCACGGTTTCCGGATCTTGATTCGATTATCGAAAGCGCCTGGCAATGGCACCAGCGCAATCCGCGAGGATACTCCAAATGATGCTTTGGAAGAATGACGAGGAGATGTTTCAACTCGCACGGCGCGAACTGTTTACGGCGGTGGCGGGCGACATCATGGACAAGATGGGGCTGCAGCGCCAGTTTCTTCCTCCCTACATACAACCGCTCGACCGGCAAACGGTTCTCGTAGGCCGCGCGATGACTGTATTGGAAGCAGATTATCACGAGGAGACGCCCTCGGCGTCCTCCAATCCGATCCTGGCAAAGCCGTTTGGCCTGATGTTGGATGCTCTGGATCAACTGCGGCCAAACGAAATCTACGTGTGTACCGGCGGATCGCCGAAGTATGCCTTGTGGGGCGAACTCATGAGCACGCGCGCGCTTCACTGCGGCGCCATAGGTGCAGTGCTGGACGGCTATGTGCGTGACACACGCGGCATCCTTGCGATGGGCTTCCCCTGCTTTGCCCGCGGCAGCTATGCGCAGGATCAGGCGCCGCGCGGCAAGGTGATCGACTTCCGGATCGCCATCGAGATGGATGGCACACGAGTGGAACCGGGCGACGTCATCATCGGCGATATAGACGGGGTATGCGTGATCCCGCGCCTCGCGGAACAGGAAGTGCTGGAGCGGGCGCTGGAAAAAGTGCGCGGCGAAAAAGTGGTGCGTCAGGCGCTGGAGAACGGCATGAGTGCCCGGGACGCCTTTGAGAAGTTTGGGATTGTCTAATACGGGCTTGCCTAGAGCTGTTGCCGGGTGTATTCTTTCTTCATGCTGATGAGGGGATGGGTAATAAGTCGCACTGGATCCAAGGCCCTCTGGCTATTGTTTGCCTGCTGCTTTGCCCCTGCCCTCCTGGGCCAGGGAAACATGGCCTCCATCACTGGTGCGATTACCGACACTGGCGGCGCTGCAATGCCCGGCGTTCACGTCACGATTCGGAACCTGGACACGAACATCCCGCGTGAGATGAAGACTGGGGAAGGTGGCGATTACACTATCACCAATCTTGCTCCGGGAAATTATGAGCTCAGCGCGGAGATGCGGGGTTTCAGTACCTTCCTGCAAAGAGCGTTGGTGTTGCAGGTGGGGCAGGTACTACGTCTGGATGTGCGGATGAAAGTGGGGATGGTGTCGGAGACCGTCGAGGTTACCGCGCAGGTTCCGACGCTGAACTCGGAAGTGGGCGCCATCAAGGGCGACGTCATCGTACAAGCTGAGATTCAGAACCTGCCGCTGGACGGCCGCGATTTCTTCGATCTCGCCTTCCTGGTGCCGGGCGTGGTACCGCGCTCCCAGGGCGGGCAAGGCTCGTCGCTCAACGTGAACGGGGCGCGAGCCGACAGCACCAACTATTCGGTGGACGGGTTCAACAACCGCAACCCGCGCGGAGCTGCGGCGCAGGTTCGCCCGAACATGGACGCGATGCAGGAGTTCAAGATGGAGGTTTCCGGCTATTCGGCCGAGAGCGGGCGCATGGCCGGGGGCGTAATGAACATGGTCCTACGATCCGGGACCAACCGGCTGCACGGCAGCCTGTTTGAATACACCCGCAACGATGTCTTTGACGCGCGTTCTTTTTTTGATCCGTCCAAGCAGCCTTTGCGGCGGAACCAATTTGGAGCGACGCTGCATGGACCGGTGCTAATGCCGAAGCTTTACAACGGCCGGGACCGGACCTTCTTTCTGTTCAGTTGGGAATCGTTTCGCGAGACGCTCGGGCAGACCAATATCGGACTGGTGCCAACCCCGCTGGAGCGTGAAGGCGATTTCTCTCAATCGGTGAGCTATCTGGGAGGCCCGGTCTACCTGAAGGACCCGCTTGCCACTGGAACTTGCAGCGGAACCAATCAGGGAGCATGCTTTCCCGGCAATCGCATTCCAGCCAGCCGCTTCCATCCGATTTCCTCTCGGTTGATGGCCTACTATCCTTTGCCCAACCGGGCCGACCGCCGCAACAATCTCCTCCTCACGGCGAAGGATCATGACGAATGGGACAGTTTTCTATGGAAGATCGACCACCGCTTCAGCAATAAGGACAATTCCGCTTTCCGTTATCAAAAGCGCTTTGCGAGAAACACCGCGCCGTTTGCCGGTAGCGGCCTGGGAGAGTTTGGCAACAAGACCCAGGACGACCGGTCATTACTGGGACTGGATCACACCCACATGTTCAGCCCGACGATGCTGATTGAGCTCCGCGGCGGATACTCGCGAGGCGCCACGGTGGAGAACACAATCTGGGTGGGCAAGGATGTGGCGGCGCAACTGGGGATACCCGGCACCACGACGGACCCGGAACTCACCGGCTTCCCGCGCTTCACCATGCTGGATCATTATCCGCTGGGCAGCGCGGCCGCGCAACCGGCGAAATACCACGTCACCACCATCATGGCCAGCGCAAAGCTCACCTGGGTCAAGGCAAAGCACGTGATGAAATGGGGGTGGGACGTGGAGCGCGTCCGCTTCAACCAGCCCTATGCCGACAACGCCCGCGGCACCTTCAATTTCCAGGACCGCTGGAGCGGCCACACAGTGGGCGACTTCCTGCTCGGCATGATGCAGACCGCCACCAGGACGGTTGGGGTGGCACGCAACTACCTGCGTTCCACCAGCCATGGCGTTTTCTTTAATGATGATTACAAAGTGACGCGTAATCTCACGTTGAATCTGGGCCTGCGTTTTGAACTCGATGAGCCGCCTGTGGACCGCTATGACCGGACCTCCAACTTTGTCCCCGGCATCGATAAGATCGTGATCACCGATAACAAGAACATTCCGGATCTGGCGGCACGAGTCCAAAGCGCCGGCCTCCAAGATCGGATTGCGCTGGCCCGGGATGTGAATCTGCCTCGTGCACTGGTCTATACGGACAAGAATAATTTCGCGCCGCGTCTTGGTTTTGCCTGGCGCGTGTTGGGAAGCCAGAAGGCTGTGATCCGCGGCGGATGGGGCATCTTTTATTCCGGCCACCTGCTCAACCCGATTCGAACGTCGCTGATGACGGGCTTCCCTTTTACCCAGCGCCAGACATTCACACGGCTCGCCAGTGACCCCAGTCTTGTGACGCTCACCAATCCATTCCCGGATCAGCGCACAACCGAGACAGGGGTGAACAATTCCAACGGCTATGAATTGCGTCCATCGACGGGATACCTGCAGAGCTTCAACCTGACCTTCGAACGGGAAATCTCGAATGGGACGGCCGTCGAGCTGGGCTATGTCGGGTCGAAGGGAACGCACCTTGGCAGAAACTACGACATCAACCAACCCTACCGGAGCTTGGAAATGTACATGAACAATGTTGCTTTTCCGCGTCCGGTTACCGGGATCAACGCCATCAACTACTACGCCTTTGGGTCCAATTCCAACTATCACGCGGCCCAGATTTCACTGCGCAAACGAACTGCCCGCGGATTCTTCTACCGGCTCAATTACGCCTTTTCCAAGTCGATTGACGATGCCTCGCAAATCAGCGGAGTATCCGATGGCGGATTCACCGGGGCACAGGACGCGCGGAATTTGCGCAGCGAGCGCGGGCGCTCAGACTTTGACCGCCGTCACGTGGTGACGGGAGTGGTTTCCTACAATCTGCCACTCGGCCAGGGCAAACGCTGGTTGAGCAAGCCCAATTGGTGGACCAACGGCATTCTGGGCGGATGGCAGCTTTCCGGCACGGCCACCTATTACACCGGCCAGCCGTTCACCATCACCAGCCTTGACGTGGACACCAGCCTCGGTGAATCTTCCCGTCCCAACCGAATTGGTTCGGGGCTGCAGGCGGAAATCCCGGGTGAGGGCCGCCGCGGAGTCGATTATCCCTGGTTCGCCGTGACCGATTTCGAAAAGGTGCCCCGCTGCACTTCCCGCACCTCCTGTGAAGTAAGCCCCCATGGGTTCCTGCCGTTTCAGTTCGGCAACTCTGGCCGCAATATTCTGGATGGCCCTTCGATGGCCTTCATCAACATGGCGATGCTGAAAAACTTCCGTTTTGAGAAGAGCCGCAATTTTCAACTCCGGTACGAAGTATTCAACATACTCAACAAGGCCAACTTTGATCTTCCCAACCGCAGCTTCAACAGCGTGAAGGGCGGCTTGATGACTTCCGTGGTGGACCGGGGCCGCGGCGGCCCGCGCGTGATGCAGGTAGCATTGAAGTTCGAATTCTGATTTAGCCGCGGAGCTTCTTGTAGCTGGCCAGGCAACGCTGGGCCGTCTCCATGGGTGGGTAAGCGCTGCCTTCCTGCTCGATCAGGTAGAACTCGACACCGCCGGATTTTTCCGCCGCCTGGAAGATCTTTTTCCACGGTGTCTGACTTTCGCCGAATAGCACGCGGTAGCCTTTGCCCTCCCCGGGAGCCCAGTCCTTGAGATGGAGGCTGGTGATGCGTCCGGGGTTGGCCTCGATCCAAGCGACGGGGTCAGAACCGGAATGGACGCAAGTACCCACGTCGAGTTGCAGGGAAACATTCTTCCCCGTGTTCTTTGCGAGGATATCCATGGGCCGGGTCCCGTCAATGGGCATGAATTCGGTTTGATGATTGTGGAAGCCGGCGCGGAGGCCGGCCCGCTTCATCTTTTCCGCTCCGGCGTTGAGGCGCTCGGCAACACCCTTCCATCCGTCCAATCCTTCCACGGCGCCGGCGCTGGCCATCACGATGAACTGGCTGCCGAGAATCTTGTTCAACTCGATGGCATGGGCAATATTTTCTGGCAAGAATGACTTTGCACTGTTATGAGTGGAGTGGCATTGGATTCCAAGATCATCCAGCAATTTGCGGACCTGCCTGGCGTAGTCCGGGGTCCAGTCGAAGTAGGGGGAAAAGAACTCCACACACTCGTAGCCCAGCTTGGCGACGGTGCGCACGGTTCCCATGAGATCCTGCTTGAGTTCATCGCGAACAGAGTACAACTCAATCCCCACCGGGATGTGTTTGTCCTTGGCGAAAACGGGCAGTGTGGCGGCCATGGACATCAGGGTACGGCGCGAAAAAGATTTGGAAGGCATAGCTGGGCACACGATAGCACAACTGATTTGCCATAGTCTTGTAATTCGCACTCTTCAGGTCTTTCTCCTCCCCCTTGCTCTCTCCCCGATGCTGGCGCCGGGGCAGAGTCCGGTACTGGAAGGGAAGGTTATCAAGGAAATCCGTTTCGAGGGATTGAAGTACACCCGGCGTGAAATCATTGCACATCAAATGGTCTCCCAGGTGGGCGAGCCGTTCGGTGAAAAAACTAGAAATGAGGATTATGTTCGCCTGCAGCGGCTGGGCGTCTTCAGTAGCCTGGAGGTAACGGGGAAGGCGGAAGGAGATGGTGTTCTAGTGATAACCAGTGATGATGCTGGAAACCATTCCCTACACTCCCCTCCCCGCCATAGTGATTACCGAAGAGAAGGAGCGGCAGGGCCGCCCAATTGTCCACGGCGGTCCGGTTTGGTGTGCGAACCAATGTCGACTTTCAACTGATCTCAGCCTGGCGCCCTAGCTCACCACTCTGGTACGAGGTGGATTTCCGGCAACGGAACCGCATCAACGCACTGGACCATTCCCAGGAAAAGGCAACCAAGTTTGAGAGCATGTTTGGCTGGCAGGCCAACAAAGCGATCCGGGCATTACCCTGTCGCCTTCCCGGCGTGACAGTGTTCCCGGATTGGGCATGATTCTGAATTATGATACGCGCGACTCCTGGACCAATCCCCACGTTGGATTCCTGAACGATTTGTCGTTGATCAAGTATGGCGGGGTTTTGGGATCAAAGGCGGATTTTTGGACTCTGACCATGGACGTGCGCCGCTATCAGCCGGTGTGGGGCAGGCATCGCCTGGCATTGTTCACCCTGGCGACGCTGCAAACGGGCACGGTGGGAATCGACGTACCTGTTTACAGAGACTTCAGCTTGGGAGGAACCAATACCATACGCGGATGGCGATTGGATTCCCGCCACGGCAAGCACCAATCCATCAGCACAGTGGAATACCGTTACGAAGTGCTGCCGAACAAAAGTTTTCAGATCAAAGGCGTTACGCTCTTCGCCGGGGTGCAACTGGCTGTGTTCGCCGATGCAGGCTCGGCCTGGAGCACAGGCACGGACTTCGCCAGGAACTACATCGGCAGCGGGGGAGTGGCCCTCCGCTTCAAGCTGCCGTTCGTGGACATGATCCGGATCGATTTGGCGTCCGGCCAGCGAGGGGAAGGTTTGATGTTCCACTTCGGTCTGCACGACAAGCCAATCGATCAGCGCCGCAGGGTAAGATAACTACCGGCGCGGAGAGGCACAGCGGAATCCCAGATGATCCGTGCCGGTGAAGACGTCCCCTTTGCCCCGCCCTCCAGGCATGTAGCGTGAGCAGTACTGATCCGTACAGAGGAATGAGCCGCCTTTCATCACGCGCTTCTTCACTCCGGGCTCGGACGGGTCGAGGCTCGCGGACGGACCAACCGGGTTGCGGACCACCTGTCCGGAAGCGGCATCCAGGGCGAAGGTGTCGGCGCGATACCAGTCCGAGACCCACTCCCAGACGTTGCCGGCCATGTCGTACAGTCCGTAGCCGTTGGGTGGAAAGGAGCCGACCGGCGCCGTCCGGCTGTAGCCATCCTGCCTCGTGTTGTGATGCGGGAAATTGCCTTGGAAGATATTCGCCATCTGCCTGCCGCCCGGGGCGAATTCACTGCCCCAGGTAAACGGCTGCCGGTCCAGCCCGCCACGGGCTGCGAATTCAAATTCGGCTTCGGTGGGAAGGCGCTTGCCGGCCCAACGGCAGAAGGCATCGGCATCCTCCCAGGCAACCTCCACCACGGGATGGTTCATTCTGTCGTCAATGGTGGACTCCGGCCCTTCCGGATGCCGCCAGTTGGCGTACTTCCTATAACTCCACCATCGGAAGTGGCTATCGAGCGGAACCGGTTGGCTCGGCGGAGTAAACACGACGGCTCCGGGAACCAAGTCCTCCGGCTTGGCACCGGGGAAATCTTCGGCATTCGGGGTCTGTTCGGCGACAGTCTTGTAGCCAGTGACTCTGACAAACCGCCCATACTGGGCGTTGGTCACCTCCGTCTTGTCTATGGAGAAGGCGTCAACGTAAACCTTATGCACGGGACGCGAGTCGGGCATTTGCGCGTGCTCGGTGCCCATCCAAAACTCCCCGGCTGGAATGTCGGCCATGGGAACCTGGAGAGGGCCTTTGGAGGAAGCGGTGCTGAAGTAGTAGGATCCTCCGAAGGCGACCGCTACAAGCAGAGCGACCGATAGGGCGCCTCGAGCCGAGATGGTCGTTTTGGGCGGCTTCTTCCTGGAGGGTTTCATGTCGCGAAGCCTCCAGTTTGCGCTTAGGTGGGGAGCCGTGAGGTGTGGCGGGCCACCATCTGCCAGCCCTTGCCTACCTTCACCCACACCTGTACGAAATCGAGGGGCGTCTTGGTGGGAGCGCCGTTAGCGACGCCGTTGGCCACCATGTGACCGTGAACAACGGCAGTATTGCCGTAGATCTTTACAGTGACGCCGGGGTCCAGGACGAAGTTTGGTTTGCTTTTGACGAGGGCCTCGATGCATTCGGCTTTGTTTTCCAACTTGGCGGTGGAATGGAGATAGATCAGGTCTGCCGACAGGAGCTTGCCGAGGGCGGCGCCATCACCCTTGTGTGCCGATTCGTTGAAATGGGCCAGGGCGGCTCGAACAGCCTTTTCATCATCAGGCCGGTTATCGGCCGCAAACATCATGCCGGTCAGGGCGAGGAGGAGTAACGCGTGCTTCATAGCTCTACAGCTTATCCCAGTTTCGCCCGCCGTGCACGGAATGGTTCACCTGCCTGGTTCACCGAGCGACGATGCTTACCACTCGGGCGACCTTCCCGGCCGAGAGGCGAAACAAATTCTCGCCCGGCTCCGGGCCAAGCTTCACCCTGACCAGGTAGATCCCGGGGATTTGCGGCGCGAGGGAATCAACTCCAATGCCGGTTCCACCGCCGGGGCCGAACTCAACGTCCGGCTTCACGTCGATAGCCACGCCCGATCCGTCAAGCACCCGAACGCCGAACTGCACCTGACCTCCCGCCGGCCCTTCCTGTGGCGCGCTTAGCACCGTGATCCTGGCGGGCTCGCGGGAGGCGGCGGCGTACCAGTAGGGAATCATCAAATCATTGCCACCCGAACCGCTCTTGATCCGAATGCGGCCCTGGTATTCACCCGCCGCCAGATCCGTGCCCGTAAAGCGAATCATCAATTCCAAGCTTTGATCTGCCGGGATCACCAGAGAGGTGACTGATAGCCGCGGCACCACCGCGTTGGACGATTCGATGGAAAGCGTGAACGTCTCGGAGGCGGCGGCGAGGTTGTAAACCTGCAGGCGGACCGCGATGTCCGGATTGGCCGAACCCACTCCCAATTGCACCGAGGTCGGCATAACCGCCATCCTGGTTCGCACCGCCGCATCCAGATCCAGGACGCCGGCACCTGTGAATCGGACCGGGAATAGCTCGCCGGATGCCGAAACCAGCGGCGCCGCGGTGTTGATGAGATTGGAGCGATACTGATCGACGGTCCGGCCTTTCACCGCCCCTCGCAGCACAGCCGCCGCGCCGGCGACCAGGGGAGTGGCAAAGCTGGTTCCTTGCGTAATTGTGAACCCATTCGAATTGGCCTTCACCGTGGATTCAGCTGTCAGGAAATTGTCCCCAACCGCGAGCAGATCCGGCTTCAGAGCGGGCCCGACGTTCGGACCACGGCTGGAAAATTCGGACACACGCTTGGGGTCTATCTCCTTGGAGAGAGGAAACTCCTCGAAGGCGCGATCGCTGGAAGAGGATCCAACGGTGATGGCGCAAGGGGCCGTTCCAGGCGAGTTCATGGTGTTCTCGTCCGGTCCCGCATTGCCTGCCGCCACCACGACAATCAGCCCAGCCTTGCAGGCTGCCTCGATCGCCTTATATTGTGCATCTTCGGCAGGATCGGCGGCCATATCGCTGCCCAGGCTCATATTCAGGACGTCCATCCCGTCCTTTACCGCATCGTCGATGGCCTTCAGGATTGCGTCGTCTGACCCTCCGCCACTGTCGCCAAGAACTTTGTAATTGCCCAGATAGGCCTTCGGTGCGACACCACTTATCTGCAAGCCTTGGAACACAAAAGGCAGCCCCGCGGCCGCTGCGGCTGCGCTGGTTCCATGGCTATGCCGGTCGCGGGCATCCCCGCCGTAGCCCTCCGGAGAGAGAGCTTCGTAACTCCGCGCGACAATCACTTTGCGGCTGGTGTAGGCAAGGTTTGCCTCCTTGCTTGCCTTCGGGAAACCCTCCAACAGGGGAAGATCCGGATCCTTTAGCCACGGATGCTCGTTATCCACCCCCGTATCCAGAATCCCGATCTTGATTCCCAACCCGGCTTTCTCCACTCCTCCTATCGCGGCCCAAGCCTCCACAACTTTACTGATTGGGAGCGCCCGGTTGAGAGCAGCCTTCACCTGGCGTACGGGATAGACGTGGATCACGCCTGGAATGGAGCGCAATTGCGCTTCATCGGATCCCTCCACGATCAGCGCGTTCAATATCGCGTCGGTAGCCATCAAAACCCGGCCGCCTCGCTGCCCCACGACGGCCCTGCCCGCCTGCTGCTCCGCCTCGATTTGGGTACGCCGCTCGCCTGCAGCCAGCCGCGTGACTCCCGCTTTTGCTGTAAAAACCGACAATGGTTCCCCGGCCAGCTCGACGATGAACCGCCCCGGTATAACCTGAGCGTTGAGGACCATCCCGGCCATTGCCGCAATAAAGATTCGCTTCAGCTTTGCCATATTGGTTACTTATCGGGCGAGAACCTGCCACTCTACATGGAACTATTTGGCGGATTTAGAGCGGCAATCATTCGACTTTCTTAATCTTGTCTATTTCCTCGTGGGCTTAGTGGGCCCATTGCCAACCACACCGGTGGCTGCGATATGATCGAGTCTCCTGCTTCTCATGCCGCTTGCTCCCAACAGTCAACTAGGTCCCTATAGAGTCATTGCGCCCTTGGGGGCCGGAGGAATGGGGGAGGTCTACCGCGCCGAGGATACGCGTCTCAACCGCCAGGTGGCCCTCAAATTACTCCCGCCTGAATTTGCCGCCAACCCGGAACGCAAGCAGCGTTTCGAGCAGGAGGCCAAAGCCATTGCGGCTTTGAATCACCCGAACATCGTTTCCGTCTTCGACGTGGGCGAAAACTACTTCATCACGGAGCTGGTGGATGGAGAATCGCTCAAAAAGGCTAATCTGACTCTGCGCGGCTGTCTGGACGTGGCCGCGCAGATCGCCGACGGGCTCTCCGCCGCCCATTCGGCCGGCGTCAAGCACAGGGACATCAAGCCGGACAACATTCTGCTCACCCGGGATGGCCGCGTGAAGATCCTGGATTTTGGATTGGCGAAAATGGATCCGCGCCCGGCGCCGGACGAGGCAACCCTCACCTTGCTGGCAAACACGGACCCGGGGATGGTGATGGGCACCATCGGATACATGTCGCCGGAACAGGTGCGCGGGCAACCGGCCGACCATCGTTCCGACATTTTCAGTTTTGGCGCGGTGCTCTATGAGCTGGTGACGCGCAAGAAGGCATTCGCAAAGGCATCGGCGGCCGAAACCATGGCAGCGATCGCCAACGAAGATCCTCCGGAGATGGATGGATCCGTACCGGGGGGGCTGCGTCAAATCGTATCGCACTGCCTGGAAAAATCTCCTGACAAGCGATTCCAGAGCGCCCGGGATCTGGCCTTCGCCTTGCGGTCCTTGTCCGGCTCCGGCGTCTCCGCGGCAACGCCGGTGCCGGCGGCCATGACGCGCCGGTCGATGGCAGGGTGGATCGCCGCCGGCGCCGCGGCGCTTACGGGCACGGCCGGCTACTTCGCGGGAACGCGCGGCACCTCCAGCGCGCCCGAGATCAAATACCGCCGGCTTACTTTCCGGCGCGGCTACATTTCCTCCGCCCGCTTTGCCCGAGAGGCGAGAAGTATTGTTTTCGCCGCCAATTGGGAGGGAGGAGGCATAGAGCTGCACGCCGCGCGCACGGACACGACCGAGTCCAGCACATTGGGCATCCGTGGCGCACATATCGAGTCCATCTCACGCCAAAGCGAGTTGGCGATCCTGATTCGAGATGACATATCGGCGAACACTACTCCCGGTGTTGTAGCGAGGGCACCGCTGCTGGGAGGCGCCCAAAGAGAGATGGCAAAGGACATCCTGACTGCGGAATGGACCAGGGACGGTCAGGATCTCATCGTCGCCCGGCGGACGGGCGGAAAGAACAGGATCGAATGGCCGGTAGGAAAGCCCATCTACGAAACCGACAACAGGTTATCCGCCATTCGCGTTTCACCAGACGGGAAGCAACTGGCCCTGGCGGAACGGCCGGACGGGATGACCACGCATTGGAGCCTGTCCGTACTCAACCAATCCGGCGAAAAGAAGCCGATCCCGCACCAATGGCCGCTGGAGGGAATATTTTTCGACTGGGCCTCGCCGGATGAGTTGTGGCTGGAGATGGGTACTTATGCCGGAACCGAGCTTTACTCGGTTCGGCTGGACGGAACAATCAGCATCCTAGCCCACACATTGGCGCCCTTCCGGCTGATGGACGTCTCGGAGGAGGGCAACGCGCTAATCGCCCGGCAGATTTGGAGGGTTGGTATCGCGGGCATCACGGCCGGCCAAACTACCGAGCAGGATCATTCCTGGCTGGATGCCTCCGAGGTGGACGATATCTCACCGGATGGCAAGACCTTGCTGATCACCGAGTACGGCGAAGGCGGGGATGTCAGTAAATGGTCCGTCTATGTTCGAAAGACGGATGGATCGCCGGCCATACGGCTGTCGGAAGGGCAGGCCTGCGCGCTTTCTCCCGATGGAACGCGCGCGCTCACCTTGCGCCGGAGCACGCCCCCGCAGTTGGTGTTGGTGCCGCTGGGCGCTGGTGAATCGGTGGCTCTGAAGAACACCGGCTATAAGGACTTCTCTTTCGCAAATTGGAC
>ORMF010603315.1_pt1 | contig 25564 bp, 21 predicted proteins | sample 1779871 | NCBI WGS metagenome assembly ORMF01 (sample SAMEA104232316, study PRJEB22302) | groundwater metagenome | biome: forest; feature: aquifer; material: groundwater | place: USA | collected 2011-08-07 | depth 5.4 m | reverse complement strand
ATTAAAGCAAAAAGAACTTCCGCTTTGGAATCCAAATAGTTTTGCAGGTAATCCACATTTGGGTAATTTTCAATCAGCAGTTCTTTCTCCATTTAATTGTCTTTTTTTAATTTTTTCCTTCCCCGATGCATGGGCAATGCTTATTCTTTTTCAACCACTTATTGCCGGGTTGTCAATGTATTTATTTATGAAAACATCCAGAGTAAGTAACGTTGGTTCTCTTATTAGCAGTGTCGCATTTATGTTTTGCGGGTTTATGACAGTTTGGATGGCGTATGGGACTTTATCGATGGTATCTCCACCCCGCCTTCACCGATGTGGTTTGCCGGCACATCCTCTTCTGGACACAGGACATCCCGCCCGGAAGCCGCAGCGGCCAACAGAAACATCAGGGGGGCCGCATTCACTACATCGTCGAAGGGAAAGGGTACAGCCTCCTGAACGGAGTGAGGTACGACTGGGAGGAGGAGGACCTGCTGATCGTGCCCATCGAAAGGGGCGGCACAATCATTCAACACTTTAATGCGGACCCCGCCCGCCCGGCCAAGATGGCGGTGGCGGAGCCGAACTGGTACGACATCCTGGGTGTAGACATGGCCTGCGGCCTTGAGCAGATAGAGAACTCACCGGACTATCCATGAACTGTGAGTGAGGATGTGGCCTATCCTGTGGCCGAGTCCCCGCGACCCTTCGACTTGGGGCCCCGGCCTTGGCCAGGGGATCTTGCTCAGGATTCCGCCCCACGGGTTTGCCCGTGGGGATCCACACACATCGGTGTTTCTTCAACTCACGCTGAACCAGCACAGGGGTGACATGGTGTTATTAACCGTCCATCGTGGTCTTGCCGAACACAAGGGTAAGTGCCTCGCTTTTCTTGATCCTGCCGCCATGGCGGAGGCGAACGTCAGCATTGATGACATCGTCGAGATCCGCAGCCACTCCGGCAGAACGGCGCTCGCTAGAGTCGCAACCCCTTTCCCCGAGGACAGAGGAAAGGGCACCATCCGTCTCGACCGCTACCTGCGCGAGTCGATCAAAGTATCTCTCAAGGACGGCGTCCGAGTAGATAGGATCGTTGCCCAGCCGGCCCGCCGGGTATGCCTCAAACCTTTGATCGCCGTCTCCCTCCCCGTGCGCCAAATGGAAAATCATCTGCAAGATTTTTTCGCCGCCGATTCACCTCCGGTCTGCGACGGCTCGATCATCTTCGCGGCTCTCCCGATAGATGCGGGCGGAGCCCCCTTTCAAGTTGTCTTGGTCGAGCCCGGGCCGGGCGTGGTGACCGCCGGCACCAAGATTGAGATGGTTTCCCGCGCCGGCTCCGCCGGCGATGAGCACAAGCATGAGCATGGACTGGTCTCCGAGGTGACCTATGAAGACGTCGGCGGGCGGCGCAATGAAATCAAGCTGCTACAGGAGTTGATCGAGATACCGCTGCGCGCGCCGCAAGTTTATGCCCACCTGGGCATCACGCTGCCGCGAGGCGTCATCTTTCACGGACCGCCGGGCGTGGGCAAGACCCATCTCGCCCTGGCGACGGCCAACGAGATCGACGCCCATTGCTTCTACATCAATGGCCCTGAAATCGTCAGCAGCCAGTTCGGCGAGACGGAAACCAACCTGCGCGAGATTTTTCACGAAGCCGGTCACCATACGCCGTCGATCATTCTTATCGACGAGCTCGATGTTATAGCGCCCAAGCGAAGCGAAGGCGGCTCGCCTACGACGATGAGGATGGTGTCCCAGTTGCTGACTTTACTTGACGGCCTGAAGAAAATGGAAGGGGTCATCGTTATCGGGACTACCAATCGTCTTGACTCGGTAGACTCTGCGGCTCGCCGCCCCGGCCGTTTTGACCGCGAGATCTTCTTTGGTCCTCCTGATAGCGCCGGCCGACTGGAGATTCTGCGTATTCATAGCCGGGCGATGCCCCTTTCGGAGGAAGCATTTGATTATCTCGACGAGATTGCACAAGTTCTCCATGGTTTCGTCGGCGCCGACTTGATGGAGTTATGCCGTGAAGCCGGCTTGAATGCGATGCGCAGGAAGTTTGGTAACGGCGCAGGCTATGCCGATTTTCCCCGGAGTGCTTTGGAAGAGCTGACCGTGGAGAAGGCGGACTTCGAGGGTGCCTTGGCGAAGGTCCGTCCCTCGGCGATGCGGGAAGTGTTCGTGACCGTGCCGGACGTTAGTTGGAATGATATCGGCGGTCTCGCGGAAGCCAAGGAGGAGCTAAGAGAACTTGTCCGGATGTCTCTCAAGAAGGCCGGGACTTTCGCGGCCGTCAAAATAAAACCTCCTCCGGGTATCCTGCTGCATGGTCTACCCGGAACCGGCAAGAGCCTGCTGGCTCAAGCCGTGGCAAAGGAATTCCAAGCCAACTTCATCCTGGTAAAAGGTCCTGAAATTTTCTCGAAATGGTTGGGGGAATCGGAAGCCGAGCTTAGATATATTTTCCAGTTGGCTCATCGGGTGGTTCCCTGCATCGTTCTCTTTGAGCAGATCGACACTATTGCACCGCGCAGGGGCAGGGATAGCGGCGTACAAGCTGCCGAGAGGGTAGTCAGCCAGCTTCTCGCCGAAATGGATAGCATCCAGCCGATGAGCGGGATTGTGGTGTTGGGAACAACCAATCGTTTTGATTTGATTGACCCGGCGCTTCTTCAAGCCCGGCGGTTCGGCGCTCACATTCACGTGCCCTTGCCGGATGAGATCCAAAGAAGACAGATACTGAGCATACACCTCGGAGATGTCATCCTGGACAACAAGGTATGCCTGGAAGAATTGGTGCAAATGGTGTCTGCCGATACCGAAGGGTTCTCGGGGGCTGAACTGGAGTCAATATGCCACCGGGCTAAGATGCAGGCTTTGCGGGACGATAATTTTGAAAAGCTCATGCCTTTAACATTGGAACATTTGAGTGAGGCCTTAACAAAGACAAAGCGTTCCAGGACCGCGCCTGAAAATTGACGGGGGAGCTGAAGCCGTTTTGGTTATTACGAACCACAAGATATAGGGTCACCCATTCGCAGGCAGAGTACTTTTATATCGAGACTTTCTTGTTCAACCGCTTTCGAACGAGCGACGGACGGGCGCCGAGTGTTGACGAAACGATAGAGAAAAACCAATAAGAAGACCGCGCCAACTCAGGCGTCGAGAGAGCCAGGACGCCGCAGCGAAACAGGAAAAGTTATAAACCGTTGAGATTTTATCGTCGCGCCTCCGATTAAGAAGTTCGCTTAGAAGCATCGCTTCCAGCAACGGACCTATCTCTGTTGCGGGAACGAAAGAGTCTGACAACAATCTCAACTCGATCTAAGGCAGCTGCTAATTCCATCCACGAAAAACGTTCAAGGGAAAAATTGCTCGCTCAATATTGCGTTGCTTTTTTTGCCGCGCCACTTCTGCTACTTTTGCTAAATGGAAAACCCTGTCACGCCGGCCAAAATATCGATCGATGACTTTCGCAAGATCGAGCTCAAAGGGTCAGGAATGGGGTCATACTTTTATTTCCAGACTAACAAAAGCCATCAGGGGAATACCCCGCGATGCCGAGACCCTTGATTAACTTGCTCAAGAAATTCTCCCGTGCAGGGTCGTTGCCTGCGAGATTACAGCGACCAAAAGAATAGGGATGCCTGTTATGAATACTCATAGAGCGACCGTCAAGATATCGGCTTTGGGCGCGCTACTCGTGTTCGCGGGGCTTTCGCCCGATTACGGTTTCACGCAAGCGCCCTTTTACCAGGGGAAAACCATAACGGTCATCGCCGGTACCGCGCCGGGAGGAATCGGCGATTCGCGGGTTAAGTCGATGGTTCCTTTTCTGCGCAAATACATCCCGGGAAGTCCGGCCATCGTGGTCGAGTACATGGACGGCGGCGGCGGCCGACAGGTAGGCAATCATATGTCCCGCAACGCCCGTCCGGACGGGCTCACGATCGGCGCATTCAGCAGCGCGGTAATTTCGCTGCATATCCTGCGCGAGAGCGGCGTGATGTACGATATCGATAAATTTTTCTACCTTGGCTCGCCCGAAAGCACCAGCCACCTGGTGTTCTATACCCGAAAGGAAGCCGGCCTGAGCAATTTGGAAAAGCTCCGAGCGGCGTCCGGGGTCAGAGTCGGCGCCCGGCCGGTAGGACACAGCGCCTATATAGCGGCTCGTTTTTTTGCCTACTTTCTCGGTTTAAAAGATCCGAGGTTCATCCCCGGCTACGCGGCTCCCGAACTGGACGTTGCCCTTCTGCGCGGCGAAGTTGACGCCAGAGCGAACACTGCGACATCGGTCTGGCAGCGCAATCCCGATTGGGTGGAAAAAGGTCTGATGGATTTCCACGCGATTTTGGAGGTTCCCAAGGGACTCAAGTATCCCCGCTTCGGCCACCTCCCTGAGATCGAGAGCTTCGCGAAATCTGAAAAAGAGATCAAGCTCCTCACCATGTCGCGTGTTTTCAGACTGACCGGCTCGCCCTACGTTATGCCTCCGGGAACGCCTAAAGATCGGGTGGAGGTCGTTCAGGAGGCGATGCGCAAGACTCTTAAAGATGCCGATTTCCACCGCGAATATCGCAAGGTCGTCGGTGAGGACGCCGATCCCTTGACGCCAGAGGAATTGACCAAGGCGATTCGCGACACCCCACGTGACGCCGAATTGATCGAGTTGTTCAAAACCCTCTCCGGTCCCGCGCCGCTGCCGGCGCGATAGACCCGGGATACGGGGATACGGATACGGGGATACGGTACGGGGATACGGGACGTTGTTGGCTAGCTGGACAAAGTCTAATAAGGGATCGCCAACAGACTCGGAGGCGGTAACCGATGCCACGGCAAGCCAGGCTCGATAGTCCAGGGACGCTCCACCATGTGATGATCCGAGGGATCGAGGGGCGGCGCATCGTTGATGACGACCAGGATCGAAGCGATTTCGTGCGCCGGTTGGGCGAGCTCGCCGCGGCCAGCGGGACACCGATCTACGCCTGGGCCTTGATGAGCAACCACGCCCATATTCTACTCAGCAGCGGTATGTTGGGATTAGCGCCATTCATGCAACGGCTTTTGACCGGCTACGCGGTGAATTACAACCTGCGCCTGCGCCACCGCCGCCATGGTCATCTATTTCAGAATCGTTACAAATCGATCGTCTGTGACGGGGACAGTTATTTTGCCGAATTGGTACGCTACATTCACCTCAATCCGCTGAGAGTCAACTTGGTCAGGGACATCAAGGCATTGGAGAATTATCCCTACTGCGGCCATGGAGCGATCTTGGGGAAAGTGAGCTACGATTGGCAAGACAGTCACAGCGTATTAGCCCAATTTGGCGGCAGCGAGGCGCAGGCCATAGAGGCGTACCACCGATTTGTTGAAGAGGGCATAGCGCTCGGGCGGCGCCCCGAGTTGGTCAGGGGAGGTCTGATACGCTCAGCGGGGGGATGGGCCGAAGTCAGATCGCAGCGACAGCGCCGAGAGCCGCATGAGTCTGACGCGCGGATATTGGGGAGCGGAGAATTTGTCGAGCGTGTTCTGACCGAGGCCGAGGCGCGCGTGCAGCGCCAACAGGCGGCACGCCGACAAAGCGGACGGGATGAGCGAGTTATCGCGCAGGCGTGCGAGAAAAACGGCGCATCTCTGACGGAACTCAGAAGCGGGAGCCGACGTGGGAAGCTGCCCACGATACGAGCGGCATTGGTGTGCAAGCTGGTGGAAGATTTTGGCGTCGCAATCGCCAAGGTTGCGCGCCAACTGGGAATATCGACGTCTGGGGTTTCGAAGATATTGACCAGACGTTTGTCCAGCTAGTCAACAACGTTTCCTTTCCCCAGGCGCCGCGGCGAGACTGAAAATTTTGTCGCCCGGATTTATCTTGGCAGCCGGGGAACGCCGAAAAGCTCTACCGGCAAGTGAAAGGGAGACTCGGTCGGTTCTTTTCCCAAATCGTCAGGGCGGCCGGATCATTTAGTTTCTCTAACATTGGAATGGGATCTATGTTCGTTTCCGTCGCCAACGTCCTCTGACGGCGCTCCACGGTCCAACCAAACTTTAAACTCTCCCAACGAATGGGTCATGCGCCATTCGTCGAAAACGGCTCTCGCCATCGCCGAGGCCGAGCCGGCAAGCTGCGGGGCGTCACAGGTAAGAGGGTAATTGAGCAGCCATCCTTCGAATGCTTCCGGCTCCGGGTCGTCTTCAACTACCCGCTCCAGCAGCGCCCGCTTGACCGCTAGTCCGATGGCATCGGGCGTCTGGTCACGCTTGCGCTTGCGCCGCTGGCCTTCGGCGCCGCCGAGTGCGGCGAGCAGCGCTTTGCATACCTGCGCGGGCCGGATGGATTGAGTCACCTATCCTCTCCAGAACGAAGACTTCTCGACGGGTTTTTCAACCAGCGTGACGTCGAGCGCGTAGCCCGGTGCCGGCGGGCGCCGATAGCCGTGGTCCAGGGCCGCCACGTCTAAATCCACGCTGGCGAGATCGTCCAGCATCACCTTGGCAGCCGGACTGCCCTGCAGCGTGGTGAAAGATTTGACATACCCAAGACAGCGCTTGCACGCTTCGATCACGCGGCTCGTGCCGCCTTGCTCCGGGACCATCGTAACGAGCTCGTTGTGGTCGGTCATGCCGCAGTACGGACAAATCAAACAATAGAGTTGCCACCCACTGGCGCAGCGGCCACAACGGAAATAACGGTTGCGCTCAATGCCGCGCACTTCAGCGAACGCCGGCCAGGCGCCGCACACCGGGCAATACCCCTCCGCCCAGCTCGGCGCGATGGCATGGGTCCACCGGCGATTGCAGGCATGCAGAAAAGGAACCGGCGCGAGGGTCATCACCGCTTGAAACGCCTCCGGGTCCGCGCCGACAGCTGCCGCGATTTCATTTAGGCGATCGCTATCCTGGCACAACGAAGCTTTGAACAACGCGAGAATATCCGAAGGTGCTTGAAGCGCCGGTTTGAGAGCGGCCATCTTCTCAGTGCCGCTCCGGCTGGCGGTCCGTAACAGCCGCTCGGTCCAGCGGCGCAGCGAGTCGGGCTCCAAGGTGATCGTGGCGCCCGCCAGAAGCGGGATCTTGCTTTCCCGCGCCTCAATACCGGCGGGAACCAAAGCGTCCCATTGGGCGTCGGCCGTCTCGTTGAGCACTTCTTCGATGACGGCGAGCCAAGGTTCCCACTCGGGACGCTGGCGTCCAAGTTCCTGAAGGTTACTATCGGTCGAAGCCGTCATTAGCGGCTGAGCTGATCGGCCTGGCGCGCAGGTGTTAGGGGCGGGTTCTGGGCGCGAATCAGTTTCGGCGTCTTATAGAAAGGGTCGGCGCCTTCATGCATCCGCACGACCTTGGTCCGGTTGCCGGTGTCGGCGCCCGGACCACCGCCCCGCGTTCGCCCCGCTTCCGGACTGGCGCAGGCGGCAAGAGCGCAAAAAACCACCAAACAAATAACTTGAGTGGGTCTCACGTTACACTCCTTGAGCCGAAAAGACGATGACCATACGAAGAATGAAACCGCCGGCAAGCACGGATAATGCGGCCGCGGTGGAGTTGCTGTTGCCGAGCCACTCCTTGCGCCAGTGTAGGGCCAACGGGAACAGCATGCCAAGACCGATGACACCCAATAAAAGCAAAAGGCCCCAGGCGCTGAGCCAGGCGCGAAATACCGGCCCGAGGGAGATCATGACGGCGATCAGCACGACGAATTCCAACGCTACCACCCAGGAGTCAAGACGATGGAGCGCGTTAAGGCCCGGCGTGGTTCGGCCCGACTTGTGCGCCAGTAAAATCATCAAAGCCGCCGATATCGACGCCGCCGAAACCACGAACAGCATGCCGAGCAGAGGCGTATCGGACCAGATCGGACGGTTGGTCACGGCCAGAAGGACTCCCGTATAGCCCGCCACGAAGAATCCGAAGAGTCCGCCGATAGCAGCGATGATCGACCCGAGCGCGCCGGGAGGCCTCAGGCTCTTGGCCGCCGGCCGTTGCAATTGTCCATCTTCGGCAAGCGCGCTCAGGAAAGCGAGGAGCGAGAAAATGCCGAAGATGAACAGCGCCCAAGATCCCACCGACATCGGCGACCATATCTTGAACATGATTTGGTAGGTATTCGATTCGATCAACATATGCCAAAACCGCAGCGGCCGGGTGAGGTCGAGAGTAAGCAGGATCGCGCTGATGACCAGGCTGGGCAATGAGATGTAGTAGCCCAGACGGGCCAGCACGCGGTCTTCCGGCCGGCCGAAGAGATCGATTAGCACGGCGATAAAATAGCATCCGCCGGCGAGTCCGCCGAAGAAAAAGTACCAGACAATCAGCCAACCCCACTCCGGCGGGGCGCTAAAAAAGGTGCTGGAAAGAGCCGTATTCATGGTCGTTGCTCCTGGCCGTTTTCACGTGCGCTGCGGTTACGAAAGTTGATGACTCCCATCAGACCGATCAGAACAGCGCCGAAGGCGGAGAACCACGAGGCCGATGCGAGGTTGCGTGTCGGCATCTTGGGATCGGGCGGCAACCCGTAAACTTCCGGTTTGTCCACCAGCAAGTAAAAGGAGTTGAGCCCGCCGAGCATTTTTTCATCCGCGCCGTAAAGATAGGCTCTCTTCTCGCCCATCTGCTGGAGTTGCTCTACTCGTTTCTCCGCCCGTCCCTTCAACTCCTTGATGGTTCCGAACTGGATAGACTGGGTCGGGCAAGCCTTCGAGCAAGCCGGCTCCAGGCCGCCCTGCAGCCGGTCGTAGCATAAGGTGCACTTCTGCGCGGTCCCCGAAGCCGGATTGACTTCGATGACCCCGAACGGGCAGGCTGCGATGCAGTCGCGGCAGCCGTTGCAGGCGTCCGACTGAATGACGACCGAATCGAACTCGGTGCGAACGATCGCGCCGGTCGGGCAGACCTCGAGACAAGGAGCGTTGACGCAGTGCTTGCACACGTCGCTCATCAGGAGCCAGCGGCCGTCCTTGCGGTCCTCCGTGAACTGCTCGATGAATTTCACGTGACGCCAATGGATGCCGTCAAGCGCGCGCGTGTTGTCGTAGCTATCGCCGCTCAAAGTGTTCACGCCGCCGTTGGTGCTGGGAAGCTGGTTCCACTCTTTGCAAGCGACCTCGCAGGCTTTGCAGCCGATGCACACCGTCGTGTCGGTGTAAAATCCCACGGGTTCGATTGGCACAGGCATAGCTACCTCCAAGTTTACTTCCGTCGAAGCCGAGGATAGAGGATGGAGGATCGAGGATCGCTATCTTCTATCCTCAATCCTCGATCTTCGATTGTTTCCCCCTCATGCCTTTTCGACATTACACACGAGCGCTTTTCCTTCGTGCATCGAAACGTTTGGATCGGCGATGAGGGAGGTCAACTCGTTGACGACGTCTCCCGTGGACAGTCCCTCGTAACCCCAGTGCCAGGGCATGCCGACCTGGTGGATGACTTTGCCGTCGATGGTGAAGGGGCGCATCCGGCGCGTGACCAGGGCCTTGGCGCGGATATGTCCGCGCGGGCTGGAGATCTTGCACCAATCGAGATTTTTGATGCCTTTCTCCTGGGCTAACTCGGGACTGATCTCGACGAATAGTTCGGGCTGCAGCTCGGCGAGCCACGGCAACCAGCGGCTCATGCCGCCCGCAAGATAGTGCTCGGTCAAGCGATAGGTTGTCAGGACATGGGGGAACTTCGGATCTCCCATTTTGGCCAGATCGTTGCGATCTCCTTTCCAATGTTTATAGACCGGACTCGCTTGCTGTTTGTAAAGCGAATTGGCGACCGGCGATTCCACCGGCTCGTAGTGCGTCGGCAGCGGCCCGTCCACGAGCCCTCCGGGCACGAAGAGCCAACCGAGTCCGTCCGGCCTCATGATAAACGGCGCGGTGCCGGGAAGCGCATCCATGCCGGGAGCGCCCGGCTTGGCTTTATCGGCCGGCGGTTTCGCCCCAATATAATCCGGCACGTCGTAGCCGACCCACTTCTTTGCCTCCGCGTCCCACCATACCCATTTCTTTTTTTCGCTCCACGGATTGCCCTCGGGATCGGCCGAGGCACGGTTGTACATGACACGACGATTGGCCGGCCATGCCCATCCCCAGGTGAGCTGCGCGCCGGGCTGGCCGGGCGGGTCGGGGGTGCGCCTGTCGGAGAGGAGTTTCCCCACCGCCGGATAGACGCCCGAATAGATCCACGAAGCGCAGGTCGTCGAGCCGTCATCCTTGAGCTCCCCGAAACCGACGCAATGGCGCGCCGGGTCGTCGGTGAAGAAGCCGTTGATCTCTTTAAGTATCTTCAACACCGACGGCTCGCCTTTCTTGCGCTCGGCTTCGTTCTCATGCTCGTAATCCCACACGAGGTTCTTCCACCCTTCATCGCGCGGCAGTGTGGAATCGGCGTAAAGCTTTTTAAGCCGCTTGCCGAGGTCGTAGCTGAACAAGGTGTCCGACCGGCAGTCGCCGGGGGCCTCGGCCGCTTTGTGATGGAATTGCAGCAGGCGCTGGGTGTTCGTGAATGTGCCCTCGACCTCGGCGACCTGCGTGGCCGGTAAGAAGAAAATTTCCGTTTTAATGTCCGCCGTTTTCACCTCGCCGCTCTTGATTTCCGGCGCGTTCTTCCAGTAAGTCGCCGTCTCCGTGACCCAGTTGTCCTTGACGACCAGCCATTCCAGCTTCCCGAGCCCGGCCCGCTCGAGTTTGGCGTTGATCGAGGTGGCGGGGTTCTGCCCGATGCAGATCATTCCTTTCACCTTGCCGGCGTACATCGCTGCGAACATCGCCATGTGCGAATGGTCGCCGAGGATCTTGGGGTGCCAGTCGTAACCGAACTGGTTTTCTTTCGTGGCCGCCTCACCGTACATGGACTTCAGATAGGAGACCATGAATTTCGGCATGTTCGCCCAGTAGCCCGTCGGTATCAACTCGGTGGCGATGAAATCTTGCAGCGTGTCGTGCTTCCTCAGCGCCGACGGCGCGTTTAGATAACCCTGAATGGAGTGATACAGGGTCGGGATATCCGTGGAACCTTGAATGGACGCATGGCCGCGCAGCGCCATGACACCCGCCCCCGGCCGGCCGATGTTGCCGAGCAGAAGTTGCAGCAGCGCGCAAGCGCCGATGATCTGGACGCCGTAGGGATGCTGCGTCCAGGCGACGGCGTAGGCGAATGAAGTCGTGCGGTCCGTGCCTGAATTGGCCAGAATGGACTCGGCGACCGTGAGAAAAGTTTCTTTGGGGCAGCCGGTGGCCTTCTCGACCATCTCCGGTGTGTAGCGCGCGAAATGGCGCTTGACGATCTGCAACACACAGCGCGGGTTCTGGAGCGTTTCGTCTTTCAGCACCGGCGGCCGCACCAACGACGCTACCAGCGGCGCGAATCCTTCCCCCGGCTTGATTTCAGGTTTTGCGGCCGCTGCCCCAGCCTTCTCCCGGGCATATTGCCAGGTCGCGCCGTCGTACTGATTGATAACACCGTTGAACGGCCATTCGGGTACGCCGCCCTTGGCCGGCGCGAGGCCGGAAAAAACTCCGTCTAGATCTTCGGTGTCCTTGAAGTCCTCGTTGATGAGGGTGGCGGCATTCGTGTAGCTCGCGACAAATTTTTTGAAGAACGGGTCCGTGTTCCACTTCTCGCTGTCGAGAACGTATTTAATAACGCCGCCCAGAAAGGCGATGTCGGAGCCCGCGCGCACGGGTGCATAAATATCGGCGACGGCGCTGGTGCGGGTGAAACGGGGATCGACGTGGATGATCTTGGCACCGTGCTCGACCTTGGCTTTCATCGGCCAGCGGAAGGCGACGGGATGGTTCTCCGCCATGTTGGAGCCCATGACGACGACGCAGTCGGAGTCGTACATGCTGCGGGGGTAGAGGGTGGCCGCGCCGCGGCCGAAGCGTGTCCCCAGACCGGGGACGCTAGAGCTGTGTCATATCCGCGCCTGGTTCTCGATGGCGACTATCCCCAGGCCGCGCATGAGCTTCTGATGCACGTGGTTGAACTCGGCTTCGAGCGTGGCGCCGCCCAGGGAGAAGATGGCGGGCGTCATATTGACGACCTTGCCGTTGGGCAGCTTCTCGATGAAGGTCTCGTCGCGGGTCTTTTTCACCAGCTCGGCGATGCGGGTCATCGCCTTCTCCAGGTCCCATACTTCCCAGTCGGCGGCGCCGGCGGCGCGATGGAGAACCTGCGTTGGACGATTGGGATTGACGTGGAGCTGGAAGATCGCCGCGCCCTTGGGACAGAGAGTGCCTTCGTTGTGCGGGCTCCGCGGATCGCCCTCGATGTTGACGATCTGCCCATTGACCGTATGAACGAGGGTAGCGCAGCCCACCGAGCAATAGGGGCAGAGGCTGGGGGTGACCTTTGCGTTTTTGATCCTGAGTTCCTGCGCCCGGGCTATCGTTGGGCCGAGGTTCACTCCCGATCCGACCAATCCTCCAAGCGCCGTGCCACTCGCCGCCGCCACCGACAGCTTGAGAAAACCACGTCTCGAAACGTCCATAAATACCTCCGTATCAGTACGTCGAGGGAGCGGAAATCATATAGGCTCGCCGATTGGCCAACTTATCCTCCAAGGCGGTTATGGTGTCAAGTGGTTTTTTTCGTGCGTTTCGTACGCGCGACCTTGACGCGGGCGATGTTGCCCAGATGAAACTTACGGCCGTGGTGGCGGTTTCGAGGACCAGGGGAGACGCGCGAGGAAGTAGGCTAAATCGAATATCTGCTCGTCGCTGATCAAGTAAAGCACATCCGCCATCGAGGCGTCGTAGCCTCGGCGCGTGTTGTTCTTGTATTCGCGCAGCGCCTTGACGAGATAATCCTCGCGCTGGCCGGCGAGGCGGGGAATGTTTTCTTCACCGGCATAATTTCCTTGATGGCAGAAGTTGCAGCGATGCTGCTCGCTGAGCGTGCGGGACCGTTCCATGCGCGCAACGTCCATTGAACCATCGGCCGGCTCGGGTGAAGGCAGCTTCGCGAGGTACGCCGCCATGTCGCGCAAATCGCCGTCTTTGAGTCCTTGCATCATCTGATTCATCGGTTCGACGATGCGCATTTTTTCCCGGAACATGAGTAGTTGGACGGTGAGGTAAAAAACCGGCTGACCGCCGAGCGAAGGCACTACGGGCATCGCCGATTGCCCGTTCGCGCCATGGCAGGCCAGGCACGGAGCAAGGCGCGCTTCGAGCGTGTCGGCGTTGGCGGGCCACGCCGACGACAACAGGAGTACGGCAACGATGATGCCGCGCACGAGCGCCAGCTTACGAGCGCAGGCGCCCGGATGGAACAAGGGTCGAGGGCGGTGTTCCACCCCGAGCCTGACTCCGCTCAACGCGCGGCGACCTTGTTGCTGCCGTAGGTTATACGGTAGACGGCGCCGGCGTAGTCGTCCGAAACCAGCATCGAGCCGTCCTTCATGACCTGCACGTCGACGGGTCGACCGCTGTATACGTTGTTCTGGAGGAAGCCGGTAAGGAACGCCTCCTGCGACTTCACGCTGCCGTCCTTGTTGAGCTTCACGACGACGACGTCGCCGCCGATCTTCTTGGTCCGGTTCCAGGAGCCATGACGCGCGATGAAAATCGCATTGCGGTACTGGTTCGGGAACATTTTGCCGGTGTAGAAGCGCATGCCGAGCACGGCCGAGTGCGGGCCCATCAGGGCGACCGGCTTCTCGAACTCGTCGCACGAGCGGCCCCAGCCCATCTCGCGGTCGGTGAAATTACCCTGGTGACAGTACGGGAAGCCGAAATGTTGGCCGGGCTTGGTGACGCGGTTGAGCTCGTCTTCGGGCAGATCTTCCGACAGCCAATCGCGGCCGTGCTCGGGGAAGTAGAATTCCTTGGTCACCGGATGCCAATCGAAGCCGACCGAATTCCGCACGCCGCGCGCGTAACTTTCCGCGCCGCTGCCGTCGAGGTTAAGGCGCCGAATCTGGGCGTTGGCCGCTGGCGGCTCGCAGATATTGCACGGCGCGCCGACGTTGATGTAGAGCTTGTTGTCCGGCCCGATGCCGATGTACCTCCAGCCATGCGATTGGTGATTGGGTAGATCGTCGTAAACGACGACGGGCTTAGGCGGATTGTCGAGGCTGTCCTCGATGTTCTCCAGCTTCGAAATCTTGGTGCCTTCGGCAATGTAAAGCGCGCCTTTGTGGAAAGCGAGACCATTGGGCCGGTCTAGCCCCGAGGCGATGACCTTGGTCTCGCGTTTCCCATTCTTATCGACGATGGCATAGACCTTGTCGAGAACGCGATTGCTGACGAACAGGGTCCCCTTGTCGCCAAGCCGCAGCGTACGGGCATTCGCAATGCCACTGGCATAAACATCGATTTTGAAGCCCTTGGGTAGCTTGAGCTGCGGGATCGGCAGCTTGTCTTCCGGCGTCGGCGAAGGCGGGGGCTGGACGCCGCGCAGCACCTTGGCAACTTCGGCGTTGGGAATATCGGGCCGTCCCGGCACGGTGGTTGGCTGCGGTTGCAAGATGGGCATCGGTTTTGACGCCTCAGGTTTTGGCGTTTCAGGCACCGCAGGGGGCGCGGCGGGTTTAGCCGCCGGTTGGTCCCCTGCCTGCTGCGCGAAAGCGGGCGGTGCGGCAAGAAGTCCGGCGAGCAAGAGGGTATGCACTATTGTTGAATGAGTGATCATAAAAAATCCTCCTGGTAGGAAATGGCCAATGGGAAAAACACTTTATTCACGATGTTCGAACGATTCAAGGCGCTTCGAATTGATTGTACGGCCACGGCCGAACAATATATGAGTTCCACCCGTTACGTCAACTTCCACCGGGTTCCAGGGAAAACCTAGACGAGGAGAGTGAAATCGATCTCGCTGCGGAACGCATTGATGCGCGCGACCCTAACGCGCACGTTGTCGCCCAGGCGGAACTTGCGGCCGTGGCGGCGGCCTTTGATGAGGTATTCTTTTTCGTAGTAGTCGTAGTCGTCGTCGGTGAGCGTCGAGAGTTTTACCAGGCCTTCGATGAAATAGGCGTCGAGCTCAACGAAAAATCCGAAGTTTGCCAGGCTGTTGATGAAGCCGCTGAACTCTTCGCCCATCTTGGTCATCATGAACTGGGCTTTCTTGAGAGCGACCATTTCGCGCTCGGCGTCCATGGCGTGGCGCTCTCGCTCCGAGGTGTGTTTGCCGGCTTCCGCCAGATAGGACAATTGGTCTTCCCGTTTCTTCGGTTTTAACTTTTCTTCGCGCAGCGTCCGGTCCAGCATGCGATGCACAATCAAATCGGGGTAGCGGCGGATCGGCGAGGGGAAGTGGGTGTAGCAGGTCGACGCCAGACCGAAGTGGCCGATGTTTCCCGGCTGATAGAGAGCTTGCTTCATCGATCGAAGAAGAACCCGGTTGACGACCCGCTCTTCGGGTTTGCCGCGCGCGGATTCCAATAGCCGTTGCATTTCCAACGGCCGTAGATTCTTTTTGTTCTGGGGCAGGCGATAACCAAGACTCAATAGAAACGGCGCCAAAGCTTCCAACGCCTCCTGGTCGGGACCCTCGTGGACGCGGTAAAGCGTCGGGAAGTCTTTTGCGGCGAGCTGGCGCGCCACCGCTTCGTTGGCGGCGATCATGAACTCTTCGATGATGCGGTGCGCGATATTGCGCTCTGCGCGGACAATGTTCTCCGGCAAGCCTTGCAGATCGAGAACAATCTCCGCTTCGGGAAGATCGAAATCGAGATTGCCGCGCGCCTTGCGGGTTTTATAAATGAGCAGCGCCAACTCTTCCATCGATTTGAACCCGTCAAGGAGGGCGGAGTAGCGGGCTAAACAATCCGGATCTTTGTCGACCAGGATGCGCCGCACCTCCGTGTAGGTCATGCGCGCGTGGCTGCGGATGATGGAATCGAAAAAACGGCTGCCGGTCGCTTCGCCGTTGCCGTTGAATGCAATCCAAGCGGTTTTGGTCAAGCGGTCTTCGGCGGGATTCAAGCTGCAGATGCCGTTGGACAGCGCTTCGGGGAGCATCGGGATCGCCCGGTCGGGAAAGTAGACGCTGGTGGCGCGGGCGTAGGCTTCTTGGTCCAATGCCGTTTCCGGGCGAACGTAGTGAGAGACGTCGGCGATGGAGACGAAAAGTTCGTAGCCTTGACCGTTGCGCCGTACGTAGACGGCGTCGTCGAAGTCGCGGGCATTCTCGCCGTCGATGGTGACGATGGGCAAGGCGCGCAGGTCTTCACGCCTGGCGATCTCAGACTCGCTGATTTCATAGGTGGCGCTCCTGACCTCGCGATGCACTTCCGGTGGAAAGCTCGGCGATAGGCCGAAGCGAAAGATGATCGATTGCGCCTGCACCTCGGGATCGTCCGGATCGCCCATGACTTGCACCATGGCGGCTTCGGGCGGCGACATGGCGGTGCCGAAGCGGCTGATCTCGGCGGCAACCACTTTTCCTTTTGCCAATCTCGCGCCGGCGATCTTGAGGGGCATGGCGCCGATGCGCGCGTCCATGGGGATCAGGTAAGCCTTGCCGTCGATCTCCTCGTAGGTGCCGAGCAGTCGCTTCTGTGCGCGCCCGATCACTTGGACGATGTGGGCTTCGGTGGCGCCGCGCGGTTTGCGGTCGATGCGTACCATGATCTCGTCGCCGTGCATGACCCGGCGCATCTCGCGGCGGCTCAAGTAGACGTCCTCAGCGTCTTTATCTTCCGGGATGAGAAAGCCGTAGCCGTCAGGATGCGCTTGGACGCGGCCGGTCACGAGATTTTGTCTTTCCGGCAACGTGTAGTGATTTTTCTTAAGACGCACCAGTTTTCCGTCGCGGCAGAGTTCCCTCAGCGCATCGATGATTGGCTGAAGGTCGTTGCGCTCAAAGCCAGCGCGGCGCTGGATTTCCGGCGGCGTCAGTCGCGTTCTGGGTTTTTTGGCGAAAAGATCGAGAATCTTCTGTTGTGTCTGAGAATCGGCGTGCCGCGTCATGTTGGTTCGAAGCATCTACTGAAATGCCGCAGCTTGCAATCGCGCGAAACGCACGCCGCGCTAATCCAGGAAAAGATTCCTCGGTGGAGTTTACCCTGAGAACATCGAAGGGCCTTGGAATGACAACTTGCAGGTTTCTACGTCTGTGGTTCGGAAGATTCAGTTGCCAACTCGGCCATGAACCAATCGTCGGCGATATCGCTTGGACGGGGGATCTCCGCCAGAGGAATATCCTGCCTGATCGAGTCCAAGATCTTGCGCGCCGTGTCGATGAAATCATTCATCGCCAGCAGCACGATGATCGATTTCTTGCGGTCCACAGTGCGAATGATGCCGACGTCCTCGTAGGACTCGAAAATAAACTTGATATAGGCGATGCATGCCGGCGGGGTCTCGAGATAGATGGCTTGCAATGTCACAGTGGCCTCCTGCTAGCGACGGAGCAATTGTTCGAGGGCTTCGGGCAGCGGCTCTCTTCGTTCGTTCGGTTCCTGGCGAGGTTCGCGGATCGGGGGCGGCTCCGGCGCCCGCGGCGCCGTTCCTCGGCGTAGGGCTTGCGCGATGGTCCGGGTGTCCGGCCTGGCTTTAACATTGGGTAGGGTGCCGTCGATCCGAAACGGTATCGTCAGTCTCTCGCGCCGGTCCATTAGGTAGCGGATCATCCGGTTGTCGCGCAAAAACTCCTGGGAAAGGCGCGGTGATAAAACCAGCAGGCCGTTCCATCGGGTTGTCCGATCGAAGGCGATCCACCCCGCGGCCGCGACCTCATAGTCAGGAGTCGAGAGAAGTAAATTGGCGCTGCGAATGCGCTGCTGATCAACCGTGAAATTGGCCCTCAGGGTGTCGAACAGAACGTCGCGCCGCGCGAGCAGGTCGGTGAGAATCTCCGATAAACGCGCGGGTAAGCGGGTTGGCGTTGACGCTCCACCGCCCTTGCCAAAAATTTCAGCGATCAAATTGAGATCTCTCAATGCCCCGCCACGAATCACGACCTCGCCGGATCCTTTGAGGTTTTCCCGCAGCGTAGCATTTTTGTGCGCCGTGGTGTCCAATTGGCCGCGAAGGTTGAGCTGCCCGTCGATGCGGTCTCGCAACTGCGGTATTTTTTGCGCCAATATATCGCGCAGGTTCATCGATTCCATCTGCGACGCCCATTCGAATCGTTGAAAATCCCCGCCCCCGTACGCCCAGTAGCCGTTGGCGCGCAGGGCGCCGTTGAACGCCTGCAGGGAAAGATTTTTGACGCTAACTCCAGACGGCGACCAGGTCACTTCGGCGCGGAGATGTTCATAAGAAGTACCTTGCAAAACGCCGTCAGGCGAAGCCACGGATCCCTTGATTACGGGCAGGCCCTTTTGTATCCGCAGCTCCCCGCTAGCGGTCACTTCCTTAAGATGGCCCGGCTCGACGAACGACAACTCGGGGAGGTCGGTTAAATCGAGTTTTGCCGATCGCAGCCGATAACTAGCGCTAATTTCGGCGGAGAACGGCATGGTACCCGCGAGCGCAATGGTCGATGAACCCAGGCGAAAAAACGCATTTTCTACTTGCGCCTTGTCGCCGAGGAACGAAATATCGGCATTGAGTTTTTCGATTTTTCGGCCGTTTTCCTTGTGTTTGAACTCGGCATCCGCGAGTTTTAATTTTCCTTGCAGGTTCCAGCCCTGGCCGTTCGGCGCAAGATTCCTGTTGATCGCGATATCCCAGTCGGCGACGCCGCGGGTGCCGGAAATCGGCAGGGGAGAAAAAAGCCTGCTCAAGGTGGCCACGGGAAGGCTTTGGCCGCGCAACCTAAGTTGCCAACGTGTCTGCGGGGTTTCTTCGGTGAAACCGGAAACAGTCATTTTCGAATTGCCGAAGCTCAACTCGGACTCGTGCAGAACGAAGCTGTTTTTCCGCCGCGAGATTCCCGCTCGGAGGCGGGCCCTGGTTTTCGCCGGCTTATGCAACCAGTCGCGATAGCGAAGCTCGCTGCCATCGGCGTCGATCAGAGCGCCGATGCGCAAATCCCGCCACGTTCCTTCGAACCGGCTGCGCACGCTGATCTTCCCTTCCGCGGCGAGGTCGGCAGGCAGGTTCTGTTTCAGAAACTTAACATTACGGAGTTGCGCGAGACTGACCGGTGTCACCACCAACTTTCCTTCGATTTGCGCGTCTTCCCAAGTTCGGGTCTTGGAAAATGCCACTGCGCCCTCCAGCATGGCGTTGTAGTCCGGTGCGCCGAACAGCGGAACGTTAAGCGTAATCCCGGTGATTCGAGGCTCTTGGAGGGTGCCGGTCAACTTCGCGCGCAGGGACAACGGGCCCGCAACGTCGAGTTCGCGCGGTATTTTGTCCCGAAAAAAAGCGATTGCGCGGGCGATGACCGGAACATGCAAGGAGTCAAACTGAATATCGAAATTAACGGGCTGCTGCGCCCAGTTGAGGTCTCGACTCGCCGGACCCCACTCTCCCTCGATGCGAACGTCGTGGCCCAATCCCTCCGTTACCGCCGCGGCGAATTTGAATTTCACTCTCCCTTTTAAATCCAGTCCACCGATGTCCATCTCGACGTTCTTGACTCGCATTTCGGCGGGTTCCTTGATCGAACGGTCGATGTATTCGATGCGTCCGTTGCGTAAACGTAATTTGGTGATCAAAAGGCTTACTGCCGGCAGCTCTTTTCTCGCGGCCCCGCGCGACCGAGAAGACGGCCGCGGCTCGTTTCGTCCTTTCGCGAACTCGAAGATATTCATGAGGCCCGTCTCATCGGTGATGATTTGAATTTCGGGATCTTTGAAAGTCAAAGAGTCGATCACGGCCCGGCCCCGAAACAGATTCCATAAGCTCACCCCGAGGAGCAACTCTCTCGCGCGCACGAAGGGAGTCGCGGCAAAACGGGGATGATCGGCGACGCTGAACTCTTTGGCGGCAAAGCCGATTCCTCCGAAGAAGCTCGCTTCGAGTTTCTCGAAATAAATTTCCTTGCCGAGAATTCTTTGTAATTCTTGGTGAACCTGATCGCGATTCTTGTTGGCTAACACGTTGAAGGCTTGGAGCAAGCCGAAAAACGCGACCGTGCACGCGATGAGAGGCAGCAGAATGCGTTTGCGCAAAAGGTTCATGATGCCCGCGGCGGACAGCCGGAAGGGGCGTTCTCAACTGCTGGTGTTAAGTTCACCCAGTAGATCGCATGCAAAAAGAAACTGGCGCCAGCAGCCGCCGCTATTGCGCATGCGTAGGCTTCGAATGTCTGTGGTTTCGAGGCCCATCGGCGGGCTCAGCGTAGTCTCCGCCGAGAAATCCACGTGGCGTTCTTCGGCGTAGCCGAAAAATCTCACGCCCCGGAAGCTTTTACACTTCTTGGAGGACAAACCTTCGCTCGCGCTCGGGGTGACTCACTGATCGCGGGGAACGGGAGGTTAAAGTCGGCTTCTAGGCGATCAGGGGCAGTCCTCCCAACTTGAAGCTGGAAGTGAGTCAGTTGATTCGCTCGACGATGGTGGCGATCCCCTGGCCCACGCCGATACACATGGTCGCCAGGCCGTAGCGGGCGCCGCGCTTTTTCATTTCGTGGATCAGGGTGGTCATGATGCGCGCGCCACTGCAGCCGAGCGGATGGCCGAGAGCGATGGCGCCGCCATTCACGTTTAACTTGTTCAGGTCAATCTCTAACTCCCGAACGCAGGCGAGAACCTGCGAGGCGAAGGCTTCATTCATTTCGACGAGATCGATTTGTTGCATCGTGAGACCGGCTCGCTTGAGTGCCTTTTGGGTCGCCGGAATCGGCCCGATGCCCATGTAGTTGGGATGGACTCCGGCAGCCGCCGACGCGACGATGCGAGCCAATGGCTTGAGCCTGAGCTGCTCCGCTTTCTGGGGTGTGGTCACGAGCAATGCAGCAGCGCCGTCGGAGAGCGGGGATGAATTCCCCGCCGTCACCGAGCCGCCTTTTTTGAATGACGGCTGGAGCGCGGCGAGCTTTTCCAGAGAAGTATCGGCGCGCGGTCCTTCGTCTTTGTCATAAACAATCGGCGGCCCTTTGCGCTGGGCGATCTCAAAGGGGATGATCTCATCCTTCAAGCGCCCTTCCTGCTGCGCCCGGACGGCTTTCTGGTGGCTCGCGAGCGCGATCTCGTCCTGGTCTTTGCGGCTGATCTGGTATTTATCGGCGACGTTTTCCGCGGTTTCACCGTTGTTGATCAGCGAATACAGCTCTCCCATCCGTTTGTTAGGGAAGCGCCATCCGAGAGAGCTGTCGTACATCGTAACATCGCCGCGCTGAAACGGGTTCGCCGGTTTGCCCATCACCCAGGGTCCACGCGTCATGCTTTCGACGCCGCCGGCGACGAAGAGATCGCCGTGATCGGTTTCGACGGCGCGGCCCGCTTGGTTGATCGCTTCGAGTCCCGAACCGCACAGACGGTTCACTGTTGTGCCGGGAATGGTGTAAGGGAGGCCCGCCAGCAGCAAAGCGTTGCGCGCCACATTGCGCGAATCCTCGCCCGCTTGATTGGTGCAACCGAAGTAGACGTCTTCGATTTCATCTTTGTTGATGCCGGCCTTTTCAACGAGCTTGGCTATGATGGTGGCCGCCAAGTCATCGGTGCGGACGTCTTTAAATATGCCTGCAAGCCGACCCGTGGGAGTGCGCACGGCTTCGACGATCACTGCTTCTTTCATGATTTCACCTTACCTTCGCTGTAAATGTAAAAACCCCGGCCGGCGGCTTCACCGAGGAACCCGGCCGCGACCAATTTTTTGAGCAGCGGAGCCGGACGATAACGGTCGTCGCCGGTCTCGCGCCCCAGCCCTTCGAGCACCGCCAACACTTCGTCCAGACCGATCTGATCGCCCCAGCGCAGCGGCCCCTGCGGATAATTGACGCCGAGCTTCATGGCGACATCGATCTCTTCGGCGGCGGCGACTCCCTCTTCCAGACTCCTCGCCGCTTCATTGATGATCAAGCTGACGATACGCGGGAAAGTTAGCCCGGCCGAGTCCTTGACCCGCACTGTGTCCTTGCCGAGAGCTTTAAAAAACTGTTCGGCCGCGCTCATCGCGCTCTCGGCGCCGCGCAGCCCGGCGGCGAGCTCGATGAGCTTGCGGTCTTTGAGCGGATAAAACGTCGCGAAACCAACGACGCGCTCCGGCCGGCTCACCCAGGAAGCGAGATAAGTCGTGCCATGGCCCAGGCAGGATGTGATGATCACCGAATCATGCGCCAAAAAAGCGTCGAGCTTCTGGAGTAGCGGCTTTTTTTTCTCCGCGTCGCCGGCGCAGGTTTCGATGACCACTGGCGTGTCGGGGGCCAGATTGCTGAGTTGCGGCAGCAGCGCCGAGGCGACGCCCTTTTCGCGGCAAAGGCCGTGAAGGTCTTGGGCGAGCCGGCTTTCACCGAGGATGGCGACGTTATTTTTTTCCATAGACATAAAAGCCCCGGCCGGTCTTGCGCCCCAGGTTTCCGCCCATCACCATGCGTTGGTGAATCGGGCTGGGACGGAGTCTCGCGTCTTCGAAAAACGAATGGTAAAGCGACTCGGTGGCGGCAAAGTTGATATCGTTGCCGATCAGGTCCATCAGCTCGAAGGGCCCCATGCGAAAGTTCCCCGCTTCCTTCATGATCCGGTCGACGGTTTCCACGGTCGCGCCGCCGTCGCCCAAAATGCGCAGCGACTCATTGTAAAAGGGGCGGGCGATGCGGTTGACGATAAAGCCCGGCGTGTCCTTGGCTCGGGCCGGCGTCTTGCCGATGGCGCGCACGAGCGCGGTGGCCTTCTCGATGGTTTCGTCGCTGGTGCGGTCGCCCTGAATGACTTCCACCAGCGCCATCAAGGCCGGAGGATTGAAAAAATGCATACCCAGGACCCGCTCTGTATGTTGCGTGCTTGCGGCAATCGCGGTTACGGAGAAAGAAGATGTGTTGGTGGCGATGAGGGTTTCCGGGCCGCAGATGGCGTCGAGCCGTTTAAAAATATCGCGCTTCAGCTCGAGTATTTCCGGGGCCGCTTCGATGATCAGGGTGTAGCCCGCGAAGTCTTCAAGTTTCGTCGTGCTGTGCAGCCGGTCAAGGACCTGCCGTTCTTCTTCGGCGCTGATCTTTCCCCTTTCGCGGCTGCCTTTGAGAAAGCCGCCGATCCGGCCCAAACCGGTGTCGATAAATTCCTGCTTGATGTCGTACAGGAGCGTCTCAAAGCCAGCTTGCGCCACCACCTGCGCGATACCGGCGCCCATGGTACCGGCGCCTAAGACGCCAATCTTTTCTGTTTTCTCGCTCATGGTCATTCCCTGTTTCGGGTTCAAGGTTCAATGGTCCGAGTTCAACGTCGAACCCGGAACCTGGAACTCACTTTCCGGTAAACACCGGCGCGCGCTTTTCTAAAAACGCCCGCACCCCTTCGTCATAATCGGAGCTTCTGCCGGCGATCTCTTGTAAATGGGCTTCGTATTCGAGGTCCGATTCCAAGCTCGGCAAATTCGCGTGATTGACGGCGCGCTTGATCAGGCCGATGCCGCGCGGTGCGGCGGCGATTCTTTCGGCCACTTCTCTCGCAGCATGAGCGAAGTCGGCGGCGGGAAAGACCCGGGCGACGAGCCCGATCCGCAATGCCTCTTGGGCATCGATCGTATCCCCGAGCAGAAGCATCTCCATGGCCTTACTGAGTCCCACGAGCCGCGGCAAGATAAAACTGCCGCCGGAATCCGGCGCCAGGCCGACGCGGACGAAAGACTGGACGAATTTCGCCTCTTCGGACACCATCCGCAGATCGCACGCCAAAGCCAAGTTGCAACCGGCGCCCGCCGCGACCCCGTTGACCGCGGCAACGACGATCTTCTCCGTCTGGCGGATCTGCCGGATCAGCGGGTTATATTTCTCGCGTAGCGACGTGCCCAACGAGCCCTTCTGCTCCGGGGTTCGGCCCTTGAGGTCCTGACCCGCGCAGAAGGCCCGTCCCGCGCCGGTGATCATGAAACAGCGGATTCCTTGATCGCGCTCGCCGTCCTTCAACGCCGCGAGCACTTCCTGGTTCATTTGCGGCACGAAGGCGTTGAGCGATTGCGGCCGATTCAGCGTGATCGTCGCCACGCCCTGGTTTTTTTCGTAGAGGATCGTTTCGTATGCCACGGGCAAAACTCGCTTCTTTACTTGCCTTTGAACTCCGGCTTGCGTTTCTCCATGAACGCCTTCATGCCCTCGGTGCGGTCTTCGGAGGCGAACAAAAGATAAAATGATTTGCGCTCGAACTCCAGGCCTTCGTCGAGCGACGTGTTGGCGGACTTTAGCACCGCTTCCTTGGCGGCTCTGATCGCGAGTATGGGCTTGGAGGCGATTTTCTTCGCCATCGATTTGGCCTCGTCCATCAACAGTTCCACCGGCACGACCCGGTTCACCAGGCCGAGACGCTCCGCCTCCGCCGCGCTTATGAAGTCTCCGGTCAGCACCAGTTCCATGGCTCGGTGTTTGCCGATAACATGGGTCAGACGCTGCGTGCCGCCGCTGCCGGGAATGATGCCGATATTGACTTCGGGCTGGCCGAAGCGCGCCGTTTCCGAGGCGATGATGATGTCGCAGCTCATCGCCAGCTCGCAACCGCCGCCCAGGGCGAAGCCGCTGACCGCGGCAATCACGGGCTTCGAGATCTTGTTGATTTGGTCGCGATAGGCGAGCCGCTCTCGGAGTCTTTGATCGAACGGCCCCTTGTCGGCCATTTCCTTGATGTCCGCGCCCGCGGCAAAAACCTTCTCGCCGCCGGTGACGATGATCACGCGCACATCGTCATCGCGATCGAGTTCCTGCATGGCCAGGCACAGGTCTTTGAAGAGGCCGTAGGAGAGCGCGTTCAACTGCGAGGGCCGATTGAGGGTGACGACCGCAAGGGGGGCCTCTTTCTCAACCAGAACATTTTCGTAAGTCATTCTACCCAAAGCTATACACTACGATAAAAGTCTGTTCAAGGCAGGTTTTTTGCTGCTATGATCGATACGGAGGCATCGATGATTCGGGCGATCGTTTTTGATCTCGGCGGCGTCCTGTTTTCCGAAGGAAAATCCGTTGCTTTAGAAAAGCTGGCGGCGGCCCATGGCTATGAGCGAAGGTTGGTCGGCGCAATCTTGTCGTCGCCGAAGAGCATGCTGTTGCGCAAGGGACTCATTCCCGATGAGGATTTCTGGCAGTGGGCACAGCAACGGCTGCCGTCGGGTTACGACAGCCGCTTGATTCAGCGGGAATGGTACAACGGCTACGTTCTCGACAAGGATATTTACGAGCTCATCGCAAGTTTGCAAAAAAAATACTCGATCATTGTATTTTCGGGAAATATCGAAAGCCGCGTCGCGTTCTTGGAGGAAAAATATCACTTTCGCCACCTCTTCGATATCGAAGTGTATTCCTTCGATTTTCATATGACTAAACCCGAGCGGGAGTTCGTTCGGGTCATGATCGAAAAGTCGGGCGTGCGGCCCGAGGAAATCGTTTATATCGATGACAACGAGTCCTACGCAAAGCCCGCGAGGGACCTAGGCGTGAACGTTGTCATCTATCAGCGGGGTGAAATCGAGCGACTGCGGCAAGAGCTGAGGCGGCAGGGAGTGGTGTGCTAGCCGCGGCGCACTTTACCAAGAGTCAATCTAATATTCCCCGCAGCTTGCTGCGGGGACCATCAAATGGGGTTTCCAAAGGGGGCGAGCAT
>ORMF012594760.1_pt1 | contig 25586 bp, 19 predicted proteins | sample 1779871 | NCBI WGS metagenome assembly ORMF01 (sample SAMEA104232316, study PRJEB22302) | groundwater metagenome | biome: forest; feature: aquifer; material: groundwater | place: USA | collected 2011-08-07 | depth 5.4 m | reverse complement strand
TCGCGCTCGCGCTCGCGCTGGATGGTGACCCGCAGCAACGGAATTGCCATCCCAGTCAGAATAATCAGAATGGCGGTGGCGACGATCAACTCAATCAGCGTGAAACCGCGCTGATGGAGGTGAGCGACACAGATCGCTTTCCGCTGATTTGTTGACCGGGTCATAGCCGAATTCACAATTGCCGACATAGAGAGACGCGGCTTGCCGCGGCTCTACGATTCCTCACTGCACGGTGACGGCCGCCTGCGCTCCGCTCATGGCGATGGCTTGCATGGCGGGATCGCGAGCACCGCCACGCGTGATGGTCAACGCAGATTGTCCTGGCGCTTTGGCCATGAATGTAAGCGTGACCACCGCCCCCTGGCCGGAGACACCGCCCGCTCCGGGAGGACGGGTGGCTGTTACTTGCAGTGTTCCAGTGGAAGGATCGTCGCGGTGCACCAGCGCCACGGCCTGTCCGTCCTGCGATAGGAAGCCGCCATTGGAAACGTTAACCACCTGCAACTGGTTGGGATCGTAGTTGAGCTGCAAGGGCACGGAATACACGTTCTGCCCGCCCGAGAGCATCACGTTCACGGTGAAAGTCGCGCCCTTGGCCTGAGTCAGCGCGGGCGGATCAAACAGGAACGACCCGGCCGCGCCCGTCTCGGTTGGCGGGGCTTGCGGGTTGGGTTGCGCGGGTTGCGGCGTCGCAGGTGGTGGCGTGGCCGGCTGCGGCTGCATCTGCGGCTGTGGAGTTGCACTCTGCCCGCCCGATGGCGCCGGCGGGGATGGTCTGCTACCCGTCCGCCGCAATTCCAGGGCATTGGCCGTGCCGACGTCGATCATGTCGAGATTGGAACGAGACGCTTCCGGACCGCGGATGATATGCGGGATGATCACAAAAACAATTTCGTTCTCGCGATGTTCGGTGTTGGTCTGCGAAAACAGATACTTCAGCAGCGGCACAGAAGCGAGGCCTGGAATCCCGCTCAACGATCTGGTCTGCTGGTCCTCCAGGATGCCGCCCAACAGATTCACTTCGCCATCCTTGAGGCGGATTTCATGCTCGATCTTGCGCTGGCCGATGACCGGCTGATCGATGCCGCCGATGTTCACGCGCGACGTCACCGCCGAAATGTCGAGCGACATCTTCAAAGTGACTTCCCGCCCGGCATGCACGCGCGGAGTGATGTCAATGTTGACGCCGACATCCAGGTACTGAAACTGAGTGTTGACCAGCGGATTGACTCCCACTCCACCGATGCCGGGCTGAAACGAACCCGTGGCCACCGGCACCCGGTCGCCGATCTTCAGCGTCGCCTTCTGCCCGTCCAAAGCGCGGATCTGGGGATTCTGGATGAGCTTGGTGTTGCTGTCGCTTAACAGCGCCGTAGCGGTAGCGGGTGGAATGGTCACCTGGAAGTCGGTGGCGTTGAGATTGGCCAGGCGGTTCAAGTTGATGCTGTTCGACGAGCCGCTCGTCTGCGTGCCAGTGCCGGTCCCTCCGGTACCCTGCGTCTGCGTGATATTAGGCTGTAGAGCGATGGTGGCACTGGTGGGCGGGCTGATGCCAAGGTTCCGCATCTTGTCGCGGCTGACCTGCATGACCGCCACTTCGACCAACACTTCCGGCTTAGCTTTGTCGAGATCGTCCACCAGCTTCTGGGCCAGCGCCATCTGGTCGGGCGTGCCGCGCACCACGATCGCGCCCTGCGAGGGCAACTGCTGGATGCGGCTGACTTCGAGGATGGTGCGCATGGCATTCACTACGTCCTGCAACTCGGTGGGCTGGGAAAGATTCGATAAGTAAAAAGTTTTGATGACGTTCTGTTCCAGCTCTTTCCGCTTGGCAGGATTGTCTTGCGCGACAAAAATCGTGTTGGGCGTCACCGGACGCCAGAAGGTCTTGGTTTCGAAAGAGACGACCTCGAGCGCATCTTCCAGGGTTACTCCGTTCAGTTCAATCCGCACGCGCCGCGAAGTGTAATCGGGATCGAAGAGCACGTTGATGCCGGCCAGCTTCCCGATCGTTTCATAAATCACCTTCGTATCCTCAGTGAGCTTGAGGGTGATGGGAACGTTGGAAATGGGCGTGAGTTCGACCGGTCCCTGCGCCGATTCCAGCCGCCTTCGCAGGGCGGTGGCTCCGGCGGAAGCTTGCGGCTGCGGATTCTGGGCCTCGCGAATCATCTGCTGGGTGCGGCGGAGTTCCTGCTGCGCGATGAAGGACGAGGGATCGATTTCGGCGGCCTTCTGGAATTCCACCAGCGCTTCGTCGAGCTTGCCGGCGTCGCGCAGGATCTGGCCGCGATGCACGTGCGAGGCGGCGGAGAGGAAACGAGTGCGCTCGTAGGAAGCCCGAAATTTCAGGTCTTTGGGCTTGAGCGCAAACGCTTGTTTGTAATAATCGTAGGCCTGTTCGTAGTTCTGGCGCGCCTCGGCATCAGCGCCTTTTTCATACAGCGACTTGGCCTGGTCGGCGAAGGCGGGGAGGCTGAGGCACAGGAGCAATAAGAACAGAGCCGGACGGGTCAGGCGTGTCATCAAACGGTCCTCTGTAAAAATCTCTTTCGCGGGCGGATGCAGCCGCCCGGCGGGATCCAGCGCCCGAAGCAACGGGCCGGGGCTCCAGGCGGCCGTCACGCGCGAAAAGTACTGGAAAATCGGATTATAGCATCGCCTCAACTTAGGCCCGAAGTGATTGGTAGCTCGGTGTTTACACTCATTGGTACCTGTCCTTTCAGGTGTCAGGTCTCAGGTGCCAGGTTTCAGGCCCTGGTTTCCTGGTTTTCCTGAGACCTGATACCTGATACCTGCCTCCGTGTTACTTTCTTTTCACCAGCATGGCCAGGCAGACGACCCATCAGACCCGCCCCAGTCCGGAGAAGAATCCGCGCCGGCAACCCACCGCCTCCGGGGAAAAAGACGCCGCTGTCAACAGGAACGCCGGACACAACTACTTCTTGCTGGAAAAATTTGAAGCGGGCGTGGTCCTTACCGGCACCGAAGTAAAGTCGGTCCGGGCTGGCAAGGCCAACCTGAAAGATGGGTATGGCCTGGTCAAAGACAACGAGCTCTGGTTGCTGAACTGCCACATCAGTCCCTACGAACACGGCAGCTATTCCAACCACGCGGCGCTGCGCACGCGCAAACTTCTGGTTCACCAGGAAGAGATTCGGAAGCTGATTGGTAAAACCCAACAGAAAGGCCTGACTCTCATCCCCACACGTATGTACTTCAAGAATGGCAGAGTGAAAATCGAACTGGCGCTGGCCCGCGGGAAACAGCAATGGGACAAACGGGAAACCGAACGCCGCCGCACCGCCGACCGCGAAGCGCGCGAAGCGATCGTGCGCGGACGCAAGCGCGATCATTAGCACACCAGTCAACTCTAGCCTGGCTGGGGCGAACCAGATTGTCGAAGGTCTTGCGATCGCCGAGCCTCCGTGTGCAAACAATTGCGGCGTTATGGCAGCGCGGTGGCACCCAGTTTCCGCTTTTCGGTAAGGTTTCTCCCCAGGTTGTGACCAAATGTTGTCACCACTTTCAAAAACATCTGGGAGGTGCTGATTTTGCGTGCTTTTTCGCTGAAAGCGATGTATATACTACGAGCGCTAGTAGTTTTTCCCCCGCGACCCCGTGCAGCCAGGATCAGACAAATACCTTCACCCCAGTTGTTCATTCGGAGCGACGCTATGACGAAGAGGTTTTCCCAGTCCTATTGGGCGGTGCTCTGTACCGCCGCGATGCTGTCTCTTGTTTTGCCAACCCTTTCTGTTGCGCAAAGTACTCTGCACGTGTACCGGGAAGTCAAACATGACGTCTCGCTGCCGCTGGCGGAACTGCACGCCATGACTCCGGCCCAGCCGAATCCGTTTTCGCCCCGCATTCTCGACATCCTTCCCACCGGACCCGATCGGTCGGCGCAGGTCAGCGGCCTCCCGGATGCGGCCCTCCAGGAACAATCTCTGCCGCTCGTATCGGCAACTCTGGGCCTGAATTTTGACGGCTTGGGCCTTGGATTCCCTGGGTTCGGCATCTGTTGCGCCCCGCCCGATACCAATGGCGCGGTGGGCGCGACCCAGTATGTGCAGTGGGTCAATCTTAGCTTCGCGGTTTTCAACAAGACCACCGGCGCGCTGGTCGCGGGGCCGACCCCGGGCAATGCTCTTTGGGCTGGTTTCGGCGGTTCCTGCCAGACCAATAACAGCGGCGACCCCATCGTGCAGTACGACAAGATTGCGAATCGCTGGATCCTCACGCAGTTTGCCGTCAACGCCGCTCCCTTCATGCAGTGCGTCGCAGTCTCTACCACGTCCGACGCCACCGGCACCTATAACCGGTACGCATTTTCCTTCGGCAACCAGTTCAACGACTACCCGAAAATGGGTGTGTGGCCGGACGCCTACTACATCTCGTTTAACAATTTCCTCAACGGTCAGTTCTTCACCGGCCCGGATGCCTGCGCGATGGACCGCAATGCGATGCTGGCCGGAGCAGCGGCCACCATCATCTGCTTCCAGCAGGCCTCGAGTCAGAATACGATGCTTCCCGCCGACATGGATGGCACCATTCAGCCGGCGCCGGGCGAACCCGGCTTCTTCGTCAACTTCGGTGTGAACTCGCTGAAGTTGTTTAAACTTCATGCGGACTTTGCGGTTCCCGCCAATTCCACTTTTACGGGGCCGACCACGTTGGCGGTCACAGCTTTCACGCAGGGATGTAACCGCACTTGCGTCGCACAGCCGGGAACCGCAAACAGGCTGGATATGCTCGGCGACCGCTTGATGTACCGGCTGGCGTATCGCAAGTTCGCCGACGGGCATGAGGCGCTGGTGGTGAGCCATTCCATCACGACCGGCTATCGCTGGTACGAACTACGCGATCCCAACGGAGCACCCACCGTGTTCCAGCAGGGCACGTTCGCTCCCGACGCGAATACGCGCTGGATGGGCAGCATCGCCATGGACCAGAACGGCAATATCGGCCTCGGTTACACCTTGGGCAGCGGCACGGTCTTCCCCTCGGTCTTCTTCACGGGCCGGGTACCGGGCGATCCGCTGGGCAGCATGGAGGCCGAGCAGTCCATCGTGAACGGCACCGGCTCCCAGACCAGTCCCACGCGTTGGGGAGACTACAGCGCGATGACGATTGACCCGTTCGACGACTGCACTTTCTGGTACACCCAGGAGTACAGCAAGACGACCGGCAGTTTCAGCTGGAATACTCGCATCGCCAACTTCAAGTTCGCCGGCTGCGGGGGTGGCGGCGGCACTCCGGGGGCAACCCTCTCGACGACGTTACTGAACTTCAAGAAGGTGCCGATTGGACAGACGAGTGCGCCAAAAACGGTCACGCTCACAAACAGCGGCACGGCCACGCTTAACATCTCCAGCATCGCCACCAGCGGCGATTACCACATCTCCAACAACACCTGTGGAGCCACGGTGGCGGTGGGCGCGAGCTGCGCTGTCAGCGTGACCTTGACACCAACCCAAAAAGGCGCACGGAACGGTAACTTGACCTTCACGGACGATGCGCCCACCAGCCCGCAGATTGTGACCCTGAAGGGTACCGGGGTCTCGCTCGTGTTGTCCCCGACTTCGCTGAACTACGGGACGGTGACGGTGGGCAATACCAGCCCCCCGCAAACCGTGACCGTGACCAATGTCAGCGCTGCGGTGGTAACCTTCAGCGGCTTCAGCTTCGGCGGAACGGCGCCGTTGGACTACCTCATCACCGGCAGCACCTGCGGCGCCAACATCGCAGGCGGAGCCAACTGCGCTGTGAGTGTGGCCTTCAAGCCGACGCTCATGGGCACCCGCAAGGCTACTCTCAAGGTGAGCAGCAACGGCGGCGGCAGCCCGCAGACCGCGGCGCTCACTGGTGTTGGAAACTAGGCTCTGCACTGGATCAAACTCATGCAGGCGGGACTCCGGTCCCGCCCTTTTTTTTGGGCTCGCAGACGTCACCAGCCTGGAAACTTCTTAGGGTCACCCTTCGCTCGGATCCGGTTCCTCGCCTTCTCCGAGTTGCGCGTTTCCCCGCCCACCGTGGATACTGGAAACTCTGACCATGAATATTAATCTCTCTCTGGCTGCACCCTCACAAGTGGAAACCGATTGCCTGGTCGCCGTAGTACTCGACCACGGCGACAAGGACAAACCGGCCGCCGCGGTCGCTGGCGGCGACGCGCCCGTGCGCGAAGCCGCCAAAGACGTAATCGCAAGCGGCGAAGTTACGGGCAAGATCTTTGAAACGACGCTGCTGCATCGCCCAGCAGGACTCAAAGCCAAACGTCTGTTACTGGTGGGCGGCGGCCAGGCGAAGAGTTTCTCGGCGGCGGAATTGCGCAAGCTGGCAGGCGCTGCGGCGCGTGTGCTCAAGAGCAAAAGTATCCGCAGCTTTGCGTTTGCGCTGCCCGAGAACGAGCTGGCTGCCGCGGACGGCGTCCGGTCAGTGGTGGAAGGCGTATTCGTCGGCGATTTCGATCCCGACTACTACAAGAGCGACCGCAAGGACCAGAAGATTGACTCCGTGACGATCGTCACGCGCGGCGACCAAGCCGCTCTCGAACAGGCGTTGAACATCGGCCGTATTGTCGGCGAGTCGCAAAACTTCACCCGCGACCTGGTCAACGAACCCTCCAACCGCATGACCCCCACCATGATGGGTGAGCGCGCGAAGAAAATGGCCGCTGCGGTCGGGTTGCAATGCGAGGTCTACGGCGCGGACAAGATCAAGGAACTGAAGATGGGCGCATTCTGGGGTGTCGCTCAGGGATCGGACGAACCCCCCGCGCTGATCGTGTTGCGCTACGAGCCCGCCGGCGCGCCGGAAAAAATTCACCTCGGCCTGGTCGGCAAAGGAGTTACGTTTGACACCGGCGGCATCTCCATCAAGCCCGCCGACGGCATGGAGAAGATGAAGTACGACATGGCCGGCGGGGCGACCATGATCGGAGTCATGCGGGCGATCGCGCTCCTCAAGCCGAAGGTGAAAGTCACGGCCATCGTCTGCGCCACCGAAAACATGCCCTCCGGCAAGGCGCAGAAGCCCGGTGACGTGCAGATCGCCATGTCCGGTAAGTCGATCGAGATTATCAATACCGACGCGGAAGGCCGCCTGGTACTGGCCGACGGCCTCTGCTATGCCCGGCAGTTGGGATGCACTCACATCGTGGACGCCGCCACTCTTACTGGCGCGGTAGTGGTCGCGCTGGGCTACATCAACGCCGGCATCTTCGCCAGTGACGACCAGATGTACGACCGCTTCGCGCAGGCCAATCAACAGGCCGGTGAAAAGATGTGGCGGCTGCCGCTCGACGACGAATACAAAGAGATCATCAAGTCGAACATCGCCGATATCGTGAATTCCGGCGGCCGCTGGGGCGGCGCGATCTCCGCCGCGATGTTCCTCAAAGAGTTCGCCGAGGACACTCCCTGGATCCACCTCGACATCGCCGGCACCGCCTGGATGGAAGACGCCAAACCGTGGATTGCGAAGGGACCGTCGGGAATCGCGGTGCGCAGTTTGATTGAGTTTGTGAAGGGCTGGGCGGGCTAGATTTCACCGCCGAGGTCGCAGAGTTCGCGGAGAAACGCTGGAACCTTGAGCCTGGTCCGTTTGAATTGCTTCCTTGGCTGGTTCAGTAACGGTCAGCGGGCCACGACTAAAACCCCGCCGCGAGGATAGATCCGCAGGGCCGCTGATTGAACCAGCGTGCCGGAGAAATGCCTGCTTCGCCTTCTTCCGCTTGGCCACAAGCTGAACCCTTTTTACCTTCAAACCTATCATAGACTCTAGCAAACGACGTTTGTCGAATGGATCTGGCCCAAAAAATCCGCACCCTGCCCACCTCGCCGGGCGTGTATCTCTACAAGAACGCCGAGGGCGAGGTCATCTACGTTGGCAAGGCGAAGAACCTGCGCTCGCGGGTGGCATCGTATTTCCATGAGGGTCGCTGGGAGGACGCGAAAACCGGCACGCTGGTGCGCGAGGCCGCCGACGTCGACTACATGGTCGTCGCCAACAACAAAGAAGCGCTGGCGCTTGAGAATCACCTCATCAAGCAGAAGAAGCCGCGCTTCAACATCCTGCTGCGCGACGACAAAACTTATCCCTACGTCAAGCTCACGCTCGGCGAGCGCTTTCCGCGCGTGTACGTGACGCGCCGTTTGCGCAAAGATGGCAGCGCTTACTACGGTCCCTACTTCCCTGCCAACCTTGCTTATCGCATCGTTGACCTAATCCACCGCCATTTTCTGGTCCCGTCGTGCAAAGTGGATTTGACCCGCTTGCACCCGCGGCCGTGTTTGCAGTTCTATATCAAGCGCTGCCTGGGACCGTGCGTCGAAGGACTGACGACTCCCGAGACATACGCTGAAGCGGTGCGCGACGTGAAGCTCTTCCTCGAAGGGCGGCAGTCGGATCTAGTGAAATCGCTGCGCGCGCGCATGACCGAGGCAGCTAACGCGCAGGAGTTCGAGCGTGCCGCAAAGCATCGCGACCTGATCTCCACCGTCGACCAGTTGCAGGAGAAGCAGCGCATCGCGGCCGTCGAGGGCGATGACGCCGACGTCTTCGGATATCACTACGAAAACGAAATGGTCGCGGTCAACCTGTTCCACATGCGCGGCGGGAAGGTTCTCGATCGGAGAGAGTTCTTCTGGGAAGAATTGCCGGATTCTCTGGGGCTAAAGCCCCATCTCCAAGTGGACGCTGACGGCGCGTCTAAAGACGCGCCCCTTCAAAGCACGCCTCTGATCCCGGTTGCAAGCGAGTTTCATCCCGGCGAGCTCTTCTCCGCCCTGCTCAAGCAGCTTTACCTCGCGCAGCCGTATCTGCCGCGGAATATCTACGTTCCCGTGGATTTCGAAGACCGCGAAGAACTTGAAGACGCGCTCAGTGAGCAACTCGCGGGCGAGGGCGGCCGAGCCACGCGCGTCCACATCAGCGTCCCGCAGCGTGGCGACAAGCGCGAACTCATCGATCTCGCCGGTAACAATGCCAAGCAGTCCTATGACCAGCGCTTCCGCGTGATGAAGCCGAATGCGCGCGCGATCCAGGAAGCATTTCAGGACGCGCTTGCGCTCCTCGAACTCCCCAAGCGCATCGAGTGTTACGACATCTCGCACATTCAGGGAGCGGAAACCGTCGCCTCGATGGTGGTGTGGGAAGACGGCAAGATGAAGAAATCCGACTACCGCAAGTTCATCATCAAGACCGTCGCAGGCGTGGACGATTTCGCCGCCATGCGCGAAGTGGTCACGCGCCGCTACAAGCGCTTGCAGGAAGAAACAAAACCGATGCCCAGCCTGGTGCTGATCGACGGCGGCCTCGGACAACTCCACGCCGCCGCCGAGGCGCTGGAAGCGCTCGAAATCATCAACCAGCCGCTAGCGGCAATCGCCAAACGCGAAGAGATCATCTACGTCTTCGGACAGGAAGATGATCCAGTCGTGCTCGACCATCATTCTCCCGTGCTCCACCTGGTGCAGATGATTCGCGACGAAGCCCATCGCTTCGCCGTGACCTTCCACCGCAAGCGTCGCCAAATCCGCGACCGCGCCACCGAGCTGCGAGAAATTCCCGGCGTCGGCGAATCCACCACCCGCCGCCTGCTCGAACACTTCGGCAGCTTGCAGGCGGTGAAGCAGGCGGATGTCGCGGCGCTGTCGGCAGTCGTGACAAAGTCTCAGGCCGAAGCGATCCTGGAACATTTCCGGAAAGCTCGTGTAGGGACGGGTCTCTGACCCGTCCAGGCGACCCGCCAGGGCCGCAGCGCGTTGCCACCGAATCGCCACACAACCTACGTCTAGGTAAGAGGGTTCGTCCAGCGGAGGCCGGGAAAGCGCGCAAAGTCGCGATCGGTTGTGTGGAGCACGCCGCCATATTCAATCGTCAATGCGGCCAGGTGCGCATCGGTGACGAGCGCGCCGGGAGCTTGTCCCTCAACGATCATCTGCCGGAAAAGCAGCCAGTGATCGTCTCCTGGCGCCAGCAGACGGACGTTCGGCTGTTCCAGCCAGCGGTCCACAACTTGCACCGCTTCCTGAAGAGTAAACCGCTCCCCAGGCAGCCTGGGATTGGTCATGATACGCAGAAATGCGGAGGTAGTTTGCCAGGGCAATCCGATGGGCGCGGCTCCGGAAAACATCTGTTCGATCCAGGCGCGGGCCTTTGCGTGATGAGACGATGCGCTGTCGTAGGCGTAGAGAAGAATGTTCGCGTCGAGAACAATCACCGGTGCGCCGGACCTTCCACGGCGTCCAGTAACTGCTCAACGTTGTCATAAGTCAGTCCGGGGGGCAGCCCCAGTTTTCGGGGAGCGACCACAAACGGTTTTCTGGTGGGCCGCTTCGAAGCCGTCAATCCAAGACGAAGGAAGCGGTTGACGACTTCTTTGAATGAGGCGCCGGTGCGCCGGCTCTCCTTGGCGAGCAGCCGGGCCACGTCGTCGTCGAGGGAAAGAGTGGTTCGCACATCATGATGCTATCAGTTTAGCATCATGATGTCAACAAAGTTTTCTGCTTTGAAACAAACCCGCGGTCGGGACGGCAAGCCGCGTCTCTACTTGTCCGCGACCGGCTTGGTCAGCAGAAACGCCTTCACCACAATCTGATTCGGCTGCATGCCGACGGGGATGATGGTCAGCAGCGAGTACTCCGAGGGCTCCAGTTTTCTTGACTTGCGTTTCTGGATTACGGCTACGTCTCCGGAGCCGGAGTTGAGGACGAGCAGGTAGTTCTGGCTCTGGGAGAGGGCGAGGGCGTCGGGGTGCGCGCCTACGGGGAGGACGGCGATTACTTTGCCAACGTCGATATCGTAGACGGCGATGTTGTTCGCGCCAAAATTCGAAACGTAGAGGCGGGAGTTGTCGAGCGACACGACTGCGCGCACGGGCTGCGAGCCTATCAGAGAGCTGCTCAGGACTTCATTGGGCGTGGTTTCGATGATAGAGATGCTGTCGGCGCCGAAGTTGCAGGTGATCAGCTCGCCGCCGTCGGGCTTGAGCGCGAGGCTAACCGGAGACTTGCCGACGTCGAGCAGCGCGAGCAGCTTGTCTCGCTTGAGATCGACGCTGGCGACCTGCCCTGGCACAGAGCAGGAGATGAACGCTTTCGTCGAATCGGGCAAAATGGCGACGTCTTCCGGATTGAGGCAGACAGCAATGGCTGAGCGGACGGCCAGGCGTGCGGTATCGATGAGCGAAACGGTGCTGTCGGCGCGATTGGTGACGACGACAGTTGAGCCGTCGGGCGAGACGCGCGCCAGGCCCGGGTTCGCGCCCACGCGGATGGTGGCGACGACGGTGCGATGGTCGAGGTCGAGGACTGACACGTTCGCGGAACCGGAGTTGGCTACGTAGGCGCGGCGGCCGTCGGGCGCGACGTCGATGAAGTAGGGACGTCCGTGAACGCCGATGGTGGCGACGACTTTGTTTTGCTCGGCGTCGATCACACTGACGTTCGAGGAACCGGCGTTGACTACGTAAATTTCGTTTCGTTTTGGATTGGCCGCGACCCCCGTGGGCTCCGTCCCAACCGGAAGCGTGCGCACCGGCTGAAACGTGCGCAGATCAATGACCGTGACGGTGTTGCTCTTGCCGTTGGTGATGTAGGCGTACTCGCGGTACAGAGGCCCGGTCGCGGGCAGGCTGCGCTCGTGGAAGTACCACCATCCGCCGGCGAGCGCGAGCGGGACGAGGACTGCGATGAGGAGGAGTTTTCGCAAAGTCGATTGGATCTTGGGAATGCAAGAGATTATCAGAACCCGGTCCGTCAGTAGAGCCTATCAGTAGAGCCTAAAGGAGACTTGAACACTGATCTTAGCTGCTACAGGCTTGCCGTCTTTAGTTGCGGGCGCAAACCTCCACTTCTTTACGGCATTGATAGCCTCCTTGTCGAATCCGGGACTGAGGCTGTGTACAACTTCAAAGTCCCGCGGCAGACCATCACTTCCGACGACCAACCCGAGCACAACGATACCTCCCTTCTTTCCATTGCGTCCCGTGCGGGGATATTCCGGGTTTCGGTCGTAAATGAGACGCGGCGCGGTCACTCCATTGCCGACGTCATAGATGGGTTCGGAAGCTTGCGGCTCCGTCTTTGGATGGTCCTGACCTCGCAGCACCATCGGCTGAACGATGCAAGCGATCAACGATATAACAAGAACTAACGGCCAATTTTGTCTCACCCAATTTCGTTTCATAGGGTCAATCCGCTGAAGTTGTCGCTCCGGCAGGAACATGGGTCGATGCCGATACGCTCCTTCCCAGTACCGCCGCGATTTGTCTTACCTGCTGCATGAGCGCGTCGAACTGGTCGGGGTAGAGCGACTGCATGCCATCTGACAGAGCGCGGTCGGGATCGTTGTGGACTTCAATCATCAGACCATCGGCTCCTACGGCGACGGCGGCGCGGGAAAGCGGCGTGACTTTGTTGCGCTTGCCGGTGCCGTGGCTGGGGTCGACGACGATGGGCAGATGGCTGAGGCGCTGGACGGCGGGCACGACGCTGAGGTCGAGCGTGTTGCGAGTGTGGTCGGCGAAAGTGCGGACACCGCGCTCGCAGAGCACGACGTTGTAGTTGCCTTCGCTCATGATGTACTCGGCGGCCATCAGGAATTCTTCGAGTGTGGCGGCGATGCCGCGCTTCAGGAGAACAGGTTTGTGGGCGCGTCCGGCGCGCTTGAGCAACGAAAAGTTCTGCATGTTGCGGGCGCCGATCTGGATCATGTCGGCGTACTTTTCGACCAGGTCGAGGGACTCATAGTCCACGGCTTCGGTGACGATCAGCAGGCCGAAGCGGGCGCGGATGTCGGCCATGATCTTCAGACCTTCTTCGCCGAGGCCCTGGAAGGAATAAGGAGAAGTGCGGGGTTTGTAGGCGCCGCCGCGCAAGAACTGGGCGCCCGCGCGGGCGACGCGCTCGGCGATCGCGAATGCCTGCTCGCGGCTTTCGATGCCGCAAGGGCCGGCCATGATGGCGAGGTCGGCGCCGCCGATGGTCACGGGCGATCCGGGGAAAGTAATGACCGTGTTGTCGGGCTTTACGTCGCGGCTGACGAGCTTGTAGGGCTTCGAGACCCGGATCAGTTCCTGCACGCCCGGCATCTCTTCCAGCGTGCCGGATTCGACCTCTCCCTTGTTGCCGGTGATGCCAATGGCGGTGCGCTGCGCGCCGGGCATGGGGTGTGCGCGGTATCCGAGAGATTCGACTTTTTCGCAGACGGCGCGGACTTGCTCTTCGGTGGCCTGCGCACGCATGACAATCAGCATGGGAGTACCTGTGTGTTGAGTTTAACGTCCGGGGCGTGAGAACGGCAATCGTACGGTAAAATATTAGGATTCTCTCTGCATTGACTTAATTCTCTATGCCCCAGGAAAACAAATCTGTCGCCGCCACCCGCGAGGAGCGCTACGACGCGCAGCGCATTGAGCAGAAATGGGCGGAGCGCTGGCAAAGCGATCCGTCGCTCTACGCGGCCGAGCCCAACTCGACCAAGCCGAAGTATTACGTGCTGGAAATGCTTCCCTACCCTTCGGGCGCGCTGCACATGGGACACGTGCGCAACTACGCGATCGGCGACGCGCTGGCGCGTTACATGTGGATGAACGGCTACAACGTGCTGCATCCGATGGGATGGGATTCGTTTGGGCTGCCGGCGGAGAATGCGGCGATCAAGAACAACACTCCGCCAAAAGAGTGGACGCTTTCGAACATCGCCGCCATGAAGACGCAGATGAAGCGTCTGGGCTTCGCGTATGACTGGTCGCGCGAAGTAACAACCTGCCTGCCCGAGTACTACCGGTGGAATCAGTGGTTCTTTTTGAAGTTGTACGAGCAGGGGTTGGCGTATCGCAAGAAGAGCAGGGTGAATTGGTGTCCGCAGTGCTGCACCGTTCTGGCCAACGAGCAGGTTGTGAATGGGAACTGCTGGAGGCATGAAGATACGCCCGTCGAGCAGCGCGAGCTGGAGCAGTGGTTCTTGCGGATCACGAAATACGCGGACGAGTTGCTGCGCGACCTGGAGAAGCTGACGGGCTGGCCGGAGAAAGTCCGCACCATGCAGCGCAACTGGATCGGCCGCAGCGAAGGCGCGCTGGTGGACTTCGACCTGGGCGGGACGGTGGGGCCGGCGGGATCGACCATCTCGGTTTTCACCACGCGGGTGGACACGATCTATGGGGCAACCTCGGTTCAGTTGGCGCCGGAGCATCCCATCGTTAAAGACATGACGGCGCGGGACGCAGGCTTGCGCGCCAAGGTTGATCAGCTGATTGCCGAGCAGCGCAAGGCCAAAGAAGTCGGCGACATTGGCGCGATTGAAAAGCATGGCGTGTTTACCGGGCGGTACGCGAAGAATCCTTATAACGGCGAGGCCGTGCCGGTGTGGGTGGCGAATTACATTCTGATGGACTACGGCACCGGGGCCATCATGAGCGTGCCCGCGCACGATGAGCGCGATTTCGAGTTCGCCGAGAAATACAAGCTGGAGATTCGGCTCGTTATTCTTCCGCAGTCGAGCGATCCGGAAGAGACCATGACCGAGCCGCCGCTCCCGTTTACGACTACGGATGGCATCCTGGTGAACTCGGGCGAGTTCAGCGGACTGAACTGCGCGGAAGCGATTCAGAAGATGTCGGCCCGCGCTGAAGAAAAAGGTTTCGGCAAGGCGACCGTCACGTTCCGCTTGAAGGACTGGGGTATCTCGCGGCAGCGCTACTGGGGCACGCCCATCCCGATGGTGTATTGCGAGAAAGACGGCGTGGTGCCGGTGGCGGAGAAAGATCTACCGGTGATTTTGCCCGACAAGGTGAACGTCACGCTTGCGGGCGGGTCACCATTACAGAACGTTCCGGAGTTCCTGAACACGACTTGTCCGAAATGTGGTGGCCCCGCCCGCCGCGAAACCGACACCATGGATACGTTTGTCGATTCCTCGTGGTACTTCTACCGCTATGCCGACGCGCGCAACGACCAAGCGCCCTTCGACACGAAGACGATTGCGTACTGGTACGGCGTGGATGGCATCGATCAGTACATCTGCGGCGTGGAGCACGCCATCCCGCACCTGATTTATTCGCGCTTCTGGACCAAGTTCATGCGCGACATGGGCCTGGTGAAGAATGACGAGCCCGTGAAGCGTCTGTTCACGCAAGGCATGGTGATTAAAGACGGCGCGAAGATGTCGAAGAACCTGGGGAACGTGGTTTCTCCCGACGAGATGGTGGCCCGCTACGGAGCCGATGCGGCGCGCCTGTACAGCCTGTTTGCCGCGCCTCCAGATCGCGATCTGGACTGGCAGGACACGGGGATTGAAGGGATTCAGCGTTTTCTCGGGAGGGTGTACCGGTTCTTTGTGCGCAATGCGCAGCCGGAGCATCCGGAGTGGCGGAAGCCGGTGCCGTCGGAGTTGAGGCCGGAAGCGCGAGCGATCCAGCGCAAGCTGCACCAGACCATCAAGCGCGTGAGCGACGACTTCCAGGGGCGCTGGCACTTTAATACCTGTATCGCTGCGGTGATGGAACTGTTGAATGAAGTCTACGGCGCGGAGGAGTCGAAGGGCGGGATTCCCGTTTCTTTGATCGCGGACGTGCAGCGGAATATCGTGCTGCTGCTGGCTCCGATGGCGCCTTATCTCGCGCATGAACTGTGGGAGACGATCGGCGAGCAGGGCAACCTGCTGAAAGCGGCGTGGCCGAAGTATGACGCGGCGCTGGCGGCTTTGGATGAGATTGAAATTCCGGTGCAGATCAACGGCAAGCTGCGCAGCCGTGTCGTGGTGCCGGCGGATGCAACCGACGATCATGCGAAGCAGGCGGCGCTCGCTGATGAAAAAGTGCAAGCGGCGATCAAAGGCAAGCAAGTGGTAAAGGTCATCGTGGTGCCGAAGAAGCTGGTCAACATCGTGGTGCGCTGAACCACGCGATTTCGCGACCGGCGCGATTCAGGCCCACCGTCAGTGACGACCGGCAACCAGCGGCATATGTTTTCCCGCCCCGTTCCGCCCCTCAGATTCGAGGAGGATCCGATCGATCGTAGCGAGAAAAGCGGCCTCCCCGCCGTTATCGTCGGTGAGTCTCGACTTTTCAAAATAATCCGCCGCTCCGGCCGCCTTCAGCTGGGCGGAATTGGTTGCTGGAAGATGGCTGACGATGATCACCGGAATGTGCTCGGTGTGCGGATCTCGCTTCAGTGTGTCCAGGACCTCTTCTCCTCTGATGCCAGGTAATAGCAGGTCCAGCAGGACCAGGTCGGGAACGCTTTCCCCAGCCAAACGAAGCCCTTCCTCGCCGTCGGCGGCCAGGAGCAACAGGTAGCCTGCTTTGAGGAGAATCCTTTCGCTGGCTAGTTTCTGGACTTTGCTGTCCTCGACCAGAAGTATCGTCTTTTTCATGGTGCCACTCCGTGAGCAGAACCGCTGCCACAAACACTGCTCTACCAGGGTTATCGGCACTCCTCGGTTCGACATTAGCCCCGCCAGTTACGGTGGTGCGGATCGCCCCTCGAAAACTGAATCTCATCCCCACTCGCGCTGCCCGGGACGCTAATCTCTTTACACTTCCTTTCGGATTTGAGACATTGATCCGTGGAAACCCAATCCATTGTTGTCCTCGACTTCGGGGCGCAGTATTCGCAACTGATTGCGCGCCGCATCCGCGAAAACAAGGTCTTTTCGGTCGTTCTGCCCTTCAATGCCCGCCTGGAGGAAATCCGCAGCTATTCGCCGGTGGGGATTGTGCTCTCGGGCGGGCCGTCGTCGGTGTATGACAAAGGCGCTCCGCTGGCCGACAAGAGCATGTTTGGGCTGGGCGTGCCGGTGCTGGGAATCTGTTACGGATTGCAGTTCATGGTGTACGCGCTGGGCGGGAAAGTGCGCCCGGCGGAGAAACGCGAATACGGACACGCCACGGTCGAGCGGGTAGCTGAGTCCCGGCTGTTCGAGGGCCTGCCCAAAATCCTCTCGGTCTGGATGTCGCATGGCGACTCGGCGGAGGAGTTACCTCCGGGTTTTTCTTTGACGGCGAAGACGCCCAATGCGGTCGCGGCCATTGAAAACGCCGAGCAGAAAATGTGGGCCGTGCAGTTCCATCCCGAGGTGCATCACACGCCGCTGGGCGCGGACATCCTGCGCAACTTTGCTTTGAAGATATGCGGGGCGTCGCCGACGTGGACGGGACAGCACTTTATTGATTCCACCGTCGCCACGGTCAAGGCTCAGGTTGGTACGGGACATGCGATTTGCGGTCTATCGGGAGGCGTGGATTCTTCGGTGGCAGCCGTGCTGGTGGATCGGGCGCTGCGCGATTCGTCTGGGAAGTCGCGGCTGACGTGCGTTTTCGTCAACAACGGAGTGCTGCGCAAGAACGAGTTCGAGAAAGTTCAGCAGAACCTGCGCGACAAGCTGGGGCTGCACCTGGTCGCCGTGGATGCCACCGAGCGCTTCATGAAGAAGCTGGCGGGCGTCAGCGATCCGGAGACGAAACGCAAGATTATTGGCAATGAATTCATCGCGGTCTTCGACGATGAGGCGCACCGCATCGAGAAAGAAGAAGGCAAGGTCGAGTGGCTGGTACAGGGGACGCTCTATCCCGATGTGATCGAGTCGCGGTCGGTGCGCGGGCCGTCGGAGGTCATCAAGTCGCACCACAACGTCGGCGGGCTGCGGGAGATGATGAAGCTCAAGCTGATCGAGCCGCTGAAAGACCTGTTCAAAGATGAGGTGAGGCGGATTGGGCGCGATCTCGGCATGCCGGAGGACATCCTCCAGCGGCAGCCGTTCCCCGGGCCAGGGCTGGCCGTGCGGATTCTGGGCGAAGTAACGAAAGAGCGCGCGGACCTGCTACGCGAGTGCGATGAGATCGTGGTGGGCGAGATCAAGAAAGCCGGGCTTTATCACAAAATCTGGCAATCGTTTGCGGTGCTGCTGCCGGTGATGTCGGTGGGCGTGATGGGCGACCAGCGGACGTATGCTTACACTTGCGCCGTCCGGGCGGTGCACTCCGAGGACGGCATGACTGCTGACTGGGTGCCGCTGCCTTATGAGGTGCTGAAGACGATCTCGAACCGGATCGTGAATGAAGTTCGCGGAGTGAATCGGGTAGTGTATGACATTACGTCGAAGCCGCCGGGGACGATTGAGTGGGAGTAGAAGAGCAGGTCTTAGGTCTCAGGTGTCAGGTCTCAGGAAAACCGAATTTGGGGAAACCGCACGAATGGCAGATCGACGAACAGTCGGCGAACAAGCGAAGTCCGGACTCCGAATCGCCGCGATAATGATCTTCGTCTTCGTGTTTTTCCTGGCTTTGGTGTCCAGTACGGGATATCTCGTAGGGCGAAACAATGGGGAGATGACAGGCAAGCCCCATCCGATCGGGGTCTTAATTCTTCTTGCGCTGGCTGCGTTCTTGTACCGGACGACCTCATATTGGGCTCCGTGGCTATTTGGATTTCTCGGTTACGGCTTTCTCAGGTTGCTCATCAAGGGATTGGTATTTGGTCCCTATCTCAGACAACCGGCAAGCCGGACAACTATAATCTGGTATTTGCTATACACTGCCGCCGCTATCGCACTCACCATCCGCTATGCCAGTCGCAGCCCCAAAGGCACCGAAAGGGTAGGGCTAGTTTCATTTGTAGTTTGCGTGCCTTTTGCACTCGAATATCAGTCGTATGTGCCGACGCTCATTGGTCTCGGGTTGCTCGGCATCGGAGAGCTTTTTGAGCGACTTCGACACCGCAGAAGAAAAAGTCACAAAATCGCTGGAACTCTTCCGATGCAGTTGGTATAGCCAGAAGGCACTCCACCGAGCTACGCGTGCACCGCTTGCAGCCCCAGCATTTTCTCGAACGGATCGAAATCGTGATCGCGGTGCAGAAGTTGATTCCCAGTAAGCAGGCAGAATGTCGCGATCCAGCAGTCGATGGTTTTGCGGACGGTGTAACCTCGCTGGCGCAACGTACGGTAGTTCTCCGCGGCTGCAATAGCGATCCCGGCGCCGCCAGCCGGGAATACTTGGAACGTCAGAAGTTCATCGCGCACACGCCTGAACTCGCCCGAGTCACGAATTCCTTGCAGTACTTCGCAGAGGATCAGATCGGTAAGCCCCAGTCGTTGGCGTGTCAATTCACGATCAAGCCAAGCTGTTTCCGGGTTCCCTATGCCTCCGATGTAATCAATCCAAACCGTCGTGTCTACGATGACCATACGGCCTCACTCGGAAACACGCCCCTGTCGAGATACTTCGAGATTTCCTTCCCATTTCACCTTGCCACGAAGCCGCCGTATGCCAACCTGCGAGCGCGTCTCGATCAACAAGCGAAGGCCAGCCTCAACAGTCGCTTTCTTCGTGCCTGTCCCGCCAAGCCGCATGGCCTGCCGCATCAAGCTGTCGTCAATGTCAATATTGGTCCGCATAGTACAACTCTCCTAATGTGTAATGTTCTCATATTTGTGTGTATAATGCAAATCTCTGCTTCTCTGCACTTCCCTCCTTTCCATTGATGATCGAGCACGCAACGAACTACCATATCCGCATGCCCGTTGACACCGAAAGGCAGACATCCTCCTACACACGCATCCGCGCCCCGCGCGGCACCTCGCTTTCCTGCAAGGGATGGCCGCAGGAAGCGGCCATGCGCATGCTCATGAACAACCTTGACGAGGAGGTGGCGGAGCGGCCGCAGGACCTTGTTGTTTACGGCGGCACGGGGAAGGCGGCGCGCAATTGGGATTGCTATCACGCCATCGTCAACGCGCTGAAGAATCTGGAGAACGACGAGACGCTGCTGGTGCAGTCGGGCAAGCCGGTGGGAGTGTTCCAGACGCATGAGTATGCCCCGCGGGTTCTGATTGCGAATTCAAATCTGGTTGGACATTTTTCCAACTGGGAGAAGTTCAACGAACTCGAGCGCGCCGGCCTGATGATGTACGGGCAGATGACCGCGGGGTCGTGGATTTATATCGGGTCGCAGGGGATCGTGCAGGGCACCTACGAAACGTTCAACGCGGCGGGCGACAAACATTTCGGCGGCGATCTGAGTGGGAAGCTGATCGTCTCAGGCGGGATGGGCGGCATGGGCGGAGCGCAGCCCCTGGCAGCAACCATGACCGGCGCGGCGTTTCTTGGGATTGACGTCGATCCCGAGCGGATCAAGAAACGGCTGAAGACGGGCTACTGCGATTTTTTGGTCACCACGCTCGACGAAGCGTTGCGCATTCTGAAGAACGCCGTCCGCAAGAAAGAGAACGTTTCGGTCGGGCTGGTGGGGAATTGCGCGGATGTGATTCCTGAGTTGGTGGAACGCGGCGTGGTGCCGGACATCTTGACGGATCAGACTTCGGCGCATGATCCGCTGAATGGGTATGTGCCGAATGGGATGACGTTTGAAGAGGCGCTGGAACTTCGCAAGCGCGATCCACAGTCGTATCAGGAGCGGTCGCTGGATGCGATGGCTCGGCATGTCGAGGGCATGTTGCGGCTACAGAAGATGGGCGCGGTCACGTTCGACTACGGGAATAACATTCGCACGTTCGCCTTTCAGCGCGGCGTGAAAAATGCCTACGACTTTCCGGGATTCGTGCCGGAGTATATTCGTCCCCTGTTTTGCGAGGGACGCGGGCCGTTCCGGTGGGTGGCGCTTTCGGGCGAGGCGTCGGACATTGCGGTCACGGATGATCTTGTGTTGGAGTTGTTCCCGGAGAATCGGAGTCTGCGGCGCTGGATTGATCTGGCACGCAAGCGGATCAAGTTCCAGGGCCTGCCGGCGCGTATTTGCTGGCTGGGGTATGGCGAGCGCGCACGGTTCGGGCTGGCGATCAACGATCTGGTAAAGAAGGGCAAGATCAAGGCGCCGGTGGTGATCGGTCGCGATCATCTCGACTGCGGCTCGGTCGCATCTCCTTTCCGTGAGACCGAGAGCATGAAAGACGGCAGCGATGCGGTCGCCGACTGGCCGCTGCTGAATGCTTTGATCAACACGGCGGCGGGTGCGTCGTGGGTTTCGATCCACAATGGCGGCGGCGTAGGGATTGGGTATTCGCTGCACGCGGGGCAGGTCATCGTCGCCGACGGCACCGACATGATGGCCAAGCGCATCGAGCGTGTGCTGACGACCGATCCGGGCATGGGAGTGATCCGGCACGTGGACGCGGGGTATGACGAGGCGAAAGAGTTCGCGAAGAAGAAGGGTGTTCGCATTCCAATGGCACGATCATGAAGGCTCACCACAGAGGCACAGAGACACAGAGACGGGCTCGGTTGATCAGTGCTCGGAGCCGCAATGCCTAAACCCGTGGGCTTGCTGCTGGTCAACATTGGCCGACTTCTTACCTTGAGCACAGCGAATACCGGCCCGCGGCGCGGGTCTTCCCTTTCCGAACTCAACATCGTTGAAAACGGCGCGGTGCTTTGTGTGGGCGGGAAGATTGTTTCGGTTGGCACGACGAAAGACGCGCTGCGCGATCCGTGGCTCAAGAAAAACCGGAAGAAGGTCACAGAGATCGACTGCGCTGGCCGCGTCGTCCTGCCGGGGTTCGTGGATTCGCACACCCACCCGGTGTTCATGCAGCCGCGGCTGGTGGATTTTGAGAAGCGCATCGCGGGCGCCGGCTACGAAGAGATTGCGGAGGCAGGCGGAGGCATTCGGTCAAGCATCGACGGCGTGCGCAAAGCTAGCAAGGCTGCGCTCACGAAACAAGTGCTCGGGGCCCTGCGCGATCTGACAAAACACGGGACCACGACGGTCGAAGCCAAATCCGGTTACGGCCTGAGCCTTGAGTCTGAGTTGAAGTCTCTGGAAGCGATCCGCGCGGCCTCCAAACAGTGGCCGGGAACAGTGGTTCCGACTTTTCTGGGCGCGCACGTTGTCCCGCCGGAGTATCGCGGCCGCTCACAGAACTACGTTGCAATCGTCTGTAAAGAGATGATCCCGGCGGTGGCGAAAGGGCGGCTGGCATGTTTCGTCGATGTATTTTGCGATCGTGGCGCTTTTAGCGCGGAAGAAACAGAACAGATTTTCAAAGCCGCCGCGGAGCGTGGACTGTCCGTGCGGGCGCACATGGGGCAGTTGAGCGAGACACGACTTGAGCCGCTCTTGAAATTTCATCCAGCGTCGTTCGACCACATGGATCATGTGAACGACGCCGACTTGCCCGCACTCGCTAAGAGCGACACCGTCGCTACTTTGGTTCCGGGAGCGAATTATTTCCTGGGATTGAACCGCTATCCGGACGCGCGCCGGTTGATTGAAGCGGGCGTGCCGGTGGCACTGGCTACGGATTACAACCCGGGCACATCGCCGACCGTCAGCATGCCGATGGCGATGTCGCTCGCGTGCACGCATATGAAAATGTCGCCCGCGGAAGCGATTGCCGCGGCGACGATCAACGGGGCCTGGGCGCTGGGTCTCGCTGATCGCAAGGGCAGCGTGGAGCCGGGCAAAGATGCAGACCTAGCCATGTTCGATGTGAGAGACTATAGAGAAATCCCGTATTGGTTTGGGGTGAACCGGTGCGTACAGACGATCATCGGTGGGGTGGCCAGCACTTAGGCTCTGGTGGAAGGAACCGAGCCGCACTCCCCGTCGTACTACCCTGAGAAACATTACTGAGGTCAAAATTTCTGTAGGAGAGCCGCGCTTAATGAAACGTTTTGTGCTGTTGTGTGTTGTTTTGTCTTCCCTTCTTAGCTTTGCGCAGCGTCTGCCGGAACTGGCTCGCCCGGTCAACTACCAACTGACTTTCACTCCCGACTTCGAGAAGAACATCTTCGCCGGCCAGGAGACGATTTCGATCCAGGTTCTGAAGCCGACGGCGGAGATTGTGCTGAATGCGGTGGAGATTGATTTCCTGAGCGCGTCGATCACGAGCGCGGGCGGAACCCAGGAAGCAAAAGTCACTCTCGACAAAGACAAGCAAATGGCCACGCTCGCGGTGGCGAAGGCGCTCGCGACCGGACCGGCAACCATCCAGATTCAGTTCAACGGGCTGCTCAACGACCAGCTGCGCGGCTTCTATCTCGGCAAAGACGAGCAGGGCCGCAAGTATGCAGTCACGCAATTTGAGGCTACCGACGCGCGCCGGGCGTTTCCGTCGTTTGACGAGCCGGCCTACAAAGCAACCTTCGATGTCACCGTCATTGCCGACCAGCAGCACGTGGCCATTTCCAATGCCAAAGTTCTTAGCGACAAACCTGGTCCGGCGCCAGGCAAGCACACAGTAAAGTTTGCCACCTCGGCCAGGATGTCTTCCTATCTAGTGGCGATCGCGGTGGGCCAGTTCGAAGCACTCGAAGGCGAGGTGGACGGCATTCCGATTCGGGTGTGGGGGACTCCCGGCAAGAAACAACTGGGCGGTTTCGCGCTCGAGTCCGCGAAGTTCATCATGCACTACTACAACCAGTATTTTGGCATCAAGTATCCGTTCGAGAAGCTGGATCTGATCGGCTTGCCCGACTTCGCCGCGGGCGCGATGGAGAACACCGGGTGTATCACTTTCCGCGAGGTCATTCTGCTGATTGATGAGAAAAATGCATCCATCCGGCTGAAGCGCGGGGTCGCGGACGTCTTGTCGCATGAGATGGCGCATATGTGGTTCGGTGACCTGGTAACGATGCAGTGGTGGGACGACATCTGGCTCAACGAAGGTTTCGCCACCTGGATGTCTCCGAAGCCGGTGGCGGCCTGGAAGCCGGAGTGGCACGTGGAACTTGATACCGTGCGGGACACCATCACAGCGCAGGGCGTTGATTCCCTGCAACACACGCGCCCGATTCAGCAGGCTGCCGAAACGCCCGCGCAAATCCAGGAACTGTTCGACGGGATCGCCTACGGTAAGACGGCGGCCGTGCTGCGCATGCTGGAAGCCTATATCGGACCCGAGAGCTTCCGCGCCGGCGTCAACCAATACTTGAAGCAACACGCCTATGGCAATGCCACGGCGACGGATTTCTGGACCACTCTGGCCAAAGTCTCGGGCAAGCCCGTGGACCGCGTGATGGCGGCCTTTGTGCAACAGGCAGGAATGCCTTTTGTCGCGGTGCGCGCGGAATGTAAGGGTGGAGCAACGCAGGTGACGCTTCGCCAGCAACGCTATTTCGTCGACCGCGAACTTTTCAACCGCGAGGAATCCAAAGAACTCTGGCGGGTTCCCGTTTGCCTGAAGGAAGGCGGAGCTGCGGGCGCCGGAAAAACTTGCCGTCTGCTGACAAAGAAGGAAGCGCGCTTCCATCTCCGCGGCTGCGGGAACTGGACGTTGGCGAATGCCGGGGCCGAGGGTTTCTACGGCTCCGGATACGAAGCCGCGAATGTCCGCGCCATTGCGGCAGATTTGGAGAAAGGGCTGACGCCGGCCGAGCGGATCATGCTTCTGGGAGATGTCTGGGCGTCGGTACGCGTTGGACGACAGCCGGTCACCGACTATCTGGCGCTGGCGGAGGGGCTCCAGAATGAGACCAGCCGTCCGGTGATGAGCGAACTTCTGTCGCAGCTCGAAAATATCGGACACTACCTGACCTCAGACCACGACCAGCCGCAGTACGCGGCATGGGTGCGGCAACTGCTTGCGCCTTCCATCCGCCGGCTTGGATTCGAACCCAAGCCCGGCGAAAGCGAGGAGGACAAGCAGTTGCGTTCGCGCGTGCTGCAAGTGGCAGGCGGAACCGGTCAAGATCCGGAAGTGCTGGCCTGGGCGCGGAAGTGGACAGACCGGGCCCTCGCGAGCGACGGCGCGCTCGACAACACCGTTGCCGACACGGCGTTTTCATTGGCGGCGCGCGACGGCGACTCCGCGTTGTACGATCGCCTGATCGAAAAGCAAAAGCAGGGGAAGACTCCGGAAGACTTTTACGTTTACCTGGGCGCTCTCAACTCGTTCCGCGATCCGAAACTGATGGAGCGCAATTTGAAGCGCGCGCTCTCGCCGGAAGTCCGCAGCCAGGACGCGGTGGGAGTGATTTCCGACATCATGGACCTTCCCGCCGGAAGCACGCTGGCGTGGGACTTCATGAAGAGCCACTGGGACGAGATCGCGAAAATCAGCGGCGGATTTGCCGGCGCCGCAGGATTGGTCAATGCCGCATCGGCCTTTTGCAGCGCCGAGCAGGGCGAGCAGGTGCGGGAATTCTTCACCGCTCACAAAGTCCCAACCGCGGAACGCGGACTCCAGCAGTCGCTGGAGCGCATCCACAATTGCGCCGATCTGAAATCGCAGCAGGGCCCTCGCCTGGCGCAGTGGCTCAACGACCACGAGGTCCGGGTCGGGCAGTGAGTGCGAAGACCGATGGAGCCAACTTCCCTCGGATCTCTGGAGCCGATCGGGAGATCATATTGCGTTCTGTGCCGGCTCGCCTCGATTGAGCGAACGGTGCGCGGGTTGCTATAATTCTAGGGTTCCGCACGTTCCCCGCGCATCGGCCGTCTGGTTCGGGTATTCCGCCCGGCGACGGCAAACGGGACACGGTCACCCAGGCGCATCCAGGACTGGTTGGCAGTCGCCGTGCGCATCCGAAGTGGCCAGGTAGCTCAGGTGGTAGAGCGCAGCCCTGAAAAGGCTGGCGTCGGCGGTTCAACTCCGTCCCTGGCCACCATACTTCTCCG
>ORMF011917426.1_pt1 | contig 25586 bp, 28 predicted proteins | sample 1779871 | NCBI WGS metagenome assembly ORMF01 (sample SAMEA104232316, study PRJEB22302) | groundwater metagenome | biome: forest; feature: aquifer; material: groundwater | place: USA | collected 2011-08-07 | depth 5.4 m | reverse complement strand
TCGAAGGTCGAGGCGATCAGTTTGCGCGGATCGTCGGGGCGGATCTTTTTGAGCTTCTCGGTGAGGATATCGAGCGCTTCCGCCCAGGAGACGCGCTCCCATTTGGGGTCGATGTCGAAGCCCTTTTCCGGATTGGTGCGGCGCATCGGATAGAGGACACGGTTGGGATCGTAGAGCGACATGAAGCCGGCGTTCCCTTTGGCGCAGGTCTTGCCCCAGTTCTGCGGGCAGTCCGGCTGCCCTTCGATCTTGACGATCACGCCGTTTACGCGGTTCACCCGGATGCCGCAGGTGTTCCAGCACATGAAACAGGTGGACTTGATCCAGACGTCTTCTTTGACCTGTTGGGGTTGCGCATCGTACATGGTCGTCTCGCTTGGGGCGCGCTTACTTGGGTAAAAGGATCTTTTTAAGCCGTTCGATGACCAGCGCTTCGAGCTTAAAAAGGTTCTCCACGGTCTTGGCTATTTCTTCGCCCGAAACTGGGCCGATATCGAGATTGGTCTTCCTCGCTTCGGCGAGAAACTCAGGATCGTTGAAGGTATCCATGAAGGCTTTGCGCAAAACCTGCACGCGATCTTTCGGTGTCCCCGGAGGCAAGACAAACGGGCGCGCGAGGATTCCCGGGTCGTGAGCGCCCACCTGAATCAGTTTCTTCGCTTCTTCGGTCTTGGCGTAGTTGATCGCCAGCGGAACTTTGGGCAATTCGGGGTGCGGCTTCGCCACCGCCTGGACCGCGATGAAAGCGTCGCCGGTTTCCAGCGACTTGCGCCAGGTGGATTTGAACGACTCCCAGCCGGTGGAGAAGCCGGCGACCTCGCCGCTGTCGGCGGCAAGGCGAATTTCAGCCGTTCCTTTATAACCGGAAACCACTTGCAGCGGTAACCCGAGCGCGGCTTGCAGCACCGCCGGTATATCGTCGGTGGCCGAACCCGGCGCCGTGCCGCCGATCTTCACCGGCGCTTTTGCCGCCAGCCAACTTTCCAGAGTCGTGATGCCGCTCGCCTTGGTGAGGCCGATGCAGTAGGTATCTTTGATCGGCACGCCGAGGTATTCGAACTTGCGCGCGTCGAACTCGATGCCCTGCCGCCCCAATACTTGCTGGAGGAACAAGCCGCCGATGAAATGGCCGATCGTAAGGCCGTCGGGTTTGGCCACCTTGTAGATGTGGTTCGCCGAGATCATGCTGGCCGCGCCTGCCATGTTTTCAACGACGATCGTGGGATTGCCGGGAATGTGCTGGCTCATGTGACGGGCAATCGCGCGGGCGTAGATGTCGTAGCCCCCGCCCGCGGAAAAGCCAACGACGATGCGGATGGTTTTTCCCTTGAAAAAAGATTCCTGAGCGCGGGAGAGTTCGGTCCATGCGCTGCTGCCCAGCGCAAACAGGATAAGGGCGAGCGCGAAGCGAAAGGATCTCTTGGTCATGATGCCTCCGGAAAAACAAAGATGCTGTCTAGTGCTGTAAGATAAGGTATGGGGCCTGTCAAGGTTGGAGGACCAGTGGTAGTGGTTCAGTTTCGCGAAAATTTGTAGGGGCAACCCTATGTGGTTGCCTGTTCGGAGGGCAGGCACGTAGGCCTGCCCCTACACCGGTACGGCGTTGAAATCAAACTGAACCATTACCGGATCAGTACATCGGCTTACGCCGAGCGGCTAGCGCGTCGCCGCTGAGGGTAAAGAGCCGGAGTGCGCGCGCGGCCAAGCGTTCGCCGGCCGCGCGGGCTGCTGGACGGCCGTACTATTTGAGAATGTCTTTGAGCTTGTTGACCAGCGCCGGTTCGAGCTTGAACATTTCCCTGATGTTTTGTTCCAGCTCGTCGCCGTCGGACGGCTCGATGTCGAGACGGGCCTTTTTGGTCTCGGCCAAAAATTCCGGATCCTTCATCGTGTCCATGAAGGCTTTGCGGAGAATTTGCAGGCGGTCGTTCGGCGTCGCGGGCGGCGCGACGAAGGGACGCACTGTCGGGCTGTTGGCTCTCAGCACCGTCGCCATCAACTTTCGCGCTTCGTCGGTCTTGGCCATGTTATAGGCGACGGGAGTATTAGGCAGTTCCGGATGGCCCGTGAGCGTCGCCAGCAAGACGACTTTCAAGGTGCCGGACTCAAGCTCGTTGCGCCAGGTCGACTTGGTCGATTCCCAGGAGTTGCTGGTCGCCTGGACCTCGCCAGTGTTGAAAGCGAGCCGCGTATCCGCCGTCCCTTTATAGCCCGACACCCCCTGCGCCGGCAGGTTGATCGTCGCCGCGAGGACTTTGGGAATATCGTCACTGCCCGACCCGGCGCCAACCCCGCCGAACTTGACGATCTGTTTGGACGCGATCCAGCTATTGACGTCGGTGATGCCGGTCGATTTATGCACGCCGATGATGAAGTTGTCCTGGGCCGGCACGCCGATGTATTTGAATTTTAGCGCGTCGAACTCGATGCCGGGCTTACCCAGCAACTGCTGCAGCGCGATGCCGCCGAGGTAATGGCCGATGGTGAGGCCGTCGCCCTTGGCGATCTTGAAAAGATGGTTCGCCGCGATGATGCTCCCGGCGCCGGTCATGTTTTCGACCACAAGACTCGGGTTCCCAGGGATATGTTTGCCCATGTGCCTGGCGATCGTGCGCGCGTAAACGTCGTAGCCGCCGCCCGCCGACAGACCGACGATGATGCGAATCGTCTTCCCTTCGTAAAAATTACTCTGCCCGAGAGCATAGCCGAATCCGCCAAAAAAGAACGGCAGAATCAGCACGATCAGTTTCGTGGCCTTTTTCATTGTCCCTCCCTTATGTTCTTTAGAAAAAAGAATTCTCATGACCCTTGGATAAACGCGAGCCCCGGCCTTGGCCGGGTTCTTGCTCAGGATTGCGCCCCACGGGCGTACCGGAAAGTGCCACGGGCTTGCCCGTGGGGTTCCACGGCACATCGGTTAGCACGTCGCGGCGATTGCATCCTGATCTGCTACCGCGGCGAACGGCCTGCGGCGGTCCGCCGGACAAAACTCATTTGGCACCCAGAATATCCTTGAGCTTGGTCACCGTCGCTGGATTGAGCTTGAAGAGTTTTTCCACCATCTTTTCCATTTCTTCCCCCGTAATCGGTTCGATGTCAAGCTTGGCCTTCTCGGCGTCGGACAAAAACTCCGGATCTTTCAGCGTGTCCTGAAATGCCCTACGTAAAGTTGCCACCCGATCCTTGGGTGTGCCGGGAGGCAGAACGTAGGGGCGATAATAGTCGGAAGGCTCTTCGATGCCGACCTGAATCAATTGGCGAGCTTCTTCGTTCTTGGCGTACTTCGCGGCCAGGGGGACATTCGGCAATTCTCGGTGAGGTTTGGAAAGAATTTGCAGCACGACGACCGCGTCTCCCGACGCGATTGCCTTGGTCCAGGTTGCGCGGATCGAATCCCAGGTCCAGCAGCCGCCCGCGAGTTCGCCGCTCTCGGCGGCCAGGCGGACCTCGGAAGTTCCTTTATAGCCGCTGACCAATTGGATCGGCAGTGCCGTGGTGGCGGCCAACATGCGCGGAATATCCTCCGTGGCGCCGCCGCCGATGCCGCCGATCTTTACGGGAGTCTTGGCGGCGAGCCACCGGTCCATGCTGGTGATGCCGCTCGCTTTGGTGAAGGCGCAGGCGCGGTTATCGGTCACGGGAGCGCCGATGTATTCAAATTTCGCCGCGTCGAACTCAATGCCCTGGCGTCCCAATAGTTGATAGAGAAAAAGCCCGCCCTGAAAGTGGCCGAGGGTCAAGCCATCCGGCTTGGCGACCCGGTACATATGATTGGCGCCGATCAGATGGCCCGCGCCAGGCATATTATCGACGACGAACGTGGGACGGCCGGGGACATGTTTGCCCATATGGCGAACGATCGTGCGCGTATAGGCGTCGAAGCCGCCGCCGGCCGTGGTCGCTACCACCACGCGGATGTTCTTACCTTTGTAAAACGACTCTTGGCCGTAGCCCTGCTTTGTTGGCACGAAGGATGAAACGGTCAGGGCGAAGAAAACAAGGATGCGGAATTGACGCATAGGACGTTCCTCCTACGATAGTAAGGCTGCGCGAATGTAAGGAAAATGGCGTTCTCTGTCAAGCCGGATGAGCATCGGTCTCGGGTACTAAATATCGGGTCTGGAGTTCACGAAATATTCTAAGCGCAAAACATCGCCGTGGAATACTCCCTTTGGGAATTGTATCGCTGCGATGGAAACGTTTGACAGCCCGGCTGTGCCACTGTAGATTTTACCAATTGCCGCGCGCATCGGGCGGCTTGCAGTTAGATTCAGCGGCCTAGGAGTTCATAGGAAGACTCATGATAAGAACCGTCGGATTGTCGGCGACGCACATGGAATGCCGCAATTTGCAGGAATCGATTGTGGTGATGACCGATCTCTTGGCGTTCGAGAAAATTTCCGAAAAGCCGGCGGAAGCAACGCTCAAACATCCCAACACGCATTGGCTACTGGTGCTGCACGACGGCGGTCCCGATGCGCCGGCGAAGCAGATGCACAACCACTGGGGCGTGCGCGTGCGGAGCAGCGAGGAGGTTGACCGCGCCTACGAATATCTCACTGCCCACAAGGCAGAGTACAAGCTCGGCGCCATCGGCAAGCCGACCTGGAGCCACGGCTCCTACTCCTGCTATTTCGTTGAGCCGGGGACCAACGGTTGGGAGATCGAGTGCTACGAAGCTTTCAACCGCAAAGAGACCACGGCGCAGCAATTCGGCGCCGTCAAAATGGCCCACTGGTCGGAAGTCTACCCGGAAGATCGGTTTCCCGGCCGCGGCTACGTACCCCAGGGATTTACCCACGGCACACTGGTCGCCACCGATCTCGAATCCACCGGCGAGTTCTACACCGATGTCTTGGGTTTGGAAGTCCACCGGTTCAGCGATCACGTGATCTACGTGAAACATCCGAACACAAGGACCTTTGTCGTGTGCGCTTTGCGGAAAGACTTCAAAGTATTCTCCCCCAACTTCCGCAATACCTTAACCGTTGCGTCGAAGGAAGCGGTGCAGGAAGCCTACCTGCGCTTCAGCGAAAGCGGCAGGGACTGGGGAGTACGGGAACTCTTCCCCCTCGAGGAAAACGGCATTTCGGCTGCGTTCTGCTTCAGAGACCCTGGCACCAATTGTTGGGAAATAGCTTCACCGAATCGAGTATTTTATGACTGAAAAACCTTTAGAACAGATGGGGCTGCGCGATCTGCGCGCCATCGCGCGCCAACGCATGCCTGCGGAAGCCTGGCATCACTTCAACGGCGCCGCGGAGACGCGGGCGACTTTTCACAGAAACCCGCGGGCGTTTCACAAATATCTTTTCCGCCAGCGCGTCTATCACGACATTACCGACCCCGACATCAGCATCGAACTGTTCGGCCAGAAGCTGCCGATTCCCGCGGCTACTGCGCCAGTGGGTAGCTTCAGTCTGATCAGCGAGGCCGCGGAGAGGGAAGTAGCGGAAGGCACCGGGCGAGCCGGCGCGATGATGTTCGTCAGCCAGGCCGCGAAATTTGACCCGCGGGGTTGGCGCGAGGCATCAAAGGGGCCGCTGGTTTTCATGGCCTATATGAACCGGGGCAAAGAAGAAGTGTCCGAATACGCCAAGATGTCGGAGGATCTCGGTTTCGCTGCGGTGGGTATTACGATGGACACGGTGCGGCCGGTAAAAATCGGTGACGAGGTGCCGCTTTCCACTAAAGACGGCAAGCCGAGAAAAGGACATAGCGCGTCGCCGAAAGATATCGAGTGGATGAAAAAGCAGGTTTCACTGCCGGTGGTGATCAAGGGAATCATGGGCGCGGACGACGCGCGCACAGCGGTCAATGCCGGCGCCGACGCGTTGGTCGTGTCGAACCACGGCGGGCGGATTCTCGATTTCAATCGCGCCGCGCTGGAAGCCTTGCCTGAAGTTGTGGACGCAGTCGGCGCCAAGGTGCCGGTGATTCTCGACAGCGGCGTGCGCAGTGGCGGCGATATCGTCAAGGCGCTCGCCCTGGGCGCTAAAGCCGTGCTTGTCGGCCGTCCCGTCGCCTGGGGTGTTGGAGCCTTCGGCGCGCGCGGCGTCGAGCGCGTCTATGCGATTCTCAACGAGGAAATGAAGCGGGCGATGTGCATGACCGGCGTGGCCAGCGTCGGGGAGATCAATAAAACGATTTTGATTCTCGACGACTGAGGAGGGGCGATGGTCATGAGTTGGGTTGTGTGGGGCGTCCTGTTTATCGCCGCCGCGTGGATTATCTGGACTTACAACGGCCTGGTCGCGCTGCGCCACCAGATCCAGAATGCCTGGAAGCAGATGGAAGTCCAGCTCAAGCGGCGCTATGATCTGATTCCCAACCTGGTGGAAACCGTCAAAGGCTACATGAAGTATGAGCAGGACACGCTCCAGAGCGTCATCGAAGCGCGCAGCAAGGCGATGGCGTCAACCGGTGTCAAGGAGAGCGCGGAAGCACAGAGCGCGCTGACGCAATCCCTCGGTAAAATCTTTGTGTTGATGGAAAACTACCCGGAGCTCAAGGCGAATGAGAACGTGCTGGGGCTCCAGGAAGAGCTGACCACCACCGAGAACCAGATCGCTTTCGCGCGCCAGTATTACAATGACCTGGTCATGCGCTTTAATATGAAGCAGGACGTGTTCCCGTCGAACATCATCGCGGGCTTTTTTCGATTCCAGCCGGGCGAGTTCTTCTCGGTGCCGGAGGCCGAGCAGGCCGTGCCGCGCGTCGATCTCAAGCTGACCCGCTGATAAGCGCACCTATTATGTATTGATGGCAGTCAGTGACCGAGGGGCAAACCCTTCCAGGAGAAACCTTTCCTGAGGGAAATCGAAGGGGCAATGGAGATGTGCCTTGATGAGTGCGGCGAACTGCTCATCTGTAGTAAACGGCAGTGAAAACAACGTACGGGGTGACCAAGGATCAACCAAGTCAACGCAACTTTGCGTCTGGGTGCTTTCTCCCTCCAGGCTTTGCCCCTCGGTCACTGGTGTGTTGTCGCTTTAGGTGGGCCATCAAATAACCAGGCTAGGTCGATTCCTCTGGATGTCCTTACGACCCAAGATTTCGCTGAGCGCCAACGCCGCAACGGCTGGATCAGCGCGGCGATCATTTTTTGTTTCATCGTCTTTTTCATTCTCGTGGGTCTCTCGGTCGATTACGTTTATCTCGACGCGTTTACGCGATTCGGCCCGCCGGTTCCCATCGCGACCCTGTCGACGCTGGTCTTTGCCACGTTTATGGCGCTGACCGCGTACAACTACGGCGGCAATCTAATCTTGAGTTCCATGGGAGCCGAGAAGCTGGACATTCAACTGCCGGAGCACCGCGAATTTCACAACGTCGTTACGGAAATGGCGTTGGCTTCGGGATGCCCGATGCCCAGGGCCTACGTCGTCTTCGATCCGGCGCCCAACGCGTTTGCCACCGGGCAAGACGAAAAGTCGTCGTCGATCTGCGTCACGACCGGGCTGCTCGCGCTACTCGACCGGGAAGAAACGCAAGGCGTGGTCGCGCACGAGATGGCGCATATCCGCAACAACGACACGCTGGTGATGATGCTCGTGAGCATCCTTCTCGGTGGCGTGGCGCTGCTCGCCGACTGGGCTCAGCGCTCGTTTTTCAGCTCGCGCCACACGCGCCGGGGCGCGAGTAAAAACCTGATTATCGTCGTTCCCGCGTTATTGCTGATCATCTTGTCGCCGTTGATTTCCCGATTGATGGCGATGGCGGTGTCACGCCAGAGAGAATATTTGGCCGACGCCAGCGCGGCGGAGTTCACGCGCAATCCCCTCGGCCTGGCGCACGCGCTGGAGAAAATCCGCGACGCCGGCATGCCGTTTCACAAAGCCAGCCGGGGCACGGCGCACTTGTTTATCGCCAATCCGCTTAGGCGCCGGGTCGATGACCGCGAGGGGAAAATGGCCGATCTTTTGAGCACCCACCCGCCTATCAATCGGCGCATCATGCTGCTCTATCAGATGGCGGGGCTTCCGGGCGCAGAAGCGCCGAAGGTTCAAGGTTCAATGGTCAAAGTTCAATGAGCCGGAGTTGAGATCGTGGTTAGTTGCCCCCAGTGCGAAGTGCCAATGAACCCGGTCACGGCCAGAGCCAATCCCGGCACGCTGATTCAGTTGGACCAGTGCGGGCAGTGCGGCGGCATCTGGTGCGACAAGTGGGAGCTTTTTCCCATCGATCCGGATGAAGCAGAACGCCTGGATGTCGTCGATGAGAAATCATTGACAAACCCCGTGACGCCGGCGGCGAAAACACTTTATTGTCCGAGGTGCACGGCGAAGTTGCAGTCGTGCAGCGATCCGATGCTGCCGAAAGATTTACAACTTAGACGCTGCTGGCGCTGCGAAGGGATCTGGCTCAATCGCGGCGAGCTCAGGCGGTACAAGAAACTCCAGAAGAAGACGCGAGTGGATAAACTGGGAGCGGAGGCGATCATCCACAAAATACCCGAAGTGTATCAAAACCCCAAATCCTGGGTGTTGACGGGCACCCAGGGAATGTTCGTCTCCCCGCAGGGCGCGGTAGAGGAGAAGCCAGCGGTGGGAGAGACTCTCAGCGGGGCTGCCAAGCTGATTCTCCAGACCCTGGTGCGGATGGTCCTGGGGATTTAGCAGCCTGGTGAAAAAAACTCATAAGCTCTTAGCGAACTTTCGCGCCTTGCTTCTGAGAGTTTTTGGAGCAGCCTGCCAAAGGAGTTTCCAACAATCTGCCGGCCTCATGTTCACGCCAGCGCAACGAGGTCGATCTCGACCAGGGCGCCGCGCGGTAATTCGGCGACGGCTACCGTCGATCTGGCGGGCTTCGCGGTGCCGAGATATTCACCGTAAACTTCGTTCATGGCGGCGAAGTCTCCGATGTTTTTTAGGAAGACGGTCGCTTTAACGACTTGATCGAGAGAAGAGCCGGCCGCTGCCAAGACCGCCTTCAGATTTTCTAGCACCTGCCGCGTTTGCTCGTTAATGCCGCCTTCGACAAAGTCCCCCGTCTTTGGATCGATCGGGATTTGGCCGGCCGTGTAGACAACCCCGTTGACTTTGATCGCTTGGGCATAGGGGCCGATGGCTTTGGGTGCATGGTCCGTTTGAACAATTTCTCGAGTCATGTCGTTCGTTACCTCCTTAACAGTCCCGGAAAGATGCCGCAGATCTTATCTTACGACAGCCGCTCCCACAATGTCGATGAAGCCAGGTGGTGCCGACCCTTGCGCGTAGTCGCCGGTCTGTGATTCACTTGGTGGAACCATGAGGCTCATGACCGCTCACAAGATTCTAATTTCCACCGGCGTGGTTTTTTTTATTTTTCTCGCCTTCTGGGAGTTTAGGAATTACGGCAACGGCGATGCCTGGGCGCTATTTCGCAGCGGGCTTTATGTGGCCGTTGCCGTAGGTTTTGCCGTTTATCTCAAAAACCTCAAACGGTGGTACAAGTAGGCCGGAATAACGATGGAGCCGGCCCGGTTTTTAGTTGAAGTCTCCGAAGAGGAGATCCGACGCGAGCGGCAAAAGGCGCGCGAGCTGCGCGAGAGCCAGTGGTGGAAGCGCAAGCGCGCCACCGGCATCTGCCATCACTGCGGCGGAAAGTTTCCGCCGAATGAGTTGACGATGGATCACTTGGTGCCGGTGATCCGCGGCGGCAAGTCGACCAAAGGCAATCTGGTGCCGAGCTGCAAGAGTTGTAATTCCGAGCGCAAGCATCGCTTGCCCTTCGAAGACCCACGGGCATAAAGTTCGCTTGCCTGTCATCCGTTAGGTAGTATCCTCTTGGCAGGGGGTATTCCTCATGAACACGGAATCTATCCTAGTGCGCACGATGTCGGACACGGTAGAGCGACCCTTCGATCTGTTCCTGATTTCGCTGATTTTCACCAAGGAATAGCAAAACCTATTCAGTGAAACCCATGAACTATTCGACCATCCTTCGTGTCATAGGACAGGAGCTGGAGCCGTTACGGCCCGAAGCCTATGAAGTCGTCTGCTACGGTAACTGTTATCTGGTGCGCTGCCGGGTGAAGGAAGACCCGTCGAAAAAGAAAGACGAAGAGAAGAAAATTCGAAGGCTTCCGGCGTTCCTGCGCTTATGGAGAGAGGAAGAAAAGCCGCCGATTCCTGCGACCGCTAATCAGGGAACTTCCATGAACGTGGAGTTCTTATATTACTTGGGGGACATAAAGCGCCTGGATGAAGAGCGCGGAGCCCCACACCCCGACGCTGACGCAATGCCCGATCCCTACAGCTTTTCATTTACGCTCGGCGCCGTCGGCGATTTCTTAGACCGTAAACCCGATGCGAGGCTTCTCTTTGCTTCCAACCGCGGTCAGGAGGGCCGGGAGATCGTGATTCTATATGAGACCGGGCAGGGCACTCGCACTCTGGAAGAATACCCGATATCGGGTCTCTATGATCTCTGGGTCAAGCAGTATGTGCAAAAAAAAAGGTGAACAATAGAGCGGCGATTTTGTCCGGTCTGAGCTTGGCTGGCGCCTTTTTGCTAACTGGCGGTGCCCAATCATCTCCCGGGCCGAGATCGTTGTTTATCCGCCAAAGACAGAGGACGTTATTTCCCTAAATTGTTCGCTCTCCCTTGTTCTACACTCTCAACGACCCGCGCTTGAGCGGCCGGCGACCGCATGACCGCACGTCTGTTCTCGAACGCGAGGTTAGGTGCGACGCATCCGCTCTGGTGATGGAATTCGCGATGTTCCGTGTTTGACCCGTAGGTCCAAATCGTGAATGTCATGTTCCTTTATTCGGATATGTATTGTGCGGCAATCACGCGAGCGCAAGACCTGCTGCGATGACAGCAGGTTCGGGAGATCGACCTCAATAGTGTCTCCGAGCTTTAGCGACTCGGCGCCGTCGACCGTGAACACTAGGAGGATGTTGTTCTCAGTCCGCGCCGAGTAGCTGCCATGGACGTTACGCGCTTGGACGGTCGCTTTCACGGTGCACCTAACTAGTAAGTCAATCCATCAGTCCATCTCGACGGACGAATTCATAATAACGGCCAATCCTATAATTGTTTCCGGCACTTAACAACAAAAAGTCTTTTCCGACCCTTCGAATCGAGTCCCGGCCTTCGCTGGGGCTCTTGCTCAGGATTCCGCCCCACGGGTTTGCCGCGGGGCTCCACTCTGCACGCATGTCAACCTTTGCTCGCTACAATCGGCCCGAATCAAACCCAAATTGATCTGCCGGACTACGACTTCTTCTTCCACCGTGATCCTAGAACCTGTTGGATGCTTTCAACCAGTCGATGCTTTGTTATAAGCTGCTGAGACGAGCCAGGAGAGTTTATGAACATACTGAAATCCTTCTTGACAGGTCGCATAGTGGTAAAAGTCGGAGACATCACCAAAGAGGCCGTCGATGCCGTCGTCAACGCTGCCAACGGCACGTTGATGGGCGGTGGCGGCGTGGACGGGGCGATTCATCGGGCGGGCGGGCCGGCGATTAAAGAAGAATGTAAGGAGATCAGGCGGATTCAATTTCCGGACGGTTTGCCGACTGGGCAAGCGGTGATCACGACGGCGGGGAAGATGGCGGCGAAATATGTTATTCACACGGTCGGCCCGGTTTACGGGCGCGGCGGCAAGGATAAGGCGGAGTTGCTGGCGGCGTGTTACCGTAATTCGTTGGGCTTAGCAGTCGAGCATGGGCTTAAGTCAATCGCCTTCCCCGCTATCTCCACCGGCGTGTACGGTTATCCGCTGGACGAAGCGGCTAAGGTCTCGTCGCGAGCGATCGAGAAATTTTTGCGCGCCGGTAAATCGATTGAGGAAGTGAGATTGGTTTTCTTCGCCGCTGGCGACGCCGAAGTGTTCTTAAAACATCACAGCTTCACGGAGTAAAAAGCAGGCAACAGGCATATCCATTTTGGATTTTGGTCTGCGGGGCCGCTTTTGGATTTCAGATTAGGGGGGTGACTTCATGACGAAGATAATTCGAACAGCATTTCTGTGGTTTCGATCCGACAATCTAAAATCCAAAATCAAAAATCTAAAATCGGTGGGGCTTGCCACCCTCATCATCGCATTCGTGATCTGTGGGGTTGCGGTCGAGGCGCAGCAGCCGGCGAGAATTCCCAGGATAGGAATTCTGGCGGCGCCCTCCGCGTCCTTCTTTATCGGCCCGGGTCGAAGCATTTCGCCAACGGCTGCGCGAGCTTGGGTATGTCGAAGGGAAAAACGTTCTCATTGAGTACCGATATGCAGAAGGGAAACTCGACCGGCTGCCTGATCTTGCAGCCGAACTGGTGCGTCTCAAAGTTGACGTCATCCTCACCGCCTCTAACCCGGCTATTTTGGCTGCTAAGAAGGCGAGCGCGACAATTCCCATTGTATTCGCCTCTGTTGCCGATCCAGTAGGAAGTGGGCTCGTTTCCAGCCTGGCGCGACCAGGAGGGAATATCACCGGACTTAGCCTCATGGTGCCAGATCTAGATGGCAAACGGTTGGAACTGCTCAAGGAAGCCTTCCCCAAGGTTGCCCGGGTGGCCTTCCTCTGGGGAGGATCGGGTGGTGCGAGGGGAAACCTGCCTCTCACAGAGATGGAGGCTGCGGCCAAGGCATTGGGAGTCAAACTTCAATCGCTTCCGGTGCGAAGCCTTGACGATTTTGAGAGCGCATTCGCGCGAGCGAAAAGGGAAGGCGCCCAGGCGCTCATTACGACCACAAGTGGACTTATCAATACTCAGCAACGCCAAGTGTTGGACTTCGCGGCAAAGAACCGGTTGCCGGCGATGTACCATTACACTGAGTTTGTTGACGCCGGCGGCTTGATGAGTTACGCGCCGAACCTAGCGGACCAATGGCGGCGTGCCGCTGACTTCGTGGACAAGATCTTGAAAGGCACAAAGCCCGCCGAAATTCCAGTCGAGCAGCCGATGAAGTTCGAGTTCGTGATCAATCTCAAAGCAGCGAAGCAGATTGGCGTGACGGTTCCGCCGAATGTGCTGGTGCGGGCGGACCGAGTTATAAGATGACATTTTGGATTTTCGATTTTGGATTGGAGGACTAGGATATGACAAAGATAATTCTGGTGCGTTAATCGTCTTCTAAACCGGCTAGTATCAGAAAACCCTCGGCAAGGAGAAGATCAAGGCACTTTTCCGCCAAGTGGTTCGCCAAGTCCTCACGCGCTTCCGGTGTGAAGTCAGCAGGAAGGGATACCCAGATATGCGCATCTTCATCTTCATAGCGAGTAAATGAGATCTCCATTCGCGCCTCGGGGCAGAGGTCGCAGATGAAGAGGCTAAAAGCAGTAACCGCTGTGTCGAGCCTGTCGCGGTAATCGCTGATTGTCTGAGTGTTCTGTTCCATGGATAGCCTATTTACTAATAGCAGTTAATAGTTCCTCTGCCCAGAGGACGGCCTGTGTAGCCTGCCTCTGGCTCACTCCTTTTGGTCGATAATCAGCGTCCAATCGAAGCTGAAGTCCTCGGTTAAAATGTTGCGCGAAAATGGCTGGATAAATCTTGCGCCGCCGGATCAACTCGTTGGCGAAGGAAGCTTGGAGCGCGGGATGACTCCATTCCGAGCGACCTAGTCCGACATCGGCCAAAGCAACCTGCGCTGCCCAAAACATGGCGTAATATGCCCTGCTCGTAGCGGAGTAGTATAGGCTTCGCCCTAAACATATCTGCGCAGCCTCCAGAGCTTCCCTTGCACGGTCCAATGACATAGCGCTCTTTTATGCCTGCCTGCGTGCCGTGGTCAAGAGATCCCGCTCATCTCACTTTGCGGCTTGCTGGGGGTTCGTTCATCGCAGGGGCCTAATCTTTGCGTTTGTGTGCCGACGCTTAGCCGATTAAGATATCTCGCATGGGATTCGAGCGACGTTCTCTGCCTGAGCAGATCCGCGGGCTCTGGCAACTGGCATTTGACCTCCGGTGGACTTGGCAGCCGGCGGCCCGAGAAGTGTTTCGGCGCCTCGACTACCCGCTTTGGCGAATGACCTCGCACAACCCCGTGCGCATGCTTCACTTGATGACGGACCAGCGTCTGGAGCAGGCGGCCCGGGATCCAGCTTTTGTCGCCGTTTACGATGCGGCGATCAAAGGTCTTGACCGGGCCGTTTCGGCCAAAGGGTCCTGGTGGTCTGCGACTTACCCCGGTTTGCCCAACCGTCCGATAGCCTACTTTTCCGCCGAGTTTGCTCTGCACCAGTCGTTGCCCATCTATGCCGGTGGCCTTGGAGTCTTAGCCGGCGATCACTGCAAGGAAGGAAGTGATCTGGGAATTCCCCTCGTCGGGATCGGTTTCATGTACCCGCAGGGGTACTTTCACCAGAGCATCACTTCCGAAGGGCAGCAAGAAGAGCAGTACGAACATTTACAGTGGGATCACGCACCGGTGGAGCCGGCAGTTACCAAAGAGGGCAACCCTTGCAACTTGTCCGTCATGCTGCGTGATCGCGTTGTTCACTTTACGGTATGGTGCGTTCGGCTAGGCCGCGTGAAGATTTACTTGCTGGACACGTCCGTTCAAGAGAATGCGCCCGCGGATCGCGAGCTTTCAGCACGACTTTACGGCGGTGACCGGGAGTCAAGACTGCAGCAGGAGATTCTTTTGGGCGTTGGCGGGGTTAGGGCTCTGCGCGCGCTGGGTTACCAGCCTATGGTTTGGCACCTGAACGAAGGGCACACGGCGTTTGTTGCGCTAGAGCGAATTCGTGAGTTACTGGACCGTGGCGAGAGTTTCGATGCGGCTCTTGAGAGAGTACGCCGCGCAACGATCTTTACGACCCACACCCCGGTTGCTGCCGGACATGATGCCTTTCCCCTTGATTTGGTAGAGTCCTATCTCGAGGGGTGCTGGGGCGCCGTTGGTTCGCACCGCGATGAGTTCATGAGGATCGGGTATTACGACAATGGCGATGGGCCGTTGTTCAATATGACCGCCTTGGCCATTCGCAGCACCAGCGCAACGAACGCGGTGAGTCAGGTGCATGGACGGGTCACCTTTGATATGTGGGCAAAGATATGGCCGAACGTCCCCGTTAGAGAATGCCCGTTGAATACTGTGACGAATGGGGTCCACGTCCCCACCTGGATCGCGCCTGACATGGCCAGACTGTTTGAACGTCATCTTGGGATCGACTGGGAGGAGGACCACGACGCGGTAGAATTATGGGAAAAGATTTCGATGGTCCCGGACGACGAGCTCTGGACTGTTCGCGAGGCGCTGAGAAGCTACCTCATCGCGTTTATTCGCGAGCGCGCCAGGGAGTTGTGGACTCAAAAGCAGGTCACGGCCGCTCGGGTTGTGGCTGCGGGAACGCTGCTGGATCCCGCAGCGCTTACTATTGGATTCGCCCGACGGTTCACCGACTACAAGCGTCCGGAGCTGATCTTTTATGACCCTGACAGATTGGCCCGAATCCTGACAGCGTTCAGACGCCCGGTTCAAATCGTGTTTGCGGGAAAAGCGCATCCTGCAGATCACCCGGGCAAGCACCACCTGAAAAATATTTTCGGTCGCGCTGTCGATCCTGTATTTGGCGGTCGCATCGCCTTCGTGGAGGACTACGATCTTCATATTGCTCATTTCTTGGTGCAGGGGTGCGATGTTTGGTTAAATACGCCGCGCAAGCCTTACGAGGCGAGCGGAACCAGCGGGATGAAAGCGTCGATCAATGGCGCGCTTCACCTGAGCACGGGTGACGGTTGGTGGGCGGAAGGCTACACGGGATCAAATGGCTGGTTGATCGATGGGGGTGTGGCAGGGGAGGATCCCGCCGCCGTGGACGCAGCCGACGCGGAAGCACTCTACCGACTCCTTGAAGAAGAGGTGGTCCCAACCTTTTATGATCGCAACGCGAATAGAATACCAGTGCGCTGGCTCCAGAAGGTAAGAGAGGCGATCCGCACGACCATGCCGCGCTTTAGCGCGCGTCGTATGGTTAAGCAGTATGCCGAATGGATGTACGCGCCCGGGTTTTCCGTAGAGCCGAAACATTAGGAAGGACTAATGGTGTGTGAAAAAATCCGTTCATGCTTCGAGAGCCTCAGCACGAACGGAAAATGGTCAATGTTATCAATGTAATTTCCGTTCGCCCTGAGCTTAGTCGAAGGGCGAGTCATTTTTTTCACACACTCTAAGGGCTTATCCGACTGATCGCGCTGCGTTCGGAGGCGGCGCGCGGTTTCGGTCCTTTATTGATTCTTACCTTGAAAATGTTGAACAGAACGACTTCAACAAAGTTGATCGCGCCCAGGCTCCGCCAGAGGACGGATCAGCCTTGGGCTGAGCCGAGAGCGCAAAGAGACGCGCTTTGTCATTTCGACCCCTTCGGCAGGCTCAGGGTTTTGAATCAAAGCTCTTCCGGGTTTTATTGTGAAAGAGTATGCACCACAGAGACGCAGAGTTCACAGACAGATAGTTCCGAGTCCCGAGTCTTGAGTCTCGAGTTCAAACCCGAGACTCGAAACCCGAGACGCGAGACCCACAATCTCCCCGCTTCGGCGGTCAGCCACACGGAAGCCTGAAGGCCCTGGATTGAGGACAAATCGCCGGAGACTGAGCAACAACTGGAGAAACAGAAGAAAGACATGCAAGAAACTTTAGATCCGGTGCGAATGGGAATTGAAGGAGTTTTCTATTCGCTGGCGCATGTGCCGGAACTGGTTCGGTTTGGCTCTAAGCCGGCGCGGGAAATCAAGGTTCGTCCGGAGCTCGAAGACGAGTTAGAGAAGAGACTGAGAAGCTTTAGTGCGGCGACGGCCTATGCGCCGCATCAGGTTTTCATCGGCAATCTTTCGCCGGAGGAACTACGAGAGCGGAAACAACCGTGGTACGAGAACTTGATCGACGGCGCGTCGGCGACGGGCCGGTTCGGCGATCTGGTCGACCAGGAGTCGTTCTATGCGCTGCTCGCGAAGGCGGATCAGTTCAAGCTGGTTTCCTTCGACGAGGCATGGGCGGCTTCTCATTTAAACCTGTTTGCTGTGCCCAAACCGGGGCAATTAAGACCCGCCGGCGAAATCGCCGCGCTCTACAAAAACGGCGCCCTGCCGCTGCGGTCGGGCGGAAGGCTCGTCGGCGGCTTCGAAGCGGGCCACGCCGAGGACGTAAATCTCAGCGCGGATATCTTGCTCGAAAATCTTGCGGCGAAAGCGTCGGCGGCGCACGCGCTCAAATCTCTGTGCGCTTCGCTCCGCCTCGAAGTGGGCGAGATCGATCATGTCATCAGTTGCTCGGAAGAGGCGGTCGGCGACCGCTACAACCGCGGCGGCGGCAATCTCGCCAAGGCGATCGCCGAAGAGGCCGGCTGCGTCAACGCCGCGGGCGGCGACGTAAAATCGTTCTGCGCCGGGCCAATGGTCGCGATGGTGTACGGCGCGAGCCTGATTCAATCCGGCGTATGCCGCAACGTCGCGGTGGTGGCCGGCGGCTCGCTGGCGAAGCTCGGCATGAAGTTTCAATCTCATCTGGAAAAGGGCATGCCGATATTGGAGGACGTGCTGGCGAGCTTCGCCGTGCTGTTGGCGCCGGCGCGCAAAGGAAAGCCTTGCATCAGGCTCGATTCGGCGGCCTTCCATCGTGTCGGCGCCGCCGGGTCGCCGCAGGGGATGGCCGAAGCGCTCGCCGCAGCGCCGCTCAAAAAACTGGGGCTCACTCTCACGGATGTCGATCGCTACGCGGTCGAGCTGCATAATCCCGAAATCACCCTGCCGTCGGGCAGCGGCGATGTGCCGCGCGCCAACTACCGGACACTGGCCGCGTTGGCGGTCATGCGCGGGCAAATCAAGAAAGAACAGATGGAAGAATTCGTCCGCGAGCGGGGCATGATCGGTTACGCGCCGACCCAGGGACATATTCCTTCGGCGGTCTCCTATCTGGGTCACGCGCTGGAGGCGCTACGGGACGGGCGGATTCGCAACGCGCTGTTCATCTCGAAGGGCAGCCTCTTTCTTGGTAGAATGACCCAACTGTCGGACGGCTGTTCTTTCTTGGTCGAACGGAACGATGACTAAACAAAAGACAAAGCTACAAATTCGAAATTCGAAACAAATTCGAATGTTCAAAAAACACAAAATTCCAAACAAATTCAATTCGGATTCGGCGTTTTGGATTTTCTTCGGTTTTGGGTTCATTTGGCTGCGGTTTGTTTCGGATTTCGTGCTTCGGATTTCGAATTTTCTGTCAACGGTAAGTGCCTAACGGAGGTCTAATGCTCAAAGGAAAAAAAGTCATCGCCATCGGCGAGCGGGACGGGGTGCCGGGACCGGTGATCGCCGAGTGCCTCGAAGGCGGGGGGCTGGAGGTCGTTTTTCAAGTCACCGAGTGCTTCGTCTGAACCGCCGCCGGCGCGATGAACTTTGAGAACCAAGGGATCATCAAGCGCCTGGCGGACCAGTATGGTCCGGAAAATTTAGCGGTAGTGCTGGGAAACGGTGAGGCGAACGGCGTCGAAGTGTTCGCCGAGACGGTGACCCAGGGTGATCCAACCTATGCGGGGCCACTCGCTGGCGTCGCGTTAAAGATACCCGTCTATCATGTTCTTGAGGAGGAAGTGATGGCGGAAGTGCCGGAGAAGCTGCGTGATGAAAAGCTGCAATTGTCCTCGTTGGTCATCGACGTCGAGCCGATGCGGCAGGCACTACGGGCGTCGGGGGAGAAGCTCTAAGTCAGTTCAAGCCGTTCAAGCAGTTCAAATCGTTCAAACTGTTATCGGATCGAATTCTTCGGACGTATTGAACGGCTTGAACGTTTTGAACGATTTGAACCAACTTGCCAGGGCCGCTACTTTCGGTACAGCCCCTTGATAAACCCCGAATCCTCCAGTTCCTTGATGAAGCGCGTGTCGATGTAGTCTTTGACATTCGCCTGCGCCGCCTTGGGATTTTTCTCGGCCATGTCTTGCAAGACGAGCTGGTAACCCTCCGCTGGCGGGTAGGGCGCCTCAGGCATGAATTTCGCGTGCCAGTCCCAAGCTTCTTCGAGCGCTCTTCGATCTTCCAGCCGAGAATATTTCCGCATGATCTTCATCGTTTCTTCTTTATGGGTTTTGAAAAAGTGGATCGCCTCGACGTAAGCGCGCATGTAGCGGCGCACCAGGTCGGGATTGTCACGGTTGAGCTTGGTGGAAGTGTAAATGCCGTTCTGGGGAAAAGGAATTTGCAACGCGACCATGTCGACAACCATCGGATAGCCTAGTTTCTCGGCCTGGACTTTGGCCGCTTCGGTCACCACGGTGAATTGCACGATGCCTTTTTGCAACGCTATCATACGTTCCATGCTGCCGCCGATCACGCGCAGGTTGACGTCTTTTACCGGGTCGAGACCGATTTTCTTTAGCCCGACTTTGAGCGCGAATTCCGCCGTGGTCCCGGCTATGTGATTGCCGCCGATCTTGCCTCTGAGATCCTCGGCTCGCTTGATGCTCGGGTGGGCGACGAGATAGTAAGGTAGCACGTTGATGTTGCCGGCTATGGCGACGACGTCGCCGCCGGCAAGCCGCGCGCTGGCCAGTCCCGGTCCGCCGCCTTCGCCGATCGGAATCTCACCGGCGAGGATCGACTGAATGCCGCGAATGCTCCCTGAAATGAAGATCACGGTGGCGTCGATGCCGTGCTTATCGAAGAGTCTCGCGTCCTTGGCTACCCAGACGGTCGCGGAAGAGCCGGGAGCGGTGGAAATATAGGAGGTGTTGATTTTTTGCCCCGCCGCGAACTGCGGTAATGCGCAAGTAAGCAGAAGCATCGATGCCAGCGCCGGTGCCAGGCGATTCAAATTCATTTTCTACCTCCTAGGATAAGTGGGTATTTGCCTTACCCATAGCACTTTAAGCTCCCTTGGGAAAGCACGATTGACAGCGCCCGCCCGCGAGTCTATTTTTTGTGGAGTGTACGCGCGATGAAAATTGCCGTTGACTTGATTATGTTCGATTTGGATGGGACGCTGGCGGACACCGGCCCGGACCTCGCCGATGGGGTGAATTACACCCGCGCGCACTTCAAGCTCGAAGCGCTGCCGAACGCGCTGGTTTATGCCCACGTGGGCTACGGTGTGGAGCACCTGCTCAAGCATTCCTTGCCGTCGCAGCAGCCGTTTCAGGAAGTGATGCGGGTGTTCCTCGATCGTTACGAAAAACATCTCCTGGATAAGACGGTGCTGTATCCCAGCGTTCGCGGCGCGCTCGATTGTTTCCGCGACAAGCGCCGCGTCGTCGTCACCAATAAGATGCATCGCCTCGCCGACGCCATCATCCGGGGTCTGGGAGTTGAGAACCAATTCGACGCGATTCTGGGCGGCGACAGCGTGTCGGATAAGAAGCCTCATCCGGCTCTGTTGAATGAGGTTCTGCAGCGCTTTCAAGTTTCGCCGCGCCGAGCGCTCATGGTTGGGGACGGCGATACCGACGTGGAGGCCGGGAAGCGGGCCGGCGTGGTGACCTGCGGCGTGACCTACGGGCTCGGCAACGCCAACGATTTGCGCGCCGCTCAGCCGGATTTTCTGATCGACGATCTCTTTCAGTTGTCCGACTATTTCTGTTAATTTGGATCAACATTATTTTTCAAAGGAGGTATTTCTTATGGGTGCGGCTATTCCGGAACCATTCAAGGATCTTTTTACCAAGGTTGCCTTCGCACATCTGGCCACGCTGATGGCAGACGGCTCGCCGCAGGTGACACCGGTGTGGTGCGATTTCGATGGGACGCATATCCGTGTCAACTCCGCCAAAGGGCGAGTGAAGGACAAGAACATGCGGCGCAACAAGCGGGTGGCGTTGTCGATCATGGATCCCGGTAATTCTTATCGTCATCTAGATGTGCAGGGTGAGATTACCGAGATTACGGAGCAGGGCGCCGATGCGCATATCGACGCATTGGCCAAGAAATACCTGGGCAAAGACAAGTATCCCTTCCGCGCTCCCGGCGAAGTGCGGGTAATCTACAAGATTCTTCCGAGCAAAGTCTCGACCACGGGCTGACGAATGCCGTAGGGGACAGGTTAGGCTTAAGATTCTGCTGAAAAACCTTCCGTTCATCCTTCGAGAGCCTCAGGACGAACGGAGGAGCTTCTGAAATCATTGCAGATTTTCCGTTCATGCTTCGAGGGCCTCAGTATGAACGGAAATTCGTCAGTCGTTTCAATACAATTCCCGTTCGTCCTGAGCTTAGTCGAAGGGCGAACACGGGTTTTTCAGCGGAATCGCTAAACCGCCGAGTCGGGTATCGAATCACGCCGCTTGAGGATTCAAGCGCCGCTCCAGGGCGCGCGCGTAGCGCGACATGCCGTAACTGCACGCCCAGTAGATCGCGGCGATGAAGAGATACAGCTCGAAGGGGCGGATCTCCCGGTTGTTGACGATCTGCGCCGCCTTGGTCAGATCGACATAGCCGATGATCGAGGCGAGCGAAGTATCTTTGAGCAGCACGATGAATTGCGTGACTAGCGCGGGAATCATGTTGCGAAAGGCCTGGGGCAGGATGACATAGCGCATCGCCTGGCCGCGCGTCAGTCCGGTGGCGGTGGCGGCTTCGACCTGTCCCCGCGGCACCGATTGAATCCCTGCCCGCACGATCTCGCCCAAGTAGGCTGCTTCAAAGACCACGAACGCGGTAAGCGCCACGCCGTACTCGGGCAAGGATTGTCCCAGCAGCACGGGGATGATGAACCAGAACCAGAAGATCACCATGACCAGCGGCACGCCGCGGAAGAACTCCACGTAAATCGTCATCGGAACGCGGATCCAACGCGAGCGCGCCAAACGGCCGAGACCGATGAAGATTCCGAGCAAGAACCCAAGAACGATGGCTGGCACCGCCAGGCGCAGCGTGCCGCCGGTAAAGGCGCCGAAGCCGAAGAAACCTTGAAGGATAAGGAAGGCGAAGTTGTCGGCGATGACGCGAAGCTCCACGTTAATTTTCTCCCACGGCGCCTTGCCCGATCATGCCGGGAATGGCAAAGCGCCGCTCCACCCACGTCATCAAGGTCGCGATGGTGAGGCAGAGAAGCAGGTAGATCACCGTCCCCGCGGCCAGCGCTTCGAACGCTTTAGCCGTGTAAGTTTCGATCTGGCGGGTTTGGAAGGTCAGTTCGGCGACGCCAATGGTCAATGCCACCGAAGAGTTTTTGAGCAAGTTGAGTGACTCGTTGGTTGCCGGCGGAATGATCAGCCTGAGCGCGATCGGCAAGATGATCAACCGATAGGCCTGGGTCACCGTGAGGCCGGTGGAGACCGCCGCTTCAAATTGAGTCTTGGGAATTGCCTGAATGCCGGAGCGAATCACTTCGGAAAAGCGCGCACCATGATAAACGCCGAGGGCGCAGAGAGCGGCCCAAAATTCCGCGCCGTGTTCGAAGAGCCACTCGCGCACCGCGTCGGGCAGCAGCGGCGGCACGGCGAAGTACCAGAAAAACATCCAGACGAGCAGGGGTACGTTGCGGAAGAACTCGACGTAAGCAGCCGCGGCCCAACGCAGCGGTGCCATCGGCGCCGTGCGCATCGCCCCCGATCCGATGCCGAGAACCACGGCGAGCCACCAGGCGAGAAAAGAAATCTCGATCGTAGTGATCAGCCCGTCGAGCAGCCAGCCGCCGGCCTGGCCGGTCCACAGGACGCTCCAGTCGAACTTGTAGGACATGGCATCAAGTCCTGAGTGCTGAGTAACGACCGAGATAAGGGGTCAGGAGCCTTTCGGGAAGGGCTCCTGCCCCCTTCCGCTGCGCTCAGCACTCAGGACTCATTACTCAGCACTCATTACTCAGCACTTACTTCGGCACCACCTGCATCTGCAGAAAGCGCTTGGTCTCCGGCGCCAGTGGGTAGGGCACTTCGCCTTTCGGGCCAAACCATTTGTCGTAGATTTCGAAATATTTCCCCGACTCAATGGATTCCATCAGGCCGATGTTGACGATCTGGCGGAAATCCGAATCGCCTTTTCGCAGTGCCATGCCGTAGGGCTCGTAGGAGAAAAATTCACCGACGACGGCCCATTCATCCGGCTTGGGCGCCTTGGCCCGTAGGCCGGCGAGCTGAATGCCGTCATTCGTGTACGCATGCACCTGCCCTTGGGTCAGAGCTTGGAACGCGGCGGGTTGGTCGGGAAATTCAAGCAGCTTGGCGCTCGGCGCGCGCTCGCGGATGATGCGCGCGTTGGTCGATCCCTGCTGGGCCGCGACCCGTTTCCCAGCGATGGTTTGAATGCCCTTGATCGGGCTTCCCTTCTTCACCAGGAACTGGGCGCCGGTGGCGAAGAAGGTCAGACTGAAATCGACGCTGTCGCGCCGCGACTGCGTGTCGGTCATGGTCTCGGCGATCAGGTCCACGGCATTGGAGGTCAACAACGGGATGCGGGTCGCCGGCGCCGATTCTTTTTTCTCCAGCTTGATCTGTTTGTTGAGTTTTTTGTTGAGCGCGGGAAGGATCGCCTTCTCGACGAGGTCGATGGAGAACCCTGCCCACTCGTTGTTTTTGTTCACGTAGGCGAAGGGCGGCGAGCCGGTGCGCGTGCCGATCACCAGAGTTCCGCTCTTGTCGATTTTCTCCAGCGTGGTCTCGGCCTGAACACCGTAAGAGCCGGCAAACAATAGGACCGACAGCAGCAAGGCAATTCGTTTCATAGGTCTCTCCTCAATGCGACAGAATCTTGCCGAGAAATTGTTGCGCCCTCGGCGATTGCGGCGCGGCAAAAAATTGTTCCGGCGCGTTTTCTTCGATCACTTGGCCTTCGTCCATGAACACCACTCGGTGCGCCACCCGACGCGCGAAACCCATCTCGTGGGTCACCACAACCATGGTCATCCCGTCCCGCGCCAGGTCGGTCATCACTTCCAAGACCTCGTTGATCATTTCGGGGTCCAATGCCGAGGTCGGCTCGTCGAACAGCATAATCTTCGGTTTCATCGCGAGCGCGCGGGCGATGGCGACGCGCTGCTGCTGGCCGCCGGAGAGATTGGCCGGATAGGCGCCGGCTTTATCAGGTATTCCCACCCGGTCCAGAAGTTTTGTCGCGATCTCGTGCGCCTCCGCGGCGGCCAATCCCTTAACCTTGAGCGGCGCCAGCGTGATATTTTGCAGCACGGTCATGTGCGGATAGAGATTGAAGGATTGAAAGACCATGCCGACCTTGGCGCGTAACGCGGCGGCGTCGAATCCCGACGCCGAAAGCGACAGGCCATCCACAATGATCTCGCCGGATTGGATGCTCTCCAAGCGGTTGATGCAGCGGATCAGCGTGCTCTTGCCGCTGCCGCTCGGCCCGCAAACCACCACCACTTCCCCCGCGCCGATGGTGAGATTGATGTCTTTGAGGACATGGAGGGAGCCGAACCTCTTGTTTACGTCGTGAAACTCGATCACGGGTGTATCATCTTCGCCGAGCGGCAAGATTGCAAATTGCCCGGTCGCATACTATATCAACGAGGACAATTTGCAACCGGAGATCACCGCAAACGTCGACGAAGATCCGGCCTGGTGCCTCGCCGGGCCCTGGGGCGACGACCTAGACAATCGCCAGTGATGGAATTCGCCTTGCGATGAATGGCCAACGAAGGGGCATTGACCGATCGTGAACTTCTATCTCGTACGGCACGGCGAAGCGGTTTCGGAGACCTCGGGCCCGCGGCGGCCGCTCTCCCGTGTTGGACAAGAGCAGGTCGAGCGGGTGGCCCGGGCGGCTGCGGCTCGCCAAGCGGAGGTGTCGGCGATTATTCATTCCGGAATCCTGCGGGCGGAGCAGACCGCGGAAATCCTGGCGCGCCATCTTGCGCCGGACCTTGGTGTGCGGCGAATGACGGGGTTGGCACCGCAAGATGATCCAGCAATCGCCAAAGCCGAGTTGGAAGCGGCCCAGGCGTCCGTTATGTTGGTGGGCCATTTGCCCCACATGAACCGGCTCGCCGGTTTGCTAATTAACGGAGATGCGGACCGAGACGCCGTGGAATTCGCGCCTGCCACCATCGTGTGCGTGTCCTATCAGAGTTCTCTTTGGCAGCTAGTCTGGGTTCTCGCCCCGGATTTTTTGTGAACCGCAGTTGACCCGCAAATAGGGATAGTCTAAATAGAAACGTAGAATGCGCAAATGAGAAAAGCGAAAGGTAGAAATAATGGCTTCAGAATCACTCACTGTGACAGATAACCGAACCGGCAAGAGCTACGAGATTCCGATCAAGCACGGCGCCATCAAGGCGACCGACCTGTTCCAGATCAAGACCGGTGAAGACGACGGCCTCGTGACCTACGATCCCGGCTTCATGAATACTGCGTCTTGTCAAAGCAAGATTACTTACATCGACGGTGACCGGGGGATCTTGCGTTATCGAGGCTATCCCATCGAACAGCTCGCGGAAAAGAGCACCTATCTGGAAACCGCCTATCTTGTTTTGTTCGGTGAGCTGCCGAGTCAGTCCCAATTGGCGGACTGGACCCATAATATTACCTTTCATTCGATCATTCACGAGAACATCAAGAAGCTCATCGACAGCTTTCATCACGACGCCCATCCGATGGGAATTCTGGTCAGCACCGTCGGAGCGCTTTCGACGTTTTATACCGAGGCCAAAAAAATCTTCGAGGCGCAGTCGCGGCGTGATCAGACTTACCGGTTGATCAGCAAGATGCCGACGCTAGCGG
>ORMF011923453.1_pt1 | contig 25587 bp, 29 predicted proteins | sample 1779871 | NCBI WGS metagenome assembly ORMF01 (sample SAMEA104232316, study PRJEB22302) | groundwater metagenome | biome: forest; feature: aquifer; material: groundwater | place: USA | collected 2011-08-07 | depth 5.4 m | reverse complement strand
GGGCCAAAGGAGGCATACAGCCCTTCCGCGCGGGCTTCTAGTTCTTCCTTATCTTTTGCAACAATTAACATTCTTATCGAAGTCTCAAAAAGGTGTTGGCCGATTTTCTCTTTTACGACTCTTTGTAGTTCTTGTTCATATGGATTTAATAGTTCTTGAGTATTAATTTTACTGATGGCATCAGCAGTCATTAAAAATGGAATAGTTTTACTATTTGGATCAAGAACCCCTAGAAGCATACTCCAGATAAATATAAGGACACCCTTAAAGATCTTGAATAAAATCTTGATAAAGAAAGCGAAGATTGATAAGCCAGGTAGCGAGCCAATTTTAGTTAATATTCCTTCTTGTAAGACAGGCGTTAGTGGTTCTCCCCGATACATTCTATGTCTTAAATCATTCATGTATTTAACAAGGTTTCCATGGATGGAATTTAGAACGGGAGTAGTAATCACCTGAAAGGAAATAAGCTCTCCTAGAGCAAGTTTGGTCATATTTCCAGTCAGATATGAAATAGGGTCGTGTTCCTCCAGAATCTTTTGTTTTTGGAGTGGTAATACAAATTTGGCGGATAACTTTAACTCAGTAATGCCAAAAGTTTCTTCGGTGTCCTCCATATAATCCTCGATCTCTTTAACCCTGATTCCGGGTAGATAGGATAGTAAACTTGTTTTAAATACATCGGCATCTTTTGGGTTAGCAACCAAGATATATCGAATACCTTTTTCTTTAGTTGAGACAATCTCTAAAGAATATGTTTTCTTTTGTTTGAGCAATCCTCCCCAAAAAGTATGACGCTTGGCTAATGTATGAAGTAATGTATATAACTGAGAAGTGGCATAAGCTGATTTTGAAGTGTCTGAAGGGAATGTGACTTCCAAATAAGTTTTAGGCGGTATGGGCAGGAACCTTCCAAGAAATCCAGGAGCAATGGTACTAAGTAGATAAATAATTCCTCTAATAAGAAAGTAACTAAGGGTCAGAAAGATAATGAAATATAACGGCCAGAAAACAATTAAAGAAGCAAAAGCTAATGGAGAGTTAATAGCAGAAGTAGTAGCAGGAGAATGAGCAGAAATAGAGGTGAATAAATCTAATCGTTGTTGGAGTGAGAATATAGCATCAGGAAGTGGGAATTTTAAAAGAACAGTAAGTATTAATGCATTGAGAGGAGACATATCATTGTTTTGGATTTGATGAAGAAGTTGTAGTTGTTGAGCGTCAGTTGAGTTCATACCTTTTTGTGGGGCAGAACTGTTAATGGATCAGAATATATCAGATGAGCTTAGGAAAGTAAAGGAAAAATTTAGATAGGGTATGTAGTTTCAGTAAAGAAAGTATCACTGTTGAGGCTAGGAGTCCCTCACTTCTGTGAGGATTAAGACTCTCACAATGCTCTCACAACCGTGAGGATTTCTTGGATTTATGAATTGAGCCTTAGGGTTCAGGAACGAACCTATCTATTAAAATAAAACTAGTGGTTTTGTTGTTTATACTTAGCCAGCCTCAGCACTATTTAAAGACAACAGAGTCCAGAAAGGAGTCAAAATCGTTGATAAACTTATTCTCTTCATTGGTAAGAGTCATTAACTCGAACGTCCAAAGCTCGTTATTTTCAACTATTCCACACTGTAAATGATGACCTTCATAATCAACAGTTCTACATAGACCATCAAGTCCTGCTATCTTTCTTTCCTTATAATTTTTGATATAAGGAAGAGACTCATCTTTTAGTAATTGTTCAACAGTTTTTCCGTCAGCCTTATTTTTAGAAATATTTATCTCTGCTCCAACCTCTGGTCCAAAAGCCAGTGAAGGTTTGTAATCAGGTGAGGTAACCTTAATAAAATTATGTGATTTAGTAAAGGTTACTTCCTTTTTCCACCCATTTGGTATCTTAAACTCTACTTGAGTATCAATAGACCACTCTATTTCTGAAGTATCTTTCCCAATGCTCTCATTGGAGAAACAAACTCCGCCTTTATATGTATATCCCTTTTCACAGGTTCCGGATTCTATAGGAGTTGGCCCTTTTATCGACCAAGGACGGGGTGACTTTAAGTAAGATACTACGCCTACTGCACCCACAGCCAGTACGATTAATAGAATGAGCAGGTGTGCAAAGCCTCGTTGTTTCATAAATCTTATTTTAAGACTTTCTTTAGTCAATGTCATTAAAAGAATTTAACAGAGGATATAATATCCTTAAAAGTCTTTGAATTTCTCTCTTTATTTTCTAAAAACCTTGAACTATCAGTTGTAGCGAACCTGTAAAGCAACCCATTCCTAATAAGGCGATAGTCAGTAACCTCTTTATTAAATCTGGGGAGACCATCAGCCTCAGTCACACTAATTGCATCAACCCCAGCTATTTTTAAATATTCTACTTTAGGTGGAGGAATAGTTACATCTACACCCTTACCAGTAAAATATACACTCGTTGGTTTACTAATCTCAGCGACATATTCTTTAAGATCTTTATTGTTTGTTTTCTCAACTATTATGAACCCTAAGCTTGGACCTCCAGCTTGATTACTAAACTCCTCTTCAAAATCGACATATTCAACAACTCCACCCTCGATCAAGTACTCGTAAAATTTTCCACCATCCCTGTTAAAATTGATTACTGAAACTGGCCACCAATTAGGATGTTTAAAAGAGAATTTAGCTCTCTCACTTACAAAAGTAATCTCTCTACTGTTGTCATAATTTTTATATAACTCTGTACTTTTTAAAACAGGTAACGATAAATATAACCCTGTGCCTAATAAAGCGAGTAATATTGCTATAAGCGCTGGAGTCAACAACTTCTTCTTATGTCTCATTTATTAAATTTTAAACTATTAATAACTTGGTATGCTAAAGTTTTAGCTACATCACCCTGGTATTTAACTTCTATAACGTAAAGCTCAGATTCTTTTAATAAAATCTGTACACTTTCAAAACTCATCGCATCTTCTCCTGCAGGGATCATTAGCGCTCTATTACCATCTATTGTAAGATTTTCTCTGTTTTTGCCCGTATATAGTTGGCCTGCTGGATCAGGAGTGAAGAATCTTAAGTAAGCACCTTTTGTTGCCTTATTGTAAACATCATTTGATTGTGTGTAGTCTGAACTTCGAATGATTAGACTTCCATCTTCAATCAATTCATATTTCCAATTATTAGGGATGGTTAATAAAAATTTCTCACATGCGAGCTTTAGCTTGTTGCTGTCTTGAATAATAGTTTGATTGCAAGATTTAGAATCAATATTGGAAATATTCAGATTTGTAAATTTGAAAGTAGAAAGGATTTGAGATATCTCCGCATCGGAAAGTATTCTCATGGGTATATCATCAGATCTAACCTTTGTTGTGCTAAAAATAAATCCGTGCTGATTGCCTGTAAAGTATATTTTATGAAGTTCATCAGTTGAAACATCACTTGTCACTCTTGTCCAGATGGCTTTTTGACTTCCAACCGTTAACTCTTTAACAACTACCTCTGTTTCAGTGCCTCCTAGGGTAGAGCCTGTGCGGCCTTCTTGCTGAAGTTCTTCCACAGAACCATCAAATGGGTAAAGTTCTATATTGAAAACTCCTGTTGAGGTATCACCCCAGATTATCCCTAGGTCATCTTCTTCGCTAGTAACTTTTCTACCTCCACCCTGAGTCCCTTTTAAGGTATAAGGCTCCGTATACCTCTCTGGATATCTTATTTCAAAGCCTGCTTTGGTATTTGTATATACCTTCCAATTTGTTGTTTCATCAACTGTATTTTGTACAGGAGTTTTGGCTTGATTATTGGAATAATTGGTATAAATAAGGTATCCGCCAATACCTAAGGCTATCAAAAGAACTACTAAGATAGGCGCAAAGCCTTTTTGCATAATTAGATTATCTGATTAACATCTCTTAAATGCAATATTCGTTACTGATCCTTGAGAATCTTTGGCGTGTTGAAGGAATATAATCCAGAGAATTTACCTCTTGACAACTATCTCGATCGAGATATATACTGTACTCAAGAAGACCTATTGAACACACTATGCAAATACTAAATTTACCACTCTATCCTACACTCGAACCTAGATACAAAGTCCCTTCTACAATTAAGCCTACTATTGTCTCACCTGAGCCTACTAATACAAATCCACTTGCCTCCTTAGAAAGTGCCCTCAATTCTATTCTTCCTACACAAACTGAAGAAATAAATATCATCAAAACTAGAAGGATATTAGCTGAATCAGCAGCAACATTATCTGATGAGCAAATTGAATGTATAGTCGCAGAGTTTCAATTTTTAGCTAATAACTGGCTTGATGAGTATGAAAGAGAAGTATTTAATGGTATGACCTTAAAAGAAGTTTTACATGAGGGATAATTATGGACTTAATTAAATCGGAATCAAAAAAAGCAATTGTTTATCTTAGAGTTTCCACCGAGGAACAGGTAGATAATTTCTCCTTGGAAACTCAGGAAAGAATCTGCGCCCAAGAAGCTGAGCGCAAAGGGTTTGAGATTGTTCGGGTTTTTAAAGAAGAAGGCAGATCAGCTAAAAATATCACTGGCAGACCTATTCTTATTGAGTTGATGGAGTTTTGTAGAAAGAATAGGAAAAATGTCGATGCGTTGATTGTTTACCGACTAGACCGTCTTTCTCGCCAAGTTGGAGATTTCCTCGCGATAAAGAAAAAACTTAAAGAGTATGAGATAGCTCTTCTTTCTACCTCTGAACCGACTGGAAATAGTGCTACTGAACAGTTTGTTGAAACTATGCTTGCCAGTTTTGCCCAGATGGACAATGATATCAGAAGTGAACGCACCAAAAATGGATTAAGGGCGAGGTTTCTAGCAGGACTTACTAGCGGTTCTCCACCGCTAGGATATAAAAGTGAGAATGGATACATCGTAAAAGACCCTAGAACATGGGATAAGGTTGTTGACGCTTGGAAGTTAATGGCAACGGGTACCAAAACTCTTAAAGAGATGGCAGAACTGATGAATGAATGGGGTGTAACACAAAGATATAAGGGCAAGGAAAACATAGTTAGAAAACAAGCTCTTAGCGTAATGTTTAGAAACAAATATTACATCGGGATATTAACTTCTACACGTTATCCTGAGGAAGTCAGAGGACAACATGTAGCAATGGTTACTGAAGAGATGTTTTACCGGGTACAAGCGGTCATTGACGGCAGAAATACCAATATTCATGTTCCTATCTCCCGAAGAAATAAAGATAACATTGAATTTCCTTTAAGAAGAATTGTTTTATGTGGTGTATGCAATCAACCATTAACTGGCGGTTGGAGTAAAGGGAAGAAAGCCAGATATGCTTACTACAGATGCCAACATGGCTGTAAAATGCCTTCTGTACAGGCTTACAAAATGAATGATGCGGCATTACAGTTTTTATCAACTATTGCTCCTACCAAACAAGCTCTAGACGCTTTTATAGCCCTTTTAAGGAGAACTTACCATCAAAGAGTAGTCCAACTACAAAAACGCAAAGAACAGGCAGATAGTGAGCTAAAAAGACTCTATGAAATGCGTCAGGCACTTATTCAAAAGAATTTAAGCGGTGTATTTTCAGATGAGATATTCAAAGAGCAAAATAAACTGATCGAAGAACAAATTGCCACAGTCCAGGTTACAAAAGATGATGCATTACTGGCGAAATATAACCTTGAAGCAATTGTGAAATTTATGCAGGAGAAGTTTGGAAATCTACCTCAAACTTACCAAATGTCCACTTTAAGCCAGATCCGCGTGCTTCTGTGTTCAATAACCCCCTCTGGACTGGTCTGGGGGTATCCGGGCTTAGACAACACCCAGATTAGCCCGTTATATCAATCCATTCGTCAATTCGATAACCCACAGGTCGTCTCAGGTGCCCAGGAGAGGAGTTGAACCTCCACGCTCTTACGAGCAATAGATCCTAAATCTATCGTGTATGCCATTTCACCACCTGGGCTCGGAGTCACGCATAGTATGCGTGGCGAGAGTGCTTGCAAAAAGTGTCTAAATGACAGTTTTTGACAAGCCAAGCGAAATTTCTATTTCGGATTTAGATTTTATCACAGACTATAGTTTGGTGGTACGGACATTATCCGGTTTTGGTTAAAAGGGGTTAAGCTTAAAAATTAAGCAGTTTTTTCTGACTTTGCTTCTATATAAGGCCTAATATTGGTTGTAGTATCTATTCGTGTAGGAGGTGGTTGTCTGTATTCATCTCTGATTTGGCTCTTAGGTACAGCTCTCTCGCTTTTGGCACCCAGGTTGCGTTTATGATAAAGAGGAGGTTTGCCTGCAGGTTTTACAATTGCTTCCTCAAGCGTTAAACGCTTTGTTGTTGGATCCCCCATCTGTTCTTTTAATATTTGCCCCGGGGTTTTAATTTTGATTTGAGTTTTTTCAGTTGTTGACCCAGCTTGTTGGGTTGTAGATTCGAATTGCTTGACACGATCAAGTAATCCAGGTTCGGTAGTAGGCGTTGTGGTACTTACTTCTGGAGCATTTACCTGAATCTCTGTTCCAACACCTCCTTCACTCATAATTTAAGTGTAATTTTTTTGAATGGTTACTGTCAACTAAATTTCGATATTGCAGTTTTTTGCGCCTGTTCTTCCAAAGTATCATTCAAGGGTTTTAGGGTTATTTCTTTTTTATACTTAATCTCTAAGGCTTTTTTAAGCAGCCAATCTGCAAGTTTGGGGTTTTTAGGCAAAAGCGATCCATGCATATAACAACCTATGGCATGTTTGTATAAACTGCCTTCTGTTTTATCTTTTCCATTATTGCCAAATCCTTTTAAAACCATACCAAAAGGTAAGGCACTTTTTTTAAGAAAGGTTTTACCTGAATGGTTCTCAAAACCTACCAATTTCCCAAATATGGATTCAATAACAATATTCCCAATCATCCTGTCATGACTTGCTAAAGTATAGCTTGGGAATAAACCAATTCCAGGTAATTTAGGTCCTTTGTGAGGTTTATAATATTCACCTAAAAGTTGGTATCCTCCGCAAACAGAAAGCAATGGTACTCCCCGTTCAACCTCCCTTTTTATTATTTTACCCTTACCGCTTACTGCTAAATCTCTTGATACCAATTCCTGGGCTTGGTCTTGTCCCCCGCCAAAGAAAAATAAATCACACTCCCCTTCTTTTATTTTATCCTTTAAACTCTTAACTTTGACCTTAACCTCTATACCGCGCCACTCTGCTCTTTTTTTAAGAGCAATAATATTGCCAGTATCACCATAAATATTCATGATGTCTCCATAAAGATAACCTACAACAATTTTCAATTTCTTCATGATTCCTCCCAGTATGGTTTTTTGATTCCTGACTTGGTTAAAATAGCCTGCAGTTGCAGCATGGCTGTATATGTAGGAAGCACAAACAATCTGCCTTTTAGACCCTTTAAGGCCTCTTTAAAGGCTATTTGGAGCTCCTCTTTAACTACAATCTGTTTAGGTTCAAATCCAGCATATTTTAGCCTGTTTGCTAAATCATAAGCTCTAGTTCCAGAACAAATAGTCGGTAGTCGGTAGTTGGTAGTTAGTAGTTTTTCAAACTCCCCGTCCCAAATCCAAGACACATCTGTTCCATCTGCCAAATTATCATTTAAAGCCAAAAGCAATCTGTCATTTGATTTAAATTGTGGGGCTATGGTTTCAAAAACCTGGGTGGCTCCAGCTGGGTTTTTAATAAGTAGAATATATCCAAAGCTTAATTTTTCAACTCTTCCAAAAGCTGGAGACAAAGTTTTTAAAGAAGAACTGATTTTTTTACTATCCAAACCTAAAGTAATCCCTGCAGCATATGCTCCTAAGAAATCATAGATATGGTAGATGCCTGGGAGAGGAAGGGTAGTTGGTAGTTGGCTCGCCTCGCTTCGCGGTCGAAGCGGGTAGCTGGTAGTATGTAGAACAAAAGAAGTGCCTGACAATCCATTTAACTTAACATTTTTAGCTTCATAGTCTAACTTTCCCCTGCTTTTTTTCTTTTCTATGGATTCACCAATGATCTTATGATCTTTAACCCCAAATCTTTTTACTTTCCCTTTAAAATAAGTAGCAAGTTTTGCAGTATTCTCATCATCTCCATTTACCAATACTATGGTATTTTTATCCAATTTTTTTAAAGTTTCTCCCCATTTTTGGGCAACAGTATCAACTTCTCCGTATCTATCCAACTGATCACGAAAAACATTTAAAAAAACTACAATTTTAGGTTGGATTTTTAAAACAACAGAATTGAATGCAGCTTCATCAACTTCCCAAATGCCTAAGTTAGGTTGGTAGTTGGTAGTTCGTAGTTGGTAGTTTGAAATGAGTGTGGAAGCAATACCACGTTCAAGATTGGAACCAGTGTGATTTCTGATAACTTTCATTCCTTGTTTTTGGGCAAAATGAGCCAACATTCTGGAGGTTGTGGTTTTGCCATTTGTGCCGGTAATAACAATGTTTGTAGGAATTTTGGAAGCTAGTTTTTTGATTAAGTTAGGATCTACCTTTAAAGCATATAGTCCCGGAGCTGCTGAACCGCCACCGAATTTAAGTAATTGTGATGTCTTGAGTATTGTTTTACCCAAGAAAACTGCGGCCAGGGATCTCATTTTAGTGGTTATCTTATCACAGGAGCGCTTGGCTCGATACTTCCGATTTCCCTGAAAGCCAAAGTAGCTGAAACAGCTGCAATTTTAGGTTCAGATGTTTTTGTAAGTTCGTTTTGCTCAAAGTTATCTTTTTCATATTGCATCGCAAATTTCTCCAAATCATTCATAAAAAAGGTCACATTCTTTCCCCAATGAGGAGATGCAGCATATACCTTGTTTATAGCATAAGGTTCTAGTAACCCTTTATTTAAATATCCTTCTCGCAAGCCCTTGGCTACAGTAAAGATTCCATCTGTCCAAGATGTAAAGTAGATAGCTTGAGTTCCATAAACTCCCCATCCATAGGCATTGTATCCGCCTGGAATATGTTTTCCAAAAGTAGATTCAACTCCGGCAATGGCAGGAAGCATTTTCCAATCCAAATTATAAGTTTTGGCAGCATCAATAAAATCCTGGGCATGATACTGCATTGGGGAATTAAATTTAGCTAAGTATTCTTGTAATATCAAAGCTTCCCTATCCAATTTTCTGGTAACCACTTGATCAACCCTGATTGGGTCAGGATTGTAAGCATTTACCTCTTTGGCAAATAAGCTTTGGGGAAAGACAAGAGAGAAAAGTAAAACAACAAAAATTGTTATTTTTTTATCCATAAAAAAATCCTAATATCTTTAAGGCAGATACTAGGATTTGAAGGGTTAATAATAGCAAATTTAACCCGAAAAGTCAAGTATAAAGAAGCTAAAAAGGATTACCTGAGCTCTTCCATGAAGGTTGAAACACCTTTGGCCCAAGGCCCTCCCAAAGCAACAGAAGGTGGAGTGTATTTAGGCATGATTTTCTCAGCTGTTGTGAGCCCCTTATCTAAATAATCTTCCCTCAACCCTCTCCCTACTCTATCAATTGCTTCCTCAAAGGAAGTGAATCTTTTAACCTGACTGCTATAAATTCCGTACCCAAAAGGGTTAAAAGAGTCAGAGATTAACTTTCTTCCGCCATTTGACTCCTGCATGGCAATTGAGGGTAAAAGACGGTAGTCCAGCTTATATTTATCTGCAGTTTTGACAAAAGCTTCGCCAAACTTGGAAAGAGGGGAATTGTAGCCCTTAAAAAAATTCTCAATAATTTTGGCCCGGGCATCTGAATCCTCAATACTTTCAGAAACTTGGGTGCTGGTATCAGGTAATGCGGCATAAAGATTAAAACTTTGACCTTGCTGTTTTACCACCATAGGAGTTGAAAGATGAAAAACAAGCAAAAGTGAGAGTATAAGGGTAGTAAAAGTAGCCCCAAACCAGGCAGAAATGAGTGTAGTATTAATTGAATAAACCCCAAGAGGGGCGGCAGTTTTGGTGTCCATCTACTTTTTTCTGTGTTGATATTAACTGAAGCTTTTGTTTATTGTCAATCCGAGCAAAAGGGATCAATCTAGCTCTAAAATGTTGGTTGCCAGGAGCATTGGGTCATGTCTTAATAGATGTTCTCTAACATGGTAGACAGCCAAAGGAGCTTTTCTAATTTTAATGCTTGGAGATAAAGCTAAAACAGCTTCCTCATCTACATTTACCACTTCTTGTCCCTCTTTCTCATAGATGCTTAAAACTTCCTCATTTAAGCCATTTGTGTTGGCAATTATATAATTAATCCTGTCTTGGCTTTCCAAATATGATAGGAATGATTTTAAGTAATCAGAAGCCTTATATGAATCTGTTTCTCCTTTTTTAGTCATTAAATTTAAAACTAAAATAACTTTTGCTTTTGAGGAAATAATTGCTTCTTTTACGCCATTAACCAAAAGATGTGGAAGGACTGAAGTAAATAAGTCTCCGGCAGAGAAAATAATTTTATCAGCATCTTGGATTGCTTGGATAACCTCAGGATTAGGATCAGCATTGGTATCAAAATAAATTCTCATGATTTTATGATTTGGATTATATGTTTTGCTTTCTGCCCGCAAATCTATGTTGGTTTCCCCTTCAATCTCCTGTCCGCCTTCCAGTTTTGCAATTAAGTTTAAATCAGATAAAGAAACTGGTAAAACTCTAGCTTTTATTCTAAAAAGCAGCCTAACAGCTTCAGTTCCTCTGTCAGCTCCCTTATATATATGTTCAAGCCTTGCAGTTATTAGATTGCCTAAACTGTGCCCTTTTAAAGGTCCTGAAATTTCCTCCAACCTATCATCAAACAACTTTTGGGCTACTTGTCTTTGTTTTGGGTCCTCCATTAAAGCCAGCAAGCATTGTCTGATATCCCCAGGGGGTAAAATACCTAATTCTGTTCGCAGTCTTCCAGAAGAGCCTCCTGAATCCCAAGTCCCCACAACTGCAGATATAAGTTCTGGTTGATTTAGTTCAACCAAACCACGAAGTAAGGAAAAGTGGCCTGTCCCTCCTCCAAAACTGACTATTTTTTGAGCATAAGGATATTTTTTATTATTTGTTGCCATATTTTATCTTAAAGCCTGCATTATATCCTGTTGCATCTGGGTTAGACGGGACCTGAATCCTATTTCATTTTTCGGATCATAATCTTCTACTAGTTTATATTTTACTCTTTCGTAAACATTCACAGCAAAAACAAATTGACTAACTTTAGGGGATCTAAATTTTGTCATAGCTTTAACGCGAGCTCCCTCCAAATCTTTTAGATCATCAACAGAACCAGCTCCAGATATTAGGTTATTCCAATCATTTTCATCTAACTTGGAACCTAAATCACAAACTGCCAATAATAGTCCTGCATTAGGTAGTCCGCGATACCTATTAGTTGCAGCAGGTAAATTATCGTTTGAAGACCAAATTCTACCTCCAGCTCTTAAAGCTGCTTCAGGTGAGAGATTATATCTGACTTCAGGAGGAAGAAATGGCTGATCGTATGGCATAATTGGGCTATCATATCCTCTCAGGGGATTAGGGATAATTCTAGGGGTAACACATCTTGTAACTTGAGACCATAAACCATTTAAATCTAAATTCAAAGGTTTTATCCCTTTTAGCCCTTCAATATCAAGGCTTCCATATTGAATTCTAGTTATTGTTCCTACAGCTGGTATAGCTTCGCTTATCATATCAACCTTGGGATATTATACCAGTTGCTGATATAATTCAACATAAGTTGCCCCGATGTTGGAACTGGTAGACAAGCTGGCCTCAGAAGTCAGTGCTAGAAATAGCGTGGGAGTCCGAATCTCCCTTGGGGCACAAGAAGTTTGTAACTAACAGAATCAGTCTATACATGCGTTTATAACTCTTTGTCATAGCCCATGCTTTGAATTTAAGCATCCCCAAAAAAAAGCTAAAAATTATTAAGACTCGAAAATTATTTTCCCTTTAGGTATAATCGACAAGCAAGCCGGGATGGTGAAATGGTATACACGCTACCTTGAGGTGGTAGTGCCCGAAAGGGCGTGGAGGTTCAACTCCTCTTCCCGGCACCATAGAGAACTTTTTATTTTTAATTCGAGATTAGCTTGTTGTTTCGGGCTAATTTTAGGTCCGAGCCGCTCTTTTTCTTCATTGGTGGTTTTTATACCCTTCTTATAGTGTATAAAGAGGAATCGAAGCTGAAAGTGTAAATTTTGATCTAGTAAGATCGGGTTCAAGCCGATTATTCTAATTTTTGACATCCTATATTTGATAATTTTGCTAGAAGCTCGTAAAATGATCTTATTACTCAACTGAGAAATGAAATATCGTTTTAAACCCACACACATCTTATTCCTGATTGCTTTGATTGGTATATTAGGGCTGATTGAGCTTATGTTCAGTCCTTATGATAACTATAAAGAGAAAGCTCGTTTGCAACATACTCTAACTCAGGAAAAATGGGTTCCTTTTAGCGATAAAGAGCTTGGATTCTCCTTTGATTATCCGGAGTCTTGGAAAGTAACTAAAAATAGCCCAAGTGATTATGGTAGTAGATATGGAATAAATATCTACGATGGGCAAATATCGTTTGTGTCTATCTATAAAAATCCCAACCTTGATCAAATCCAATCATTACTTGAGAATACTAGTAAAAGATTTGAACAGCCCCAGACAAGAGTTATAAATGGTAGTAACTACACAGTTCTTCAAAATGACGAGAACATTAGGAGAAATATTAAATCTGGAGTATACATGATATCGGCTGATAAGGATGTACTCATCTATATTATCCTAGGTTCACAGGTGGATAATGGATTAAGTGTACAACAGGCTGAAGATAAAGTCGTAGATAGAATTATTAGTAGTCTTAAATCGATATAATTAGGTTCCAACATCGTCCCAGATGGTGCACAGGAGATAGTTTGGGTTGCTACATTCTTTATTATAGGCTATAATAGTGGATTATGTCTATAAATATTGAGGTATTGCCGCGCGCTAATGAAACATTGAATATGCTGCGGAATCAGCCTTCTGTTCAAGCTCCAGGGATACTATCAGGACGGATAATTTTACTTGAACTAAAAAACCGATACCTTGAACAAACAAATTTGTTACCCGCTAGGTATGTTAATCCACAAGTAGGCAGGATTTCAGAAACCGGTCAATTAGGCTCTGTCTACGATAAAGTTGTCCAGCGTATAGGCCAGGAAACTGATTATTTTCAGGAGTATCATGAAGCTGGAGCTTTTGATGATATTTTTGGCCGCCAGTTACAGGATCGGAAAATTGGTGGTGTGAAAATTAAGGAAAACGTGCGCAAACTTCCTGGAAACGGCCAATTTAATAATAGTGTAATGTTCCCCAGAATAAAACTCGATTTTGAAATTCCCGATAGCTCTCAGGTTAAAGCAGGAATATTATCGTCCGTAGCGTTAACAGGTTTGCCTCCTTTGAATGTTGGTACAATATTTCATGAACTTGTTCACCGCCTGCAAATTCCCGGCAAAGGGGCAGGGGTTTTAGACTATGTATCTTATTATTTTATTGGTAGGGGTTATTGGGATATACCTTTGGTAGAAGCCCAGGCATACAGGACTGGGTATTGTAATACCAGGTTTTCATCCCCAGAAGAATTCATAGCTTCTCTGACTGGAGCTAAAAGTGAGTATTCACAGGCATACGATAAATCACTTTACCAAGTTAAACAGGATGAAATTACCGTAGCTGTAAAATCAATTGATTCACTAAGGGCGCTTGGATACAGCCCAAGGGATATAGGACGGGTTTTAATGCGTTATAGAATGTTTAACAGAAAAACCGGAACCTACCCAGCCATCCAAAGATTGATTGATCAAGCAGCTGAAGAAGCAAACCTGGATGAAGCAGGAGTTAATAAATTAGTGCATGTTGATTTAATGGAGCGTAATCTACAGCGTTTACAAGCCAGGCTGATTACTCAAGAGGAACTTTTGCAGGCAGTAGCTTAAAGATAATAATCTCGCTGATTATCCTGAAAGGCTAGTTGTCAGAGCAGCTTTAAGTGGTATTTTAGATATAGAAAAAGCACTAGTTGTAGGAATTTAAGAAAGCAAATGTATCCATCCTTTTAGACTCTACTCTAGGCCTTGACCCATTCGATCACACTCAGGTCATTCGACTCTTAGGTGAGTACCTCAGTGCTCAGACTCGAAGAGGTCAATACTGAGCAAAGCCGAAGGTATTGACAAGCTCTTTTGCCTTATAGTACTGTGGATATAGAGCAGTAACTTAAGCAGACGGATAAGAGTTATGGCATTTGATGTTGAATCACAAGGAGCAAGGCACGCTAGGTTTTTAACCTTCAACCCTACCAAAGTGGCTGAAAGGCCATTAATCAAAATATCACCAAAACCAAGACCAGAAGAGGTTAAAATTTTTGGAGATAACGAAAATAAACTAGCTTCTACAGGTGGTTATTATCATGAAAGCGTGGATCATGGACTTCTCAGGCCTCCTACACTTGAATATAGGTCAGTAATAGTATTGGCCACAACTCCAGATGATATTACCTTGTTGGGTCGAAGAACAACCGATTTAGTTGTCCCTCAAATAGTTGTAGAAGACCCTTTAAAAACAGTTGCTAACCAAACCGCTCACGTTTGGTTTAAACCTGTGGATGAAGTGATGGCTAAATTGAATCCCGAGCAGTCTTTGAGGTATAGACAGAGTCTTGAACAAGGCAGGATACCTTTAGTGGGGACAGCTAGTGTTTCCAAAGATTTTTTTAAGGTGCCGCAAACAATTGCCCGCGATAATTCCAACTATATTCGGGAATTAGGTGAAAATGGTAAACCCATGGATAAAGTTCCTCTAACTATTTCAACGCTCAGAGGTATAGCGGATAAGTACGATCCTAGTACCGAATATCGTGTTCGTTTCCCAGGCATGCTCCTTGATTATGCTAACCTATCAGGCAGAGAGATGCTGTCTTATGCTGTGCTTACTCCAGCTGAAAGAACGGAATTTTTAGCAATAGTTGATCCTCACCAGCAAACCGCCTATATAAATGCAGGAGTTAGAGAGGGTTTTAAAAGGTTAAGGGTAACCAAGGCTACAGATGTGACACAGATGTGGGGGTTGTTAGGGAGGATGAGAAATAATAATCCAACTTCTAGCAACGATATGGAGCAGAGATTTAACAATCACTATGAAGTTGAAGATTATGATGAGCAAGTAAGGAATAAATTACTATTTGCTATTAATTTGCCTGCTTCTAAGATTGTAACTCTTGCTTTTATGGAGCCTGCAGTAAGATTAGATGCTTTAATTAGGGATGAGCAATCAGCTAAAGCAGCACTCTCCGTAGCTTGGAATAAGTTTAGGGTGGAGCTTATGGAAATGCCTGAAGATCAGCGCATGCCAGTAGCTTTATGGGCGAGTGTCGATAGATTAAAGGCTGCTTAACTTTGCTTCTTTTCCCCTAGTTTGTTAAAATCCTAAAGGAATTATTTTTTGGGCACTTAGCTCAGTTGGTAGAGCGCTTCATTTACACTGAAGATGTCAGGGGTTCAAGTCCCTTAGTGCCCACATTCAAAGATTGAGGTGTTTCAGATGTGGAGATTAGCTCAATATGACTGCGTAATCTCGCCGTTCTAAAAATTAAGTCATTATAAGTTGGTGGTTCTACAAATATGGTTGACCAAGCAGCAGCTCTTTGTAGGCCATCAGATAGTCCTAACAATCCTTTCTCTAAGTGGTTCAAGAAATACATAACCCTATTTATAACCATCTCAATATCAATCTGTTCTTTTTCTGATTTATCTCTATCAGCTACAGCAACTAGTTTTTCAGCAGTAGCTTTTTCAAAGTCCGCTTCTAAGGCTGCCTGAATTTCTAAGTTCTTTGTAGCTCTTATTTTCATCATTAACTCCTGACAATAGGTTTCAAGTGCTGTTACTCTAATCTGATGGTTAATAGTAACTCCTTGCAGGTTAACTAACTTATTTTGCAATCGCTCTAACATCACTTCTTTAAACTGAACTATCTTTTCATCTTTGAGTTTAAGGTTCTGGGTGAATTTTAAGATAGTCTTATCAAATTTTTCCTGACTAACTGACCAATACTTATGCCCCTTTTGGCAATGGTATCTAGGATTTGGTCTCCCACTACCATTTCTAGTTGCTCCTGCATATAAAAATGATTTACACATTGGGCATAAAACAAACTTCTTAAATGGGTAATCATCTGGTCTAGCGTTTTTTAGGTACCGTTCCAGAGATTTGCCTTTAACTACCTTAACTTCACCAGCTACTTCTAGTATTCTAATTCGCCCATTGTTAATTTCATTAAACTGTTCAGGAGTTATAAATGGAGTACCCAGTATTTTTATAGCTTTACCCCCAGTCTGTTGACTTTTAGAATTTCTGACTAAAGCATAAATAGGATTTTGAAGATAAACATCTAGTTGCTTAAGTGTTAATTGTTTATTACCTATTGTTCCCTCAATTAAGTTATTATTATATTCATTATGCTTTTGCCTAGATTTAGATCGGTATCCTAGTTTATTAACCTCTCTTACAATAACCACTTTTGGTTGTTTCTTGATTGCCAAATCAAACATTTTTATGAACCATAGACCCTCTAATCTTTCGTCTGGTTCTAAAAATAGACGCTTGCCATGTTCAGTTTGTTTTCTAACTTTCTTAAAACCATAAGGTGTTGATCCTAAAACCCAATATCCCATACGAGCAGCCTTAATTTCTGCTGAGTGAAGTTGAGTTAGATTATCTCTCCAGTTTTTACGAGCAGACATAATTGCATCAACTCTTTTTCCTTCATTAGCATCGTATTTATTAAATTTATAGGTAACATCAAACGACTCAAGAGTATCCCTACCTTCACTGGATAATTCACCTTGAGGGTCACATAGCTCAAGTCCTTGTTTTGCGTACTCCCGTTGGATCATTAGGAAATCAAATAATTCAGCTCTAGTTGCTCGATTAACAATGGAAATCCAAACTCTTTTGAGGGTTGGGATAGTTGAAAAATATGGTAACGCTTTTAATAGAGGTTGAGTTTCAAACTTGCCAGAGGCGGGCATGGCTATATTTACCCATACTCCTACTCTTTTGTTTTGTTTATTTACAGAAAACGTAATTTTTTCTCTCTGAATTTCCGGAGAATCACCATCATCTTGTTGGCGTTGGGTGGAAGTTCTTAGAAGACCAGCATCCTCAGTATTTAAGTTGTTTTCCTCAATTTTTATATTATCCACGCTGTACCTTTAAATTAGTCTCTTTTTTCTCCCTTTGCAAGTCTTCAATGGCTGCATCAATGAGATAATCTGCAAGGGTTTCTAGGCTAAGTCTCTCTGCATCAGTTAGTGGCAATAATTTTTTAAGTTGCCCCTTCTCTGTTGTAGTTAAAAATTGCTCGGCTAATGAGCTTGCTTCATTTCTGTTAAAGGAGGTATTAGTCATCTTTTTTAACCTCCAGAACATCTGCTAGGGCACCCTCTATAAGAGCCTTTATAGTGGTATTACCGGTCACTGCCTTTATCTTTAGTAATTCATGTAGCCCTGCATCTATTCGGACTTGTTTAGTTGTTTTTTTGTCGACTTGTGTTTCAGAATCAAGCATAGGAGTTCTTCCTAAATTGTTCTGCTTTTTCTTTTAATTTCATATAAGATTCTGATTTTGAAAGATTTATAACCCCATTCTTATTATCTTTTTCTAATTCGTTTTCTTCTATTAGTTGATAATCATTTTTATCCGAGGTGGGGTAATTATCTTTAGTAGAGGTCTGATAATTATTACTGACAGAGGGGGTTAAAAGAGACCATTCATTAGATAGGTTCGTTTTGTCATCAACCTTCCTATTCTTTTTCCCTAAAACCCTAAGTTCTATAAATCGCCTACAATAGATTTTAACTGTGGAGATAGACTTGCCGGTGAGCTTGGCTATTTGGGAATAGTAAGCAGTAAATTCACCACTACTTGAATTGTTGCTGGCTAGCTCGGTAAGGGTTTGATAAATAGCCAGAGCTGTGGTTAATTTCTGGCCCTTAAAACTATCTCTTATAAGCTCAGTCATATCTTTATCCTGCCAGCACCAGCGTCTGGATTTTTTAATACTTCTCGATATTTCCATTTCTATTTCCTTCATTTCTTGCTTGTGCTACTTGTTTCCAAAATGTTTCTATAGCCTCAAATAAATCTCTGGCGGGTATATGCGGCTCTGTTTTAGTCCTGAATTTATCTATAAGGTCTTGAGCTTCTTTCTTGGGGGTAAATTGCCAATAAACAATCCTGTTTTCTGAATAACTCTTAACAAATTTAATTAAGCCTGCAAAACTGGCAGCAAGAAGAAAAGGAGCATTAGTTTTATCTTTTTCTATATATTCATTCATAAATTTTTCCATTAAAAAAACCACTCACGGTCTGTGAGTGGTTTCAGTTTTCTGATAACCTTACAGCTAAGAATTAAACCTTAGCTTACAAGAATTACTATAACATGTGTTTTTTGAAATTACGGTCTAAAGTATACATATAAGATAATCTTAGTAGGCTCAAAACATTAAAACAGCAGGGTGTTGACATAATTTACAAAAGATCTTTAATATCAATCTCAATTGCTTTGGAGATTTTTTGTAAGACTTTTAGTGACGGGTACCTTACTCCTTGCTCTATTGCAGACATATAACTTGGGCTTATTTTTATTGCTACGGCCAAATAAACTTGAGTTAGTTTATGACTCTTTCTGAATTTTTTAATCTTTTCTCCTAAGAATTTTATATTACCTTTTCTCATCAAGCTAATTATTTCGAAAACCAAGAAAAATTACTTCACTATTTGTGTTAATTTACGCACAATTTGCGTTTGACTTTTTACTATTACTAGCAGTAGGATATTTAAAACAGAAAGTTTACTTAAATGAACAAAATGATATGGGTTTATCTTGTAATAGCCTTTGCATTGATTAAGCTAGTTGACCTTATTTCTCCGGTAACAGGATATGTAATGGGAGTATTTTCAGTTGCCGGTATAGCAGGCTATCTATTTGCCTCTTTTATTACTAAAAGATTCAAGTCAACTCATAAATTTTTAGAAGGATTTGTCTGGTTTAATATCCTTGCAGGTTTACTTGCTCCTCTACTGGGAATATTTGTAGCATCAGTTACCTTCGGGTATACACAAAACATAGAATTGAAAAACAAAAGAAAGCTGTATGTTTTAATTATCGCAGGAGTGATGATTAGTGTTGTAAATTACATCTTAGCAACTGCTTACATACCAAAGATTGAAAGTTTTTTTGAGAACCTGGATAAAAAGGGTGAGGAGCGGTCACTGTATAGAGAATATCAGCAGTTTAAGTCTTCTGATCCGGAAAAAGATTTTGATGCAATTTTCAATAACAAATAAAATAGTAAAAACCTATAGATTACATCCGGTAGAAGGTCTATAATAATTGACCCCATGCTTAATGAGAAAATTATATGCAGCATAGATATTGGATCATCAAAAATAGCCACACTGATTACCTCAATAGGCTTAAATAACAGGATAAATTTAATAGGAGCATCGTCCGTTACCTCCAAAGGTATTAGAAAAGGTCAGGTAGTAGATATTGAATCTGCCTCACAGGCAATTATAGAAAGCATTGAGAGTGCGGAGAGAATGGCTGGCATCTCAATTTCATCCGCTTACATCTCAATAGGAGGACCACATATTGAAAGCATAAATACTCATGCTGTGGTGGCAGTTTCAAAAGCAGGATCAGATATAGATGAGAAAGATTTAGCAAGGCTTAATGAAATAGCACAGGCTGTCTCCTTACCTTCCTCAAGACAGATACTTCACTCCCTTCCCATCAGTTACACAATTGATGGTCAGCACGGTATTAAAAACCCCTTAAATATGGCGGGGACGCGTTTGGAGAGTGAAACCCATATTATTAGCGGTTCCAGCGTTGCCATAAGCAATTTAATTAAATGTCTGCAAAAGGTGGATGTGGAAATTGAGGAGATAATATTTTCCGGTATTGCTTCATCAGGGTCAGTTTTAACCCCAACAGAAAAAGAATTAGGAGTTGTACTTCTGGATATAGGATATGACACTACTGATGTAGTGATATTTGTTGATGGAGCAATTACTTATTCCTCTGTGTTACCAATAGGAGCAAGATATATTACAAATGATCTAGCAATAGGATTAAAAGTATCTTTGGAATCAGCAGAAAAGATAAAACTTAAATTATCTGATCCGGAGTTAACAAAAATTGATCCGGAATTTATTGATAAAAATCAAAAGAATAAAAATAATCCGGATTTATTAGACCTTAAAACACTTGGCATATCAGAAGAAACAGAGAAAATATCCATAAAATCCGCCAAAGATACCATCATCCGCTCCAGATCAAGGGAGATATTTGAGCTAATCCAAAAGGAACTTAAAAAGAGCGGCCATGGCTTGCACATACCTTTTGGAGTTGTTATATCTGGTGGAGGAGCATTAACTGTAGGATTATCGGATGTTGCAAAATACATTTTAGGTTTTCCTGCAAGGGTAGGAGCACCAGATAGATTTACAGGATTATCAGATGAAGTTGATTCACCAGAGTTTGCAGTTTCGTCCGGATTGATTCTTTATGCAATGGAAAATCAGGATATAGAAAAACAACATAATTTCCAGATATTAGGGAGAAATTTACCCCTTAAAAAGTGGTTTGACAGGATAAGAAAATTTATCCAACAGTTCTTACCCTAAACAGCTATTTGATTTTTAGCCTTTTCTTTATCTCTCTTCTGCCTGATTGCTTCATCATATCGGTTTTTACTATTCCTAATCTCTAGTTCCCTTATTTTCTGATCCAGTTCTTCATCAGATAAATCTTCATTTGGATCGTGGTACATCTGCTGCTGTTCAGCCAACTTGTAATACCCCTTTAGTCGGTAGATCATATCAATTGTTCCAGTTCTTGCGGTGTAATCCGGTTGTAGGTAATGAATAATAACTATTTCTTCTGATCTTGCTATGCCAATTATTTCATAGCCACCTCTATTTTTGAAAAGTTCTTTTATATATTGATCTGAAAAATCCGGTGAAAAACTCATTGATTTCAGCTTGTGGGCAAATAATAGCTCTCTTGTAATCATTACTAATTCTTCATCTGGAAAATATTCTCCCATCAACTCTTTCCAACCCTTACTTTGAGTAAGTTTCTGAGGGTTTTTAGCCATAGCAGGAGAATAACCTACGGCAAGCATAGCTTTTCCCATATTTCCACCAAAATCCACCATTTTTTTAAGAACCAACTTCTGTTTTAAGGTTGCCATATTTTAATCTTACTCCATAATTTTAATAGACAACTAATTTAATCTGGGCGTATAATCCCATTACATAAATCACAAATGAAGAAAGTCAGAAATTTATTCTATATTTTAGGTGGCTTAACACTATTGGTTCTGGGTTGGATTGCAATAGTAAGACTGTTAGGTTTCCAGATTAACAAAGACTTTTTCATACCTTTTGACAAGCAACAATGTATAGAAAGAGAATACCCCACTTACCCAGGACATTCAGGTATTGCCGGTTGTGTCTTCTGGGCAAGACATGATGATCTGGAATTAAAGCAGAATTGGATAGATTCATTTGAAAGGGATGATGCTTATTGCAAGCAAACTTATGGAAATACAGATGATACTGATTTTGCAGAGAGATTGCACATCAGGCTTACAGAAGGCAGAGACCCCAAATGTGATTATGAAGGCGTCAAACAGGTAAAGAGGAATGAAAATTGGGATTATTTAATCTCAAAGGATAAAGATCAGTTCTATTATTCTTGTGTTGAGCAAATTTGTCCTAGCAAAAATTTGTTTAAATGAAGATAACTAGTGTTAAAAAACTATTTTCTGGTAAAAAGAAATTCCTAACAATACCAATTGCTATTATTTTTGGATTTACTGTATTACCCTTTCTGATAGGAGGTTTATTAGCTTGGGTATCATATAAAAAGATTGGCAATCTTAAACTTAGGTTTACAGCTCTAGCAGTCGTTACTTTAATAACTTTATTTTTTGGAAGTGCATGGGTAGCTGGATTAACTTCTCCAAGTCAGCCTAAGTTACAAGCAGAACAAATACAACAAGAAGCACCTATTGATCATAATACTTCCCAAGCTACAAAGCCTAATGAGCCTTCTTCTTCTCCTTCTGTATTTAAGGCTCAAACTGCACCCAATAATCCAAATATTCAATTAGCTAAAGTTACTAAAGTTATAGATGGAGATACCATTGAGGTTGATTTAGGTGAAGGGAATATCAAAAGAGTTAGGTATATTGGTATTGATACTCCTGAAAGTGTTGATCCCAGTCAATCTGTAATGTGTTTTAGCAAAGAAGCAACTGCAAAGAATAAAGAATTTGTGGAAAATGGCACTGTGGGACTTGAGAAAGATGTATCTGAAACAGATAGGTATGGAAGATTACTTAGGTATGTGTATATGGGAGATTTATTTATCAATCAGGCATTAGTTGCACAAGGTTATGCTCACTCCTCATCTTACCCGCCAGATATAAAATATCAGGATAAATTTAGACAGGCAGAACAAGAAGCTAGGGCTGGCAATAAAGGTCTTTGGGGATCATGTAATACTCCGACACCAACTCCAACCAAAAAATCCACTACATCAAATTCTACAAGCCCACAAACAGATACTAATACCTCAACCGGAACTAGCAATAGTGGTGGAAGTTGTAAATATTCATGTAGTAGCCCAGATAGGGATTGTTCAGATTTTTCTTCTCATTCAGAAGCACAAACCTTTTTTAATTGTTGTGGATTTACAGCAACTAATGATCCTATGAGACTTGATGCTGTGGGTACAGGAGATGGAATAGCCTGTGAGAATAGCTAAAGATTTCTAAGAAATATTACTTTTTCTTTCTTCCTAAATAATTATGGGCCATATCACTTTTAGGATATTCAGGATTCATTTCTTCAAATTCTTTATAAAATTCCTTCTCGGTTACAGACCCTCTTTCGTACATATAGGCTTGTCCAGTGTTGGTATCCCAATAGGAAGATGGCATAGGATAACCCCTACCACATTTGTTACAATTATTGGAGTTAAAATAAGCTAATCCTTCATTAGGTGATATGTAGTAGGTATAGGCTCCACAATGCTTACATCTGATTTTTCCACCCCCGCTACCATAAGGTAATGAATTGTGTATTTTGTAAATCCCAATAAATAAAACAACACTCATCATAACTTGTATAAAATCACTAAACGAAAAAAAGTCAGTTGATTCTTCTACAAATAACTTAAAAATAGGTAAGGCAAGAAAAATTGCAGGTATCCATAGCCAGTTTGCTCCACTACGAACTTTACTTGTTATTTGGTATGTATGATTCTCACTCGTATTTTTAGACTTGCCAGTGACATTTTTACAAAAGTAAATAGGATAGCGTAATCCATACTCTAAGTCTTTATTACTATCTATTAAAGATTGGAAAATCTGTAATGCTTTTTCGTATTCACCCTTTTCATAAATTTTTAGTGCTTCATTGAGCTTATTTTCCTCGCTCGGTGTTAATTTTATATCTTCCTCTTTGTTTTTCATTTATTTTGAAAGTTTATATTGATCTATCTATTTTATACCACTATTTTTGTTAACTTTCAGCTTCTGATATACTCAATTTTATGAAAATGGTCTTAACTCATAGTGGAAAATATTTTGTTCCAATTTGGGCTTCAAGAACTAAGACTAAAATTGTGGCTTATTGGGACAAAAGGTTTAGTGTTGCCAGAGTTCCAGTTGAAGAGGCACACTTTACTTATCCGGAGGATGGTGATTTTCACTACACTTTCTACCTAGACAGAAAAAACAATACTTGTGTTAGGCAATTTTGCGATAGGTTGCAATATATGCAGAATGGAAGAAAAGTCAAAGAAGTTGAAAGGACAGAAGCAAATGAAATATTCCCTATGCAACCCCTGCTTAAAGCTGGATGGGAAAAATTACCACTAAACCAATTTGATGGTAAGGTAGTTAACCTGATTTTGCCTCTTTTTGGATTTGGATTACCATTTGAGAATAGCATGGCAAAAAGTATATTTACCAGTGAAAAACCCCGTCATTCAGCAAAAGAACTAATAGATATTAGTACTCCTGATATTGGCAGTTTTAATGTTAATTTTATATTAAGAGGTAAAAATACAGAACTCACCCATGTAAAACGCCCTGGTAAAGAATTTCGGTTTATCGTAGAGGATGATAGCATAGAACCTATAATTAGCCTTACTTTACTTCACATTTTACCTAGCGAGATTGAAGTTAATAAGTAATTCGACCATTCTTCGTTTTCATGCTGATGATATTTAATCTTGCATCAGGATGATAAACATCAACGCTTTTTAGTAAGTTCATTAAGATGTAGATTGGGCTTTGTAATTCAGGAAGCCTTTTTTTCCTTGCCATTACATCTAGTATAAAATAACGAACGGAACATAGTAAGCTATAAAAATGAAATATTTATTCAAAAAAGGTGAGTTTAATCTCGCACAAAATAATGATCGAGTATTCGATCAAGTTTTTGTCTGTAAGGAAAATTATATATATATTATGGACAACCACAGAGCTGCATTATGGTGTTGGTTGCAGGAAGTATCCAACTATAAAAATAAACAGTTCTCTCTCCTCCATATAGACAACCATCCTGATATGAGCCCAGTGGGCATCCACCATTGCAAATGTGCTACTAAACTTAATATTTTAAAGCTTGGGCTTAGAGAGTACTTAGAAGTTAAGCATAATTGTGAAGAGTATAAAACAATTCCAATCTTCTCTTATGAAAACTTCTTGCGTTATTTTATTGAAAATTTTCCAAATATTATAGACAGTGAAGATGTATATATTACCCATAATCAGTGTGAAGATAAACCTTCCCCACCTGAGCCTAAAGTAATTGAAGCCATTGAAAAATTCATTGGAAGAGAGCAAAATAATTCGTTGGATTGCTCGTTAGTAGTTGGACATTTATACAGAGAGGATTTACTTAATTTATCTGTAGATAAATCTGGAAAGGATTGGATTATAGATATAGATTTAGATTATTTTTACAATGAGAAAACTCATTCTTTGGATATTGAACTTGCACAGAAAGTATTCAATTTACTAAAGAGATGGCATGATACACAGAAAGTTACTGTAATTACGATAGCATGGAGTCCTGAGTTTATGATTAACCGAGAAAAAGAGGGTTTGAATATAGGAATAGAAAGGGCTGAAAGTTTGAACAAAGAGTTTTGTAAAATATTCAATGTAGACTTCAAGTTTTAGAGAGTAAAATTGTTTTATAATCAAGTTATGAAAAAATTTCTTGCAGCTGATTTCTGGCTTGTTTACAACTTTGATGATCCTAACAAACGGTTTCAGAAATTTCTATCTCGTGGTCGTGATCCCTTTAAGCGTCTTATAGAAGGATTACTACTTTACGATAGCATTATTATTCCTACGCAGGACTATTTATCTTTATCAGTATTGATAGGCGTATTGGGAGAAGAGGAAGTAATAGAACTTCTAAAAAATAAGTCTATTCATTTTTTACGCCTTAAAGGTGCATTAGCATATATT
>ORMF010099421.1_pt1 | contig 25588 bp, 34 predicted proteins | sample 1779871 | NCBI WGS metagenome assembly ORMF01 (sample SAMEA104232316, study PRJEB22302) | groundwater metagenome | biome: forest; feature: aquifer; material: groundwater | place: USA | collected 2011-08-07 | depth 5.4 m | reverse complement strand
CCACACTTTTTACTAGAAAACTGATTGAATATCTGCTATTCTTTAATACAGAAAGGGTACACAAAGCCCATGGACTAAAAACTCCAATGGACTATCTTATCCTGAAAGGAGGATTGTCTAAAATGTCCGTAACCTCTACAAGTAGTTGACATATTGACATACATATGCTAGCATAATTGATATATGCAACTAGTAAGAACAACATTGCGCTTGCCGGAATATCTGAAAAAAGCAGCTGAAAGAAAGGCGCTTGAAGAAAGTACGACTTTTCAAGACATACTTAACCGTGCTTTGGAAAACTACATGAAGGAGGAAGGTAAAAAAATCGCTAAAAAGATTGTTTTCAAAACTCACAATCTTGGAGTGCCTCTTGATAATTTAACGAGGGATGATTACTATCCCAATCCTTAAAGCATGCTAATTGATACCAATATCTTGGTTTATGCAATAAATGAGGATTCTCCCAAAAATAAATTAGCTCAAAAATTTCTTAGAACACATAAGAAAAATCTTGAGGTAGCGCACCAGAACATATTTGAAGCGCTTAGAGTTCTTACACATCCCAAATTTTCAACACCAATGAAGCCGAAGGAAGCGCAGATTGCTGTTTTGGCAATTGTGAAGATGTACAGAGTGATTATTCCGGATTATAAAACCCATTACATTGCGATGGAGTTGATAAAAAAACATCATTTGTTGGGAAATCGTATTTTTGATGCATATCTTGTTGCTACCGCGTTAAGCAACAATATAACGGTTATTGCCACAGACAATGAAAAAGATTTCAAAAAATTCTCGATTACCGTCTACAACCCTTTTCTTTTGTAATTTTGTTTCAAAATCTGCCACAGTTAAGATAGGATTGATCTTTAAATCTTCTTTTTAATCCTCTGACATTTCATGTAAATTTTCAATCTGCCTCTTAAATGGAGGTAAAATTTCTGTAACTGTTCGCCATATTTGATTGAGATCTACTTCGTCATAGGCATGAACGAGTATGTCTCGCATACCGGTTGCTTTTCTCCAAGCAATCTTAGCATGTTGTTCTCGAAACTCTTGAGGAATACGCTTAATCGCTTCTCCGATAATTTCAAGTCTTCGGATGACTGCATCTTGCAGTTCGATATCTTCATCAAATACCTCTTTCGTTTTACCGTGAATATATTGTGCAATTATGTCACTACTTTCAATAATATCTTCAAGGTAGACACGAGTATCTTTTATCATAAGATGGGAATATGTTCGGAGAGAATATATGGCTTAAGTCTTGGTTTAATTCTATTATAATCGACAAGATCAACTTTCTTCCCAAGCGCATCTTCTAGCTTGTATTGTAGCTCTGCAACATCAAAAAGACTTAATCCGCTTGGATAATCAACCAAAATATCAATATCGCTGTCTTCTCGTTGTTCTCCACGAATGTAGGATCCAAAAAGCGCAGAACGAGTTACTCCCGCTTCTTTGAGGATTGGTATTGCTTTTTCTTTGATCTGAGTGATGTCCATCTTTATATAAGGAGTATACCATATCCCCACTATACTTCTCTTTTGTTTTTTGTAATTTCACTCCAAAATCTGCTACAGTATTTATAGGATGAATTTCTCTCAAGCAGTTAAAAAATACTTAGGCTTAGTAAGCCCGGATAACGCTTCTCTTTCAGACGAACTCGCGCATATCAACCAAGAAATGTATAAAAAATCAGCCGAGCTCGCGGAGCGGAATGAGAACTCCAATTATAATTAATAGACCACCAATAATTGTGGTTATTGGTAGTACTTCACTAAAAAATAGAAAAGCAAATAACGCACCAAATACTGCTTCAAAGGGTAGAATTAGGCTTCCTAAGTGTGCTTCTACTAACCTAAATCCACGAATAATCAGTAGGTCCCCTACTAGTTGAGAAATTCCATATAGTATAAGCCCAAGCCAAGCAAGAGAAAATGTTAAGGTTGGCACCGATTGTTTATAAATGGTTGCAAGAATGAAATTCACTAGCAAGATTCCTACCGCATCCAGAACAATAAGTTGAAGCTTTGGGTATTCTTCAGAGATTAGCTTGGGTAAGACGTTCCATAATCCTGCAATTATTCCAGACAGAAGACCAACGAATAGAAAAATTGGTTTAGTTGAATCAATCTGCCCACCATAAATAACAAGTAGACCAGTAATGGAAAAAATAATTGCTATGATTTTTAGCTTTGTCAATTTTTCTTTTAACAAAATCATTCCCGCTAGATATCCCGAAATTGTGCTTCCTGAGTAAAGAAGAAAAAGAGCAGTGCCAATAGCAAGACTATTAAAAGAAGTAAAAATAAGGATAACAAAAAGAACGTCACATAACACCCATGCAGAAATTCCTAGAATATCTTTTTTAACCACTTTTTTCCATCTTTGCTTCAATATAAGCATTAGGAAAAAAGCTAAAAATAAGACAAAGACATTTCTTACCCAGTTTTGGCTAAATACAGCGAATTCCGTGGCAATTAATCGAGAATATATGCCGTATAGCCCGTAAACCGCAGTAGTTAAAAAAAGGAGACTAATCCCTTTGACGTTATTACTTGCCATTTTAATATTATATGTATATCTACTTAGATTTTACAAGAAATTTCATAAGCATGTTGAGCTTTAATGAGAAACTGGTAATAAATATGTAATGAATTAGTTAAGGTAATGAGGTGATATTGCTATTTGTAATACAAATTGTATATTATTAGTAAAATGACACAGATTGAGTTCGAACCGAAAGATCAGATTACTTCTCCTCCCCAAAATGTGGGAGAAATTGTTGCTCCTTCCGAAAATCCCCTGACCAGATCAGAAAGGCGTCAAAAAAGATGGACTAGGACAAAAGAATGGGCAAAAACTGTAAGAAATGCAGCAGTTCTCGAATCTCTGCCACATTTAGCAGGAGCTGGAACTGTCCTAGTTGATCGTTTCGTATTTGATAAATTAGGATCTACGCCAGAAGTTGGAGTTACTGCTATTGGTATTAATGCAGCGATGTGGGCTATTATGTACGGTCCAAATACTAAAAAAAATGTAAATCTTTTAGAAGATACTGAACAAAGTATTGCTTTTGCAGCTAAAGCAGTTCATCAATGGGCAGAAAATCACAAAAAAGATGAGGGCGCTAGAAGAAAATTAGCAGCGCGCGCTCACAGACTAGAATTGACTGCCTGGGAATTGCTTTACGGTGGCGAAGCAGCGGCACTTGCGATGAGCGTCGATCCCAATACAGCTTTAAAATACTGGGGTGGCGCTGGAGCGTTGGGACTTGCTAAAAATGCTGCGCTCTGGGTTGGATTTGACCTACGAGAACATAGAGATCGAAGCAAAAAAGCAAAAGTGGCAGCTGAACAAATTAATTTGGTCGAAGGAGAAGAAGTTAAGATAGCCCAAAACAAAGATCGTAGAAACTGGAGACATAAACATCCAAAGATTGCTTAAAGAAACTATATAACTTAATTGACTTACAGTCAGACTTATAGTAATATAAAAGAGATGAGTATTGCCGAAGGAGGACCTAAGGGTATTGATCCCAGTGTGGCGAAAAGCCGCAGTACCTTGCACAGAACAGATAGCGATTTACTTGGCTATCGCGAGGTTAGAAAAATTAATGAAGCTGTAGCTGCCGTAAATGTAGAAGCAGACATGCCTGTTGATTGGCAAGATCGCATAAAGGAGGTCGTTGCAGGCAGTGGGAAATTGGTTGAGTTACCTGGGGGAAAAGTGAGTACATCACTAGAAAAAGCAAATTTTACTACGGTTTATAAAGTAGTAAAAGGACAAGACATAGAAGAAAAATTACCTTGGCTATATGAATTATATCAGGGTACCTTTAAAGATCTCGTCTCAGAAGTAGCAGGAATACCGATGGAAGTAGATAAAGACAAAAAATTTGGCATAAATATAAATACTCTTACTAAGGATATGCAAAAAGATGGATATGAATTACATACTGATATTAATCCCTGGACTGGTTTATTAGCAGTAACAACTATAAATGAAGGAGACGGTGGTGAATTAGTGCTGATATCTCCTAAGGGGCGGCCGATGATTACCCGTCCACAAGCAGGTTGGCTTTATATTTTTGATGGCCGTAATCATCCCCATAAAGTTAAGTTACTTCGTCAAGAAGGGAAAACCGATACTCGTATCACCGTCCCAATGGATTATGTAAATGTTGGATGGTATCCTAAAAGGCCACCTGACCTGGAAGCAATATTTGGAAATGGTAATGGTGGGAATAATAAATCTATTGGTTCTCTTGACATATAAATCAGAATAGGTACTATAAGTGTAGGGGTATTTATTCTGTCCATGAATACAAAAGATCAATCATCAACTTCAAATGTACCAGCGCCTGATGCTAAACTTGCTTCGCAAGCTCCTCCTCCACTTGAATCTCGTCCTCCAACCTATCATTCAAAAAATCCGTTGTATTTAAGTATTTTTCTAATAGTACTGTTCTTAGGTGGGTTTTTATTTGCTATTTCATATTTTCAATCACAATTTCAAAAAACAAATCCATTTGCCCCTAACACGAGTCCCTCAGTAGTTGTTAAGCCCAAGAAATTAGTTGTAGGTACTGATCCAACTCTTCAACCAATGGAATACTTAGAGAACGGAAAGATGATAGGTTATGATATTGACCTTGCCAATTTTATAGGTAAGGAAATTGGTGCTCAGGTAGAATTCAAAAATATACTTTTTGACAATCTCTTCACAGCTCTTGAGGAGCGGCAAATTAATTTGATTGTTTCAGCTGTCACTATTACTTCGGAAAGGCAGCAAAAATACGATTTTTCTGATGAGTACTTAAACGCAGGACAAGTCGTTCTTACACAAAAAAGTAATAATACGATTCGCTCAACAGCAGATCTGAAAGGCAAAAAAATAGCCACACAAAAAGGCACAACAAATGAGGTAGAAGCACAAAAATATACTAATAGCACACTTGTAATTAGTTATCCTGATTTTGAACAGGCAACAAAAGCGTTAGTAACTGGTAGCGCTGATGCGTTGTTTACTGATTTACCCAGTGCAAAAGGTATTACATTAACTAATCCTACCCTGAAAATCGCTAGTGATCCTTTTACAAACGAGTATTATGGAATAGTATTTAGAAAGGGTGATCCAAATGTGAAGCTGATAAACGATGCCCTTTCATCCCTTCGGATTAAGGGAATCTTAACCGACCTCAAGCAAAAGTGGTTGGATTAACTCAAGAAAAAAAATGAATGAAATTAAATATTCGTCTTAAGCTACTCGTTGGCTTCACCCTTCTTCTTATTTTGTCTTCTCTTGTGCAAGGATTTTCCTTTCTTCTGACAAAACAATACATTTCTTCGCAAATTAGCAATTTTCAAGAAGTACAAGCAAAAAAAGGAGCAAGTGAAATTCAAAAATTTTTTACAAACCTTAGTGTTGAGAGTTTTGGTGTAGCAAGAGTATATCAAAAAGATCCAAAAGATATTGCGCCTGCAGCAAATTATGTCATCAAAAACAATGATTACATCAAAAAAATAAGCATTCTTTCTACTCTTGGGCGTGAATTAATAAAATTTGACACATTTGGACAGGTAGATAAAGAGCAACTTTCTTATGAAGTATTTAGCGAACCCTTCAAATCTGCTGTAGCAGGAAATACTGCTATTTCTAAAGTTTATTATATCGAAAGTGGATTGGGTCCTCATCTTGACCTTTTCTCCCCCATTTTTGCAGATAACGGAAACGTCGAAGGCGTCGTAAAAATGCGGATTAATTTAAATCAAGTAAGAAATCAACTAGCAGATATAAAGTTAGGTGGAAATGGCTATATATACGTTGTTGATAATGAAGGAAGGCTATTAGCGCATCCTTCAGAAGCATTCGTTTTGGAGAGACCAAACCTTTCCTCACGTAATGTGGTTAAAAATGCATTAAATAATACCGACAATTCTTCCAAAGAAGAGCAATATGTTAATGAACAAAAAGTTTCAGTTGTTGCAAGAGCTGTAAATTTACCTGGATATAATTGGATTGTTGTATTTGAACAGCCTGTAGCAGAAGCGTATGGCTTTCTAGAATTTATTAGGATAATATTTATTGTCACGCTTATTGGATCTTCAATTTTTCTTCTCTTAATTTCTCTTATTCTTAGCGAAAACCTCGCACGCCCTATTAGAAAACTACAGCAGTCGGCGCAATTAGTTGAGAAGGGGCAACTTGAAAAAATGATTTATGTAAAAAGTGGGGATGAGATAGAATCGCTGTCTGCCTCTTTTGCTTCGCTTGTTGATCAGCTGACTGCAAGAGAACATTCCTTGGAAGAAGCAAGCAGACAATTGGTTGATGTCAACAAGAAATTAAAGGTCCTTGATAAGCTGAAAGATGAATTTGTATCTGTTGCGTCTCATGAACTGAGAACTCCCATGACTGCAATCAGATCCTACCTCTGGATGGCCCTGGAAGGGAAAGGCGGCGTACTTACTGACAAACAAAAGTTTTATATTGAGCGCGCATACACCTCTGTGGACCGGCTCATTAAGCTTGTTAACGATATGCTAAATATCTCAAGAATTGAGTCAGGGAGACTAACAGTTGATATGAAAGCATTGGCTCTGGACAAATTGGTACAGGAAGTCATTGAGGAGATTATGCCACGAGTCAATGAGCTTGGCATTCATCTCAAGATGGATATTGCATCTCCCCCGCCTCTTGTAATCGCAGATCACGATAAAATTAAAGAAGTGCTGTATAACCTTATCGGTAATTCTTTGAAATTTACTCCAAAAGACGGTGAAATTACGATTTCATTCTCTCAAGACGGAGATATGGTGCATACAACTGTGAAAGATACGGGAGCAGGAATTGATCCAGTGGATCTGCCTAAATTATTTCAAAAATTTGGCCTTCTTCCCGGGTCATATACTACCAATAAAAATGCTTCTGGAACAGGTTTGGGCCTGTTTATTTCCAGGTCAATTGTGGAACTCCTCGGTGGGAAAGTTTGGGTAACCTCAGGAGGCCGCGGAAAAGGATCCGAATTCTCATTTTCTCTAAAAACTTTTAATGAGGAAGAACTAAAAAAGATGTCTGTGAAAAATGCTAACGAATCAAAAGATGCTGTTGGGATAATCCATACACAAGTGTAAAGTAAAAAGTAAAAAATCAAAATGCAAAATTACAATGCAAAATTCAAAAGTGATTTAAAAACAAGATGCTATAATTTTAGCCTTGATGTAATTGCATTTATTGATACTTTACCAAACCAGCGTAGCTGCTACATCATGGCTGATCAACTGTTACGAAGTGGGACGAGCGTTGGAGCAAATTTGGTTGAAGCTACTGCTTCAAGTTCACGATTAGAATTTAAGAAGTACCATGAGATTGCACTTAAAAGTTCCAATGAAACAAAATATTGGTTGGGATTACTCAGAGACTCAAATAAAGCAATAAAGATAAAATTAATAGTCTGTTAAATGAAATAACGGAAATCTCAAATATGATTGCGTCAGGAATTTTAAAATTAAAGGGAAAGATCTAATTTTTACTTTTAACTTGAATTTTTGACTTTTAACGTTTGACTTTTGAATTACCGACCATGTTTCTTTTACTCTACCTCACAATCTTTTTTATCGGACTTGCGGTCGGAAGTTTTTTAAATGTTGTGATTGACCGGATTCCCCGCGGAGAATCAATTATGAATAGCAGGTCACATTGCGAGCATTGCAGACATACATTGCATTGGCTTGATCTGATCCCGATTGTGTCATTCGTTCTCCAAAGAGGAAAGTGCAGATACTGCAAAAAACATATTAGCTCATATTATCCGTTAGTTGAGGGAGTGACAGCAGTTTTATTTATATTTATCGCTTTTTTCATCTTGGATTTCTTGAGACATTATTCCGACTTAAGGTATATCTTAACGGTAACGTATTTATTTTACATTGTCTCTTCACTGATTGTGATCTTTTTTACCGATATCAAATACGGTATTATCCCCTTTAAAGTCGTGTTTTATGCGATCTTGGTAGCTGCACTTTGGCATATTTTCTCTCCTTCTATTCCTGTTACAGAATTTGAAACAAGACTTCTAATCGTTCGGAGTATGTCATTTTTTAATTACCTTCTTTCGGCATTTGGCGCATTTGGCGCTTTTCTCCTACTTTTTATCGGGACCAAGCAAAGAGGCTTGGGGTTTGGAGACGTTGTATTCGCGTTTTTAATGGGATTTCTTCTCGGATTCCCCAAAATTGTCCTGGGTTTATATATAGCATTTCTGTCGGGAGCCTTACTATCGACCGCACTTGTTGTTGTCGGAAGGAAAAAAATGAGAGGGGGTGTAATTCCTTTTGGCCCATTTCTCGTGGGTGGGACAATCATTAGCTTAATCTGGGGGAATACCCTCATCACTTTGATATTGTCTTATTTACTGTCTCGGTAACAGAAGAGTCGATCCCGATTAAATCGGGATTGACTCCGATTGAACCCCGATTTTATCGGGGGAACTCGGAGTTGAAAGTTGAGATTGGATAGTTAATAATAATTATAGGAATGAAAAAGTACTACCTTAAAAAATTCTTAGCTCTCAACATTCAACTCCCAACTCCAAAGGGTCTTACTTTAGTTGAACTGATTATCGTTATTGCTATTGTTGGGATTTTGGCAGCCATAATCTTCTCTGCTCTTAATCCAGTTGAGCAAATAAGAAAATCAACTGATGCGAGAAGAAAATCCGATTTGGAACAACTGCAACGGGCACTCGAGTCATATTATCAGGATTCTGGATCATATCCTACTGCGGATGTTAATAACCAAATCACTGGTGCTGGCTGGGGTACTGCTTGGTTGCCATATTTAGGTAAAGTACCTAAAGATCCAATTTCTAGCAATAAATATGTTTACTTTTCTCCCGCAGGTAGACAGTCTTATTATCTCTATGCTAATTTAGAGAGAGGGAGCAGAGATACTCAAGCATGTTTTACCACCGGAGCTGCTTGTACATCTATCGCAGCCAACGGTTTATCTGCAACGGCTTGCGGAGGAACGTGTAATTATGGAGTATCAAGCCCGAACGTAACACCTTAAAGAATTGAAAATTGAGAGTTGAGAACGGAGAATTAAATGAGAGACAATAGAGAATGGAAAAAAGTTTTATTGGAGCGTGTATCAAATTTTGCTATGAATATCATTCGATTATCAGATAAACTACCAAAGTCACCCGCCGGATTTGCAATTGCAAGTCAAGTCATTAGATCTGCAACTTCTATTGGAGCAAATATTGTAGAAGCACAAGATGCGTCTTCTATAAAAGATTTTACACATAAGTTAAGCATCTCTCTCCGAGAAGCAAGAGAAACATCCTATTGGTTAACAGTAATTAAAAAAGCTACTCTTCTAAATGAGTCTGAAATAGAGAAAGATATTAAAGAATGTGATGAGCTCATTGCAATTTTAGTCACAAGTATAAAATCTTCTAAAGCAAAATTTATATGAAAAAACTCTCAACTCTCAACTCTCAACTCTCAACTCAAAGGGGTTTTACTCTTATTGAACTCCTTCTGGCAATCGTTATTATTGGTATTCTCGCAACAATAATTGTCGTGAACTTCATAAATGTCAGAGCGCGCGCGCGCGATACACAGAGAAAATCAGATCTCAAACAAATACAAGCAGCACTGGAACTTTATAGGCAAGATCAGGGATCTTATCCTTCTACTAATGGGATTTCATGTGGAGCAGCATTTACTGGCGGTACTGCAACGTACATGACTAAGATTCCCTGTGATCCTGTCAACTCCGGACAATTGAAATATAATTATATTTCACCTTGGTTGACTGGTCCTGGCACATATGCTCTTTTCACTTGCTTGGAGAATCTAAATGATCCTCAAAAAGATACCGGTAATGTAGGTACCTTTTGCAACGGGACAACTAATTGGTCTTACGGACTTGGGTCTCCTTAATAGTCAAACGTAATTCACATGGCTCTTTTATATAAAAATTTCAAAACTTTACTGTTGCAAGCTAAAGCTCATGTCTTACCTCTTAGGGAGTGGGGCTTTACCCTCATTGAGCTTATGGCTGTCTTTGCAATTTTTGGTATATTATCATCAGTCAGCATTTGGTCATATACATCTTCCAACAATTCACAAGTTTATGAATCGGCAGCATCTGACTTTACAAATCTTCTTCAGACAGCAAAGTCCCGAGCACTTTCTCAGGTAAAACCATCTGGGTGCACAGGAACTCTTGACGGGTATCAAGTATTTATAACATTGCCTAATACATATGAAATAGACATGGTTTGTGGCGGAGTCAGTACCACAATCAGTCAAAAACCTCTTCCAACCGGTATGAGCTTTGATAGCACGTCAACAGGTGCAGTAGTATTTAATACAGGGACAGGAACAGCGGTAGGTGGTAAATTCATTCTTAACGGATTTGGAAATACCCGTACAATCTATGTCTATGATAACGGCGATATAACGACGCAATATCTCGCATACGTTACACCTCAGCCTCCATTGACCCCGTATCCGACAATTACACCAATACCGACAGGAAACTCTCCGTTGCCGACCAACACACCTACCCCGATACCAAATATTACCCCTTCAGCAACCCCAACACCGCCTCCTTCATATTTAATTTCGGGAGATGTCTTTATTGACTATGAACAGAATCACGTGAAAAACGGCTATGACCAAAATTACGTCACATACGGTTACAGTACATTCTCGTACACAGGGCCGGCTTCAGGATCAGTGTCAACTACAAATGGTTCGTACAGGATAGATGATTTACCAGCAGGTACATACACAGTTGAATATACGTCCCTCCCCGCAGGCTACAAAAAAGTCTGGCCGACGAACTCACCTCCATCCTACACTGTGAAAGTCGGTCCAGGCTGTGATACCTATGGTGCGCCCGGAGCCGCCTGTTTTTTGGATGCTATCAAAAACCTTAGTTTTGCTATTCTTCCCAATCCACCCACACCCACACCCACACCACCTCCTTCATATTTAATTTCGGGAAATGTTTTTATTGATTATGATCAGAATAAAGTCAAAAACGGGTCTGACTTAAATTACGCCAACGGTTCCAGCACGTTCTCGTACACAGGACCGGTCTCAGGATCGGTGTCAACTACGGACGGTTCATACGTTATATATAATTTACCAGCGGGTACCTATACTGTGACTTACATATCCCTCCCCGCAGGCTACCAAATGGTCTCGCCGTTGAATAATCCTCCATCCTTTACAATGACAGTTGGCCCAAGCTGTAATGTCAGCGGTATACCCGGGGCAAGTTGTGGTTATGGTGTCGCTCCTATAGACGTTAATTTTGCCATTCTTCCCATTCCACCGCCAAATCTGATTGCCAATACAGGTTGTGAAACAGACACGAGCGGATGGGGAACATCAAATAACGCCTCTCTTACGAGGAGTACAACAGATAGGCATTCAGGAGTTGCTTCCTGTCGAGTTACACTAACCGGTGGTGGTACTTCTTATAGTTTGGATGATGTGCCTGATTCGGTAATTAATCCACAAGCGGGAAAGCAGTACCAAGCAACTGCATGGGTCCACACAAATAATTCATATGGTAAAGATATTTACATGGCGTTTAATATGTATGGAGGAAGTCATCCTACTAATGCTGTTTATGCTATTCCTGTCGTACTAACTGATAGCTCTTGGCAACAAATAACAAATACCGTCACAATTGACTACAATGATAGGACTTCTCTAAGTACCTTTGTAGTTGAGGATCCAAACGGTACCCAGGGGAGTCCCACCGGAGCATTTCAAGTTGATGACATTACGCTGCAATTACTCAATTAATTACAAACATGAAACGCTTGGTATCAAATGTAAAGAAATATCTCCCTACGAAATTATGTAATTATAACAGAGGAACAATGCTTATAGAGGTATTAGTCGCGTTGTCACTTCTTGGGATCATAATACCTTCTATTACATCGGTTGTTATCACCTCGCTCTCAAATGCACAAAAAAGCAATAATCAGAATTTGGCGACAAAATATGCGCAAGAAGGAGTCGAGGTAGTAAGGCAGATTCGAAATAACAATTATACCGCATTTCAGCAATTGTCTGACGGTGTATATTGCTTGGGTAAAGGAAAAACCTCATTTGATCCACTGAGCGGCTGCGCTAACACGCCAAATCTCGATGGTTTTATCCGTACAGTCACAATACAACAAACCCCCGGCTGTGATACAAATGTAACTTTCGCAGCTGTTACGGTATCGTGGACAGATGCGAAATGTTCAGGCGGATCTTATTGTCATAGCAGTAAACTTGTTTCTTGTTTTGCTCGAGTTAATCCAATTATCGGATTTTTTACACCTCTTCCCACTAACACTCAACCACCAACTATCGCACCTACCCCATCATCAACCACCCTATCAAATTTATCAGTTTTCGACACAGCAAATGCAAGCAGTTGGTCCTTACAATCTAATTTACAAATTACTCCCCCCACTCAGCAGTATGGAGATCGATCGTTTACCTTTACGAATCTTCCTTCACAGCTTGTGGGAGCGAGCTGGATTAGGACAGCAAATGATTCAAAGTCCTATACTGGAAATCCGACAGTGACCTTTACTATAAATCGAAATGCAAGAGTCTATGTTGGTATTGATCAAAGAATCTCTCCTCCTAAACCCGATTGGCTTAGCTCAGAAGGTTGGACAAACTCAGGTATGACGTTTAAAACTAGCGAACCACAAACATTTTCTCTTTACTATAAAGATTTCAATGCAGGATCTGTGTCAATCCAGGCCTTGAACACAACCCAAGATATGTACACTGCAATTGTTCCATGAAGAGATGATATTTGCTCTACAACTTATCAATTACAAATAAACATGAAACGCAATAGACTCTTAACACAAAGTAAACTCAGATTTAATCGGAATAAATCGGGGTCAACTCCAAAAGCTTTTACCCTTATTGAATTATTAGCAAGTGTAAGTGTGTTGGCTGTAATTGGCACTGCAATTTTTGGTGTTTTTCTTGTTACGCTTCGGGGAAGCAAAAAAGCAAACCTTTTGGCAGTCGTAAGACAGAATGGTACTTCTGCTATGTCGCAGATGGTAAGAAGCATACGGTATGCCAAAAGCCTGGATGATCCGAGTTCTTGTGTGACACCTTTAACCTCGACATACATAACTATAACATCTGCATCTGATGGTGAGCAGACGATATACAGTTGTAATTATGGTGGAGATGCACCAATCACCTCCAATAGTGCTTCACTTGTAGATGGGGATGTTGTCATAGCGACTTCTTGTTCATTTGCATGTTCCCAACAAAATATCAATTCTCCGCCGACAATTACTATCCAATTTACACTAAATTCGAAAAATCCCAACAGCTTAGTTGAATCGAATGCTTCTATCCCCTTTCAATCATCCGTCACGCTTAGGAATTATACAGGAAGGTAATAAACCTTAACATTGACACCTTTACTTGAGCTTGTTACGATAAATAAAGAAGTGTTTATGAAGGATCTACAAAAGGCTCAAAGCGGACAAATATTTCTCTTAGTAATTTTGATAATGGCTGTTGTTTCAACTATTGCTTTATCCGTCATCACGCGCTCAGTTACCAATATCCGTACAACTACCGATGAAGAGAACTCTGAACGTGCGTTTTCCGCAGCTGAGGCGGGAATTGAACGAGCGTTGGCAACTAATTTGGCTGCGAACCAAACAGTATCCGGCTCATTTACCACCTCAAATGGTGCATCTTATCAGACAACAGCCTCATCGCTTTCAGGTCTTGCGTTCCTTCTCAACAATGGAGTTCCTATACTCAAAGACGATGTCCAAGACGTGTGGTTGACTGACTATCCAAACTATACAACTCCTTGGGGAGGGTCTAGATTAACGTTTTATTGGGGCATGAGCCAAGACGATTGTGAACCGGTGCCTGAGAATAACACGCAAGCGGCTATAGAAATAATTCTACTGGCGGGAACAAAAGCAAGTCCAACGATTACTCGTTATGCAGTGGATCCTTGTGTGGATCGCAGATCAGGTAATAAATTTACAGCTCCTGATTCGGGAAGCGGCGTAGTCAGTGGGTATACATTTGCAAATAAAAAAACAATCAATGTCAGTTCCGGTTTGATGGTTCGCGTCATTCCACTTTATGCGTCTGCGTTAATTGGGGTTAAAGGTTGTGCGAGCGGCGTGGGTGACGTAACTTCACTTTGCACCCCAATTCCCCCTCAGGGAACAGTTTTTGAGTCGGTGGGTACATCGGATGTAACTAAGCGAAAAATAATCAGTTTCCGCGGATACCCAAAAATACCAAGAGAACTCTTCCCTTTTATTATATTCTCACCAAAATAATGAAAAGCAAAGCTTTTGGTCTGGACATCGGTACGACATCGATAAAAGCCGTGTGGCTCAATCATGAAAAAAACACTTTTGTTTATAATACTTCGTTCGATGTGGTAATGCCGCCTCAAGGAATGCAGTCCGAATCTCCGTTTGATCAACAGGAAATGGCGCAATATATTAACAAAGTTGTTATTGATTCGAAAATAACAACCAACAAAGTCAACATCGCATTGCCTGAGAATCACGTCTTCACAAAAGTGATTGATTTACCGGCAATTTCTGAGAAAGAATTATCAAGCGCTATTTATTGGGAGGCAGAGCAATACATTCCGGCACCACTTGATACTATGACTTTGGACTACACAATACTTCGAAGGCCTAAAGATTCTCTCTCCGAGCAGCGAATGCAGGTTCTGCTTGTAGCCGCCGCAAAGCAGCTGGTTAAAAGATATCAAACGATTCTGGAGCTCGCCGGCCTGACACTTGTTGCAGTTGAAACAGAAATATTATCCGTCATGCGAGGTATTGTGGGAGGTAACCGTATCCCAACATCTCTTCTTATGAACATTGGAGCATTAAACACTTTATTGTCGATTGTACAAAACAATACTATTGTCTTTAGCTACTCTATTCCGCTTGGAGGAACTTCACTGACACGGTCAATCGCAGCAGATTTTGGAGTCGCAACAAATCAAGCAGAAGAATATAAAAGGGTATACGGACTATCCGACAAAAACTTTGGCGGAAAAGTCGGACAAGCCATTGAACCTATTCTCTCAACAATTCTGGTTGAAGTTAAAAAAGCTCTAACGTTTTATAACGACAAATATAAAAATGAATCTTCTGTTTCGCAAATAATCCTAACTGGCGGTGGTGCAAGTCTGCCCGGTATAGATATGTATTTCGCCAAAAACATTGGAACTGAGACAGTTACTGCCAATCCATGGAAGATGCTGAATATTCAGGAAGTTCCAAGTGAAGTTGAATCCCATGGTCCGGAGTATACAACTGCCATTGGTCTCGCATTGAAAGAATATGAGTAGCACTATAAATCTTTTAGAACACAAAGACGAGAATAAGCCTGCTTTTACAAAGCTAAAAGTACTAAGAATAATTGCAGCAGGCCTCTTATTTGGGGTTTCTGTCTCGTCGGTAGTCCTTTTTATTTTTATCTCGCTTTCTCCTCTTGGGATACTTAAAAAACAAGAAAAAGACACATCGGTTAGTCTATCACAATTTGATACGGAAATTGCCAAACTTTCTTTACTCCGTGAAAGAGCAATAAATATTAAAGAAGTCATGTCAAAACGTTTCCACTACGAAGATACAATCGGATTACTTCAGCAATATATGTCAAGTGATTTAACAATTACTTCACTCAATATGGACAAAAACAGCCTGTCTATTACAGTGTCTAGTAATTCACTTATGTCTATAGATAAATTTGTCAACAATTTAATACAATCTGCTGAATCGAAAAAAGGATTCTCAAAAGTAACTTTGACGAGTCTTGAGTTTAGTAATAGTTTTATGCTTAGCTTGAAATTGGTAACGTTATGAGTAAAGAAATTTGGCTGGGACAAAAAAATATACGGTTTCTTTATTATAGATATAAGGATTCTCCCTACTATTCGTTGTTTACAAGTGTATTCACTGTTGTTGTTTGTACTCTCCTATTTTTTAAGGTAATAATCCCTCAGGTGCAAAGCTGGTTTTCCGTAAGGGATGAAGTTATAGTAACTCGTAAAAAAATAAGCATTTTACGTGATAATATAAATTTTATGAATAATATTGATAAATCTGTCCTTAATGCGCAATTGCAGACCGTTTCGCGTGCCTTACCTGCTGAGAAAGATTTTATTGGGGTTATAAATGCGCTATCTGATTCGGCGATTCATTCAGGTGTATCTATTAATGATTATACCTTTCAAGTCGGGAAAATTTCCTCAACAAAAGGCAGAGAAAACGATGGTACTAAAAACGGCTTGCCTTCAATAGCGATATCGGTGACAGTTAATGGCAATGTTAATCAAGTTAAAAATTTTTTGAAAGAACTTCAAGAAAAACTCCCGCTTTCTCAGGTACTATCAATCGACGGAAACACACAATCGACAATTGTTAGTGTAGTTTTTAATTACAAACCGTATTCTACTACAGCACTTAAGTCCGATGAGCCTCTCCATTCCATATCTGATGACCAGCGTATACTTATAAATAAATTGTCTTCCTGGCAGCCTGCCTCAGGATTACCGATTAATCCCGAAGCGTCAGTACCTGTAAGCTCATCTTCTCCCCTACCTTTATTTTAGTTACTATCTTTTCCTTTTAGAATTTGGATTTTTAAGAAGATCCGGACGTAAAGTTGATGTTTTATCCAATGCTTGCGTTTTCCTCCACTCCTCAATCTTTTTGTGATCTCCTGACAGAAGTACATCGGGAACACTTTGATTTTTATAAACTCTCGGCTTTGTATAATGAGGATATTCGAGTAAGATTTTCCTATCATGGACTTTTGAAAACGATTCATCATCGACAGCGCCAGTCGTTATCACACCCGGGATAAGCCTTGCAACAGCATCGACAATAACAATCGCGGGAATCTCTCCTCCGGTCATAACAAAGTCACCGATTGAAATTTCTTCATCAACAAACTGTTTTATTCGCTCGTCTATCCCTTCGTAATGTCCACATATAAGAATAAGATGTGAAGTTTTTGACAGATTTTTTGCTTTTTGCTGATTGAAAGTTTTGCCAGTTGCACTTAAAAGAATAACCTTCTGATTTTTGGAAGGATGGCTTTGTTTCGCCTTAACAATCGCCTTATGTACGACATCAACTTTCAATATCATCCCTATTCCTCCACCGTATGGTGTATCATCAACGGTTTTATGGGCTCCGATACCAAAGTCCCGGATATTAACAAACTCTATGTCAATAATTCCTTTTTCTTTTGCTCGCTTGAGGATTGAAAAGTCAAAAGGCCCCTTGAACATTTCAGGAAAAAGAGTAAGAATGGTAATTTTCATAGGATTATTGTAACAAACAGAAAAACAATTTTTAATTTTCAGTTTTCAATGAATTTCCATCCATTTAATTTTAAATTGAAAATTCTAAAATTGAGGAGTCATTAATTATAGAGAATATTATTCTTGAGGTACTTCTGCAAGAGATATATTTATGCGGACTCCGTGCTTCATTGCCTTAATTTTCATAATATTTCTAATACTTCGTATAACCTTTCCTCCTTTGCCGATAACTTTTCCCATATCATCTTTCGCAACAGTTATAAGAAGCTGAAGTAATCCCTCTTCTTCTTTCTCATCGATTTTGACATCATTAGGGTTATCAACAATGGATGAGACAATATATTGAAGCGTTTCTTTCATTATACAACGAGCTTTGTAACTGCAGAACTGGGCTCTGCGCCATGGTCTATCCAATATTGATACTTTTCCATATTGACATGTTTTTTACCATTTGGGCCTTTTTCACACCAGCCCAAAAGGTCAACAAAACCACCGTCTCGTTTACTTCGCTTTTCTTTGACAACGATTCGGAATTTACGTTCACCTTTTTTTCCTGTCCTTGTGAGCCTAATTACAAGTGCCATATTTGGTGTTAGCTAGGTTGCTATTTTAGCATTAATCGATAATCTTCTCAAGCCCTAATGTTTTTCTTTTTAATCTAAGGTTTTAAATGAGCAAGCGCCTGCCCTGTACCATAGTTAGGTGCAGGACTTCATCTTTGTATCTCATCGTAAACATTTATTACCTTAATGTTTAGTTACTAATTTTGGCAATTGGTTCAAGGCCTGTTTTGCGGCATGCTCTTCAGCTTCTTGTTTTGATCTGCCTATTCCTTCGCCAACTTTTTCATTTTCAATATAGACTCCTATGGTGAATTTCTTAGCATGTGCCGGTCCTTCTTCAAGCAGTACTTTGTACATTGGAGAATTTTGTTTTTTGGATTGAACATACTCCTGAAGAAGGCTTTTCGGATCTTTGAACACTTTCTTTTTAACATACTCACCAATTTGTGGAATTAGTACCATTTTAAGAAATTCCGAAACAGCGCTTGTCCCTTGGTCCAAGTACAATGCACCAATAAATGCTTCAAAGGTATTTGCAAGAATTGATTCGTTTTCGCGGCCATTGGACTCTTCTTCGCCCCGGGAAAGCATGAGATATTTCCCAAAATTGAGTGTTTTTGCCGCAACAGCTAAGCTTTTGGTATTTACGACAAGGGACCTTAAGTTTGTAAGCACTCCTTCATCAAAATCCGGGTATGTCCTAAACAAGTATTCGGATATGATAAAAGACAATATGCTATCACCTAGAAATTCAAGGCGCTCATTTGATTCAACTTTTTCTTTTGCTTCATTTAAGTAAGAGCGGTGGATAAAAGCTTGATGAAAAAGATTTTGATTCTTAAATTTAGGCAAATTTTGCATAGGTGAGTATATGTCCAAGTACTCCGTTTACAAAGCCGGGGCTTGTGTCGCTTCCAAATTCCTTTGCGAGCTCTACCGCCTCGTCAATAATAACGTTTTTTGGCTCTTTCTTTTTGATAAGTAACTCGTAAAGTGCAAGTCGAAGTATTGCCAAATCTATTTTATTAATTTTATCAACTGGAAAATTGGGCGCAGCTTGTTGGATTTTATCGTCTATCAATAATTTATGGTTTATTATCTCTTTCGTTTCACTGCTTACTGTCTGGTTGTGAAAGCCTAAACTAAACAGTTCTTGAATGGTAGACTGCCTTTTTTTGTGTCGTGGATCCTGAGATGTCCTCATGCTGTTTCTTGCCGTTTTGGTTTACCAGGCTCAACATATTGTGTTCCTTTATAAAAACCGCAGTTCTCACAGACGGTATGAGATATATGAAGACTTCCGCAATTTTCACATACGACAGACTTTGAAACAGTCAGTCTAATGCCTGCTCTCCTTTTACCTTTTCTTTGCCTTGAGTGTCTTCTCTTGGGTTCATGCGGCATAACCTTCTAATTTTACTTTATTTAGCCTGAACATGCAAGATAGATTTTGACACCGATCTGTTAAGTTGATACAATTCTTTTCATGGCTCTACCGGTTGAATCAGAAGCTTCACTCAGAGATCTAAAGCTTGTTGAGAAAAAAGACCCGACGCGAAATGGCTTTATTAGAGACCGGACAAAACCATATATGCATAATTTGACGATGAAGATTCATGAACGGTGGCCTAAACTTACCCCCAACAAAGTAACGCTTGCAAGTCTTAGCGCACAGGCTGCAGGTATCAGCCTAGCAGAAGCAGTAAATAGGAGTAATATATCGGGATGGAAAAGATCAGCTTTGAAAACAGCAGGTTTATTATTTCATGCAGCAGGGGCGTTAGGAGATGGGTTCGATGGAGAATTGGCACGAATCAAAAACCAAGAGTTACCAGGGTCGCATGATCAAAGACTTGGTGGACACATAGATTATTTCTCAGATAGATTGACAGAAATAACTGCGTCGCGTCAGCGGCAAAAAACTGCTCATAAAAAGGGAAATAGCTTAGGAGAAACAGCCGCACTTGCTGATGAGATAACGACTTGTCTTCCAGGCGTCGCACGAGCCGTTACAGAAGCAAAGGGAAAAGCGGCTTCGGAACAGGGTAAAAATATATTTGAAATGCTGGGAACACGCGTTGGAAGAGTGGTTTTGATTGAAGCTGCAACAGCCTTCCCAAGATATCAAGAAGCAATTGATTTTACAGCAGCATCTGCAAATATTTATGCGGCTCATGAACGTCTAAAAGCAGGAAGAAGCAATGAACCGGAAATAGTTCCGGGGAAAAAGAGAGAAGATGCAAAGTTACGAGTTGTATATTTAGCCGCTCTATCGGCTATTAGTGCCAATAGAGCAGTTGTTAATAGCCGCCGGCACTTAAGTATTAAGTAATCTTGAACTGAGATGCCTTGCAAAACCATTTAACTCTTGACATAAGATCAAAATATCGTTTAAGCTAAATTAAGTATGGATAATGAGGCTCAAGCATCTCAACCCGCACCGCAACAGCAAGCCCCTACTCCTCCGTCAAATCCTCAAATAAAAAAATCATCTAATACACTCCCGCTCCTTGGTGTGTTTCTAGGATCTCTTATCCTTCTTGCTGGGGTCATATATTATCGATCGAGCAATAACAGTCAATCTCAACCATCTTATTCGGTTAATCAAAATGCTGATGTAAAATCGTACAATACATCACCCCCTCCGGGAAAGGTAACATCAAGCGACTCGCAGCTTGATCAAGACAGTCAGGCAATAGATAATAGCCTCAACGCACTAAACACTGATGTAAGCAATGTCGATAAAGGTCTTAACGACCAATCGGTTGATCTGAGTCAATAAGTTATGAAAAAACTTTTTTCAATTACAATGTCGGTTTATTTATTCTCGTCAATTGCAACTCCTGTATTTGCAACGACCCCACCGCCTAATTTCAGACTAAAAACAATTGACAATTTTTCTTCAAGGTCAGCAATGAAAGAGCAAAAGCTACAAGACCGAGTAGAAAATTTAAAATCACGGGCTATTCGTGAAATTGATCGTCGCATTGCATCGCTCAATAAACTCCTTGATCGTTTAAATGAAATTAAGAAACTCTCTCCTGACCAGAGAACTTCCATAAAGACGCAAGTGGAGAGTCAAATTACGAGTCTTGAGAGTCTAAAAGGAAAAATTCAACAAGACACAGATCTACAAACGCTCATAACGGACGTTAAGTCAATTGTCACATCATACAGAATATATCTTCTGTTTATTCCAAAAACTCATATTCTTGCCGCAGCTGATCGAATTACAGCTACTGCAGACAAAATCGGTACTTTTTCCGCAAAACTTCAAACGAGAATAGACGAAGCAAAATCAAAAGGCAATGATGTATCTGCACTTCAAGCACTTTTAGTCGATATCCAGGCTAAGACAGCTGATGCAAAGGTACAAGCTCAGAATGCAGTCAATGCCGTTACCCCACTAACTCCAGAAGGGTATCCTGGAAATAAGCCAACTCTTCAAAGCGCAAGAACTATGCTTCAAACTGGGCGTAAGGATCTGATCACAGCAAGAGAAGATATACAAAAGATCCTCCAAGGACTTCGTGCTACAAAGAAAAGTACGACTCCAAGTGGAAGCGTTACACCGGCTACGTCTTCATCAACGACTCATTAGGTTTGATCATTTTCTGAAGTATTGTTGCTTTTTTTGGAGCTTTTCCCCCTTTTGACCCTTTCAATTCAATTTCCTTTTTTGACTTATGATATTCGATAATTTTTGGTAAATATTCATAATAAAAAGTAAGATAGACCTGTAAGTGTTTGTGATGGAGCTTGTATACCATATATCTCACCTCTTTCTAAAATTATAATATAATGTATTTTTCAATTTGTTGCTTGACGCATTAACCACTTTTTTATGACTTACTTGACATAAATAAGACAGTTCTTACGTACTTTTTACGAAAAGTTTAATTATGTGCAGCAAGGATGACTGAGGAATTTGTTAGTCAGGTGAAACGTGTTGAAGAGTAAGAGTGTTTACTTTTTGTTCAAGAAGAGGAAAAGCCGAAAGTTTTGGAAATACTTCATCTGCGACGTATTTGGCCCGCTGGATTAAGATAGTATCTGAAAATGATGCGGCTTTTAATTTGGGTATTCCATGTTGTGCAGTCCCGTATAAATTACCAGGACCACGGAGTTTTAAGTCCAGCTCTGCAAGCTCCGCTCCTGAATACAAAGTCTCCATAGCCTTAAGTCTCTGAGTGGTTTGGTCGTTCGTGTTTTCAGAAAAAAGAAGACAAAATGATTGCTTGTCGCCTCTTCCGACTCTTCCCCGAAGCTGGTGCAGTTGTGCCAAACCAAATCTTTCAGAAGCTTCGATCATAATAATTGTCGCATTAGAAATATCGATTCCCACTTCAACAACCGGTGTTGCAACCAAAATATCAAATTCGCCTTCTCTGAACTTATTGAGCACTTCCTCTTTTTCCTTCGCTTTTAATTTGCCGTGGAGCAAACCGAGTTTGAGACCTTGCCTGCCGGCAGGCAGGTCATCAACAAACACTTCATTTTGTAACCGTTCGAACTCTCTAGTTGCCGCCTTAACTGTTTGCATACTTTCAGATTCTTCAATGAAAGGACAAATAATAAACACTTGCGAATTAGTCTCTTTAATTTTTTCACGTATCCAATTATACGCCGACTCTCTTTTAGCTGGCGGAACAAGCCATGTTTTTACAATTTTCCGCCCATGAGGCATCTCGTTTAAATAGGACAAATCCAAATCTCCATACATTGTGAGTGCAACTGTTCGGGGAATAGGTGTTGCCGTCATGGTAAGAAGGTGCGGATTTTTTCCTTTTTTTCGAATAAGTCCCCTCTGCTCTACTCCAAATCGTTGTTGTTCATCAATGACAACAAACCCGAGATTTTTAAATGATAATTTTTCATTTAATACTGCGTGTGTTCCAACCAATATATCAGTATTATGTATTAAGTATTTAGTATTAAGTATTTTTTTTTCAACTTTTTTATTCTTGCTACTTGCTACTTTACCCCGATCTAATCGGGGTTGATACTCTCTACTTTTTTTGCTGCCTGTCACCAAGTCAACACTAACTCCAAATGCTGATAAGAGATTTGTAACTGTGGAATAATGTTGCTGTGCTAGAATTTCCGTCGGCGCAATAAGCACTGATTGAAAATTGTTTAGATACGCTGCATACATAGCAATTGTCGCAACAACTGTCTTACCACTTCCGACGTCTCCCTGTAATAATCTATTCATTGGCTTGTTTGTGGAAAAATCACTTAGTATTGCTTCAACTGCTTTTCTTTGCGCAAGTGTTAGATGAAATGGTAAAGACGCAATAAATTTATCAATTTTTGTTTGAAATTCATGAATTTTAAATGCTTGACCTTTTTGCTGATTCTTCCATGCGGAACGCCTTTTAAGCGCTGCAAGCTGCAGCAGAAACAACTCATCAAATGCAAGTCTTGCACGGCCTTTTTCAGCCGTATCAAGAGAGTTTGGAAAATGAACCTCTTTCAGGGCTGTACTGATTGGAAGAAAATTGTTTTTTCGGACAATTTCCTCGGGCAGATATTCAGTGAAATTGTCACCAAAGGTTTGAATAATATTATGAATCTGGCGCCTGAGCCACTTTGATGAAACTCCTTTTGTTTCAGGATAAATAGGAATCAGTCGTCCTGTATGGACTGGATTTGTCGTTTCGTCATAAAATATCTCATATTCGGAAGATTTTATAGTATACGATTTTGCAAACTCTTCGACTTTTCCTGATGCGGAGATTGTGCTGTTTTGAGTAATGGTTTTGGCGAGAAAAGGCTGGTTAAACCATATAAGTTGCATACTCCCCGTCCCATCTGTGATAGTTGCTTTTTGCATTGTTTTTATCTTTGTCCCTCTCAAGTATTGGTTTTTTATCTCAAGCACTTGTCCTTGAACAGTTACTACCTCCCCAGGTTGAACCTGCGCGATCTTTGAACGTATAGAATAATCTTCGTAGCGATTTGGAAGATGAAATAGAAAATCCTCAAACGTTTTGATTCCAAGCTTTTCAAGCCTACCGGCATAGGATTTATATACTCGTCCTCCCTCTGTAATCGGAGATTGCAAATTCATATACGCTATTGTAACATCCCAAATAGATTTTCGTCAGGAGTGAATTTTTTACTGAAAAGCGGTAAAGAATGGAAGGAAGGTGGTTGCAATTAAGGCAACAGCAGCAACAATAACAATAACTTTCCAAATCCAGGTACGTTTGCGAAACATTTCCATAATTCAGGTATTTAGTATAAAGTATTATGTATCAAGTATAAAGAGTGATTTTACTTTTCAAATGTAACCTTTGCAAATCTTCTTTTTCCCACTCTCAGTATGCCCTCCGATATCGGAGAGTCAGGATTAGTTATTTTTTCATCATTTAATGTTACCCCACCTTGCTCAATTAGTCTTTTTGCGTCTGATTTACTTTCAGCTAAATCTCCCCTTAGAAGAGTTTCAAGTATGGAAAAGTGATCTTTTATATGAAGCTCAATTATTTCATGTGGCAACTCTTTTTGTTGAACTGTTTTTTCAAAATACACTTGCGCCTTATCTGCATCATTTTTGTTATGTAGCTCAGAAACAATCGTATGTGCAAGCTTTTTCTTTAAGTACATTCTATCAAACTCAAGGAATTTTGTTTTTATTTCGTTAATTTCGTTCATTTCTACATTTGTGGCTATAGTGAAATACTGGATAATTAAATCGTCATTTATAGCCATGACTTTTGCGAACATATCATCAGATGTGTCATCAAGCCAAATTGCATTTCCCCAGGATTTACTCATTTTCCGGCCATCCGTTCCTTCCAGGAATACATTGGTAATAATAAAAGACTCTTTATTTCTAAGCACTTTCTGAAGCGTTCGGCCGGCCTGCATATTAAATGTTTGATCGGTTGCTCCGAGTTGAACATCGGTATCTAAGAAGTAGCTATCGTAGCCTTGCATAACAGGGTACAAAACTTCATCCAATCGGATATGTTTACCTTCATCAAGACGTTTGCGAATTAGCTCACGTGTTATAAAGTCATTTACTGAAAAACGTCTAGTGAGTTTAATCAACTCATCAAATGGCAATTTCCGAAGCCATTCGCTGTTATGTTTGATATGAACTTTTGAGAAATCGACAATTTTCTCAGCCTGCTTTTTGTACGTTTGAAAGTTTTCTTTTATTTCCTCATCTGTCAAAATAGGTCTTTCGGAGTCTTTATCCGAAGTGTCACCGACAAGTGCCGTAAAATCTCCTATAAGAAGCGTTACATGGTGCCCAAGTTCTGCTAGGCTTTGTAATTTTCGAAGAGGTACTGCGTGGCCAAGATGGATACGGGGTGCAGTCGGATCAATTCCAAGATATATATTTAATTTTTTATCACTTTTTAATGCCTTTTCTAATTCTTCCTCACCGGGGATGATATTTGCAACGCCGCGGGTCAAAATTTCCTGAATCTTATCCATTGCGTTTTGAGTATAGCATACGAAAGGGGTTCTTTGAAAAACGGTATGTTTCCTTAGAAATCCGACACTTGATGTTCTTTTAAGAATTGGTTTGGTGTTTTCATGTTCAGAGAGAGATGTGCTCTTTTTGTATGGTAATAGTGTAAATAATCTGTCAGTTCTTTTTCAAGATGTGGAATCTG
>ORMF010599002.1_pt1 | contig 25606 bp, 23 predicted proteins | sample 1779871 | NCBI WGS metagenome assembly ORMF01 (sample SAMEA104232316, study PRJEB22302) | groundwater metagenome | biome: forest; feature: aquifer; material: groundwater | place: USA | collected 2011-08-07 | depth 5.4 m | reverse complement strand
GCACCGGCTTGCGCCCTGGCGCAGTCCCTACCTGCTCTGGCGCATCGAGACCTACACGGGTGTCAAGATGACGCAGATCGGGTTCCTGGAGTTCTGGGAATTCCTATGGACCGAGCGGCAAAGCCTGTGGCGGTTTTTGAAGTGGACAGGTGAGATGGATCACTACGTACATCCGAAGGCAAAGAATCTTTGAAACTCATCTCACAAGTGAGTTACCAGGAACGAGGAACGTGAATTGGGAATTCTGCGCCAGTCGTTCGACAAAGCATTTCTCCGATAAGCCGACGACACAACCAGGTGGCCGCGATAGCTTCCGAGTGGGCGACCACTCTTCCAGAAGCCTCCGAACACCCGCTAAGGAAAGCGACCTTCCATTTGACTCCGTGATATCTGGCAGAGCAAGCTGAGCTTCGAACCGCTCGGATAATCATCGGTTTGGGCGTATAATAACCAAAAGTGGGGAAACCCTTTTTCCACTTCAGGTTCCTGAGTTCCTCGACACCGTGAACCCAAGTGGGCCCCTTTAGCGCGCCCTTCGTCGGAAGGGGTGACGTATGTCCACGCAAAAGCTCTTCCTGTCTTTTCTGCTTCTCGTGCTCATTACCTTGCTTAGTTTTTGCGGGGGTGGGGGAGACCCGGCCGGCCCATTCTCAAGCAGCGAGTTGTTCGAAGTAGGCCTGGTGCGCGTTGCCGACCTGGATGCCACCCAGCAATCCGTTTTCGGCAGCTTCGGCGCGGACCCGCTGGCACGCGGCAGGGTGGAAGCGGAAGTCGAAATGGAGAACGGCGGTCAGGTTCAGCAGAGCGACGTTGAGGCGGAAGTCGAAGGCGCAGCGGCCAACGACAGTTACGCGGTTTCATTTTGCCCATTTGCGGTCGGAGTTAGCGGGTGCTCCCAGGTAGGCTCCGTCACGACCGATGGCCAGGGACAAGGCAAGACCAAGCTGAACTTGGCCAGGAACAGGATTCTTGTGGGAGTATTCCTGTTTTCCAGGAATGGCCAGAACCGGTTCGTGACCGGCATCAACATACCGCGACTGCCGAACGACCGCGGCGGCGCTTTTGAAGTCGCCCTGCAGCCTGTGGCGGCGGTCAGCGGCGGAATCGGTTCCAGTTTTCCTCTTCCGGGAGCGGATCCCCTGATGTCCGGCCGGGTGGAAGTGGGCGGTGGCCGCAAGATTGAGGTGGCCATCGCAGGAGCTATGGCCAATGCGACCTACAACGTGCAGCTGTGTCCGTTTGGCTTGGGCGCTGGCGCTTGCACCACGGCGGGATCCCTGGGAACCAACTCGGCGGGGCAGGCGGCAGCCGAGTTTGACTTCCCGCAGCAGGTTTCCTTTACAGGAGTGTTCCTGCTGACGCGCACCAGTGGGAGTACCGAGGTTCCCCAGTTTGTCACGGGATTCTCGGTGCCGTAGGTACCATCCGGCGGAGACTCGCCGGTCACATTCATTAAGGTCGGGGCCTCAGCGCGCTTCCATCACGACATTCACTTCGCTGCCCTTGCCAACGCCCAGGAGTTGGAACGCCGATCCGCGGTTGGCGGCGATTTCCAGGAACCCCATGCTTCCGAGGATGGCGAAAACTTCTCCGGGAGTGCCCTCGGCGTAGCTGGTGAAGATGCGGGTCGCCTGCCCCTTGTTTCCCACTACGATTGTGAACGGTCGCGGTGTTGCTTCGAACAACATGGGTGCATCCTGCGGTGTGATGTTGGTGATGAGGTTTCCGAAGCGGTCCACTTTCAGGACGACGCCGCGCAGTGTGCGTTCGTCAATCGGTTTGGGCCGGGGGGCGGCGAAGCGGACGTAGTCGGTGATCTCGTCGCCGAAGCGCGTGGGGGCGACTCCCTTGGCCAGATAGGCGGCGACCGGCGAGAAGATATCGCGGGCGTGAAAAGTGTTGCTGCGCGGCTGGAGAAAATAATGTTCGGCGGTAATGTGCCGGACCGAGATCCGCTCTTCGCGGTCATAGATCAGCGAGAGGACGCCGTTATCGGGCGCGACAAACTGGTGGCGGTCGCCGGTGAGCAGGATCGGGCGGCGCGCCGTGCCTACTCCCGGGTCCACGATCACCATGTGCACCGTGCCGGAAGGGAAGTAGGAGTAGGCCTGCGAGATGGTCAGGGCGCCATCGAGGACGTCGAAGGGCTGAACGGAGTGGTTGATGTCTATGATCTGGGCATCGGGCGCGAGGTCCAGGATGACACCTTTCATCGCGCCTACGAAGTGATCGTTGAGTCCGAAATCGGTAGTCAGAGTGATGATGGAAGTACGCGCCAATCTGTTGCCTCGACGAAGTAGAGTCCGGGGGCCGACGAAAGTATCCGGCGGGGGAGGGGAGACGTCAAGGCACGTTGGGGACTGACGATTGTTGATTTGCGATTGTTGAAGGAAAAGCGGCGGTTGCATTCTCAGGAGGGCGCCAAGAGGCGACCCTCCGGGCTGACCTGCGACCTGTTACCTTCTGTTTACTGCAACACCACCTGATCGCCTTCCTTCAGGCCGCCCAGGAGTTCGGTCTTAGCGCCGTTCGAGATGCCGATGTTGACGGCGACTTTCTTCTTGCCTTCCTTGCCCTTGGGGTCAGGAACCTCGACTGATGCCTTCTTGTCTTTGTCGTAGATGATGGAGCCTTCCGGGATCTGGAGCACGGCTTTGTGCTCTTCCAGAATGATCTCGGCGTTGGCGGTCATGTTGGCCTTGAGCACGCCCTCGGGATTGTTGATCGAGACGCGCACTTCGAAGGTGGTGACGTTATCTTTCTCCACGCCCATGGGAGAGATCTTGTTCACCTTGCCAGTGAAGGTCTTGTCTTTGTAGGCCTCAACCTTGATGCGGGCCGGTTGTCCCATGTAGACCTTGCCGATGTCGCTCTCATCCACCTTGCCTTTGACATAGACCTCGCTGGTGTCGCCGAGCGTCATGACAAGCGTGGCCGAGGAACCGAGTACCAGGATGGAGCTGACGGCGTCGCCCACTTCCACGTCGTGAGAGAGAACGATCGCATCGATGGGAGATGTGATGGTTGTGTAGCCCAGCTGCTCTTCCAACTGCTTCCGGTTGGCGCGATCTTGCGCTACCTGGGCTTGGGACTGACCGATCTTGGCCTGCAAAACCTGCAACTGCGCTTTGGAAACGTTCTGCTTGTTGAGCGACATCTCGTAGTTCTTCTGTGCGTCGTCGAGCGCGGAAGCGGACACCACGCCTTCTTTGGCCATGCCTTGGGCGCGGTCGTAGGCACGCTTCAGCAGCGGGACATCCGGGCCTTCAGCGTCCACCTTTGCGCGCTCCAGGTCGGCGCGGGTGGCATTCATGCTGGCGGTTGAGGCTTCCAGTTGCGCCCGCGCCTGGTCCACCCGGGCCAGGATCTCTTCCTTGTCGAGCTCGGCGAGAAGCTGGCCTTTCTTGACTTTGTCGCCGTACTCGACGTAGAGCTTCTTCACGATGCCGCTGGCTTTGGACTTGATCTCGACTTTGGTGATGGGCTCGATCTTGCCGGTCGCCACTACGCTCTTGGCCAGATCGCCCTTTTCCACTTTCGCCAGCTTCGAGGGATCGATCTTGGTGCCGCCCCGGGTGGCTGCGATCAGTCCGCCCGCGATTACCAGAACCACGACGGCCGCGATGGAACCGTAGATAATCCTTTTCCGCCGCTTCGACTTTTTGCCATTTCCGTTACCGTTCACAAACCGCCTCCTACCTGGAAATCCAAAACCGGGAACGTCAGCTTCATCACTGTATTACGGGTCACGTGGGTGATTAGTTCCTTCGAAAATCGACTGCCGGAAGAGCTTTGTTGTTCCCGAAGGTTAGACCTGTCATGGGAGAAAAAGAAAGCGAAGATCAGGAGGCGACCGGAGAACGTTTTCGGGATCGAGCCTACGATGAGACGGTGGCGTCAGCGCGGACTTTCGAGGGCCGATTGTGTGGCGGCGAAAGACCCAGTAGCCGCCTAGAATGAGCGAGTTACAGGCGGCTTCAGCACGCTCGGTAGGATAGGCAACGAACGTTCTCGCGATCCGCGAGACTGCTGAAATCAGGCGCGTTTACACCGTGCAATCTGACCTCTGACCTCTGCAATCCTATCGCAATCGCGTAGAATTAGCTCTCCATGATTGCGTATGTGCTGCTGCGGGTGTTCCTGATCCTGCTCCTAGTGGCAGCCAATGCGTTCTTCGCAGCGGCCGAGTTTGCCCTGGTCAGCGTCCGCGAAACGCGAATCCAACAGTTGATCGAAGCGGGCCGGATAGGCGCGCGGACCGTCCTCAAGCTGCATCAGCAACTCCAACGCGTCGTCAACGGCGTGCAGCTGGGAGTGACCGTCTGTAGCCTTACTCTCGGGTGGGTGGGCGAGCCGGTGCTGGCGCGGTTGTTCGAAGGCTGGGTTGGACACATTCCCTATGCTGCGCTGTATGCGCACGCCTCCGCGGTTGCCGTCGCGTTCGTTCTGATCACCGGCCTGCACGTAATCCTGGGAGAGCTGGTTCCGAAGTCGCTTGCCTTGCAGCGTGCCGAGCGAGTGGCGCTGGCGGTCGCGCCGCCCATGGACGTCTTCCTGACCCTCACCGGGCCGGTGACGGCCGTCATGACTCGAATCGCCGGTTTGGTGCTGCGGGCCTTTGGAACCCGCGACATTCGCCACGGATCGGTGCACTCACCCGACGAACTCAAACTGATTGTGACCGCGGCCCACCACTCGGGACAACTCTCCCCGGCTCAGGAAGAGATGCTGCTGAATGCGCTCGAACTGGACAACATCACGGCGCGCCAGGTGATGGTGCCGCGACCGCGCATTTTTTCGCTGCCGGCCGATCTCAACCTGGAGGAGGCCCTGTCGCGAGTAGTCGAGGAGCAGCACTCCCGCATTCCGGTGTACGAACCGCAACGTGGGCCGGAGCACATTGTCGGCGTGCTCTATGCCAAGGACCTGATGCGCTGGACGCGGTTTCGCCTCACGCTGATTTCGAGTCCTGCTTCGGCGCTCCGCATTTCCACCATGAAGATCAGCCAGATCATGCACGACGTGCTGGTGGTCCCGGAGACCAAGTCGTTGCTGGAACTGCTGGGCGAGTTCCAGCAGCGCAAACGGCATCTGGCGGTGGTGGTGGATGAGTTCGGCTCAACCGCAGGCGTGATTACCGTCGAAGATGTGCTGGAGCAACTGGTGGGCGAACTGGAAGATGAATTCGACGTCGCGTCCACGCAACCGGTCACCGATGCCAACGCGCCGCTGGAACTCGACGGCGCCGTCAACATTCGCGACCTCGAAGCACAGTATGAGTTAAAGCTTCCGCAGGATGAAGGCTTTGAGACGCTGGCCGGCTTTGTGCTGTCGCGCCTGCAAAGAATTCCCAAAGAAAGTGACGCGTTCGAGTACGAAGGGCGCCGTTTCGTGGTCGGGAAGATGGAAGGGAATCGGATCGCCACGGTGAGGATAGAGCCGGTACCGGCGAAGCAGTTGGCGGGAGATTAATCCCGCAGTAGCAGGTTGTATCAGGAGTAGAAAGATTCGTATCAGGGCATCGCTTCAGCGATGCCGCCAGTCCTGTGTTTTGATGGCCCCTTCAGGGGCCCAGAGCGCCAGACCAGCGCCTAAAGGCGGTCTTGTTTCGCTACGTTTCGGCATCGCTGAAGCGATGCCCTGATACAAGGCTCAAGCTCATGCTGCGTCATCTTCTTTCCCGCCTGCTCTACACCCTGCCGGTCATCTGGCTCGTGGTCTCGACTGTCTTTCTCCTGATTCACTTTGTCCCCGGCGATCCCATTCAGCAAATGCTCGGCGAAGGCGCGGCGGCGGGCGACATCCAGGCGATGCGGCACGCCTACGGGCTCGACGTCCCGCTTGGGCGGCAATATCTGAACTACTGGAAGGGCGTGCTGCACGGGGACTTGGGGAAATCGCTGCGCTTCAACCAGGGAGTCACGTCCCTGATTGCGAAGCGGTATCCCTTTACGTTGCAGCTGACGCTGGCGTCGTTGTTTGTGGCAATTGTGCTGGCGATCCCTGCGGGAGTGCGCTCCGCACGGCGACGCAATCGCTGGGATGATCGGGCGCTGAGCGTGGTGAGTCTGTTTGGCTTGTCATTTCCCAACTTCGCGCTCGGGCCGGTGCTGATCTTGTTTTTCGCGGTCAAGTTGGGATGGCTGCCGGTTTCCGGCTCCGGCACCTTCGCCCATCTCGTGCTTCCGGCGATCACCATGGGCGGCGCGCTGGCCGCAATCCTCACCCGCATGGTGCGGACTTCGATGCTCGAAGAACTGGGGCAGGACTACATCCGCACCGCTCGCGCAAAAGGGCTGCCGGAGCGGACCGTTGTATACCGGCACGCGCTGCGCAATGCCATGATCCCGATTCTGACCGTGTTGGGCTTGCAGTTCGGGGCGCTCCTGGCCGGGACGATTGTCACGGAGACAATTTTTTCCTGGCCGGGAATTGGACGGCTAACCATCCAGGCGATTGCGAATCGGGATTACTACCTGGTACAGGGATGCATTCTGGCTATTGGGCTGACGTATGTTGCTGTGAACTTTCTGACGGATCTGATGTATTCGGTGGTGAATCCGAGGATCAGACAGTAGCGGTGACGGCACGGGGAGATGTCGGCCGCCTACCAAATTGATAAACTAGCATTCTGGATGTCTACAATCTGTCCCTATTGTGACCTGCGTTCGTGCGATTCTGACGACCACATTTTCCCTTCTTTCCTGGGTGGGCGCATGACAATCCCGGCCTGCAAGATCTGTAACGATCGTTTTGGCCATGCAATCGAGGGCCCGGTCTCTCGCGACCTCGCGCCCGTGATCGTGATCCTCAGGACCAGTGGGCTAGTGGCGCCCAAGTTAGCGACTTGGTTGCGGGCGTACAAAGATACCGAGACAGGCATCGAATACGACTTAAACAGCGATCTCCAGGCAAGGCGCTCTGATCCGATCGTTTCACGGGACGAAGCCGGAAAAATGAAGGAGGCATTCTTTCACGACGAAAAGATGAAGAGGAAGTTCGTTGCAGCTGCGGAAAAGCGAGGGAAGAAGGCTCTTGTTATAGATCATCCGGCTGAGACAAAGTCGATCCCACCTCTCGCGTGTAAGCTTACATTCGGTCTTGAACTGCGCAGGCTTGCGATGAAGATGGCCGTTGCCCTCGGCAATCACGTCCAGAGTGGGAACAGGCTGCTTGATCCAACCAGCAGGGGCTTTCTTCTATCGGAAAGTGAGGAGGGTACGCGGACGATTCGCGACGTCTCCGTATATCACAGCCTTGAAGAACAGCGCCCTCCGCTTTCGCATCTCATCTATCTCGAAGGCAACGCAACAAATCGACACTGTTATGGAGTTGTACAGTTTTATGGATTGTTTCAGATTTATCTTACGTTGAATGAGAGCAGTTATGACGGTAGTGACTTCGCGGCATTAGCCATTCTGAACCCGGCGATGCAGTATAGCGAGACGTTCAAGAATGTAAATTCGCTGAGGCTTACGCCACCGCCGATTCACCGTGCGTATGGGTCCGGCGTTGCGGGTTGGAGCCAAAGATTTGGTGCCCAACTCTCACAGGTTTTTGGCACAGATATAGCGGAGGTCAAAGTTAACGAGGTAACCCCGGCTCTGTGGACGTCTACCTCTAGCACGATGTCCCAGACAACTTTCCTAACAAAGCCTCCTGAGGCGACCGATCGCTCCGAATAGATTCGTGGGGGCAATGTAGTCAAGGTGGAGTCGAGATCCTGGGCGGCGCGTCTCGACCAGACTATTCGGTGAGCCATTTGCCGAAGCGACTCTCCACTTCCTCCTGCGAGAGAGTACCGTTGACGCGGGCATCCTCGAGCCCGCGACGCACCTTGTCGAGAACGTAGAGGTGGTACTGGATGTCTTCAACTGAGACGTTATCCGGCAACCTGTTCAACAGCGACTCCACATCCTGTTTGACGTTGCTCATAGCCCGCCCTCCGGACGAGAATACCATGTTGGCAGTCTGACCCGTTGCCGTACATTACGAGAGGCCCCATGGCCCTTCTTCTCGCAACATTAATGCGCAACTTGAATATATAAGTAAAGCAGAGGCGAATCGTATGGCAGTAAACAAGACATCAGTCCGCGTGAGTGTCCACTTGGCAGACGAAGCGAAGAGAGCTCTCGGAGTGAAATCCCGGACCGAAGCCGTCCACGTAGCGCTCCGGGAGGTTGTAGGGCTGCGGCGATTCAAAGCCTTGATGAAGAAGAACGCAGGCAAACTCAGTTTTGCGGGCCTCGGTAAGTAACCGGCCATGTCCACCCACGCCATCTCGCTCCCGCGCCTCGCCCGCCACAATCCGCTGGCGGCGGTGGGCGTGGTATTGGTCCTGGTGTTTGTGTTCTGCGCGCTGTTTGCCCCCTGGATCGCTCCGCAAGACCCCGCCCACATCGATCTCCCCAACCGCCTGCAACCGCCATCAGCCCAGCACCTCTGCGGCACCGACGAGCTCGGACGCGACATTCTCTCCCGCCTGATCTGGGGTGCCCGCATCTCGATGTTTGTCGGCAGCAGCGTGGTCGTCTGCTCGTTGGCGCTGGGGCTCATCATCGGCAGCCTCGCCGGGTACTACGGCGGACGCATCGACCGTTTCGTCAACATCGTGCTGATGAATGCATTTCTTTCTTTTCCCGGCATTCTGATCGCGATTGCTTTTGTTGCTTTCCGCGGCCCCGGCATCTTGAATCTGGTGCTTGCCCTCTCGCTCGGAGGGTGGGTCGGCTACGCGCGCCTGGTTCGCGCGCAAGTGCTGGCCGTGCGTGAGCGAGAATTTGTCGAAGCGGCACGTGGGTTGGGCGCGAGTGACCTGCGAATTATTCTCCGGCACATTCTTCCGAATATTATTCAGCCGGTGATTGTGCAGGCAGCCATCGGCATGGCAGGCGCGATTCTGGCTGAGGCAACGATGAGCTTCTTAGGCTTAGGTGTTCCGCCGCCAACGGCCAGTTGGGGATCGATGCTCAACGACGCCCGCTCGCATCTGTTCGACGCGCCGCATCTGGTGCTTTTTCCGGCTCTGACGGTCATGCTGGCGGTGCTCGCGTTCAATTTCATAGGCGACGCACTGCGCGACGTGCTCGATCCCCGTTCCCGCATCGAAGCCGGACTTTGATATCCCGCCAGTCTTCCGTACAATGCGCTGTCGCATATTCCCTCTGTGCCGAGGTCGATCATGCTGCTGCGAAAGTTGAGTCTGTTGGTTTCCGCGTTCTTGCTGGTTCCCGTGCTGTGGGCTGATCCCCAGTCCACCGGCGCTGCCGCTGCCCCGGCTGCGAGCACCGCTGCCGCGGCTCAAACCGGACCTGCATTTGACGTGAAAGCCGCAACCGACGCGTATCTCGCCACGGTCCCTCCGGACAAGAAGGCCCGCTCCGACGCCTACTTCGAAGGCGGTTACTGGTTGCAGCTCTGGGACTTTCTGTTCGGAGCCGCCGTCGCCATCTTTCTGCTGCAATCGCGTCTCTCGGCCCGCATGCGCGATTGGGCGGGAAGGATTTCATCGTGGCGGGGCATTCGGGACCTGATTTACTTCATTCTGTTTCTGGTGATCACCACTGTGATCCAGTTTCCGCTTGCTGTGTACGAGGGCTACTTCCGCGAGCACAAGTACGGGCTGGCCACGCAGACTTTTGGTCCGTGGATGGGAGACCAGTTGAAGGGGCTGGCGGTGGGCGCTGTGCTCGGCGGCATTGCCGTGATGGGGCTGTACGCGATCGTCCGAAGACTAGGGAAGAACTGGTGGGTTTGGGGGACTGTCGCTAGCATCGTATTTTCCGCCTTGACGAGCCTGATCGCTCCCGTCTACATCGCGCCTCTGTTCAACACCTACACCAAGCTTCAGGACCGGAAGATCAAGGAATCCATTTTGAGCATGGCGCGGGCGAATGGGATCCCCGCCACTGAGGTGTATCAGATGGACGCCTCCCGGCAGTCCACGCGGGTCAGCGCCAACGTCAGCGGATTCCTGGGTACGGAGCGCATCACGCTCAACGACAACCTGCTCAAGCGCTGCTCGCCAGAAGAGATTCAGGCCGTGATGGGTCACGAGATGGGCCATTACGTCCTCCACCATATTTACAAGACACTGATCTTTTTCGGCGTGCTGTTCCTCATCGGATTCGCCTACCTCAACTGGAGCATGCAGTGGTGTCTGGCACGCTGGGGCGGCCGCTGGGGCGTGCGCGAAATCACCGATGTTGCGGGCCTTCCGTTGGCCGTCCTGCTGTTCTCGCTTTTTTTCTTCGTGCTGACACCGGTGACCAATACCTGGATTCGCACCGAGGAGTACGAAGCCGATATTTACGGGCTGAATGCCAGCCGTCAGCCGGACGGCGAAGCTGAGGTGGACTTGAAGCTGGGCGACTACAGAAAGCTGGACCCTGGTCCGGTCGAGGAGTTCCTTTTCTTCGATCATCCCAGCGGACGCACGCGCATCACCGCCGCCATGCGCTGGAAGGCGGAGAACATGGCCGTGCTGCCGCCGGGAACTACGGCTGGCGGTCACAGGTGAAGGAAGCAGGGTCACAGGTCACAAGGAAGACCGGCTCATAGCTGACGGCCCACAGCTAAAGGGCAAACGCAACCGCAAGCGTCTGACTGCGAACCGCTTACGCCTCTGAAAACCCGTGACCAGTCACTTGCGACCTTTCCGCTCGATAACTTTTCCCGCCTCCGAACGTCCAATATGTGAGCGTAGATCGGGAACTTTTTCCGGGCTGATTGCGTATGAATAGACAGATGGAGCTGCGATACCAAGTCGAATGCCAGCATGACGTTGCAGTGGTGCGCTGCTCTGGGCGCCTGGTCCGAGGGAAGCCCCTGGACGAGTTCCGTAGCGGGGTCGAGCGGCTTGAGCATGTCCGCGTGCTGGTGGTCGATCTTTCCGAAATCGAGCTACTGGATGCGGGAGGCCTGGGCGCTTTGTTGCTGGTGCGTCGTTGGGCCCGGCTGAACGCTGTTCAGATGAAGCTGGTGAATCCCTCGCCGTTCGTGTTGAGAGTGCTTGAGGCCACGCGGCTGACGGCAGTGTTTGAGATTTCCTCCCTGGAAGAGGCGCTTTGCATCCTGCAAGCGCCGGGGGACAGGCCGCACTACGCGGTCGCCTGAGCTCATGGGCGCGATGCTTTATAATTCGCGCCCATGAAGCCCAAGAGACTGGCAGGCCCACGGCCGACGCCCGTCGATGCTCTCGTTTATCCCCGATTTTCCGGTATCGCCACTTTCATGCGCCTGCCGCACGTTCCGCGCGCGCGGGAACTCGACATTGCTCTGATTGGAATTCCGTTTGACGGCGGCGCGACTTATCGTTCGGGGCCGCGCTTTGGTCCTCGCCATGTGCGGGCGCAGAGTTGCATGATCCGGCCCTGGAATCCGGTGCTGAACGTTGATCCGTTTTCCCGGTGGCGGGTTGCGGACTACGGCGATCTTTCGATCAATCCGCTTTCGCTGGACGATACTTTCGGTCGCATCACGAGCCAGCTGAACGAAGTTCTCGGTGCTGGTGCGCGGGCGCTCTGCGTCGGCGGAGACCATTCCATCCTGCTGCCCATCCTGCGTTCCGTGCACAAGAAGTTCGGGCCGGTGGCGCTGGTGCAGTTCGACGCGCATAACGATACCTGGGGAGGCTACTTCGGCAGTCCGCATTCGCATGGCACCCCGGTGCGCCGCGCCGTGGAGGAAGGGCTGCTGATTGAGGGCAGCGTATTGCAGGTAGGGCTGCGTGGGCAGGTTTATTCGAAGGACGATTTCGAGTTTGGGCGCAAGCACAAGTTCAGCGTTGTTACGGCCGAGGAATTTCATCGGGGAGGGCTGGCGCCGGTCGAAAAAATACTGAAACGATTTCGCGGCAAGCCGGTTTACCTCACACTTGATATTGATGTCGTCGATCCAGCGTTTGCGCCGGGAACGGGCACGCCGCAGGTGGGCGGACTTTCGAGTTTCCAGATTCTCGAACTGGTGCGCTGTCTCAAGGGCCAGAATCTTGTGGGCGGCGATCTGGTCGAAGTTTCGCCGCCGTACGACAACGGCGAGATCACATCGCTATTGGCCGCAAATCTTCTCTATGAAATGCTCTGCCTGTTCTAGCCTCCGGCGCCGATGACCCAACTCGCTCGCAAACTCCGCGTCACCGATTACTTCTCCCTGGGTTGGGGAACGATGGTGGGCGTGGGCTGGCTGGTGGTGATGGACGACTGGCTGACGCGCGGTGGGCCGCTGGGCGGAATTCTCGGTTTCGCCATCGGCGGCGTTCTGCTGCTGCCCATCGGCTATGTGTACGGCAAGCTGGTCATGGCAATGCCGGACGCCTCCGGCGAAGTCGCCTACACGGCGCGCGTTTTTCCGCAGCCGGTCAGCTTCTTCACGGGATGGATGATGATGCTGGCCTACTTCATTGTCTGTCCGTGGGAGGCGGTCGCGGTCGGACGGATCGCCGGCTACATTTTTCCTGCCCTTGATTCGATCGAGTTGTATCGCGTGGCCGGAAAGCCGGTGTATCTGCCGCACTTGGTCATCGGTCTCGGCCTCACGGGGCTGCTTACGGTGCTGAATTATCGCGGCATCCGGCTGAGTGCGACGTTCCAGAACTGGACGACCTTCGGAACGCTGGCGCTGTTTGTGGTCTTTGTTGGGATTGGCGTTACGCGCGGGTCCACCGCGAATTTCCCGCCCTTGTTTACGCACACGCCGTTCATTTCGATTCTGCTGGTGTTGCAAATCGTTCCTTACTTCATGACCGGATATGAATCGGTGACCAAGGCGGCGGAAGAAGCGAATCCGGAATTTCGTGCGCGCGGTTTCTTTCGCGCGATCTGGGCGGCGATTATTGTTGGCTTCGTCTTCTACATCATCGTGATCGCGGCGGTGGGATTCGTGGCACCGTGGCAGCAGTTGCTCGGGACGCCCTTCATGACTGCGGTCGCTTTCGAGCGCGCCATCGGCTCGCGCTGGATTGTCAGCATCATTCTCGCGTCGGCGCTGCTGTCGCTCTTCAAGGTGTTCAACGGAAATTTTGTCGCGGCCAGCCGGTTGCTGTTTGCGATGGGCCGGCGCGGGCTGGTGGATGGCCGCTTGGCCAGGGTGCATCCGCAGAATCAAACTCCCGCTACAGCGGTCGTCTGGGTAGGCATCGCCACTGCGGTGTGCATGCTTCTGGGCAGCGCCATCCTGATACCGATTACGGACGTCGGCTCTTTGGCTTCCGCCATCGGATGGTTTGCTGCCTGCGCTGCTTATCTGCGGATGCGGCCCCCGGCGCGGGAACGGGCGATTGCCTGGCTGGGCGCGACGGTCGGGCTGGCGATGGTGCTGATGAAGATCCTGCCCTTTGTTCCGGGACACTTCACAGGCCGGGAATGGCTCTCGTTCGGACTTTGGATTCTATTGGGTATTCTGATTGGCCGCCCACGCGGCTCACAACTTGCCACCGGCGAAAACGCAAACGCCATGGCGGACTCGGGGAAACACTCATGACTATCGCTCGTCGTCTTACGCTCCTCCTCCTTCTAACGCTCTCCGCTTTTATCTTCGCCGCCGATCAACCCTTCGACCTCGTCATCATCAAAGGGCACATCGTGGACGGCACTGGTTCTCCATGGTACTCAGGTGACATCGGCATCCGCGCCGGCCGGATCGCCGCGATCGGCAACCTCTCTGAGTTCGCACGCAAGCGCACGATTGACGCGCAGGGCAAAGTCGTCGCGCCCGGTTTCATTGACATGCTGGGACAGTCGGAGACGACCATTCTGGTCGAACCGCGCTTGCCGTCGAAGATTTTTCAGGGCATCACAACCGAAGTCACCGGAGAAGGCGGGTCCATTGCCCCGTTGAACGATGCCATCATCCAGGCCGATCGGCCGAGCTACGAGCACTACAAGATCAGTCCCGACTGGCGAACGTTCCGCCAATACTTTTCGCGGTTGGAGAAGCAAGGCATGGGTATCAACCTTGCCAGCTATGTGGGCGCGACCCAGGTGCGCCGCATGGTGTTGGGCGACGCGGACGTTCAACCCACGCCCGAGCAGTTGGAAAAGATGAAGGCGTTGGTGCGTGACGCGATGCGCGATGGCGCCGTCGGGGTCTCGACCTCGTTGATGTATGCGCCGGCGCCTTATGCAAAGACCGAAGAGATCATCGCGCTGGCGGCGGAGGCTTCCAGGTTCGGCGGCATTTACGCGACTCACATGCGCAATGAGAGCGACTCGGCGCTCGAGTCGATTGACGAAGCAGTGCGCATCGGGCGCGAGGCCCGCATTCCGGTAGAGATCTGGCACTTCAAGGTGGCTGGAAAGGAAAACTGGGGCCGCATGCCTGAGCTGATCGCGCGGGTCAACAAGGCGCGCGCCGATGGGATCGACGTCGAAGCCGACACATATGCCTACACGGCCTGGTTCAACAGCATGTCGGCTTTCGTTCCCGCGTGGGCGCACGACGGCGGCGACGCCAAGCTGATCGAACGGCTGAAGGATCCGGCGACGCGCGCGCGTATCCGCAAGGACATGGAAACTCCTTCGAAGGATTGGGACAACGAGTGGGACGAAATTTCCGGCCCGCAGGATGTGATGATCAGCGTGGTGCAGAACCCGGCGTTCAAGCAGTTCCAGGGAAAACGGCTCACCGACGTGGCCAAGGCCTGGAACAAAGATCCCATGGACACGCTGTTCGATTTGTTGATTGAAGACAAAGCTTTCACTGAGTGCGCGGTGTTCGGCATGTCGGAGCCGGATGTCGCACTCGCCTTGCAGCAGCCCTGGATGTCGATTGACAACGATTCCTCGGGCACGTCGCCGGATGGAATTCTGGGCGAGGAACATCCGCATCCACGCGCTTACGGCACGTTCCCGAGGATTTTAAGGAAGTACGTACGCGAGGAGAAAAAACTGACCCTCGAAGACGCCATCCGCAAGTTCTCTGCGCTTCCGGCGCAGCGCATGCGGTTCGCCGATCGCGGCGTGCTGCGGGCGGGGATGTGGGCCGATGTGGCGATCTTCGACCCTGAGACCATCCGTGACCTGGCAACGTTCGACAATCCAAACCAGTTGTCGCAGGGGATGGAGTTCGTGCTCGTCAACGGTGTGCCGGTGATTGAAAACGGAAAGATGACGGGGGCCTTGCCGGGGAAGGTGCTGCGGGGAGCGGGGTTTGCTCCCTAGCGGTGCGTCACAAATTCCGACTAAAAACTAAAGAATTGTCATCCTGAGCGAAGCGAAGGACCTGCTTTCTTCTCCCGGCCAGGAAAGCAGGTCCTCAGGATGACAATTTGTTTTGCTCGGGAGACAATTCTTTTCGCTCAGGATGACAATTCTAAAAGGGAATGTGGGAGAGATTGGCGAGGAGCCAAAATTAAACTACCTCTGCACGATTGTCAGCTTGTGCTGTCCTACCGTCGCGGTTTCGATCTTGTCGGGAAGCGCGAATGTCGAATCCAATCCCACGCCCGGATAGCGCGGCGTCACATACTTTTCGACGAACAGTTGCAGGATGAAGCGCGGGACTTCAATCTCATCGATGGCGACCGAATTCACTTGGACTCGGCCCTGGTGGTTCGAGCCTGCCGCTTGCGCCTCCACGACCACCTCGTGCACGCCGGAAAACAGGCGCAGCAGGGGATTGGAATTGGAGCGCCCTGCTCGGACGCGGTCAAAATCCACTCGGCAGTGGGCCGTGATGGCTCCCAGAGTCCCGACGAGATGCACCGACTCGACGCCTGCCGGCAGGCGAACCTTGCCCGCAGCCAGGTAGGCGTTCACTTCCTGTTCGGTGAGTTCGGTGGGATGGGGATCAGGATGTGGCTGCTGTCCGTTCTGGTGGATGTGGTTGAGTGTCTGTTCTGCGTGGTCGGTCAAATTTCCAGAGTCCGCGCCGAAAGAAAGGCAAGCCACGAATAAAGCCGCCGGAATTAGAACCTGAGACCTGAGACCTGGCACCTGACACCTATGGTTTGATCGCGGTCCGAGCTTCCGTGCGATTGGCGTGCGTAACACTCGGTTTCAGCAAAGTCCCCGTGATGTTCCACGACTGCTCGTCGCCACGCGTCAGGACGAGATTTAATCCGCTGCCTGGGGAAGCCGTTCCGCTTACTTGATAGATGCCGTCGTGGGATTCCAGTTTGCCTGCGCTCAGCTTCCATGTCCCGTTCTTCATCTTCAAGTTCCCGGCAAACAGGTGCACGGGAAAGGGCTTGGCGGCATCGGGAAGTTCGAGGTGGGCGAGTGCGCCGTTGCGCAGGGTGAACTGCAACTCGCCTTCGGCATGGGCCAGCAGATCCGAAAAATTGCCGCCGGAAGTTGTCAGATCAAACTTTCCGTCGGCGGTTCCGGTAGCCCACGCATCGTTCATCGCGGCGCTCACCTGGGCCATCGAAACGTTCTGCAATTGTCCGGTGGCTTGATAGTGTGGCGGCATAGCGGAAACATCGATGACCCAGTCTCCTTGATGCGTGCCCTGGAACACTTGCCCGCGCAGGCCGGTCAGCGCGATCTTGCCTCGATCCAGATTCACTTGCGCTACGACCTGGGAGGCATCCACTTCTTTCAAACCCAGCCGATTGATGCGCAACCTGCCCCGCGCCTTCACCGCCAGCAGCGGAGATTTCCCCTGCTGCTCGCTGGAAGTCAGAATCCGGTACCACGGACGTTTGGTGGAACGAGGCGTGAACCACTCGGCGAGGCCGCCGGAAGATAACTGGTCAGCGCCCAGGTCAAACTGAAATACGCAGCCTTCCGGAGCACAGCGCCGAGGTGCTCTCACCGCACCGCTCCAGTGCGTGTCGCCGGTCTGTGCGGCGATTTTCTCTAACGAAACTGTCTCGGGGTCCAGTTTCACGATTGCGGACGCGATGTCGATGGGCGGATTCAGTCCGCGCATTCCGGTCCGCACGTTCCGCAGTTGAGCAGTGCCTACGGCCTGCGGCGCTGCAAACCCCTGCCACACCCCGGAGACGCTGACATCGATGCGCGCCGACCCGTCGGCCACGGGACGAAATCCCGAAAGGCCCAGCGTGTTGGCGAGGCGATACAAGTTCTTCACTTCCGTGTCGCCGCGCAAGGAGAAGCGATAGCCGGATGCGGACACCCATCCTGCCGCGCTCGCGGGTGCGGGAGCGCCCATCGCGAGCGGGAATGGTCCAATCTGCAAGTGGGCCTCCGCTGGCTCCCCGTCTGTCTGTTTTGAGCTTGCCTTGCTGAACTTCGCGTGTTTCGCGTTTTCGCTCCGCACTGCCAGCGGAACATTGCCGAACGTGATTTCATCTTTTCCGGCGTTGGACGAGAGGCGCACGTCGGCCGCCGAGCCCTCACCGGCCACTTGCGCGGCGCCGGATTCGGCGCTCACGGCGTGGACCTCAGCATCCAGGCGTCCGGTCGCGGCGAGATCGGCAGGCAATCCTTTCTTGGCTTGACGCAACACTTGAAGCAGGGAAGTCAGAGGCACCTTGTCGGCGGTGAGCGTCAGATCGTAGCTGGGCGCAGTCGTGATCGGGCCGAGATTCCCACGCAGGCGAAGGAATCCTCCGTTGACCGGCGACTCGCACGACAGGTCTTCGAGAGTGCTGTCCTCGGCGCTATAGCGCCCGGCGCAGGCGGTGGACAAGCGCACACTTCCGCTGCCCATGATGTCGTAGCGCCGAAAATCCTCGATGCTGACCTGGCTGTGCACCAGCAGCGACTTCGGGGTGCCGGAAAGATTCGCTCCAAAGCTCACGCCGCCGCGCCATCCCCGATCCCGGCCGCTGAACAACTTCGTGATCTGTCCCAGTTGGCCCTTCTGCCATTGCAGCGCAACTTGCACCGGGGTGTCGCCGAGATTGGAAGCGCGCTGCCAGGTGGCGTTGAGCTGGACGACTCCCGTGTCGGTGAGATTGAAGTCGGTGCGCACTGGCTGGGCCGTCATACGCGCGCCCCAGGCGTTCTCGGCTTCCTGCCACAGGGCCACGTCGGCGTCAGTCAGCGCCCAGGATTTTTTGGCCTGTCCAATCTTGAAGTTGATGCGGGCGTGGGTCGCCTCCAGGTACGGGAATGCGGGACGGCGCTCCGAGGCCGGCTTGGCGGTAGGCGCGGCTGGAATTCTGGCGACGCGCTCCAACAGGCTGGCCAGGTTCCAGCGGCCCTGATCGTTGCGCACCAGGTTGATGCTGGGCTCGCTGGCGGACAGCGTGGCAATCTCCAGGCGTCCCCGGAGCAGAGAGCGGAACCGGATGGCGGCCGAGACATCCTGCGCGCGAACCATAGGCTCAGCGCTGAACGCAGGATCGTCGTAGATGACGAGGCCCTCGAGATCGAAACCGGGCTGCGGCAGGAGATGTATGCGAACTTTGTCGAGCGCGACCTTCCGGCCCAGGGCCGATCCAATGGAGCTGGCAATCCGCTCTCGCAATTGGTACACGCCAGGCCGGAACAGAAACAGGATGAGCAGGAGCGCCGCGAGCGCGGCCAGCCCGCGCCTGGAGCGCAGGAATTTCACCGCACGACCTTGAACGTGCGAGACCACCGGGTCTCATCAAAGAAGTGAATGATGATATGTGCCAGGAACCCCAAGCGGTCTCCCATGCCGGTCATTTTGTACTGGCCATCCGGAGTGGTGAACGACCAGTAGATGAACATCGGGCGGCCGATCACGTTCGCCTGCGGAATAAAGCCCCAGTAGCGGCTGTCGTAGCTGACGTCACGATTGTCGCCCATGGCAAAGTAGCTGTTCGGTGGCACAACGATGTCACCGCCCTCCAGATGCGAAGGCAATTCCTGCGTCCATTTTTCGTTTCGCACGTTGTACATTTCCGAAGGCGGCACGGCAGGAAAATTGTCCCGGTAGGGATCGTAATTCGCCCCTTTGTGACGGCCGTACGGCTCATCGAGCTTCTCGCCGTTGCGGTACACGACGCCGTCGCGCAAATGAATGCGGTCGCCGGGGATGCCCATGATCCTTTTCACGACGAACAATCCCTGTTCCTCGGGAGAAAGGAACACAACGATATCGCCACGCCGGATGTCGCGGTAGGGCATGAGCGGACCCATCCAACGCGTCGGCGGCGCGAACTGTTCGCGGTTGACGAATACGTGATCCCCGATCAGCAGCGTGTCCTCCATCGAGCTGGAAGGAATTTCAAACGCTTGCAGGATAAACGTAATGATGAATAGTCCGGTGACCAGCACTCCGGCCAGGGAGGCCAGAAATTCTACGGTCGTTTCGCGCGGCTTTTCTTCCTGGGGCGTTTCTTTCTTTTTTTCTTTTTTGGGCACGTTGATTATCCGTCTCGGAAGTTGGTTTCCTCAGCGCACCAGCCGGAAGGTACGCTCCCAGCGGGTGATCTGGAACACGTGGGTCACCGCGTAGGCAAGGTGATAAAGTCTATCACCTGCGGTCGGCGATCCGGGCAGATCGTTGTTGAGACTGCTCGCCGACCAGTAGATCAGCAGCGGGCGCCCGATGATGTTCTCGCGGGGCACGAAGCCCCAGTAGCGGCTGTCCTGGCTGTCGTCGCGGTTATCACCCAGCACAAAATAGCTGTCTTCGGGGACGATGAGCTGCTTGTCCTCCACCAGCTTGCGCATCTCCTGCCACCAGCGCGCGGTGACGCCGAAAGCGGGCGCGTCGGTGCGCGGGAAATCGTCGCGGTAGGGCTGGCGGTCGGGGGCGATGTATTGCACGAACGGCTCTTCCATGAGAGCGCCGTTGACGTAAACGCGCTTGTTGATCAGGCGTACGCGATCTCCGGGCAGCCCGACGACGCGCTTTACAAAATGCTGCGCGGGATTCACGGGGTAATGGAACACGATGATGTCGCCGCGCCGGACCTTACGGTAAGGCAGGACGTGGTTCCACAGTCCGCTGTCGCCGTAGCAGAACTTATCGACCAGCAGGTAGTCGCCGATGAGGAGCGTCTTTTCCATCGACTCCGAAGGGATCGTGAAGGCCTGCACTACGAAAGTGACCACGAACACGGCGATCACCACCGTTCCCGCCACCGATTGAATGGTGGCGGGCCAGTCACTGGTAGAGAATTTTTCGCTCCACGACATAGTTGGTGATCGGCGCCGGCCTTAGGCGCTAAGGCCCGCGTTTCTGACCGCACGGCTGAACAGGCTGCGGAAGGACTCATGAATGTCAGCACCACCGTGGAAGAGCGGCCCTTCAGGGCCGCGTAAGCCGTTGGTGGTTGCGGGCTTTAGCGCTGGTGGTCGCCTTTTCTCAGCAAATTGAGTTTTTCCGCAGTCTCTGAAGCCGTGCCCTTCCCAAACCCTTCTGAAACCAGGTCCAGTTCTAAAGAGAACTTCCGTCTTTTGCCGCGCGCGCCCGCTGCCACTCCGGCGACGTAGACAAATGTTCCAGCACCTGCCGCGCCGCTTCCTGCTCCGCCCGCTTCTTGGTAGCACCCTGCGCGCGCGCCACGAAGTCGGCCACCTCAGGTTCCGGCAATCGTACCTCGACCGTAAAACTTTTTCTGTGCTCCGGCCCTTCTTCTTTTACCAGCGCATAGACCGGCTGGCGCATTCCTTCAGCTTGCAGCCTTTCCTGCAAAGCGGACTTAAAATCCATCACCGGGATGGCACTGGTCTCCAGTTTCATGTGGGCCAGTTCGGGCTCTACGATCGTCCGCAGGATGAAGTCGCGCGCCACCGTCCATCCGCCATCGAGATACAGTGCGGCCACGATCGCCTCCAGCGCGTCCACCACCAGAGTAGCTTTATTGCGGCCGCCGCTCTTCTCTTCGCCGCGCCCCAGACGCAAGTAGTGGCCGATCTGAAGCTCCTCGGCCACGCGCAGCAGATGCCTCTGCCCAACCAGATGCGCGCGCAGCTTCGAGAGATGTCCTTCCTGAAAGCCGGGGAAGCGATGGAACAGCGCCTCGGTGGTCACCAGTCCCAGGACGGCGTCTCCGAGAAATTCGAGCAGTTCGTTGTCACCCCGGCGGGCGGATGGGCCGGGCGCACCCAGCGCCTCCACCTCGCGCGCTTGCGAGCTGTGGGTAAGCGCCTGCTCGATGAGTTCCTGGCGCTGGAAGTGGTATCCCAGGCTCTCTTCCAGCGCCATGATTTCGCGTGGCTTCATGATTCAACGGACGACTCGCCCGGAGCGAGCGGTGATCAGTTTTTCGGGGGTTGGGTCTGCGGTTGGGGAGGGACGGGTGCGCCTCCCGTGAGTTGCTGCAAGCGATCGCGCTCGCGGCGCGCATAGATCCCAGCTTGGTCAGTTTCTTTGGTCAACTCCACGGCGCGGTTCGCTACCTTGAGTGCTTCGGCGTATTTCTGCTGCTTGTCCAGCGCAATGGCCATCTTGAGCACAGAATATGGATCTGGCTGCTGGGGATAGGCATCAATGGACTTTTGCAGATTGATTTCCGCCGAAGCATAATTCTCTTTCTTGAAGTCAATCGCGCCCAGCACCGAGTACGCCCGTGAGCGCAGCTCCGACTTTGCGGAATCGATTGTCGGTTGCGGTGTGCCGGAGTTAAAGATCAAATCCGTATCAATGGTTTGCATTGCCCTCTGCGCCATCTTCATCGCTTCGTCGAACCGTTGATCCTTGTCAAGATCCGTGTCGCGCGTCTTTTCCGCAATCACCTCAGCCACCAAGACCAATACCTGCGGGTCGTTTCCATCCAAGCTCAGCGCCTTACGGCCCAGCGCTTCGGTTTTGTCCATGTTGTTCGAGTTATAGTAGAGGCTCATCGTAGTCTTGTAGAGCAGGCTCCGCACTTCGCTGTCGGGAAATTTCACGGCGAAATCGTCCGCAGCTTGCTCAGTACGTGCCGCGATTGTGGCTACGAGTTTTTGGGTGTCAGCGGGATTTTTCTGTGCGGCAGCCTGCTCTTCGGGTGTTGGGCGCGAACCCGCGTCCGCCGCCTTCCAAGCGTCGAACTCCGGTTGGGTCTTGGCCTGCGGTGGACGTTTGCCTTGGGGGGCCGGCGCCGCCTGGGCCGGCGCTGCCTGCCCGGCCGGCGCGGCTTGTCCGCCAGGGGTCGCTTGTCCCGCCGCCGGGGGATTCTGCTGCGCGCCCTGGCTAGCGGTCTGCGCCGCAGTCCAGATGGCTACACTCAGTATTGCTACTAACATGGCTGTTCGCTTCATGGGTTCTCCCGACAAAGTTTCAAGAAATCTTCACACTTTACTGTTGCGGCTGCGCCTTCGCCGGGGGCTCATACGGCTGTTCGATTCCCCGTTCCGCCGCGGTCTTTGCTTCCGGAAGGGTGACGCCGGCCGCATTCAGCGCTGCGCGGTAATGATCCACGGCGACATCCCGCTCTTCCTTCAGGTCGAAAATGCGGCCCAGGTAGATATGAGACCAGGCAATCACCTTGGGCTCATGGGCCATCTGGAGAGCGCGCTCAAAATACGTCCGCGCCCCTTCCATATCGCGGTTCCGGGTCGCGATCTGCGCCAGAATGAACAGCGCCCGGCCCGGGTCTTCCTGATCCTCGTCCAGCGCCTGTTGCGCCAGTTTCTGCGCCGTCTCGATATCGCCCGCCGAAAGCCGCCGCTCGGCGTTCAGCAGCAGGCGTTCGTTCTTGGAACGCGCCAGATGCAGAAGTTCCGGCGCCGCTTCGCCGGCGAACTGGAGCTGCGAAGTACGCTTGATCTCCTTGCCAATATCAATCGCGTCCAGCATCTCGGCGTACATCGCGCGCATTCCGGCCGGGTCTTTCTCGAATTTAATCAGGGCCTCGTAGAAATAGCGTGTCAGGACGTATCCTTCCTGGTCCGACTCATCCAAACTCTTGAGGCGCTCGGCCTCCGGCATTTTTGCCGAACCCATGGTCCGAACTTCGATCGCCCGCACCAGACATTCGGTTACAAGCAGCGAAATGTTGTTCTTGAAGGCCTCATCCATGGGGGACATCTTCACCTGATCGAGCAGCGGCTCCAGCCGTTTGAACGAACCGCCATTCTTCAACGCCAGCGGATCGAGCAGGTAATGCAAATAAGTGTGGCGGATCTGTTGCATCTTCAGAGAGCTCGACGGCGCAATCACGACGTAGTAGTCCAAGGCGTAGTTGCGGGCATTCACCTGGCCGGGCGCGCCCATGGCATCGAGATAGACCAGGAACTGCCGCCCCAGGTAGCCCGCCGACGGCAGCTTGAGATAAATCTCGGTGTCGAAGGTCATCTTCGACAGGGGCTGGTGATAGGTCTCGGTGAATTCCTCGTAGCGGGCGCGATGCTTTTCCCAGATGGCGTGCAGGCCCGCTTTGTCGTAGAACGCCTGCATCAGCGGCACGAAGGCGGCAACGCTGACCGCTTCCGGCGGGAGTTCCGCCTGCTTCACTTTGGGCGTGAAGGTGGGAGGGTCCTGCAAGTACAGAGCGAGCGATATGTATTGAGCGAGGTCGCGAGAAGAATCCGGGGGCTGGTGCTCGCGGTAGAACTCGCACATCGGCGCCAGCGCATCCTGGGCTCCGGCGGTGCTCTGGACCGCTTTGGCTACCTCCGACCGGATCTGCGCGCGCAGCGGGTCGGAAGCATTCAACTCCTGGTCGTAGCCGCAGGTGTTGATGGCGGTCAGGACCGTGAACAGGGTCTCGTTCGTATCGAGGGACACGTTGGGCTTGTTCTCTGCAAGAGAAGGAGATGCCAGACACACAGCCAGACTCAGAACGAACGCTAGTCGAAAACTCCGTCCCAGGGAATCCTCCTGATCGCGGGCGCAGCTAGGTGAGCTACAAAATAGTGTACGAACTGCTGAATTCGGGGTCAAACGCGCAGCGGCTGAACAGAGGACGAAAAAAGTCCAAATCCGGACCTCAGGGGCTGAAATAGCGGTAGAGACGCGGCTTGCCGCGGCTCTCTTGCCGGGACTGAGACGCGGCAAGCCGCGTCTCTACGAATCGATTACCGTAGCGCTCAGCCCTTCACGCTGATCTTGGAGAAGGAAATCACGGCCCGCCCGGAGGTCGGACGTCCCATGGAAAGCGCCGGCCGGAACGTGGTGAAGATCAGGATCTTCTTCACTTCCGGCAGCATCGCCTGGGCATCGTCGGGCTGCGACAGGATGCGGTAGTCTTCCACGCGCCCGTTGGCATCGACGTAGGCTTCGATAACCACCGAATCGTCGCTGATACTGCCGAGGGACGTGCCGAACATCGTCTGCTCGAGTTGCGGCGCGGTGTAGAGCATCAGGGGAACGTCTCCGCTCGAGGCCCGCAATTGTCCGGGCAGCGCAAAGAAGCCGAGCAGCAAGCCGAAGATCAGCACCGCGCTGACCAGTCCGGCGGTGGCGGGAACCATGAACGCGTTGAGCGCGTTCTCCATCCGCACCAGCAATCCTTCATAGCGCGGGCGCCGTGCCTGTGCCACTTGTTGCGAGACTTGTACCCTTAGCTTAAGAGCGAGATCTGCCGGAGCCTTCTTGGGGCCCAATCCCGCGAGCAGTTGTTGGGTGCGCTGGAGAGCGGCATACTCCCGTGTGCAACGAGGACACTCTTTCAGGTGGCGGTTGAGCGCGTGCATCTCGACGCCGCTCACTTGTCCGTCCAGATACGGCGAGAACAGTTCTTTGACTTCGCCGCATTTCATGGTGTCACCTCAGCCTCTCTGCTACCACGCGGCCTGGGGGCGATCCTCTCCGGCTGCACTTCCTCTTGCTCTTGCGGGGCCAACAGCCCCATTTCCGCGCCGACCTCCCGGACATATCCCGCTAATATTTTCCGCAACGCCTGGCGGCCGCGCGTGATGCGCGACTTCACCGTTCCGAGCGAAATCTGCAAGACCTCGGAAATCTCCTCGTACGACATCTCCTCCAGATCGCGCAGGATCAATGCGGTCTGGAACGGTTCTGGGACTTCATGCAGCGCCTTTTCCACCGCCCTTTGCACCTCGGCGTGGGCGAAGTTGTCGAAGGGCGACTCGCCCGGATCGACCAGCCGATCTCCCAAGGAATACTCGCAGCCGTCGACTTCCACCGGCTCAATGGATGTCTCCTGCGCCTTGTGCCGGAACCACCAGCGCCGCCGATTGGCCGCCTCGTGCAGCGCGATCCGGTAGATCCAGGTCTTCAGGCTCGACTCGCCGTGGAAATGCTTCATTCCACGGAAGACTTTCAGAAAAACTTCTTGTGTGGTATCCGCCGCGTCGGACGGGTCGTTCACGATGCGGTACACCAGGCTGTAGATCGGCTGATGAAATTCTCCGATCAGCCAGACGTAGGCCTGTTCGGAACCCGCCTTCAATTCGGCAATGACGGCCGATTCCTGGGATCGGGCTCCGATGGCGCTCGCGAGATCGCTCAAGGTCGTAGCTCCCGCCATAAGCCTCCTGGCGTTACCCTCATTATAAAATTTCCGCGACCCAGCGGCGGGAATTCTTCGTTTTCAGAAACGACCACCCGAAAGCCCGCCCTAATAACTTAGACGCCGCGGCAGCTCTCGAAGTTCCGGGCAGCTAAGTGGTTTGTTTTCAATGGGCGCCGCGCGGCTGGCACTTGGCACTTAGCATTTAGCACTTAGCCAAACCGGGACGCCCATAGTCTCTCTCGCACCTTGGACGTGGGATTTGGCTAAATGCTAAGTGCTAAGTGCCAAGTGCCAAGTGCCAAGTGCCATGTGCCAACGCCCAACTGCCAAGCGCCAGGTGCCACCGGCCAAGTGCCAGGCGCTTTGTTCCCCAGGCTT
>ORMF010580878.1_pt1 | contig 25612 bp, 15 predicted proteins | sample 1779871 | NCBI WGS metagenome assembly ORMF01 (sample SAMEA104232316, study PRJEB22302) | groundwater metagenome | biome: forest; feature: aquifer; material: groundwater | place: USA | collected 2011-08-07 | depth 5.4 m | reverse complement strand
GCTGGCCAAGTGCTCGGCCGCCAGCGTCGGCCCGAAATCTTCATAGCGGGCCTGGACCCGTTCCAGCACCGCCGCTCGCATCTTCGCCGGATACGCCCGGTTCGATCCCCGCCCGCAGTTCCGATGCTGCAAAGCCTGCGCCCCCGCTCCGATCCCGGGCCCAGCTCCGTTCCGTCTGCCGATAGCTCACCCCCAGCATCTCCGCTGCTTCTCGCAGCCGCAAACCCCCTTGCCTTCACCCGCCCCCCATCACCTCAACCCGGCTCAGCTCTTTCCTGCTCAATTCCGTTCTCCCCAATCGTGTGCCTCCTGTCGGAGGCACTCTAAATGGGGACATTTCTAATGTGGTTTCAGGGGGACACTTTTAATGTGGTTCAACAGTCCCTGTAGCCTGTGAACTCCATAGGGGAACCCCGCGCACCGAGCCTCACCGAGATCGGAAACTTGCCGCAGCCGAAGCGGTAGGACCAAAACCCATCCAACGACAGCCTCGCTGAGGCCCACCTGACTCTCTTGCACAGGCCGTGATCCCGCTAAATGTACTTTGAATCAGTCTGCATTTACGCAGTTTGTGAGGCTATAGGTCTGTGGAGTAGTATTGTCCGGCCTGAAAGAAAACCCGCCTGCCAGCGGGCTTGTTGGGTGAGGGTGCGTTGGGCGACGCTGATGAAGCGTAACATGGGAGTGTCGCGCACCATGCAAACCTCTGTGGCAGGTATCGCCCCGCCCTTCCTTGAGGCCAGAGAGTCTATGCCATCGCAGCAAAGCGAAATCGCTGTCATAAAGTCAGAGTTGCAGTGGCATTTCCGCGTTGGGAGTGCAGCCATCGCAATTTTCATCGGTCTGTTTGTGTGGTTCTTCACAACCTATCTGCCGAAGGAGCTGGAGCACCAAAAGACCGACATCGTAAATGAAATCCAACTAAAATTAGATCAGATTACGAAATTGCAACTCGATAAGGTGTCGGCCCAGATTAGCGCAGCCAAAGCATCCGGCATGGCACTAGACCCTAAAGTGGTGTCTCGCCTTGGATCTGCGGTCCTTGACATTGCGAAGTCGAAACACCCTGAATTGCAGAATGCGTCATGGAATGTTATGAACCAACTGTTGGGCTATTATTCTTCGATTATCACACCGACAGCGCAAGAAATCGAGCGTCACGGATTTCTGGTGAGGGGAAAAGACCAAGACCAGGAGTGCATTGGAGCTGGGCAAAGTAGCGGAATTGTAATGCAGGGCGCGATATTCGAGCACTGTACACAGCATCTTGATGAAATCCTAGGACCATCTGCTGTAGGGCGTGGCCTGTTTTTTGAGTACATGATCTTTAGAGATGTAAGGGTGATCTACAAGGGTGGTCCTCTCAGAATGAGAGAAGTTTACTTCATAAACTGCACATTCGAATTGCAGCCAAGTCCAGGTAGTGAACTACTCGCTAGGACCTTTCTTGCAGTCAACCACGTACCTCAGCTTCAATTGCCTTAGGTAGGTTTGTGCGGTTTGTCCGGCCAGTACGGAGGCATAGTCACCAGCATTCTAGCGCTGTGCCGCTGAAGCGTAAGGGGATTCTTACTCTGCCCATCGCGCCGGGTCCAAGCAGAAGACGCCCCGGCATTACTTGATATGATGGTATAACTGCAATAGTTGTTCGGAGGACATGTGAAGCTGATCAGTTTCCGAGTGACTAATTTTCGGTCCGTCAACGACAGCGGCCCAATCAATGTCGGCAAAGTAACAACGCTCGTGGGACGCAATGAGAGCGGCAAAACCAATCTCCTCCTGGCCCTTCACAGTCTTAACCCACCCGACGGGATCAAGAATTTGTCCCCTATAAAGGATTTCCCTCGTGGTCGCCGCATGTCGGAATGCACTCCCGAGACGCCGGTCGTAGACACGATTTGGAAGCTTGAACCGGCAGAGCAGGACGAACTTGCATCCCTTTTTCCCAGAGCGAAGGGGGTTACAGAGGTTTCGATTGGGCGGAGATACAACGCTCCGACTCGATGGGTAGGATTCCAGAAGCTTAAGCCCGTTAAGTTCGACCACGGCGCGACAGGCGCAAAATTTCAAAAGGTCAAGAGTGCACTACAAGCAGCGGCAGAAAAGTTGGAGCTAGGGCCGAAATCGCAGTTGGAAACTGCTATCACAAAAGCCGAAGCCGCTGTATCCGAAAGCGCCGATCCTGATGATTGGGCCGTTGCCGCCAAGCCGGTCCTCATTGCACTGCGCCAAGTCCTCACTAGCTCGGGGGCTGGGTTGGCCCTCGACGACTCAAATAGTCAGCTTTTGAAGGAACTGGAATCTCTGACTGATGATCTCATCGCAGACGACAAGGCACACCTAGAAGCGCGCAAGTGGGCGCTCACCCGGTTGCCAATATTCGTGTACGTCGATGAGTACCCAGAGCTGGAGGGTCACCAGAACATCGACGAATACGTCCAGAGGAAAACGAATAACCAGCGGACCACGGCGGACCTTAATTTTGAGAAGCTGTGTAAAGTGGCGGATCTAAATCCAGAACAACTCAAGGAACTGTTAACAAAGAATGACCATGAGACGCGAAATCAATTGGCAAATCGCGCTGGAGCTGTGGTGACTGGTGAAATCAGGCGGCTATGGAAGGACCGAGCACTGAAGGTTCGGTTCAATCCGGACGCGGCTCATCTTGATACACTCATTTCTGATCCAAACGCGGTCTACGATGTCGAAGTCAACCTTGACGAGCGCAGCAGGGGATTCAAGTGGTTCTTTTCGTTTTACATCAGCTTCGCTGCCGACACCAAAGGCGGTGCCGCCGAAAATGCCGTCTTATTGTTGGACGAACCCGGCTTGTATCTGCACGCTTCATCGCAGGGCGACCTGTTGAAGCACCTCGCGAGTGATTTCAAGAATCAGGTACTGTATACGACTCACTCGCCCTTCATGGTGCCCACCGACAATCTCGACGCGGTTCGCACAGTCAATATCCACCAAGATCAAGGCACGACTGTTACCAACGACCCCAGTGGCGATCCTCGTACATTGTTCCCGATCCAAGCGGCACTCGGCTTTCACCTTGCGCAGACGCTGTTTGTCGGTCCGAACAATCTTGTGATCGAAGGGGTGACCGATTTCTGGATTATGTCGTCACTGTCTGAATATTTCAGAAGCCTCGGTGAACAAACGCTCCCACCGAATCTGACGATGACGCCAGCGGGCGGCGCACAAAAAGTTCCTTACATGGTCGCGCTCCTCACTTCAGAGCGCCTGAATGTGATGGTTTTGCTGGATGATGAAGGGAAATCTCGTGAAACACGGGACGAACTTGTGAAGCAGAAATTGATTCGCGACGACAACGTGCTATTTGTCAGTGATGCGTTCGCTTCCGCAAAACCCATGGAGGCCGATATAGAGGATCTGCTCGACCCATCCGTGTATGAAGCGCTTGTGAACGAGACCTACAAGGACGAGCTCAAGGGCAAATCGCTGAGTGTGAACCCTAAAATACCCCGTATCATACGGCGCTACGAAGAGGCATTTAAGGCCTTTGGACAAGATTTTCACAAGAGTCGGCCAGCACGATTGCTCCTTACCAAGATGGCCAACAACCCAGCAGCAATCCTGACGCCCCTGACCAAGGAGCGCTTCCAGCGCCTATTCGAGAAGATTTCCTCGCAGTTCGCTCGCCACGTTGCTCGCGACGCTTCAGCGTTCCGGTAATCCATTTTCGGGAGGAAGATGACGAAGGCTGCCGCTGCGCCGGACAGCAAAAACCATCTGCCCGACCCACGGCCCCACTAGTTTCTTGCTCGTGTTGCGGTCCCCAACGCCTGTCGTGGCCGCTCTTGTGGGCGCGCTCTGCGATGCGGTATGTCATCCCTCGCTTCGGTGGAGGTGGTAACGGTAATCGTGTCCCGCGAATTTAGTTATTTTTCACTTACGGGTCGAAAAGGGCCAGCATCGAGCAGCACGACACACCACGTAAAGTGCTGAAAAATAACAGAAGAGGCAGGCTGCCTAACCATTAAGAGTCAGTTGCTCGCGTGTGGGGCTTCCGCAACCGTACCCAGGTATCGAGGACTGCTTCCGTACTGCGCCGAAAATAGCTCTTGAATGCAGATGCCGGGCCGTTGATTTGATTGCCCCAATCAGCGGTTTTCAGCGCGGTTCAAAATCACATGGTTTCCAAACACACGGGGGCGAATCGTGATTGGTGGTGAAAACGCCTGTTTACGACAGCAATCAGTCTTCTATTCTCCAGTAAAGCCGTTATAGGCGCCAATCAGAACTGGCGGCTGCTGTCGCGCAAACCGTTCTGTGTTCAACTGGAGAAGTCGCGTCAGAATGTCTTGGTCGGTCAGGTCCTTCGCCCAGCCGTAGGCAGCAAGGACCGTATCGTCCAGCTTGTGGTGTACGTCCTGCGACCAGGCGGGATTGTCGTTGTACAACTTGGTTAGTGTCCGCTTCTTCAGGTCTGTGGCAGACGCATCGGGCGGATTGAGCCAAGCATCCCGCTTCTTCACAAGTTCCTGCGCAGCCGCTGCGATAGCTTGGAGACGCGGGTCATCCTTCGGTTCCTTTCCCGGCGGCCACGGAAATGGAAACGTTTCGAAGGTGCTTGTAGGTGTGTATCGTGGACGGTCTTCCAACGATGTACCCTGTTTGAGTGCCCACACGTCGTGAATGTGGGAATGGAGCAGACCGAAGAAGTAGTCATCGTCCCGCGCAAACAAAAGGGTTCCTTGATTGCAAAGAACGTCAGGCGACATCCAGACCAGGATACGATGTTTGGATAATGCCGGTGTTGCGATGAAGCGAGAAAGGCCATTCAAGGCCTTTCGCAGTCCGGGACGAGGCTCCGCGTAAATCCACCATCTCTCTGCATAAGCCTTCCTGCGGTTTTTCGAACGGATCGGATAGACATGCTCTCGGACGTACTCGAACGGCTTCTCGTACTCTGCTGCACTCTTTTGGTCATGAAGGCCAAAGTCAATCGTCCAGTAATTCCTGCCCCTCTGAACAATATCAATGCCGCTTTTGACAGGCCGAACCACGTCACTATTCGGTCTTCCGTTCACATTGATAGGCGCGTCCAGCATTTGCTTGGCTACTGCATGGGTAATGTCAAAAGGTCCCTTGGCAGAGGGCCCCATGAAACAGATACCTTGGTTTTCGACTAGTTCTCTTGCTGTCGTGATGTCAACAGCACTGGACAAGTCAGGATTTATGCGCGTGACAGGCTGGCCATCTAACACACACGTCTTCTGATGGCCTTTGTCGAAACCCACCATCGAAACACGCACGTTTGCGCCATCAAGAATCCAGTCTCGATCCGATTGCGCCCAAAATATATTTCCAGTCTTCTGGATACTCTCAAGCACTTTCCTGTTCGCCCCACCCCTGATTGAGTTAGTGGCAAGCAGTCCAACACGCGTGGTCGGGTGTTGTTCCAGATATGTCCGAGCTTTCTCAAACCAGTAGCAGACCAAATCTGCAAAGGCAGGCACGCGGTCTTCGTAGACATGAAAGAGGTCATCAATATACTTGTCGCCTAGTTCGTGACGAACTTTATTCCCGCCCAAGAATGGTGGGTTTCCGATGATAACGTCCGCTTTGGGCCACTCTGGTTCGATTGGCGAATCCTTTTCGTCGTAGGCCAGCACCGCATCCATGCGCTTAATGTTCTGCAACGGTCGAAGGATCGGGTGCGAACCTATGATGAAGCCGTTATCGTGCTGCCACTGAATGTAGCCAATCCACACAACCATGGATGCCAGTTCATGCGCATAGGCGTTGGTTTCGATACCGTAAAGCTGTGCTGGATTCGTCAGCGGCAGCAAACCAGACAACCCATTGTTCGCTGCGAATACGCTGACTTCCTTTTCAAGGTCAAGCAGACGTTTCAAGGAGACGTATAGGAAGTTTCCGCTGCCACAGGCCGGATCAAGCACGCGGATGGCAGCCAGTTCAGCAGCGAATCCCTTTAGCAGTGCGGACAACGCCTTGCGGGATTTCGTCTGACCGGCCTTCTGTTGGCCCTTGGCTTTTTCGATGATGTCAGCGGCCTTCTGTCGCACTTCATTCCATCGTCTGCGCAGTGGTTCCATTAGCGCCGGTTCGACAATCAGCCGGATGTCATCTTCGCTGGTATAGTGCGCACCCAATTGCGACCGCTTATCGGGGTCAAGGCTGCGTTCAAACAAAGTGCCGAAGATGGCTGGTTCAATACTTGACCAATCCAGCGCAGTTGCAAGTGCAAGCACAACCAAGTCATCAGTTGTTAAGTCGTATGCCTCGTCATCGGAAAACAGTCCGCCGTCGAAATATGCAATGTCGTGCTCCCCAAAAGCACCGTGTTCACCTGCCATCGCACCGAACATCTGGCGCAACTTCTTCGTGAATTCAGACGGGCGCTGACGATTCGACTCCACAAGCCTTGTGAACAGACGGTCAGGCAACAAACCAATGTCTTCTGAAAAGAGGCAGAACAGCAAACGCATCAGGAAATGCGCAGCACGTTCTGATGGCACGCCGCGTGACCGCAGACTTTCTGCCAGTCTTGAAAACTGTGCAGCGGCTGCTTCGGTAACCTGTGCAGTGGTTTGTCCCGGCTTCAGCCGGTTCGGGTCGGTGAAGACCGCACGCAATACTTCCAGAGGCGGAAGCTTGCAGGTCGCAGTGGGCTGATTCAGAATCAGGTCTGCAAGAGTGAACTTGTATACCTGCTTCAACGTGTTCGTATAGTTCGTGTGGATTTCAAATCGGTCGAGATCACAGACGACCAGAAGCGGGGGATTCTCTAGGTCTTCGCGATACTGCAGCAGTTGCAGGTAGGCAGCTTCAAGGTCTTTGTGCTTTCCCTTGTATTCCCATGCGAAGTAGCCACGCATCCACACATCGGCAAAACCATGTTCACCAGAAGTCTTCGTGACGCCTTTTTCAAAGGTGTACGTGTTCCCTTCTTGGTCAACTTCAGCTGGCCGCGGCTCTCCCAACAAATCGCAAAGGTCAATGAAATGGGACTGCGCTGCACTTCGTTCCGAAAGTGCGCAGTTCTGCCATCGCGCAACGAATTGGGGTACTGTGAGACTTTGCGCCATGGGTTGCCGAACCCGATGATAGCAGCAAAGCGAGATACGACAACTTTCGTAAGTTGGGGCCTTGGCCCAGCAGCCGATTGCGTTTCTTATGTGCTCGTTTCAGTCTCAGCATCTTCTTCACCGTAAGGCCAGCACTTCTCATGCACCAAGAGTTTGCGGCAGCGAGGCGCAGCCTGGGGTCCAACTATGATGAAAGCCCCACTATGTGACTGAACCTCGTTCCCGAGCGTGCATTAAAGACGTGCCACGGGAAAGTCGCGAACGGCCCCTGTCGTTGAACCCTAAGGATCTGACCGTCTACAAAATCATCTACACCGCTGTAGACGAAAAACCAGAAGTGCAGTTTAAGTCTTTGAAAAGATTGGTCGGGGAGAGAGGATTTGAACCTCCGACCCCCTGGTCCCGAACCAGATTCCACATAAAACCGCAAGCAAAGCCTACCTGGGCATGATTCTGCACAAATGCGCATGCTGCGCGCCGAGCGCAATCGAATTCATGGTTTCGCACTGCGCCCATGGATGACTCGCGAGCAATGCGGCAAGGTCCGCAATATCCCGCAACTCGTTCCGATCGGTGACGGCGTGGTGCAACATGATGCCTGTCCGGGTGCCAACTCGAATTTCTGTAGCCAGCTTGCGCCCCCATTCCTCGCGAGTGAGGCGCACGCCTTTGCGGTGAGCAAACCAATCATGGGTGATGAATAGCTCCGTCAGCCCAGGTTCGCTCAGCGGAGCGGCGCCTGCTTCCCTTGAGAGTACCGCGAATCCCAGTTCCGCTAAGCACTGGCCTGTAGCTGCCGTGCAACGGTTCCAAGGCGGTGTGAATATTGGATCAATGTGCGGGCCGAATACTTTTTGAAGGCGTCGTCTGCCTTGTTCGATATCGCTCTGCTGGGCGGCGCGATCCCGCGACGGACCAAACTCGCATTTCCTCCCCTGCGGTTCGTGGTTTGTGTGGGCGTAGCCATGTTGGTGGACGCGAACCCGATCCGGAGCGGCTTCCATGCGACGCAACAGCTCGCGCCCGGTCTCTGATGTAAGTGCCACTGGGATCACCGCCAGGTCGATGGGGAGATTATGAGCGGCGAAGGTATCCAACAAATGAAAAAGGCGCTGATCTTCCCACCCCGCGTCGTCATCACGGAAAAAGAAGACAGCCGGGTGTGGCAAATCATCCAGCACCCCTCGCACGGGATCGAGCCAGTTCGTCATTGCGCGCTCATCACCCGGCGAAAATGTGCCGACGTTCTGGGACCGGAGTGGTGCCTCAAGAGCTCTTCGATGATACGAGTGGCGTTCTTCGCTCCATTCAGGTCCAGCTCCGCCGGCTTCGGTTTGAAAAGGAGCAAGGAGCGAACCTCTTCAGCAAGGCGCTGGGCGGTAAGCTCATCCTGCTTCAGCACACGCAACAAGCCTAGGTGTTCGAGCCGGCGCGCCCGATTCATCTGTTCAGTCTCGCTCCCTTGGTCGAACGGGACGACCAGCGCCGACACTCCTGAGCGCAAAACATCGATCGCCGTGTTGTATCCGCACTGGCTGACGGAAGCGGTAGCCTGAGAGAGCTCTGCATAGACATCGGGGACAGATCTTATCAACTGCAGGCTTGCTTTTCCTTTAGCCATCTCACAGAGCCTTTGCCATGCGGCTTCGGGAAGGAACGGCCCTGCGATCACTTTCATTTCAATACCTTCCGTTTCATGTAGGAACGGATGTGCCTCAATGGCAGCCCGCAGGAGCGGTTCACCCACAAGTCCCCCGCCAGCGGAAACGACCACGCGATTCTTGCGCTCGTGGCTCGCTGCCGGACCGGACTTCTGCTCGGGAGAGACAAACCCTGTGTATTGAACGGGCACGCGTAGAAGTGTTTGCGGGTGAAATGACTCTTCCAGCCGGGCGAAGGTGGGATCGGCGTGCACCAGGATGGTGTCGAAGTACTGATTCGCGCGTTCTACCGCGGTATCGTCATCAGTCTGCTTTCGGCTGACCAGAATGTCGCGTAAGCTGCACGCCACCAGCGGTGGCGCGATGGTTTTTCGTGCTTCCTCAAGCAGCGGCAGCAATTCGCGGGCAAATTTTTTCCGCCCGAAGGGGAACAGTTCAATCAGCAGGACCGCCGGGCAAACACGCTGGTAAGCATCCAGAATCATCCGTTGCCGCGCGCGTTGCGCATTCGGCACCGTAACATCGGCGTGACTGACCAGCTGCATGTTCAGATCAAGTCCGAGCGAGGGAAGATCGATCAGTTCGATTCCTGGCGGCGGTTCCACGCACTCTGGCAGGCGCCCCCCATTCAACAACACCACGCGAAAGCGCTCCGCCAGCGCTGCCGCCAGCGCCAGGGAACGCACCAGATGGCCTATGCCGAGTGCATGCTGGCAATAGAACAGGAGCGCAGGCCGAGTGTCAGGTCCCATAGTTACTCCCTGTTGTTTCTGAAGACGACCTTGATCGAAAGCTGGATTGTCCGTGGTTGGAACGCGGCGACCGCCGTTCCAAACCGGGTTCCCGCGGAAGTCACACCGATAACATCGGTGCGATTGGTATGGTTGAAGACGTTGAATGCGTCTACGCTCACCTCCAGCCGGGCGAAACTGGGAACGCTGGCGTCCTTCCCCGCCTTTTCACGTCCGAGAATGTAGAACGCTTTCGCCAACCGCAGATCCAACTGAACAAATCCAAATCCGTTCCCGCTGTTGCGCGCTACACCTGCTGGACGGTCATTCACAATACCATTGTCATTGTTGTCGGAGCCGGTGGTGATGTTGAAAGGCGGTGCCGAGCGTGCGGCGAACAGCGCTCCCAGACGCAAGCCGTGTGGCAGGTCCGATGTGCCTGCCAGTGTGAACCGATGCTTCACATCGAACAAAGACCGTCCCCATTCAGCGCCTAGATTCCGGCTTTCGACCGGCAGCGCGAATGGGCCGTCGCTGTCGTCATTGCTGTGCGAGAAAGTGTACTGCGCCTTGATCTTCAGAGGTTTGGCGATACGCCCCTGGAGCGATACGAGCAACGAGTTGCTGCGCAGCGTCGCCGTCGATTGCACCTGGCGGACCAGAAACAGATTGGGATCTGGGCGGATGCCGTTGGCAAGGGGCTCGTTGAGGTCGACGGCACGGAACAGATGGACGCCACGCAAGTATTGATATTCAACCGACGCACGCACGGTGTTCCATAAGGCCTGTTCCATGCTGGCGCTTGTCTGGATCAGGTACGGGGCCTGAACGTCGGGCGCGCGCACCCAGAGGCTGGGCGGCACCCCAATGATTGAGGGATTGGGAAAATCCGGATTCTTCTGGATGAACTCACGGGCGTTGGCCCCATCGAGCAGCAGCGTTCGCTCGGTTACCGAATCAGGCACGCGATCGTAGAAAATACCGCCACCGGCTCTGAATACTGTTTTTCCATTTCCGGGGCTAAACGCGAGCGCCGCTCGGGGAGCAACGTTGTTGTGGTCTGCAAGGCGCTGTTGCCAGTCGTAGCGCACGCCCAGCATCAGGCTGACGTGCGCGCCCAGACGGAGGTCGTCCTGCACGAACGCGTACGCTTCGTTGCGCGAGAAAGACAGGTTGGGATTCCCCTGGACGACCTGGAACAACTCCGGAGAATTGGCGTCGAAGCTGCCCAGGGAGGGAAACGTAAAGGTCCCGCCAAAGTTGGTCGCGTCAGTAACCGTGAAATGCCGGGGACGGAACGCCCCGCCAAAGCGCAACGTGTGGATGCCCCGCGAGTAGCTCAGGATGTCCTGAAACTCCATCTTGTTTTCGTGGGCAGTCTCGGCAGATTGATTGAGGCCGCCGATGAATTCGCCTTTCACGTCGATCTCAGGTGCGGCAGGAAAGACGCCATCGCGCCGGTCGCGGCGCTCGTAATTGAAGCGGGCGACATTTAGAAGAACCGGCGAAATCACGGTCGTGTACCAGATCTGGCCTTTATGCCGACGATCGTCTTCACTGGTCTGGTGCGAAGGCAGCTTAAGTCCGCCGACACCGTGGTTGTCGCCCGTTAGAGAGTGAAAGCTGTAGACCAGACTGATGGTATTGGCGCTATTGGGTCGCAGATCGAGCCGTCCCAGAACATTGGTGTTGGTCTGCTGCGTAGGCACATTCTCGGTCACCTTACCTTCCAGCGTCGTCGCGTTCACAAGTACACTCTCGTCGCCCCTCAAACGCGAAGCGCTCACAAAAAAACGTGCATGCCGGACCGGGAATGGGCCCCCTAAAGTCGCTTCGAAGAGCCGCCGGTCCAACGGGGCTTTTTGTTCGGCGAATGCATTTCGCGCGTCCAGCGAATCGTTGCGGACGTAGGCAGCAAAGCTGCCGTCAAAGTGCCCGCGCGAACCGTTCCTGGTTGTAATCTCGACTCGGCCCAGCCCGGGACGCCTGAACTCAGGGGAGTACGGGTTCCGATTGATGTTGATCCGTCTTATCGAATCAGCCGGTATGTTCAGGTCTGTTCCTTCGATACCGTCCACCACGATCGACGGTCCTTCCGGGCCTTGCGCCGCTGGCGAGAGAAAGTTGCTGACCACCGGCAGAATGTCCTGGCCTTGCGACGGTAAAGAATTGATCAGGTCGGCGTTCACTTGGACGGCGTCAGCATTGTTGTCGGCAGCAGTGGGTTGCGACGATAAGGCGCTAACGTCCACCACTTCCTCGGCATCGCCGATCGGCATGGTGATGGCCACATCCGTCAGCGGGCGATTGCGGACCGCAAGCTGCACCTCGACCGCTTTGAAGCCTTGCACTTCCCCCTTCAGCACATAGTCGCCCGGGGGAACACTAGTGAAGCTAAAACTGCCTTGACCGTCGGACTGCGTGTTAAGGGCCTGGCCGGTGGCGTTATTGGTCAACGTAACGTTCTCGCCAGGGATCACGGCGCCGGTCTGGTCTTGGGTAGTGCCGCTGACGATTACACCAGCCTGGCCAAACGCTGCAACGCAAAAAAAGACTGCAAGAATGATTCCGCACAACTGCTTCATAAGACCTCACTACAGAACTACGATCGAGTTACCGCCCGTTCTTGAATTCAAGTGTATCTCCAGCCTCGGACCAGTGGGCGGCCTTGATCTCGCAGAGATCGCGATATTGCGAGTTCCGCGCCAGAAGCTCCGAATGAGACCCCTGATCGTTGATCCTGCCGTCACCCAGCAACAGGATCCGGTCGGCCTCCGCGGCCGACTGCAAATCGTGTGTAATCAAAATGCTGGTCCGGCCTGTCATAAGGCGGCGCAGGGCGTCCCGCACGGCAGCTTCGCTTTGCACGTCGAGGCCTGTCATAGGCTCGTCGAGAATCAGAATCGGAACGTTGCGGATGAACGTCCGGGCAATCGCGATCCGCTGCCGCTGGCCACCGGACAAGTTGACGCCGCGTTCGCTGACCACAGTGTCATAGCCGTTCTCGAGCTCCAGGATGAACTCGTGCGCATTCGCCGCTTGGGCTGCCGCCACGATCTCACTCATGGTTGCGCCGAGTTTGCCGTAGGCGATGTTCTCCCGCACGGTGGCGGCGAACAACAACGAATCCTGGAGGACAATACCGATCTCGCGCCGCAGCGCTTCGCGGCGAAGGTCTCTGAGATCGCGGCCGTCCATGCTGATCCAGCCCTGCTGCGGGTCATAGAAGCGGAGTATCAGGGCAGTGATGGTCGACTTACCCGAACCGGAGGAACCGACCAGCGCGACATGCTGCCCGGGAGAGACCGCAAAAGAGACGTTGCTGAGAACGTCGCGCACGTCGCTGTAGTGGAAGCTGACACCGTGAAACACAATTTCGCCGCGCGGGCGGCCAGGATCAATGGCATTCGGCCGGTCCTGGACATCAGGTTCGATATCCAGAATTTCCGAAATGCGATTCGCACCCACTAGGGCGCGGCTGAATTTGGAGGAAAGCTTGGCCAGGCTTCGGATGGGTCCATAGACACTGCTCATGTAGGCGGCGAAGACCAGCACATTGCCGGGCGTAATGTGGCCTCGCAGCGCCTGGATCGACCCCACCAGAATCACGGCGAAGGTACCCAAAGCAACGATGATGTCAACGCCGCGGGCCGCTGCCGCCTCCATCCTCGCTGTCTTGATGCTGTCTTCCAAAGTCTCAATGCTTTGATTCTCGAACCGCTCTCCCTCGTATTCCTCCCGGCCGAAGGCCTGCACTACCAGGATCGAAGACAAGACTTCATTTGCTCTGGAGGCAATCTCCCCTTCCGCCCGGCGCTGCCGTTTTGCCGAATCCTTAATCCGGCGATAACGCCTGAAAGACAGAAAAACGAGGGGTGGACAGGTGGCCAGAACAATCAGACTCAGCCTCCAGTTCAGGAACACCATGACCACCAGCATTCCTATAAGGGTCAGGAACTCAGACACAAACGTCAGCATGAATTCGCTGAAGACGTCCCTCAGGCTGTTTGTGTCGTACGTAATATTCGTGAGAAGTTCTCCGGAACGCTTTCGCTGGTGGAAAGAGAGCGACAAACGCTGCAAATGGACAAACAAGTCCCGTCTCAGGGAGTGCGCCAGTTGAAAACCTAGCCGTGAAGTGATGTGCATTTGCGAATACGAAGCAAACCCCTTAAGCGCCGTGATGAAAACGATGCCGAGGGAAACTACGACCACTGGCCAGGTCTTGCCGCCTGCCAGGGCCCCTTTCAGAAACAAAAGATGATGCGGGAGCGGCTTACTCAGGAGGATGTAGTCGAAGATGATTTTCAGAGGCCAGGGGCGCAACAGGTCCGCACCGGTCATCGCCAAAGTGCACAGGCCCGCGACCAGGAGGCCTCCCTTCACCTCGGAGAGATGTGTCAAGACGACTTTCTTGAACCTGCTGCCCTTGCTCATGAGGTTGCCGCCAATGCTGCAAATGCGCTTGACTGTTGTGCGCCTTTCCTGAAACCCATATCTCCCGCCAGGACCGCACGGGCGTTCTGGAGACAGCTTTTTGCCAGCAGATCGCCGTGCGGGCGTAACGCCCTGGCTGCCTTTAGGGCCTTGGACAACCACTTGTGGGCCATATACGCGTGCAGCAACTTTCCGCCCAGGGGCCCGGCAATGGATTCATAGCCAGCGACAAAACACTCAGCGGCCACCACAGGCTGCGCGCTGGGCGCGTACTCAGATTGCATCTGCACGAGAAAGAAACCCGCGTCACGTTCGAGGTCGCCGAGAGAGAAGTCATCAAAATCAAGAAGGCCCAGTTGGCTCTGGGGCTGTGCTTGCAGCCACTGGCCGGGATGCATGTCGCCATGTACCGGCCGGAGCCGGCGACCCTCGAATTGACGATGCACGGCCTGGAGCCCCTCGATCAGTTCGTGAATTACCGGCGCGATTCGAGGAATGCGACGACCAAGTTCAGCGCCGTATGCGATCGAATCCACAAGCTGCTCTTTGCCGTCAAAGACTCGGAAGGGGTTGATTGCACTTCCAGCCAGCGCAGCCGCGCACCGACCGATTTGATGGATCTCCTGTAGCGTCTTGTTCGCGGTACCTTGTGCGTCCCACGGCAGTCCGGGCAACTGCTCAAGCCAGAGGGTGCGCGTTTCGTCATCCCAGCGAACCGGTCGGGCCACCTGGAATGGCAACTCTCCCCGGCAGGAGGCGTGCCACAAAGCTAGTGCCACGTCATACAGGTGTTGGCCTCTCTTCTGGCGCAGATACTTTTTTGGATACGTCTTGACAAAATAGGTGCGACCGTCTGCTTGGATTCTGAGCGTGCACCGGTGGCCCGGCCAGTATTGAACCACCGAGGCGGTGGCGTGTTCGGCCAGAACCGCGGTGAGCGTGTCGAGGACGCCGTCGGAGGGAAAACGCAGAATGCGTACCCATCCAAGCTGTTCATCGCGCGCTACCCAGGACTGATTTGTATCATCGACTGGACGTTCGCCAAAGACCTCGACTTGAAAAACCCGTCGAGAAGTGTGAGACGTTGCCGCAAGCACGAGCGACGCGTAGGGAGCTTCGCCAGGACTGAAACGCTCATACATGCGAGTCCAAACCAGCTGCTGGCCGAGAATCGATTCCGGCTGAAGGGATCTTCGGACGGCCTCCACGAGCGGGACGTCTGAGCGCAACGCCTGAAGCTGCTTGCGATAACGCGAATGAGGAGAACTAAACATACGCTTTCTCCGACAGGTTCCTCGCCGCAAGCAGCAGCTCTCGAAGATGTTCCAGACCCTCTGTTCTTACGCGGCTCACGGCCCGCAGCGCCCGCTCGGCGAAGAGCGCTGCTGCGGTAAACCAACGCAGCGCCGCCGGGTGGGGTAGCTCGTTCCCTACCGAATAACCCGATAGGAACGCGCGGATCAGCCGGCTCTCGCTGATCTCCGAGAGCGACCCGGTGACAACCTCGTAGCGTAGCGCAGCGAGCAGGCTTCCCAGGTCGGCTGCCGCGGGACCCGATCCCGCCTGATCGAGATCGATCATCACCACACCCTGGTCACGCAGAATTCCATTCTTGGGGTGCACATCACCGTGCAGATACACGCTCCGATCAGAGATCCCACTTGCCGCACCGCAAAGTGAATCGCACAGCTCCTGCGCCAGGACGGCGACGTCGGGGCGGACCAGGCCGATGATGCCCGCCGCTTCCTGGAGGTGCCGGGCATCCAGGCGCGTGAATCGCGGAAGGCCTGCGCCGATGGGCATTGCGTGGAAGGACGCGAGTGCGCGGCCCAGGTAGTTGAAGCCGCGCTCCAGTTCTTCTGGCTCGAGGTCGGCAATGCGCTTTCCGTGAATCGGCTCCAGCAACAGGATCTGGAACGAATCTGAATAAGCGATTGCGCGAGGAGTACTGAACTGGCGGCTGTTCGCCATCCTGTTTTGGGCAAAGTCGTTGTAGGTCTTGTAGCAGCCCCGGCCGTCGTGGCCGGCATAGACCTTGGCGTATGCAAGCACGTTTTGTTGGTCATCCAGGCACTGCACGGTGGCACACTTTTCCGGCGCGTAAGCTGCGAGCCGGCTGTGCGTCCATCGCGAATTCAGGAGATCGGAAAGACACTGGGGCACGCTCATGAGCAGGGGCAGGTTGGCGATCTTGCGGTCGTTCGGGAAGGTCCAGAAAACGGTGTGATTCTCCAGATCCCCGAACACGGGATGGAAAGTGGCGCCTTCGGCTGCCGGCGGAAACTGCCGCGCAAAGCGCTGGCCATCGGCGCCTTCAGGAAACGCCCTTGCTGCGAGCATGAAGATCTCTCCTTCGGCCCGAAGCTTGTAAAGCACGCGCAAACTCTGCCCGGCGCGATACGTCGCCCGCACCCTTTCACAGTGCTCGACCTTGACGGCGGCATTGATCCCGATACCGCACCCAATGCGTTCAGCCACAGCCCCCGGATCAAGCAGAAAGTCTCGCTGTGGAAATACCGGGTCAGCATGGAGCAAAGGCATCACCATCGCGCTCATGAGAGGCCGCCTGGTCCTGCTGTGAATCCGCTTTGCTCATTCCACCGCAACCAAGGCGACGGCTTGGCTTGGTTCATAAACCCTCGTTTGCCGTTTCCTCTCCAGCGCAGCTCCTGGACGTTGCAAGCAATCAGCTCTGAGGGGTTTTGATCACTAAAGAAACGGCACCAGACAGCTGAGGCGCGGCAAGTAAACGGCCCAGCCTCATGGTTCGTGATGGCAGAGCTCCACGTGAGGCGGTCTATACCTGAGCGGTTCGGTCCGATACCCTCCACCTCGACCGAGATAGCGTCCGAAGCATCACCGCGATCGAGGCAGACTTTGAAAGCTGGGACATGCTCGGGTGAGCTAACCGGTGCAACGAGAGTAAAGTAGTCCGCGCTGCTCACGTGTTCCGTGACAACGCTGACAACCGGGGCCGGTAGCCTTACCCCGTACTGAGGAGCGACCCAGCCTGGCTCGATGGCGGGGATCTTTCCGGCGTTAAAAACCAGCGCCACGCCCGGCGCACAGACTGTAGGCTGCCGATCCCTGGTAAGGACAGTGGTCTTCTCCCAGGCATTGGCTGCGAGATGAAAACGCAGATCGAAGTCATGCGGGTGCTGGCCGCGCAGCCGGTCGTGAATGATCCAGTATTCGTCGGCCAAAAAGAAGATGCGGCGGGTGTGGACCGCGTCATAAAGCGGACTTCGCGCTACGCCACACAGCATGTCAAAGCCGGGCGACGTCCAGCGTTCGATGAACCGGGCCTCGGGCAGAGGTCCTTTCGGTTTGCCCCGGCGATAATTGATCTGGTCCATGCCGTCCACGCAGACTGTGTTGTGCGCGGCGGTGCCCTTGAACCAACGCCGGAGGTTGGGCGTTTGCTCGGCATATGTGAAACGGCCAGGATCGACAATGAGAGGCTGTCCCCCGGCGCTGATCTCGACGTTCAACAGGTCGTAATGCCCGTGACCGCCGTCACCAAGTGCGCCGCAATCGAAGATCAGAAATCGTTCCTGATTAAACGGAGTCCTCTCGCCCCCCCAGCCGCTGCGCTGGATGTGATAGCCACCCTCGGGAAAGCTGACAGAGCGTCGATTGGGCGCTGCACCTTGCTGGCCCGACGTAGCGGCATAGAGAAAGTCAGGCCGGTTTAGAAGTGAAGCAGCGAGACGGAGCACGTCAGAATAATTACCAGTATCGCTATCGGAGAGCGCAGGAATCTCGCCGTCAGGACGGTGGCAGTGCATGGCGAACTCACAGGCCAGCTCCAGCCGAGCGTCATACCAAGGAGAAAATGAGAGCCCGAAACGCCGGGCGTTCTCCCGCGCGGCCACAAAAGAGCGCAACACCAGCATGTGGTAGTGCGTGGAATGCTCGCGATGGACTCCGTCTGGACGTATGTCGGACAGGAGATTGTTTTGCAGTTCCGCCACGGCAAACGGCAGCAGTTCGCCGGGGACAATCTCCGGCAGCGCCAGCGCGACGACGAACAGCGCATAAAGTTCAAGAGTGCGGTGATTGCGCTCCGCGCTTAGATTGTTGCGGAGGTGGTTAGTCTGCTGCTCCAGGCTGACCAGGATCTGTTCCTCGAAGCCTGCCGTTAAGCCATCGAATTGTGGCGCCGAAGCAAACTTGTCCCAGGCGTAAATCCAATTCTGGATTCGTCTGCCGATGACGTCGCTTACGTCACGGTGATGTGGCACCTGGCGGATCCAGGACTCCACCAGCATTTCCCAGGTCCGCAGAAATTTCTTGTCGCCGGTCTCCGCGTAGGCGGTGGCAAGGTCGAGCCCGTAGTAGAACTTGCTCCATTCAATCCGCCATTCCTCGTCCTCGGGGAGGCCTGCGCTCAGCCAGTCCGGCTCCAATCCTAGGAGAAGGACTGTACCCGCATGTGTGAATCGGCCAGCGCAAACATCTTCGGCAACTGCCCGGCTCCGGTAGGCATGCTCAATGGCGCAAAATACGGAGCGCGGTCTGATCCGTGACCCCGCTAAAGGCTGCGGTTGTGCATGTGTACTCATGCCACAGCCTCCCGCAACAGGTCAGCCATCCGCCGCGCGAATTCGTCGGCGTCGAACCGTTCTGCTACCGTGTTTTGCGCCGCTGCCGACAGCCGGCTGGCAAGCCCCGGCTCGCGGTGGATGCGAAGCAGGGCATCGGCCAGCGCTTTCGGATCGTCGGGCGGGACCAAGAGACCATCAATTCCATTACTGATTGCTTCGGGAATGCCGGAGATCCCGGTGCTGATCACCGGCACGCCGCAAGCCATGGCTTCCAGGAGAACGTTGGGGATGCCATCACGGTCACCGTCTGCGAGCACGCGGCTAGGCAGGCAGAATACAGTGGAGCGGAGGTATTCCGCGTACAGCTCCGATTGGGACATCGGCCCCGGCATGCAAACCTGCTCCGACAAGCCGTGGGCCGCGATTTTCGCCCGAATCTCATCCTCGTGTTCTCCGCTTTCGCCCACGATCCACGCCTCGAAAGGCACGCCGTCTTGCTTGAGAAGGGCGCAGGCATCCACGAACACGTCAAAACCTTTTTTCCTCACCAGGCGTCCCACCGCGAGTGCCCGCACATGACCGTTGGTGTGGCGCGAGGCCCCACGATCCTTCAGAAGAGAAGTGAAGTCAGCGTTTAAGCCGTGGTAAATGCAGTACACCGCCGTGCGGCTGCCCTGTTGCTGGAGGTACTCGCGGTTGGTATCCGTGCAGGTCACAACAAAGCGCGCCGCATCCAATTTGCGGCGCAGCAGCCCAGCGGGATTCAACGACGGCGAATACAGATCTTTCGCATGAGCGGTAAAGGAGAAAGGAATGCCGGTCATGATGGAAGCGAGCCACGCGACGGTGGTTGCGCCGTGACAGAAGTGCGCGTGAATGTGGCGCACGTCGGGAGCCTGGCGCAACTGGTCGGCGATCATCGCGGCTTGCAGGAACTCTTTGAGATAAACCTTTCGAGGCCAACTCCAGAAGCTGCGCCGGGCGCGCACTGCCTGGGAAAAAGCCACTCCGGCCGCACGCGCAATCGAACCTGGACGCCAAACAAAGGCGCGGCGCAATCCCGGCAGAAAGTCTTGCCCGTGCAACGACAGCCAACGCAGAAGAGGTGTTTCCTTGAGCGATGTGGTGCCCGGCAGGTATACCGGTCTGGCCTTGATGTGTGCCACAGTTCCGGAATAGTGGACTTGATCTTCGCAGGGCTTGATTACATACAAGCGAAGCTTCACTCCCTGCTGCTCCACGCGGAGAATTTCGCTGGAGATGAAAGTCTCCGAGAGACGCGGAAATCCTTTCAGGACGTAAGCCACCGTGCCGGCGGAACTGTCCGAGGCAAATTGGTTCGCTCGATCAAGCATAGGCCTCTCGCAAGACGCCACAAAAACGTTCGGTACAGCTTCCGACTTCGTACTGACTTTCCACCAGCTTTCGTCCAGACTTTCCCAATGCGCAGAGTAGTTCAGGCTGGGAGGCCAGCGACTCAAATGCCGCGGTCAACGACTCCGCGTCTCCCTGAGGAACCAGCAGACCGGTGTCACCATCGGCAACCGCGCTGACAATGGCGCCCGCATCGGAGGCGATTACTGCGCGTCCGCACGCCATGGCCTCCAAGATGACATTCGGCAACCCGTCCCGGTCTCCACCGCGGTCCACGACCGACGGCGCAGCTAGCACATGGGCGCGGTTGTATTCCACAACCAGTTCTTCGTGGGTCTTTGCTCCGCACAGGGTCACGCGATCCGCCAGTCTGTGGCTTGCGATCAACGCGGCCAGCCGCGCTTGCTCCGGTCCTTCGCCCACGATGCAAAGCGTGAATGGCAAACGCATCCGCGCAGCGGCCGCAAGCAGGATGTGAAATCCCTTCTTCTCTACCAGTCTTCCCACTGCCAGGATGCGCAGCGGCCGGCACGGTGGAAACGGAGCCGGCTGAAAATGCTGGAGATCAACCCCGTGGGGAATCAGATGGACTCTGGCGCCGGAAGCGCTGATCGCCTGCGCTACATCGGAATTACAAGCGACCACGCAGGCCGCATTGTTGGCGCGCCGGGCCAGAACATCGGAAGATACTTTTCGGGCGTCCCGGGCATGAACACTGAAGCCGTAGGGCTTTTTCAGTTGGCATGCCACGTGGGCAGCTACTTCAGCCGGCGCGTGCGCAAAGTAGCCATGAACTCCGCTTATCTCTTCGCCGTTAAGCCGCTGAAGCACGAAGGAGGCTTGCTCCTGGGGGGTACCCGCGGGCAGGATCTGGACGCGGCTGGCAAGACGGCTTGCCGCCGGCTGTATGCCGGTGGTTTCGCCTGCCTTGGTGGCAAAAATCCCAGCCAGCGCATCGCGCTGCTCGAGCGCTAGAACTTCGTTTAGCGCAAAAGTCTCGGACCGGCGGGGAAAACCGCTCAAGATCATTACTATCTTACCGTTAGTCATCGCGCTCCATTTGATCAAGAAGTTCTCCCACGCGCCCGCGGATGCGCGGCAGCCCGTCCAGATCAAGCGCCGCGGTCCTGCGCGGTTGGGCAGTTAGTGTATTCAGGATGGTGGACATAAGAAACTCAGGAGTGAGGTCCTGGGGCTCCACGATGTCAAAGAAGCCGCGTGCCGCGAGCAAGCGGGCACGGATCAACTGCTCGCGGACCGGTTCCGACCGTGGCACCAGGATGGCGCGTTGAGAAAACGAGAGCAGCTCGCAGACAGTGTTGTATCCCGCCTGGGACACCACAACATCGCTTACGGCGTAGTGCTTCGTGAGATCGGGATCAAAGTCGAGAAATTTGACATCGGCGAAGTGGCCGAAGCGGGCAAGCAGATCTTTGCGCCGAGCGTCCGGCATCTGTGGCCCAAAGACAACCGTGCTGCGCATGGCAACGCTGCGGGCTAGGCCAGAAAGGCCGATCAGATACGCTTCGATCATCTCGCTGCCGTCTCCGCCGCCGCCGGTGGTTACCAGGATGCGCGGTGGGCCATCGCTCCCTTGGGCCGGTAGAGTGGGCCGCTTGAGATACCCGACGTAATGAGTCTTGCGCATGACTGAGTCGGGGAAACCGTATTCCGCGGCGGTATCAAAAATAGACTTAGAGCCGTAGATCCAGACCTCGTCGTAAAAACGGTCCAGGGTAGCGAAGCTGCCGTTGTTGGCAAGCACGATGCGGGTGCGTTCGGGTTCGTCGAGAATGTCTCGCACACCCAGAACGAGCTTGGTGCTCATGCCGCGCGAGCGTAGTGCTGAGAGAGTTTCCAGAAGCTCGCCATCCACCCCGGAAGGCCTTTTGTCGACGATCATGAGGTCGGGAGCAAAGCCGAGCACCGATTCTTTCAGGATGGCGGCGCGTGTAGCTTTCACTTCCGACGTGCAGCGGGCGAGAAATCGGGGCGCATAGTGCTCAGCCCCAACCCTGTCTAAACAAGGAAGCTTGATGTAATCCACGCCCTCAGGAATGCGGAAGGCTTGAATCATAGGCGAGCCCGTGATAATCAGAATCGAAGCTCCCGGATAGCGGGCGATGAAGTCGTCTGCCAGCAATAGGGTGCGGCGGATGTTTCCCAGTCCAAAGGTGTCGTGCGAATAGAGAAGAATTTTTGGAGGAACAGCAGGATAAACGGCCTGTGCTTGACGCCACCCAGGCTGAGGAGCCAAACCGGCGGCCGCTGGCTGGAACTGAAGCAGTCCCGGGCTCGGTTCAGACGGCCAATGGGCGGGCGTTGCCGAAAGCCACGTTTTTGCGTTCTCGATGAAGTTCATTGATTGGCCCCTGAGCGATTGCGTCGCTAGAACTTCGATCCCAATCTCCCCGTCTTTCCAATAAGACAACAGGGAACCTCCTCCGGAACAAATTTGGAGAAAGAAAAACCAAAATCCAAAGTGAATTCAAGGGGTTGTAAGAAAGTTGTTCCGCGGGGCAGGGGAGTGCTGTCTTAGCCATCGAAGGGGCAATCCTCACCTTTTTGGCCGATGAGCCAGATCGTCTGGATCCGAGCTAGGTACCAGACTCTATGAAGGTTCTCGTTACAGGGGCAGCGGGTTTCATTGGCATGCATGTGGCCTTGCGCCTGCTCGAAAGAGGGGACCACGTAGTGGGCGCTGACAGTCTCAGCGACTACTACGACGTTCGCTTGAAACAAGACCGCTTGGCGATGCTGAGCCGTAGTGCGAACTTCCGCTTCTGCAAGATCGATCTGGCCGATGCCGCCAAAACAAACGAGCTGTTTACCGCGGAGAAGTTTGATCGTGTGATCCATCTGGCGGCGCAAGCCGGCGTCCGATACAGCCTGGAGAACCCGAACGCTTACATCCAGAGCAATCTGGTGGCTTTCGCCAACATTCTTGAGTCATGCCGCCGTTATCCCGTGGAGCACCTCGTGTATGCCAGCAGCTCAAGCGTGTACGGAGCCAACAAGAAGATGCCCTTTTCCGTGCAGGACAGCGTGGACCACCCCGTGAGCCTTTATGCCGCAAGCAAGAAGGCCAATGAGCTCATGGCACACGCTTACAGCCATCTCTATCAATTGCCCACGACCGGCCTGCGTTTCTTCACCGTCTACGGTCCCTGGGGGCGGCCGGACATGGCGGTGTTCCTTTTCACCCGGGCGATTCTGCAAGGCAACCCCATCGATGTCTTCAACGATGGAAAGATGCAGCGCGACTTTACCTACATCGACGACATCGTCGAAGGCGTGACCCAGATTGCTGACAGGCCACCCTCTCCCAATCCGCACTGGTCCAACGGGGATGACGGCCGAGGCTCGAGCGCCGCACCGTACAAGCTGTACAACATCGGCAACAACCGGCCGGTGGAGCTGCTCAAGCTGATTGAGGTTCTGGAGGCGTGTCTGGGGAAGAAAGCGAGCAAGAAGATGCTTCCGCTCCAGCCCGGTGATGTGCTAGCAACTTATGCAGATGTAGATGATCTCATGCACGACACGGGCTTCCGGCCCAGTACACCCATTGAAGATGGAATCGAGCGTTTTGTTCGTTGGTACCGGTGTTACTACCGCGACTAAGCGGCAGTCGACGAATGTCACTGTTTTAGGAAGGCACACGATTCCTTATTCCTTAGTTGTAAGGACATGTTCCTTGCAGGCACGTCATTCGCGAGGTCTCATTATGAAAATCGCCGTGGTTGGTTCCGGGTATGTAGGGTTAGTGGCAGCAGTCTGTTTGTGTGAGCTGGGACATGAGATCACGTGTGTAGACAATGACGCTGAAAAAGTGAAGCTGCTGCAGCAGGGCCAGATCCCGATCCACGAAGAATTTCTGCCTCAGCTCCTTGCCCGGCACCACAAGAAGCACCTGCACTTTTCGGGGAACCTCACTGAAGCGGTGCGCCAAAGCACGGCAATATTCGTTGCTGTAGGCACGCCGAGCAAAGAGAGTGGTGAGGCTGACCTCTCCTATGTCGAGGCAGTCGCGCGCGAGATTTCGCGTGCCATCGACGGCTACAAGGTCATCGTCACGAAGAGCACAGTGCCCGTGTATACAAACCAGTGGATACGCCAGGTACTTACCCTGAACGGCGCCTCGCCCAACAACTTCGACGTGGTCTCCAACCCGGAGTTTCTGCGGGAAGGCAAAGCTGTCAGCGACTTTCTCTACCCTGACCGGATCGTGGTTGGCGTGAATGCCGAACGCCCGGAAAAGGTCATGCAAGACATCTATGCGCCGCTTTCCACCGGCGCCTATTACCTCCGTTCCGATGCCATTCCTGCCCCTGACCACTTCGAAGGCCCAGCGCGCGTGATTGTTACTAGCGCTGCCAGCGCTGAGTTGATTAAACACGCAGCCAACGCCTTCCTGGCTATGAAGATTTCCTTCATCAATGCCGTCGCTAATGTGTGCGAGGCAGTGGAGGCCGATATTGAAGATGTTTGCAAAGGGATTGGCTCCGATAGCCGCATCGGGGCCCGTTTTCTAAACGCTGGAATTGGATATGGCGGGTCTTGTTTCCCCAAGGACGTGGCCGCTTTCCGGTCCGTGGCCCGCACCTACGGCTACGAATTCACCCTGCTGAATGAAGTGGCGCACATCAATGCAGAGCAGCGCACGCGTTTCATGCGAAAGGTGCGCTCGGCTCTGTGGACCCTCAAGGGCAAGAAGCTTGGAGTTCTGGGGATCGCGTACAAGTGCGGAACCGACGACGTTCGCGAGTCTCCCGCGGTTTCGATCATCCAGGATCTACTCGCCGAAGGCGCCGAGATCAAGGCCTATGATCCGGCGGCCATGGGCCGCGCGCGGAAGTTGTTCGGGCCGCAGGTCAGCTTCGTGAAGAATGCTTACGAGGCAGCCGAGAAATCTGACGGCTTGCTCATCCTCACCGAATGGGAGGAGTTTGCACAGCTTGACCTGGATATGATCCGGGAGAAACTGAACTACCCCATCATCATCGATGGACGCAACCTTTACCGCCGGCAGCAGATGCTGGAGGCCGGATTGATCTATCACAGCATCGGACGGCCGCCGGCGAATCTTGAGCGACTGGCGCAAGTTTCGACGAGGGGCATGCCTGCTAGAACCGCAGCACGACCAAAGCTCTTGCCAGCGAAGAGTGGTATGGTCGAGTGTGCCATGGATGGGACGTATACGAACGCAGGCCCCGGCGCTGCGCTGGCCGATCCCGGGCAGGTCTGCTGAAATCGAGCATCATCTCTACGCTGGACAAAGCGTCAGCGGTTCCAGCCCAAACCCGAGAAAACGATACGGGCCATCATCAAGCCGAAATTATTTCCGACCCTACGAACTCATCAACATCGCTGATGAAGTCTCGTGGTTCCCGCCCAAACGGATAACATGGGGGAAAAGAACCACCCTCGCGGGTTTCGCTCATGAACTTCGGAAGTTAAGAAACTACGTCCACCTCCGGGTTTGGGCACCGGAGCAGCCAGAGACCATGAGATTCACGAAGCGAGTGTACGGTGTGGCGTATGAGATTTTTGACGTGGCAAATTCTTGGTTGCTTCATCGTATGCAAGAAAGTCTGCGAAAATGCATGAGGCGGGAAGGACTGCCTTGAGGAGCACGGAAACCGTCGCCGCCGGGTTGTTGAACTCTGAGGTTCTGACCGTCTACAAAATCGTCTACAGCGCTGTAGACGTAAAACCAGAAATGCTGCTGATGTGCTTGAAAAGATTGGTCGGGGAGAGAGGATTTGAACCTCCGACCCCCTGGT
>ORMF012380802.1_pt1 | contig 25614 bp, 1 predicted proteins | sample 1779871 | NCBI WGS metagenome assembly ORMF01 (sample SAMEA104232316, study PRJEB22302) | groundwater metagenome | biome: forest; feature: aquifer; material: groundwater | place: USA | collected 2011-08-07 | depth 5.4 m | reverse complement strand
TGCCGAACGCGCCCACCAGCAAATCAAGCCGGTCGAGAATGCCGAGCAGCGCGCCCAGCGGCCGCAGCTGTTTTTTTACGTGCTGATAATCTTCAGACAAACTTTTCGGCAAATACTGCGTGCCCACGGCATGCGCCACATCTTCTTTTTCACCCGCGGCCAGCAAGTACTCGCGGCCCACAATCCCCTGCAGGTCCGGGAATTCATAAACAAGCTTCGTCATCAAATCAATTTTGGAAAGCCGCGCCGCGCGCGCTAAATCCTTGGCCAAATCTTTGCGGGCGATGAGTCCGGTTAATTCGCCGGCAAGTTTTTCCATGCGCTCGGTTTTCTGCAGCATATTCCCGAGCTTGCCCAAATACGTGACCTGCGCCAGCAGCGGCATTTTGGATTCAAGCGGCGTCTTGGTATCCGCATCATAAAAATAACGCGCATCGTGCAGGCGTGATTCAAGCACATTTTCGTAGCCGCCCACAATCCCGCTCAGCCCAGAACGGCGGCCGTTCAGCACCGCGGCAAAACGGGCATTCAGGCGGTCGTCCGCGTCATAAAGCGCGAAAATCTTCTGGTTCTTTTTCATGCAGCTTGCGAGAACTTCGGCGGGCAAATCCAAATAGGCCTTGGAGAAACTGCCCTGTACGAGAAAAGGTTCCTCCACCAGCTGCGCCGTAATGTGGACAAGACCTTCGTCGAAATGTTTTTGATGAAACCGGCCGCTTAGGGCCTTACGGATGAGTTCCTTGCGCTCTTCGCGGTCCAGGATTACATGCAAACGGCGCAGCGTTTTGCGGTAAAGCGTCCAATCCGCGGACAAAAGTTTAACGGCGCGCGGCGCAAGAAAACGGTGGCCGTAAGTTAGGGCGCCGGAGCGCACATTGCCGATTTTCGCGGGAACAACTTTTTTATCGAGCAGCATCACGAGCCAGCGCACCGGCCGGGGAAAACGCGCGCCCGAAGGTTCCCAGCGCATCATCTTCGGAAAACCAAGCGCTGCGGCAATCGACTCAAGCATCGGCGGAATAACGGCCTCGGCTTTTTTGCCGGTTTCATTTTTGATCACAAAGATAAATTTACCGCGCGCGGTATCGCGCACCTGCACGTCTTTAAGTGCGGCGCCTTTGCTTTTGAGAAAACCTTCCAGTGCGGGCGTGGGTTTGCCGGCCGGATCGTATGCTTTTTCAACCGAAGGACCGCTGAGTTCGAGCGTCTGGTCTTTTTGCCGCGCCTCAATCCCTTCAATAAAGAGCGCAATGCGCCGCGGCGTGGCGTCGACTTCAACGGCATCATAGGTGAGCCGGTTCTGATCCAGGGCTTCGCGCGTCTTGGCCGCCAGCTCGCCATAGACGACATCCAGCATGTCGACCGGCAATTCCTCGGTTCCGATTTCAATAAGTAGGTTTGGCATAGTCAAGTCCCGTCATTGCGAGGAGGCCGCAGGCCGACGAAGCAATCTGGTTTTAAAAGCAGATTGCTTCGGCACAATCTCGTTGCCTCGCAATGACGCGTTTATCATTTCGATTTCTTTTTTGTTTTTAAAAGTGGAAATCCCAGACTTTCGCGGGATTTGAGATAGCCTTCAGCGCAGGCGCGGGCCAGGGCGCGCACACGGCCGATATAACGCGGCCGTTCATTCACGCTCACGGCGCCGCGCGCGTCCATCAAATTGAATAAATGCGATGTTTTGAGACAAGCGTCATAGGCCGGCAGCACCAGATTATCTTCGAGAAGTTTTTTGGCGAGCTTTTCATAATCTTCGAAATGGCGGCGGCACATGTCCGGGTCGGATTTTTCGAAATTGAACGCGGAGAATTCGCGCTCCCCTTGCAGATGCACATCGCCGTAGGTCACACCCGCGCTCCACTCGATATCAAACATGGATTCTTTGCCCTGCAAAAACATCGCGATGCGTTCAAGACCGTAAGTGATTTCGCAGGAGATCATTTCCAGGTCAATCGAGCCGCATTGCTGAAAATAAGTAAATTGCGTCACTTCCTGGCTGTCGAGCCAGACTTCCCAGCCGAGTCCCCATGCGCCGAGTGTCGGTGACTCCCAATCGTCTTCCACAAAGCGCACATCATGCGCCATGTGATTGATGCCCAGCGCGGCCAGGCTGTCGAGATAGAGCTGCTGCGAATTTTCGGGCGCGGGCTTGAGGATCACTTGATATTGATAGTAGTGCTGCGTGCGGTGCGGATTCTCGCCGTAGCGGCCGTCGGTGGGCCGGCGCGAGGGTTCGACATAAGCGGCGTTCCACGGCTCAGGACCGAGGGCTTTAAGGAAGGTGTGCGGCGAAAATGTGCCGGCGCCGACTTCAAGGTCATAGGGCTGCATGACCAAGCAGCCGCGCTGGCCCCAAAACACATTTAATTTTTGGATTAACTCCTGGAACGTCAAAGGCTTAGGCATAATTCCCCGGGGTGAAAAACGGGCGCATTCTAGCAGAAAGCCTTTTATCTGTCATCCCCGAATGGTTTTGTCGGGGATCTAGATTCCCGCCTAAAGCATGCGGGAATGACATATATTTTTTAAGCCGATTTGGCGGTCATGCGGTAAGACTCGACGAGCGCGGTCATGGAAGCCGAGAGCAGGCCGGCCGCGGTCGGGCGCACAAAGCCGCTCGGATCGGCTTCGTGGGCAATGTCCTTGCGGCTCAGGAAATTGGCGATGATCCGCTGAGCCGCCGCAGGCGAAGCATCCTTGAGCTGCTCTTTAAGCTCCACAGCGGTGATTAATTGAAGCTCGGTCAGCCGGACCAAATAACGCAATTGATCCGGTTCGGAAAGCTTGGCCAAATCTCGCAGGGCCACGGCAAACGCGGGCACTGCAAAGTTCCATTCCTCGAAATCGGCCTGCTGCGCGAGGAGCGAGGCCGCAGCGCCCTGAAGCTGGCGCGCGGCGATAATGCCCGCATCCTGCGGCTGGAAGGCCACGCGGTTTGCGGACTGCGCGCGCCGCATAACCGGCAGGCTCGAAACTTCTTCCTTCAATTTGATGGCCGCAGGACCCGAAAAATAAATCCGGGTTTGATCCACGGCCGTGCCTTCATTGGCCCATTCCAAATATTGTTCGCGTAAGTTCGAGGGCAAGGCCGCCAAGAGTTCGGCCGGCATCACGGCCGAGCCGCTCAGATCCGCCAGCGAAGGTTCCGGCACTGCGGAATTGGCCGCAGGCGCTTCGGCCGCAATCGCTTCCGGCAGGAACAAGAACCGGAAATCAAACGTAATCCGCGACGTGACTTTATCCGCAGTTTCGCGTTTGCTCGCCAGGCGGGCGGCAGACAGGCGCACTTCGGAGCGATGAGCTGAGGTTAATTCGACCTCTGCAGATTTCTGATGCAGCGCCATTCTCCAGCCGTAACTGTCGGTCAGACCGCCGGTAAACACAGCATTTTCGAACCGGATCAGCGGCTTAAGATTTATTTGCGTAAAATTATTACCCAAGAAAGGTTCGGGATTATAGAAATTGTTATGCGGATCATAGCTATTCAAAGCGATAAAGCCGCCGGGCTTAATCCATTCCGTAATCGTACCCAAATACCGGCTGTAGTGCTCGGGTAATCCAAAAACACCTTTCTGGATAAATCCATCCAACTGTCCGTTCAACCGCCGATTCAATTCCGGACTGATCTTCAGCAAATCCTGCTGGACGAATTCGATCTCGCGCGGTTCGGTTTCGCCCGGCAAAACATATTTCAACCGCACCGGCTCATTTGCCCCTGGGCCTTCCGCGATAATTTCTATGTCATTTTGCCGGACGCCGAGCGCCTTAAGTTCCTGAATAATGAAAAATTCAAGCCACCGGTCAAAATAACTTTTATCCGCATATCCTTGCCGCCTTTTCTCGGTGAAATACGGGTGCGTCGTTTGAACCGGCCGCCAGCGCTTTAAATGATCCTCCAGCCGTGCTTTTGAAACTTTGATCTTGTCGATAAAAAATACTTTTTTGAACCGCGCCGCCGAAACAACGTCTGGGCCTGCGCCGCCGAAAGCCACAGTCATGTCACGCTGACCGGCCCCCGCCATCGCATAAAAAGCATCGTTGAAGGCAATAAATTTGGCGGCAAGAATTGGATGCGGAAGTGCGGCATCCAGCGCTTCATGGATGCGGGCCATGTGCTTGTCATAGGCCCGGCTTTGCCGCAGCGCGGTAATAAACGCGTTGACTTGGCCGGCATGTAAATTTTCCATGCGCTCTGCCGCGCTGATCAGGAGCTCGGCTTCCTCAATGTCAAATGCGCGCGCCGCCAGGTCCAGCAATTCGTCATAAGATTTTTGCGCAGTCGACAGGCTCAGCGCTGCAGGATCACGTTTCAGCAGGACTTGATACTCAACATTCTCGAGCGGAATTGAGGCAAGCACGCGCGCGGGATGGCTGAGGCTATCGACGCGGAAGCCGTATGCTTCCATGGTCTCACGCGGATCTTGCAGCGGATGGGTTGCGTCATAAACGGTCGGATAAAGCGGCGCGGATAAAAATAGCCCGGTGCGCTGCCCGGCGGAAGTCTGCCGCCTAAGAACCCGGAAAACTTCGCGCATAATCCGCTGGCCAGTTTCTGGTGAAACCACCCGGTAGGAAAGCAATCCCGGATCAATCACAACATCGAAAGATTCGTCTTCAAAAGGAAGATCGTCGGCGCTGGCAATGACGGTCGGCCCGTTGCCGTGACGGCGTAAATCAACGGTCACAATATTGTCCGGCGGCAAGCGCGGCACTTCACGGGTAATGGGCCACTTACGGTCTTCATTAGCATTACCCAAAATCAGAACCCGCGTGCGGTTCAACTCTTCCTGTGACAAGGCATTCAAAAAGTGCGCTGCATCGCGCAGCCATGAGCGGCGGTCAACACGATTGGATGTCTCGGCCAGCATGGCACTCCAGTCCGATACGGGAGGAAGCGCTTCAAGCCGGATTCTTTTGAGTGACACATCCTGCGGGCTCGCAACTTCCAGCAATGGTTTCAGATTGGCAAAATCATGACTAGGATCAATCTCAATGACTTCAAGCTCAGCATTGGCCTTGCGCCAGTCCCTGCCAATCTGTTCTTCAATCGGCCGGGCAATCAGATAGGATTTATTTAGAACTTTCACGGCATTCAGAATCTGAACGCTGCCGATGCGGAGCAGCGCATAATCCTCAAAATGAATTGTTTGTTTTTGAACCGGGCGCGTACGCACATCAGCGCCCCATTTTTCAATGGAAGCATTGCGCACTTCGCTTCTTTTCACTTCCGCATAACCCATGCTTTGCAGAAGAGTCAGCAATTCGCGGTCCAGCGGATCCAGAACGAATTTGCGGCTGTTATTCGAAAGATTGGCGGCCACTTTATCGGCCTTGGCCGGTTCCCGTCCCGCGACGACATCTTCAAGGATTTGAAGTTTCAAACGGGCTTCTTTCGGTTTCAGCTGAACGGCATATTTTTCAAGCATCAGCTTCGCGACGCCTTGAGCGCCGGCGCCTTTGATATGTTCGGTACGCTGAGCTTCAACGCGCGTACGGGTCTGGCGCAGGATTTCCAGCAAGTCCTTATGCGTAATGAGAATCTGTTCGGCTTCTGTAAGTACCTTCAAAGCTTCGTCAAATTTTTGCTGCGCGGCCAATTCTTCGGCTTCCGCATTCCATTTGAACATCATTTGTTCATATAACTCGCGCCACTCGGCGAAGAACGCGCCCTGCTGAACTTGCGGAAGCTGGGCCGTCAGTTTCTTCAGCCGGGCCAGCACAGCCTTATCTTTTTCGCCTTCCGCGGCAGCGCGCAGGTCCGCGATAATTTCATCCATCATGCTTTCCGGTCCCAGATTGGCCGCACTGAACCATTTCATAAATTCCGCGGCGAGCTGCATCAGGTCTGTTTCAAGCTCGGTTTGGTTCGCAATGCGCAGCCCGGGCAGCGCCGTCACGGCATTGAGGCGCCGCGCCTTTAGTATTTTTTGATGAATCTCACGCATTGCGCCCGTAACCCGCTCTTCGACAGGCTTCAAGGCCAATTCGCGCATTTGCTTTTGCAGCGCATCCAAATCTTCAGCCGATCCGTTCTTATCTGCCGTTTTTTCCTGCAGCTTCACCGCCGAGGGCGTATCGCTTAAATCAGCTTCATTGTTTTTCGCATAATGCGCGATCACACGGCGCCGGACTTCTTTCATGTCGGAACGCGAGAAGGGTTTCAACGGTTTCGCGGGAACAACCTGCACAATGGCCTGCCCCGCTTCAGATAGAAACGCGGGACGCGCAGCCGCCGGCATGCTTGTAGCGAGCTGCCGCAATTTCGGCAATGCCGCCGTAAGAATCGGTTCGAGCTTCACCAGCCGCCGGGTGTAATCGCCGGCATCTTGTTCCGAGATGATGTATTTACCCTCTTTGTCGCGGTCAAACAGCACCTGGATCAGCGGCCGGTATTCTTCGGCGCCATAGAGCGTGACCAACTCCGGCTTCTTGCGCAGGGCTTGCGCGCGCATGGTCGCGCCCGGCAGCGAGGCCTGGTCCGCAGCGTCAAATTGATCGAAGATATCCACGCTGCGTTTCCAATTATCAAATTTTCGCCGGATTTCATCCTTATGATCGCGGGCTAAAGGCTGCATGCGGGGCTCGTTTTGCTGCATCTTCTCTTGCTCTACAAGCATTGCAAGCTCATGGCCGATGGCAGCGCGCTCCTCCGGCGTCCGGCCCATGACCTGGCCGGCGCGAAGAGCACTTTCTTTGGAAAATATTCCGTAGCTAACACGCAATAACAAACGTTCCGATAAAGCAGCTTCCAAAATCGTTTCGAGAGCTTCGGCTTTCTTTTCCAAAGAATCCGTGTCACGGAATGTGAAGGATGCGAGCTTTGTCAAATCGGTTTCAGCCAGCGGGTTCTCATCGTGACCAATGTCATTGGGCTGCATCTTGTCCCAAGCCGGCGGTGCCAGCGGATTCTTTAATAAAACAAATGAGACTGCACCCCAATTCGTTTTAATTGTCTTGTCCGGAATTGTTTTTTCAAAACGAATCTTCACAAAGGGCGGATGGCCGGCGTCCCCTTGGATGACTTCTGCAAATACGGGCCTGTTCCGCATAAGCGCTTGGGCAAATTCAACATCGGGGCGGATACCCGGTTCAAATCCGGTTTGACGGCCGGCTAAAATTAATTTCAATGGGAAGGCCTCGTCCTGCGCATTCAAAGCGCTTGCAATTCCCGGGTCATACTCTAATTCGTATTTTTGATTCAGCCAGCGCAGATGCCCGTAAAATTGGGTGGCGTAATCAGCCCAAGCCAGGTCGTTTTGCGGTAAATCGACTTCCGGATTTTTTCCATTCGACTTTTCGGCATCGAGCGACGCAAGGTATCTGCCGGCATACGCTGCAAATTCCTTAAGTTGGAAAACATTCAAATCCTTCGTTTGATCCGGCCTTACATTGCCTAAAAACTTTTTAAACATTAGAGCGCGCGTCAGATCTTCATTTGTCTCGCTGATACTATCATCTTCGCGCACGCGGTTAATCTGCTCGATTAGGCGCCGACCATTTTTCAACATCCACCCGTCCAGTTTATGAGGCAGTGCATTGATCTCCGCAATCAGCGCGCGGAATTCGGCATTTTCTTCGGCCGTGAATGCCCGCACTTCGGAGCGCGGCGTGAGAGACCGCCGGCCCTGCCAATAACTTTTGCGGAAATGCCGCGACACGCGTTCGGTTACATACTTTTCGAAAATTTCATCGCCGAATTCTTGGAAGGTATTGAATACGGAGAAGACGGCATTATCATATTCTTCCTTGCGGGCTTGAAATTTAGTTTCCTGTTCGGAATGGCTGAAATCAATGAAGGTTATCCGCTTTCCGTCCCAATAGATGTGATAATCCACCAGCGGCGAGTCATCGTCCGGCGCAAAATCTCCATGGGCCACACCTGCGGCATGCAGCCGGCCCAGCGCATAACCCAAAGCACCTAGAAACCGGAAGACGGAATCCTCGTCCTGAAAATCTTTCTTTTGGATCAGCCGTCCTTCAGCCTGCCGCGAAAGCAGCAAAGCTTTATTTCTCAAAAATTTATGCCGGGGCGCAACTTTCAAACGATAAGCCAGCCGCGCGATCTGGTATTGGTCCTCTAGCGCAAGCTCGCCCTCCCTCTGGTCAATTTGCGTTTTGGCATAAAAGCGAACCCGGCGTCCGTCTTTGAGGGTCAGAGTGTGACGGTAAACCTTATTGGGTTTCCCATAGATCCATGTTTTACGGTATTTCGCAATATCGGACAATTTCGCGCTGCGGCCGGCGACGAATCGCAACACAGCTTCCGCATCGTCTCCAAAAAACCGTTCAAAACTTGATTGCCTGCGCACTTCGGAGCGGCTGATCATGAAATTGGCGCCATCCCAGCGCGCTTGGCCGAGGATTTCGCCGGCTGCGTTTTTGAATACAATCACAGGCCGCAAAACTTCGACCGCAGGATCTTCCATCATTTGATCCACATGTCTGACCATTTGATGAATCTCCTTCAACTCACCGCCAGTCAAATAAGCCAAACTATTTTGGCCGCTTTGACGGTCAAAATTAATTTTGGCGGCATGAGCACGTTTCAGGAAATCACGGATGGCCGCATGGAGATTTGAAATGTACTCGTCATCCACGGATGCCGGCAGCGGAACCGGTTCCCACATGAGCATAAGCGCAAGGGTTTCGAGGTCAATGCGCCGGAATCCCGCCCGCGCCATTCTCACTATCCCGTTCTGAATGTCTTGGCTTAAATGATAAAGATGGAAGCGGTCGAAATCATTTCTTTCTTTGGAATCATTGTAATAGAGCGCGAGCCGTGCGTTATCCAGCCCGACCGCTTGAATCGGCAGGCCGGCCTTGATCATCCGCCGGACAAAATGAATAAATTCCTCAAAAGTTTCAGGCTCGATATTTTTCGCAATCCGGGCATTCAGAATGCCGCGCTCCCCTGTCCGCGTTTGATAAGTAAACCGGCGGTCCTGATATTTATCCGCCGTGCGCACTTCGGAGCGGGAGAGATTGAGTCCGGATTCGAGTTCTTCCCAAGAATCAAAGCCGAGAGAACGCACCACTTTGGCCCGAGTTTTGTCCGTGGGCTGCAGCGCGCTGACTAATTCGCGTTTGGAATCATCGGTCAGCGTAAACAACGGAATGCGCGAGATTGAAACCGCGCGGCGGTTCCAGACAAAGAGCACGTCGGCATCGATCAGCCGTTGGACGTCAAAAGTGAGCAGGAGGCCCTTGTACTTATTGGGCGCTTCATTCGTCAGATCGGTTAAACGCAGCATTCTGCCGGTCGGCGATTCGAGAATAGCTTCCCAAATCATACCCAGTGATGCGACGTCGTAAAGCTTGCCGTCCGGTCCCGCGTAATCGCGCAGGCTTTGATCGCCGTAACGCATTTGGAGCTGCTGCGTAATCGCAATCACGAGTTCATTCTGCATCTGCGGCTCGACCCGTTTGCCTTCCAGGACTTTCGGAAGCTTTTTATTGCGGCTCAGGACTTCGGCCACCACTTCCATGATTTGTTCCATCGGCGGCTGTTCGGCCGTCACAATCGGCGCATCAAAACCAAGGACCGGCAGCAGGTCTTTTTTGCCTTCAATTTCAACAAAATACACCCCTTGGTGCCAGCCCGTCTGTCTGTTATTGCTCAGCCGGACGTTAACGATTTGTCCGCCGATAAGCGCTTCCTGCGTGAGCTCCCTATTTTCCGGGCGCTTCGTCCGCACTTCGGAGCGCGCGGCGAGGCGGACAAAATTGGATCCCAGGTTTTCGGCGATTTGCCAGCCGGCATTGTCAAAGAGAGATTGCATCGAAGGCGTACCGTCATAGCGCAGGATCACCACAGCGCCAGGCGCATACTCATGGATATCGGAGAGGATTTCAGCCAAATCGCCGGGCTGAATGAAAATATTAATTTCACGCGCCATGCTAAAGGAATGGATTTCGCTCGATTTCAAGGCCGGCGCATTTGTTCCGACCTGCGGATTATTAAAGAAGTAAACTTTGGCCGCGGGCACGTCTTTGATCGAACGGGCCCTCAAAGCGGTAATTTTGCTTCCAAGTCCGTTTAATTCCGCCCAGGCACGGGTATTGAAAACTTTGGCCCAGGAAATTTCGGTGGCGTAAGTCTTTTCGGCGCCTCTCTGCGCAATCGCCGCGGCAGACCTGCCCGAGCCGGAGCCGATGTCGACCCAAACCATCCCCGTAAACCAGGAGCCCGGCAATTTGTTAATGACTTCGATCGCATCCCGCGTGCTCCAGTCTTCAGGATTGTAAACACCGGGGAACGCAAATCCCTCGCGCGGATTCGTCATGCGGACATTCGTCGCATAAGCCGAAGGGCCCTCAATGAAGACGTCTTCAACCAGATCCACAACTTTTCTTCCATAATGCGATTCCAGCAGCCGTGCCAGGCGGCCTTTGCTGTAGGCTTCATTAAATGCGGCGGTGAAGTCAGAATGGAAGTCCGGTTTCAGATAAAGCGCGCGCTGCGAGCGGGAATGCAGGCGATAGAGCAGCACGCGGTTTTCGCCGGCCGCCCAGACAAAGGCCACGGGCTTGCGTTTGTAAGTCAGCAGATAAAAATGACGGATATCATGCGCATCGAGAAACTGGATATATTCCTTGGCAAAATACTCCACCATCTGCGAGCGGAAAATCACGGCCATCATTTCGAGAGTTTCCTGGTTCGGATGCACCTCTACACGGCCAAAACCATCCGTGCCCGCAGGCCCGACCGGCTTGATCTGCACATGCTTCCAATCCACTCCGAATGCGCGCAGGAAATTCTGCAGGACCACATAGTCTTCAACGCCGTCAAGTCTTTCATGACTGGCCGTTAAAAGCGTGCGCAATTCAGAACGGAAAGCCAAGAATCTGCGGCTCAAATCCTGGAATTCCGCCTGCAGGAATTCCAAATCAAAATGGTATTGAAAGTCCGGATTATGTTCAGCCTGCGGCAGCATCTCCAGCAGAATTTCCGACGCGTCCGCGTGCAGATTCATAAATCCATGACGCCAAGGCATTTTCAGATTGCCTTGCGCCGCCGCATCGAGGATTTTGCGCATTTCACCCAGAATTCGGCCCACGGCAAATAATTGCACGGCAAAATAACCCGAATCAGGCCAGCCTGCCGCTGAAAGAATATCCGTGTCCTCTGCCGCCGCCATGATCCGCACTTCGGAACGCCGAGCCAGATTATCAAGATCAATGTAATCCGCGCGGCCGCCGGGCATTTGATCCTCGAGCGTCACCGCCTGTCTCCAAAATTCGAGGACACTCATGCCTTCTGTTTGTTCCGTGGCCATTCCCAGCGCGGGTTTCATGGCTAAAAGGGCATAATCGAGCTTGGCCCAGGGCGCGATTGAGAAGAGCCCCAAAAGCGTGTCCTCAATTTGTCTAGGGTTAAGGAAGGCAAAAAATTGGCGGTAGTCGGTTTCAGCGAACTCAACCATGTCCGCGATCGTTTTAAAATGCGCCAGGAGCGCAAGAACGTGGATATGCCGGTCCGAAGGAACCATGGAGCCGACCAAATAAGTATAAACGCGCGTCGAAAGCAGGTCAGCGGCGATACGGACCAGCGGACGGAGAATCAATAAAACGTCCGGAGCCGTGATATTCAGTTCGTCAGCCAGCCCCTGACCTAAAAGAGCCGTGCGCATGGCCGCATAGGCCCGCAGGTTCTTTTCATCATTCAGGAAATCAATCAAATCTTTCAAGCTGCGCAGGCTGATGGGCCGCGGATCATGCTCGCGTTCCCACTCCAGACCGATGACCCGGAAAAATTCTGCCAATTGTTTAAAGTAAATCGATTCTACGGTCATCGCCTGCGGCACGAGATGCACCAGTTCGCTCAGGACCGCAAAACGCTCTTCAAAATCCGGCACAATCTCTGCAAAGTTTTCGGCCGTGTTCACAACCGGCATCAGCTGCTGAAGGGTTTCAATTTTTGCCTCATGAAGCGCGGCCACGGTTTTCTTGGATTTCACCACGGTTTCCAACGGCGCATCGTAAAGCATGCCCAATTCCCGGATCGATTGCAGGGCTTTTGCGAGCGCTAAATCGGCTTTTTCTTTTGGCAGTTCATTTTGATAGCGGTAAACCGGCAAAGCGGGATGCGCGCGGCGGAATTCCGCGAGCGCGGCTTCGTCCATAACGATCGCAGCATCCACAGTTTTCTCAGACACTAAGCGGTGCGCTGTTTCGGCGTCCACGGCAACAGGCGTTTCAGCGCCAGGGAATCTTTCTCCGATGCGTTTGCGCAACGGCCAAAATTTAGCGCTCCTGTCCGGATTAAAAATCAGTATTTTTTCAAGCCGTCCGAAACCGCCCTCGTCAAAATAACGCTGGCGATAAGCGGGCTTGAGCAGAGCGACAAAATCCGTGTATGCAAAGCGCGGATCTTCATTTTTAACCCATTCGTCGAGCAGCGGATAAGAAAGCGTTTGGCGGGCGGTTTCAAAATCAGCGATGGCCGAAGGGGCCATCCAGCCCAGACTTAAATGCAGATGCGGGGTCACGGTCGCGGTTTCGGTTTTCGAACCTTTAACATGCCCAAAAGCTTGTATGCCTGCTTCCACGCGATCGCCCGCCTTCAAACCTTTGACAGGTTCGATGTGCGTATACAAGGAAACAAGTTTTCTACCGGCTTCATCTTCAAGATCATGTTCAATCATCACCGTGAATTGCATGTCATCGGGAGCAATCGCCACAATCCTGCCCGCCATCAATGGAATCACGGGCGTATATTCATAAATCGTATTCAGATCACCGCGCTTTGTTTCATAAAGCACGAAGTCCGTGCCGGTGTGATAGCCGAGCGGGCCGAACCGCGGCAAGCGTTTACCCCACCATTGGATAAGCGAACCGAATTCCATGCCCGGCTTAAGAATCCAGCGCTTGACGTTCCACATTCCGAAATTATTCAGCCATTCCCGCGAAGCCTCTTGAAATCGCTCTTCATCCTGAGCGTTTTTGAAGCCTTTCCGCACTTCGGAGCGGGCCAGATCCGCGATGCGGTAATTCAGATAAATGATTTGCGGTCCGGCCTGAAAAGGAAGCGTTCCGCTGTTTCCAAGGTCAAAACCGGCCTTGATGATTTCAAGATCAAGAGCCGATTGCGCATAAAGAATATATTTTGAAAAATTATAACCTTCTGCGGTCATGGCTGATTTGATCCGCGGAGTTGTGACAAAAATCTTGCCGCCGCTTTTAAGTTTTCCTGCGGCGGCCGAAAAAATTCGCCGCGGATCCATCTGGCCGATCGAATCCACCAAGATAACGAGATCGTATTGATCTTTGAGTGCATCGAGCCGGTGCGCATCGCCGGTAACCGCATTCACGCCTGCGGCTTTAGCGAACCGGGTGTTCTTCGGGCTGATGTCCACTGCCGTGACATCATGCCCATCTTTCTGCAGAACCACTTCGAGCTGGCCACGGCCCGATCCCAGCGAAAGAATTTTCATGTTGCGGCCCAATTCATTGATCAAACCGCGATACCAGTTTAATAAACGCGCATCGAGCTGAAGCATTCCGACAGGAACGCGGCCTTGAAACAAGCCCGCGTCATCATGCCGTTCGTAAAATTCCGTGATCTCTGCGGCCGATGGCACCGGAAATTTGTCCAGCGGTTCGCCCATGCTCAAATATTGCGCTTCGGTTAATCCCAAAGTCTGTACTTCGGGATAAAGATGCAGCCAGATGCGGCTCCTGACATTCCGCAGGGCCGCTAAAACCATGGCCCGCGTTTCGGTCCAATCGGCTTCCGGCACAATTTCGGAATGGAGGTTAAAAACCAGGCCGGCAATCTCAACACCGTCGATAGGACGGCCTTGCTCATCCCACGCAAGCAATTGCGCTTCGGCACTGTCTGAAATTTCCGCGTAGCCGCTGACCATGATCCTTTCTTTTTCTTTGTCGTAATAAAGCTGGATGGATCCTACCCGCTTTTCCAGCTGATAAACTGCCGACACAGAATCCTCATCTCTCACAATCCGGCCTTGTGTCTCCTGATTGCGTACTCCAATAGTTTTAAGTTGTTCATCCGCTGTCACCAGCAGTTCCTGCCAATCCTTCTCGTTAATACTCCGCACTTCGGAGCGTTTGAGATGCGTGGCGTCGAGCCAGCGCTCGGCCGCGCCTTGATCCGAGTCACGCACGCGCAGTTCTTCCAGCGCGGCGTCGATGATGCTTTGCGCATCCATGCCGTGATATTCGTCGATCGCGCTCACGGATGCGGAAGCGCCGGTTTTTTCAATGCCCAGCAGATGCACGCCGGATGAAATGCCGAGGCGCGCGCCGATCAAGCCCATGAGCACGGGCGAGCCATCAGCCACGCCGAGGAGCGGCGTCACATCGCGTTCATCGCGCGGAATCAGGCGGCGCAATTGCGGATAAGAACCTCTATCTTTTGGATCGGCTACGGCCAGGTCCGGGTCCGCAGGCTGCCTGCCGAGTTTGCCGACAAGCAGGCTCGGGCTCGACATAACGATCACATTCGCAAAAATTCCTTGTTCGCGCAGTTTGTCGGAAGCTTCGAGCGCCTGGTTCACGGTGCGGCCGCTCGTCACGATGTTCACGACATTTTCCTGCGGGTTGTAGCCCGGGAATCCTTTGTAATCCACGAGCCGGTAGCCGCCGCGCAAAACTTCGGTGCCCCAATGCTTGCGGACCGCATCCGCAGACAGGTCTTGGTAGATTTTTTGGGCGCGCAGGCGCTTCATTAATTCCAGGCGTTTGACCGGCACGCTAGAGCCGCGCAGATAAGTCAGGCTGCGGCCCTTGAAGTCATTGGCTTCAATGCGGCGGACCGTGTCGGCCAGGATATATTCCATTTCATCCGGGAACGCAGGTTCCCAGACAATAGCGTTCGGGAAGCCGAAAACCACCAAGGCATCGAGGTAGGCCTGGTGCTGGGCGCCTTCGTGAGCAAGGCCCGAGAGCGCGCCTACGGCTATCACCGGCACTTCTATATATTGCGTGTATTGCGCCTCGTCATGGGCGCGGTTAATAATGAAGGGCGCATAAATCGTGAGCCAGGCATGCTGCGGGATGCCGAACATTGTATCCGACCAGCCAAAGGCACGCGCCAGGCTCCAGGCCTTCATTTCCGCGATCCCCGCCTGCAGGTGGCGGCCTTTCAGGTTGGCCGGCGTCAGCCAGTTGTTGGCCGCAGATGCAAACGTGGTGCGAGCCACGTCCGGAAATACGCCGGAAGTGCGCTGCGCAATTTCCCACATTAATTTGTCTTCGGGCGCAACCTCTTCAGCCGGCAGCTGGGTCAAAGAATCCAGGCGCGAGAAAAAGTGTGTCAGTACCGTCTGCGTGGAAATTTCGCGGTACATTAAGTCCTGCTGATCGTTAAAAATGCGGAAGCGGCTGGGCCATTCCTGGGTTGCGAGCGCATAGCGGGCTTTGTTCGCGCGGACCATTTCCTTATAAGCTGCTTCTTCCGCATCAAGCCGCTCGCGGACCTTGGCCAGCTCGCGCGCTTCGGCAGAATTTTCTTTAAACAGCGGGAAGGGTTTCTTGCCGGGCACGCGTAAATCCTTGCGGAGCTGCGCCATTTCTTCGTTTTTCAGCATGCTGCTGTGATTACTCTCCAATGCCTGGACCGGTTTGAGGCCATAGCCTTTGATCGTGTGCGCGATGATGACCGTGGGCTTTTTGGCTTTGGCCCGGCGCGCGATCTGCATGGCTTCCTCAAGTTCGTCCAAATCATGGCCGCCCAAATCACTGATTATTTCGAGGAGCTCGGCATCTTGATAAGAGCTCAGCAGCTGGCCAAGCACTGTCCGGCGCCAATCCCCTACTTTGCTGATCAGCTTTTTACGCACGGCCGCGGCATCGGACTGCAGCAAGGTCTGATATTCCTGCGGGGTCAGCCTTTCGAGGATCTTCCGGAACAACCCTCCGTTCGGTTTGTGTGTAAACTCCCGCTGAATTTTACGGCCCCAGCGCAGTTCAATGACGTTCCAACCCTTATAGCGCTGCTTGAGCTGTTTGTAATCAAAAACGCCGCGATTAACGTCCAAAGATTGCCGGTTGTAATCGATGACGTGCGTGACATTGGCAAGTCCGTATTCCACGGCCGCAGGCACCATTTCAAGCGCGTTGCCTTCGTCGGTTTCCGCATCGCCGATCACGGCCCAAAAATGCATGTCCTGCGGAACATTCAAACCTCTGGCTTTTTCGGCTTTATAAGCCAGAGCGAGCGCAATCGTGTTGGATGCACTGAGACCCACAGAACCCGTAGGAATACGCGCGGGAACAGGGTCCGATTGACTGGGATAAGACTGAATACCGGTGGGCCGCCCATTTTCAAAAGTGCTGAAGCGGAAAGAACGCAGCCATTTCTCGGCCTCTTCTTCATTGCCGAGCCGGCCGAGCAGCGCGTGAATCGCCATGAGCGCGGGCTGCGCGTGCGGCTTGACCGCCACGGGGTCCTGGCCGCGGCGGCCGAATTCGAGCGCCAATAGAATTTCTAGGGACGATGAAGCCGCAGCCTGATGCCCGCCCACTTTGATACCGCGCTCGCCGTTGCGGTTTTTCGCTTCTGCGGGCATGTTCGTCGAAATCCACCGCGCGCGGTTGACGATCAAACTTCTCACCGTCTCGCGCACTTCGGAGCGGGCTTCATTTAATGAGAACAGGGCTTTTAATTCCTCGCGGCGGCGCTCAAACTGCTGAACGATCCAATCCGCGCGCGCGATAATGTCTTTGGCGGGAAGCTGAGGCGGCTGAATCGCTTGGAGGCTGTCGAATAACACTTTCGCGGCCCGGTCCATTTCCGGATCAAAGGTGCGCAGAAGGGCAACCGAGCGCAGGCCTTCGAGCTGCGTGCCGGGATCTTTACTCTCAAGAAGCGTTGCGGCCGCAATCAGTTCCTCGGCAAACGCTTCCCCTCCGTCAAGATGCTTGGTATGAATCACCCGGCCGCGCACCGTGCGCAATTCGGAGCGCTGCTGCGCCGTTTGCTCAAACTCATTTAATTTTTGCCATGAAGAAGACAGAATTCCGTCTTCTAAATCGTTTTGCATGCTCAGCGAAAAGTTCTGCGGGCGGGTGCGGATTTCATTCAGCAGCGCATCCTGCGAAGCAAAACGCCAGATGGAATCAATCTCGCTGGTGCTGTATTGCTTCAGCAGCGCGTCCCATTCTTCCTGCGCGAGGCGGTAGACATAAACATATTGGAACTCGTTATTTTGTTTCCCGGGCACAGGCGCGGTGGAACGCTTTACCCGCGCGACAAAAACGAGTCTGGATGGATCCAGTTTGATTCCCAATTCTTCGCGCCCAATTCGGAGCGCGCCGGCGAGCGGGTCTTCATCCTCGGCATAGACTTGGCCGCTCGCGCCGATCTGCAGCTTGCGGGCTGAAAATTTCTTGCGCGAACTCCGTCTTTGCAGGATGGGCCGGTCCTGAGGATCGAGAAGATGGATATGGGCAGCTTCATGCCACAAGCCGCGGTGATGGACCGCTGATTTTGAGCCCGGCATATTTCCATAACGCATGCCTTCGCTATTCGTAATTGCAAAGTACTCCGAAGTATCTCTTTGGCGCGTGACCCCGCCGGTAAACACTTCCGAATTTTTAGGGACCATTCCAAGGGTAGCAATGGCCTCGGACGCCGCGCGATAAAGATCATCCGCGGAAAGAATGTCCCTGGTTTCTTTCTGGAGACGCACAAACCAATCGTGATATTGCGGCGTCCAAATCGTGCCGCCGGTTTCGAGATTTTTCTTCGTTAAGGCACGGATCGCCGCGGCCTGCTCGGCATAGGGCAGGCCTTGCATGAACTGAACACTCTGCGAAACATAGGCAGCGAGCTGCACCTCTGAGGGCGCTGCGGGCTCTATCATCTCATTTAAGCGCCGGCGCTGGTTCTCGATTTCTTCTGCGGTAACAGGATGAGTTTCAAAATAAAACGGGAAACTGCCGACACGCATCCGGCCCGAGTCCTTGCCTTCGCGGCGGCGGAGCTCGATTAAATAAGGTTCGGATTGTCTCAAAATATAATAAATCTGCGGCGCATAATCCTTTTGATTTCTCTCCACATACTTCAAAATACTGCGGACATGCTCCACCACTTTTAATTCCTTGTCTTTTAATTGGCCCTCGAGTTCATTCATCAATTCGAGGGATCTTTCAGGATGACGGCTGACCACGTAAGCCGCCTCTATCCGCACGCCGGGCCGCTTGTCTGCAAACCACAGGCGCGCATCTTCCACAGTCCAAGCGTCCGGATCTTCGATCAGCTGGGCAGAAATCAGGATTCGCGCATTGACTTCCGAGAACCGGGTTGCAATATCACGGGCCCGTTTGGACTCAGGGCCTGGAATCGCCGGAGCGAGCGGGTCAAAAGCCAGAAGAACGCTCTGAATCAGCGCTGCGACATCATTTTTGGCATTCTTCAGCTCATGTTGCAGAAGTTTCGCAAAATCAGATTTAAGATGTTTTTTCTCGTGAAATTTAAGATCAAGAACTGCCTGCACGGCCGCAAGCTTAATGGGTATTTCCCGCGCGCGAATCCCAACCCTCATTAATTCAATGAGCTGCTGGTCAACTACGCCCGCGCGCCCGAGCACTGCGTAGGCCTTAGACGCAACTTCCGGATGATTAAAACCCCCGGCCAGCGCCTTGACCTTGGAAACCACCACCGGATCAAAAGGCAGCGCAATTACTTGCGGCCCTTCCGTCACCAGCAGCTTGTCCAATTCGCGGATCAAGCCCTTAAAATCCTTATAATCCACGCTGAGCAGCGCCCTCGGATTAAACCGCACTTCCGAACGCGCGGCTTGCTGGCGTTTTCTTTCAATGATGGCGGTTGCAATATAATGACGCAATAATTGACCGCCGATTTGTTTGAGCTGTTCATTCTTTAAGCCAAGAAGGCGGTAAAGTTCATCGTTGGCCCAAAAGATAAAGAGACTGGTTGATAAGAAATTCTGAAGCGAGTCGGCGCGCTGAACGGTTTCCGCCAAATCAACAATCAGTTGTCTTACGGATTTGAAGGCATACCGCGCAGAGATTTTTTCGTAAGAATCCAGATCGCCCTGGTCTTTTTGTTCGTCGCTGAGCGCATCAATGACGGCAATGATTTCGGCTGTCATTTTGACGATCTGTGCGGGCGTCAGGATTTGCGATGCGTCAGGATCCGTAATTTCTCCGGACCAGGCAGCTAAACGTTTAGGCAGATCCGTAAATTTCATTTCACGGATGCGGTTGCGCGCCCATTTGCGGCTCTCCTCATGGCTGTCATGATAAAGAATCATGTCCAAAGGCCCGTGCTTATCATAAAACATCAAGCTGGATGCCAGAGCGGCCAGCACTTCTTCGCTGGAGATATGGCCGGACGGAAATTCTTGCCCCTGCCATTTAATGTCTTCGATTCCGGGAGCGTCGGTGACAGTTTTGCGCCATTGCGCGATTTCTTCGTCATCCATGGTTTTTTCTTCGGGTCGGATAACCACTGTGCCGGCCTTCTCATCCGCAAGATCTTTTAACAATGCCCCTATGATTTTTAATTGATCGAGAATGGCCTGAATGAAAGCGGGTTCGGAAGACCGCTCTTGTTTCCCATACAAAAGACTATCAAGGTCGGGCCGCGCGGAGTCTTGCGGATATTGATCGATGAATTCCCCGGGATTATCGATCACCGGATGGAATGCAATAATGACCGCGCTGCGCGGGGTCCCGTCGGGTGTGCGGTAGCGGTGATGCGCAAGCGATCCGGCGGCAAATAGCGTTGAGGTCGGCTTGGCGGATTCGAGCTCCACAATGGAATTTTTTCCACGCAGGCTTTTCTGAAAATCGAGCAAACGGTCAACGTTTTTGTCGGTAATGAAAATCGAACCGTTCTCAGTTGCCCACGCATGCCCGTCCGCGCCTTTGAAGGAGTTGCGAAAACCTTTGTGAATACCGGGCACATAAACAAAATTCTGGCCGCTCGGGCCGTCGGTCGTGCCCAGCTTCCAATTTACCAGGATTTTAAACTCATCATTGAAAGGCGTGTTATCGATATGAAGCATATTGTCCTGCGCGCGCACGGACAAGGGACCGGTGTCTTTGGAGCGGCCGTCCACCACGCGCACGGGACCGCCCATACGGTAGGCCATCAAGGCAATCAGCAAAGGATGCAGAAAAGCGCCATTGAATTCTTTGTCATTCAAAAATTCAGGATGGTTTCTTAGATTCAGGTAGGAATGCAGCAGGCTCTTGCTTCCGTCCGCCTGCATGATTTGATCGTATTGCTGAACTAACTTGCCAAACGCGGCGCGGTCGATCAAATCGCCGAAGATGACGGCGCCGTCTTCTTCCAGGCGGGCATTCAGCTTTTTAAAACCGTCTGTCAATGCTGCCGAGTCCGCAGGTCCGTAGAGCGTATTCCACTGTGCGCCAAGCTGTTCCAGCATTCTCTTCCGGAATGATTCCTTTCGTTCCATGTTCTGCAGGCGCTTGTAATCGTTAGGGACAAGCAATTTATCCGCGGGAACAAGATCCGGCTGCAAAGTTTCGCCCAGAACGCTTGCTTTAACAATCTGGCCGATTTTTTGCGGCGTCAGATCCAAATCAAACCGTATTGTGCGCACTTCCGACCGCGCGGGCGCGGCAAGATCATCAAGGTCAAAGTAATGAACGTAAAAGTACTTATCGTTCAATTCGCGCTCGGTCGTAATATCTTCGGCCAGCATTACATTCGGGTCAAAAGCGCGCTTCAGGACATACACGGCAGCTTTGCCGGACCTCGAGATAATAACTTCGGGAATATGTGTTTCCGGGGTGCTGCCGTTCATTAACATTTCCATTTGATGAATATGATTCGATTCATTCGGATGGAAGTGCAGCTTGAGAATTTCACGCGCGCCTTGATGGCGAGGGTGCTTTTGGCGCGGCATCGTCATCAGCATGACGGATTCGAATTTCCCTTCAGCCGTATAACTGATGACCTGGCTGGTTCCGATCATTTCGCGATCGCGCTCCGTAAGCATAATGACTTTATTCTCTGTGTCGTCCCAAAAGAAAGTCACTTGGCGCTCAACGGGGAAAATACCCTCTTTAATTTCAAATCCGTGTTGTTCAAACAATTCACGCATCGTCATGGTTTTTTCACGCAGGGTGACAGTTTTTTGATTTGAAACGAGCTCTAAATCAAAGAACTCATTGCTGGAATAATACAACCGGTCATCCGGCAGCTGAACGGCGTACTTCACTCCCCGAGCGCGGTCTTCAACGATGCGCTGGCCGAGATTAATTCTCAAAGCTTCATTTGCATTTTCTTCGTCCGCAGTGCTATGGACAAAAACGGTTTCCGGCACATAGAGATGGTTGACGTGCGCTTGCTGCTGGCGGATTGTATCCAGCACGCCGGGCGTGTTCTGAATAAAGTAGGGAACCGCACTGCTGGCTTTGGTTTCCAAATCCCCTTCCAAAAGCTTGCCGCTGTGGATGTAATCCGGGAAATTGGTGATGCGGTAAAGCGCGTACGGAAGTTTCGCGCCGGCGTCATAAGTCCATTCGCCTTTGAGCGTTTTAACCAGCCCGCCGGTCAACCCCAGCGGAATGCTGATAGCGCCGGTGCTACGAGTTTGGTATTCAATCCGTTTATGAACATCGGGCAGGACGTCCCAGACATCCATCCAAGGCACGAAAATTCCCGTGGAGGTGCGGTAAATCGGAAGTTCATTTTCGAGAAATTCAAGCGCTTGGAGCTCGCCAAGACCGGCGTAGTTTTCACTGAAATCATCAAATAAATCTTCGGCCTCTTCAAATCTGCGGATCCAATTGCCGTCGGCAACCTTCATAATAGGAAAGTGATAAAGGAATAAATAGGAGCTCAGATGGAAAGCTGCGGAGATGAAGGCAAACATGAAGGCAGGCATAAAGAACGGATGCGTGACTAATTCGATATTCCAAAAACCCAATCCCGCAATCAGCAAGGTGACCGGCAGAAATGCGGCAAAAGCAATGAGGTTCATTTGCGGTCCGCCGGCCAAAGATTCTTTTTCATCATCAGGGCTCAAGACCAATTCTCTGGCAGGCTCGGAATGTATTTGGGCCACAAATTCGATATAGGGAGAAGGCAGACGCAAGGAATTGACCCGCAGCTTACCTTCCCTAACTAAGCGCCGGCCCACGAGCCAATGCCCGAATTCATGGATCAAAGTTCCCGTAAAAATGACAAGGCCCGTCGCAATGACGCCGATTGTCGCAAGGTCCCGCGCATCCCGGCCTTTAACAAAAACATAAAGCAATGTCACGACCGATGCGACAACGCTCAAAAGAATATTGGTCCCTGTGAGCAGGCGGCTGAAACGCGCCTGCCATGTGGGATTGCGGATTTCATCGTACTGCTTGCGCATGTTTTCAATTTGCCAGTCTTCGAGCTCACGCGCGAGCCGCTCAAGGGCCAGATCATTAACAGAGAGCAGATTTTCAGCGCGCAATTTCTCGAGGAATTCGCGCTTGGCCGGCGTTCCCTCTTCATCTGCGGCGGCGCGGATTTCGGAACGAACCCGATCTGCAGGAGGCACCAGATCTTTCAGATAATCCGGCAATTCAACATTTTGCATGGCCTTCTGCGAAAAATATTCAATCAAGCGCGCGCCCAGCAGCACCGTCGCGGCAATGGCAAGCAATGCCAGCGCCGGGCGGCCTGGGACTAAGACAGTAAGAGCGATTCCCGCGGCTATCCCGGCCGGCAAAGTCCAAGGCAGTGCTCCGATCCGGGACTGAATTGTATGCGCGATCCCGAACATCATTTTTAAATCGGCCTTGCGGATAAAAACCCGGGTCCATTCGCGCCGATACTCCTCATCGCCGGCCGTCTGCGGGTCGTTTTCAATAACCTGCAGCGCCGATTCGATCAATAAAATGCCGCGCTGCGCTTCATAAATTTCCTTCAAAGACATGAATCCGATTCCATAGTTTTCGGGACGCAGTTTTTCCAATATGTCTTCAAGCAAATGCAGCCGCTGCCGGGGCTCGGTCATGTCCCAGAACCCGCGGACTTCGGAGCGCAGGGCACGGAAACCGCCGGTAATAGTGAGTTCCGGCTGCATCGGCAGCACTCCTTCTGCTCGAATGTAATCCACAACCACCGGGTCTTCGAGACGTACCTCGAAAAGCGCTTGGCCGTCGGCCTTAATTTCCACAAGGATATCGACGCTGATCCTATCGATCATTGTGAATTCCGGAATACGCTCTTCAGAACCTGCGATGTCGGGAATGTCCTTGCTGTCCAAATCTTTTTTAAACCGGTACGTTGTCTGCAGGCGTCCGGGCACGATCTCATCGCCGAACATAAAGAATTTACCCAGCATTCTTTCCAGGGCGGCCATCAATTCATCCGCGCCAGGTCCGCCTTCGCGCACTTGATTTAAGAAATGTTCGATATCACGGCGCGGCGTAAGAGCCTCAACGTCGTAATTGCCGTAAGGTTCGTCCAGCGCTTTATCGGAATAGACTTTGAATTTTTTGGATGCGGCCACAAGCGTGGCATTGCGGTATTCGGGAATGCTGAGCGGCAGGTCCGGATGGACCCGCGCCACAAAAAGGTTCTGGCCGATTTCATCGTCATAAGCCGCGATGACCCATCCGCGCGTTTCCCATTCCAGATCGCCTCGATTATAGGGAGTGTTCGGCGCCGCAATAAAAGGCGTGATAAAGCGCGTCCAAGTACCGAACTCCTTGGCCGTTGAAGATTCATCCCCTTTGCCGGAACGGGCCATGATCACGCCCGCATAATGCCGGATCAATCGCAGTTCGCCGTCAAAATCCAACCCGCGTTCCCGCTCCTGCACCATTTCGTGATTAATTTTCAATTGTTCCGTTTCAAACGGGACCGTAAAGGCCCGCGCATCGCTCAGCGCCGAACGCACTTCGGAGCGACGGGCATCGGGCCCGAGCGGAGTGCCGTGATCATTGGGATCACGGCCGGAGCGGGGCTGCGCTTGAGCGGCCTGCGCGCGGAGATCCGTGCGGGCATATTCGTAAGTCTTGCCGCTGCGCATCCAGTCGGGATGGCGCACCAGGACCGTTGCATTCACCTTGCGCGCCACACCTTCGCGGCGGTGCGCGGTCTTGTAAATCATGTTCCGGCTGAGCGCGATAACATTCATCATCTCTTGGAGCCGCGTACCGACCCCCTGACCTTGCAGCGCAGGATCCACGGCCATAGATTCGGAATACATCGTGTTGTGCTTGCCGAAATTCTCGTCGCGGTCAGTGCCCGGCAGGCCGCGATATTTTTCCAGCGGCCCGCCCAGCGCATAACCCACGATCTTGTCGCCCTGCTTCGCAATCACGCGCACAGATTCCGGGTCCGTGAAGCCTCGGCGCAGCTGGGATTCGGAATAGCGGAAGTGATTATCAAAAACACCTTCAATGCGGACAATTTCAGCTTTGATTTTAGGCCAGTCCTGAACGGACGGTTCTTCAATCTCGATAACGGGCGCCGCCGGCTGGGCTGCGGCAGGCTCTGCAGCCTGAGGTTCGCCGTTTGCGAGCGGAACCTGCACGTAACGGTAAGTCTTGCCGGAGCTGTACCAGTTATTATAAGAAGCGAGAACGGTAGGATTGGGCAGTTCCGCGATATCCGCGTCCATCTCGTGCGCCGCGAAATAACGGTAGCCGCGGGCCTGCACTTCGTGGATCAAGGCGTCCCGGAATTTTTTCCGCACGCCTCTTTCGGCCAGGCCATTGCGGACCGCTAGAGAGGCCAAGTAATAAGTATTTTTCTTGCCGAAATTCGCGTCTTTCTTGACTCCGCGGACGCGGCCGTAGCCTTCGAGATCGCCGCCCACCGCATAGCCCACCACGCGGCCGTTTAATTTGGCCAGCATCGCAATCGAATGCGGATGCAGGAATTTGCGGCCCAGCATTTCTTCGGTTTCTTGCAGAGATTCCGGGAATGTCTTTTCAAGGTGCATCACGGAATGTTTAACGCGCGGCCAATCCGCGGCAAAAACGCGCTCATACTGCACATCTTCGGGCTTCCAGTCTTCGTAACGGTGCGATTGCGCGCCTAAATCCACGGTGAAACCCGAGACTTTGCCGTGGGGCTTTCTTAATCCCCCCGAGAAAAACGGCAGGGCTTCAAGGTAGTGCATCCATTGATTATCTGCGAGCTCGACTTCAAACGTGTGTTCCTTCGCGCCCGTTGAGCTTACATAATTGAGGAACTTCAACGGCGTGGTGTTGTTAGTTTTGCGGTTGTAAACGACGTATTTGAAGCCGGCGCGGTAGGCATATTCTTCAATGCCCTGCTTGATCACGGCCGGATTCATGGAAATCGTGCCTTCAACACTGTCGACGATTAAAACGCCGTGCGGATTACCGTTCCGGTCTTTAAAAATACCGGCAGCCATGATGGCGCGCACCTGGCGCTTTGAATCCGTGACAAAATCCAGCATGGATGTGGCCAAGCTCATGATGTAACCGAAAACCGCGGTCTGATACACGCCGCCGAGGAATGCGCAGCAGAAAAATTCTTTCTGCCGGCTCAAATCCACCCAAGGATCGCGGTCCCAAACCGTGGCTTCGATCACGCCGGAAGCCGTGGAATAATCCGAGGCCAAGGATTCCAAATATTCCTTCAGTACTTCTTCGCCGCGCGAACCCTTCTTCACATAGTAAAGTTTGATTTCA
>ORMF010733844.1_pt1 | contig 25618 bp, 15 predicted proteins | sample 1779871 | NCBI WGS metagenome assembly ORMF01 (sample SAMEA104232316, study PRJEB22302) | groundwater metagenome | biome: forest; feature: aquifer; material: groundwater | place: USA | collected 2011-08-07 | depth 5.4 m | reverse complement strand
CCTGCCTGTATGCAAGCTTTTCGCCTTCAGCCAATTTGACCATCATCGGATTTCCGGCGAGGTTGTAAAAGCGCCCGTTGTGGCCCAAAGCGGTGTAGAAGTCGTCGCTCACAACTAGCATCTTTTTCCACTTCTGCCCGTAGCAGCAAATGCGCCCCTCGGACATCGATTTCACCGTTCCGCTCAAACGGAGCCGAACGCGGCGACGCTGCAACTCTCCACCGGCGGCATCAATTGGTATCTCAACAAATGCTCCCTCCGAACTAGCAAAGTATCGTCGGCCGTTCGCGTGTGCCACGACAGTTAAAACAATCCGCTCCTCGCGGGGTAAAAAACACACGACTGCGGAACACCAATTGCCCATCCCAATCATGGCAAGATCAGATCCATCGACCATATCCACAAGCAGGACTGGAGCTTGCGTGCCTTCGTATTTGACGGTTGGCAACGAAGGATCTTCCTCGCCAATTACTTCCAGCGGCTCCTCGAAGCGCAGCTTCATGTATTTCCGAAACCATTCTTCGGCTTGGCTATCGAACACGCGCAGAGGGTTGTCGGCCGGTTTGCTTGGGTGAGGAACTTTCAGTTTGAATGTTTCCGGAGCTCTTGCCAGAGTCTTGAAGATGGTATCGTGGATCTCCTCACAGGCATTGAGGGTTTCTTTCAAGAAGTATTCGAATCTGTGAGGAAAAGGATCTTGGCGCATAAAAAAGGCACTCCGGGAGTGCCATTGTTTCAAAGGGGACAATTCATAGATCCCCCGAAACCAATTCCTTCCATTCTGATGCTTCTGTCTCTGTAATGATCTGTTTCTGTTGCAACGCGCTGATGAACAAGAATGCGAGAGCACGCACTCGGTCCGCTTCGGGTCGAGGATAACTGACAACGGTATCCGTAGTGTCCGTCAGGCAAGGTGCCATAATAGGCGCACGGTTCCTTTTTCGCAATGACATTGAAGAAAAGTCTCCTCTCTTGTTGTGGGATATAGCGGAATTCCAGACAAGGTTCGAGCTGGCTATGTGGGCTGGCAGGCAGGGGATTTTACTTTGGAGCCAATGGGGGAACGATGCTGTACTTCCTTGGCTGTGTACTGCTACTCCAATGTTCGGGCATATATGGCCAAATTGCAAGTGCGCACTTTGCGAGCGCTCGCTTCCATCCCACGTATGACAGCGGTCCAATCTCGGGTGATTGAGACTTTCCGAAGCACACGACCTAAACACTGCCACAGATGGAGGCGGCGCGCAAGTGACTCGGAAGTGGACGCGCGAATCGTTAGATGCCCGGCGGTGAACGTTCCGTGCGTTGCGTTCAAATGCAATCAACGGCTGGCATTTGTGGGGTTGTGGCAATATTAGGCGATCCCGGCAGTCCAGGTTTTTGGGGGACCAGGAACAGGTATGGCTAACAGTGTCAGCTCGGAATGGAAGGGTCGCCATCGACTTTGGCTCGACTTCGTTCAGGGAATAGCCGATGGGGTCAGCGCAGGCAATAATCTGCCGACCGGACCGTCACCCACCCCATTAATTCCTCACCATTTCCCGACGCCTAGGCAAGGGGCGCCAAAGGTGGTCCTCTGTTCGCCTCACCCGGATGACGAAGCTCTTGTAAGCGCTCTTGCCTTACGGCTTCGCATTGAGGACGATGCCGAGATCGTAAACTGTGCAGTCACGCTGGGTAGCGAGGTAAGAGAAAAGCCCAGGCGTCTGTCTGAAGTTCAGGCTTCTTGTCTTGCCTTGGGATTTCGACTAGTGGTTCCTCGCCACCCAAGAGGATTTGACGCCGTAACAGCCGATACGAGACAAAATGCCATGCGCACGTGGGATGGGAACGTAAGTGCAATGGCAGACATCTTCGATCAAGAACGACCTAACGTTGTGTTTTTCCCGCACGCTCAGGATTTTCATCCGAGGCATATTGGGACCCATTACCTTACACTGGATGCGTTGTCAGTCCACTTGAAAAGGACGGGGCGACAGTCGGTGTTATTAATAGAAACCGAGTATTGGCACGAAATTGAGAATCCCAACCTAATGGTGGGCTTGACTGCCGAACTGGTAGCTGTTCAAGTTATGGCTGTTGCCGAGCACGGTGGCGAAGTCGCACGAAACCCTTATCATCTGAGGCAGCCAGCAAGGTTGATTGACAATGTGAGACGTGGTTCCGAAGTGGTGTGCGGGCCTGGCGCAGCAGGAAGCACTCTAGTATTTGCGGAATTGTACCGAGCTTCCCTAATGAGCGGAGAAAAGATCGTGCCGGCAATGACAACGGGTCGGGCAGTAGATGCAACTGAGAAGGTGGGAGTACTTACTTTATTGAGCGACTTCTACCCTCAGATTTCTAAGAAAAATGAGCTGACGTGATCGTGTTCCGGGCAACGAAGGTACTAAACTTTGAGAGAGGCAGCCGGCTCAACAAGCGTAGACCGGGAGCAGTACCCATGGCATTGCCTCTATTGAACGCAGAGGATCTGACCGTCTACAAAATCATCTACACCGCTGTAGACGAAAAACCAGAAGTGCTGTTTAACTGGTTGAAAATATTGGTCGGGGAGAGAGGATTTGAACCTCCGACCCCCTGGTCCCGAACCAGGTGCTCTACCAGGCTGAGCCACTCCCCGACAAAGGGCAGGATAACGGCCAGCGCCAGGATGGCGTGGCGAGTTCCAGCGTCAACAGTATAGCATCCTGCGGCTGGTCGTTTTTTCGCGCTCAGCGCGTCCCCGACGTACGGTCGAGGGCCCCGGATAAAGCGGGAAAGACTGATACAATTTTTGTCCAAGTGGCGCTTCGCCCCTATTAAAACGTTTACATGCTGGCTTTCACTGCGAAAAAGCTGATAACTCCAACGGAGACTGTCGAGCATCCGCTGGTGCTCGTCGCCGACGGGAAAATCGTCGAGATCGCCACCCGTGCGGCGCGGCCGGTTCCGGCGGAAGTTCGAACGCTCAACCTGGGCGACGGCGTGATGGCGCCGGGCTACGTTGATCTGCATATTCATGGCAGCGCCGGCTTCGATGTCATGGACGATAAGGCCGATGCGCTGCCCGCCATTGAGCGCCTGCTCGCTCGGCATGGAGTCACCGCCTATTACCCGACCACCGTGACGGCTCCACTGGATGCGACCTTGCGTGCACTGGAGCGACTGGCGGACGCGATCGAAAGCCGGAGTCACGGCGACAAAAGTGCGGAGCGCCGGGCCTGCCCACTGGGCATTCACCTGGAAGGGCCGTTCATCAGCCACGTTCGCAAGGGAGTGCACCCCGCTGTGCACTTGCTGCCGCCGAAGCTCGATACTTTTGAGCGCTTTTGGCAAGCTGCGCGGGGTCATGTCCGGATGATGACGATCGCTCCGGAGTTAGAAGGTGCGGCGGAGGTTATCGTCGAGGCAGCGCGGCGCGGCGTCTGCGTGAGCTTGGGCCATTCCGACGCTGATTTTGAGGCCACCGAGCGCGGCGTCGCGGCTGGAGCGCGGCACGCAACTCATACTTTCAATGCCATGCGTCCGCTGGATCATCGCAGCCCCGGCATACTGGGTGCGGTGCTGACGGACAGCCGCCTGAGCGCCGATATCATCGCGGACGGTGTGCATCTTGACCCCGCCATCGTGAAGCTGTTCGCCAACGCGAAAGGCCCGGAGCAGACGGTGCTCATCACCGACGCGACTGCGGCAACCGGCATGCCAGATGGCCGCTATCGCCTGGGATCGTTCGAAGTCGAGGTCAAGGACGGGAAGTGTATGGCGGATGGCAAACTCGCGGGCAGCGTCTTGACCATGGATGTCGCGGTTCGCAATCTGGCGCGCTTCGTGGGATGGAGTCTGCCCCAGGCGGTGGCGGCCGCCAGCCGGAATCCGGCGCGGGTGGCGCGGCTCGCGAATAAAGGTGTTCTCGCTGCGGGGGCCGACGCCGACTTCGTGGTCCTGAATCCGGCTGGCGAAGTGCTGCGGACTTTTGTGGGCGGCTTGGAATGTTCGGCATAATAAATAAAGGAGAACGATGGTTCGCCAGTTTCCGCATCACCTGATCCGCGAGATTTTCGAGCAGCCGGAAGGCTTGCGGCGGACGATTGAGCCGCGCGTCTCGCTCGAGCAGGGTTTGGTGCGGCTTGAAGAAGTGCAGATCCCACGCGAAGAACTGCGCGCCGTGCGGCGCATCAACATCGTCGCTTCGGGCACCAGCCGGCATGCGGGCATGGCGGGCCAATTCATGATCCAGGAACTCGCGGGCGTCCCCGTGGATGTCGATTACGCGAGTGAGTTCGAATACCGCGACCCGATGATCGGACGGGGCGAACTCAGCATCTTTATTACTCAGTCGGGCGAGACCGCCGATACTACCGGCGCTCTGCGCGAGGCCAAGCAGAGGGGCTCGCGCACCATCGCCATCTCGAACGTTGTGGGATCGACCATTGCCCGGGAGGCCGACGGCGTCATCTACACCCACGCCGGGCCGGAAATCAGCATCGCTTCAACCAAAGCGTTCACAGCGCAGATCGCATGCCTCTTTCTGTTTGCGTTGTACCTGGGCCAGGTGAAAGAGAAAGCCTCGCAGGCCGTGGCCAAGCGCTACATCGGCGAACTACTCGCGTTGCCGGGGAAGATCGAGACGGTTCTGGCGTCCGCTGACCAATGCGAACAGTTGGCGGAGCGCTATCACCGGGTCGAGGACTTCATGTTTCTCGGCCGCGCCATTCATTACCCGATCGCCATGGACGGTGCGCTCAAGCTGAAGGAGATCTCGTATATTCACGCCGAAGGCTATCCCACCGGCGAAGCCAAGCATGGGCCGAATGCGCTGATTGACTACCGCCTGCCGCTGGTGATGATTGCGACCTGCGATCCCGATGATCCCGGATCGGTCCTGCGTTACGAGAAAAATGTCAGCAATATGGAGGGGTTCAGGAAACAGGGCGGAACGGTGATTGCGCTGGCGACGGAAGGGGACACGAAAATCCCACAGTTGGCGAATCACACCTTCTTTATTCCCAAGGCACCCGAGTTGCTGTCGCCGATTCTGGAGATCGTCCCGCTCCAGCTGTTTGCGTACTACATCGCGGCCAAGCGTGGGCTCGATGTGGACCGTCCTAGGAATCTGGTGAAGGCGGTGACGCTGGAGTAAAGCAGGTCTCAGGAAAGGCATTCCCACTATTGAGAGATTCTGAGTCTCTCGCTCCAGGTTCCTGGCTTCCCTAAGACCTGAGACTTACTCCCTCACGTCCAGCAAAAATTCTGCCGATTGCTTATCATAGGAGATTCCATTGTTCCCCAAGCGTGAGGTCAGAGTGGCTGAGACGCAACAGACGCAACAAACTCAACAGACGAACGGCCTGGAAGTTGTAGAAACGCGGGAGTGGCTGGATTCGCTCGACTACGTGCTCTCCAAGGGCGGACCCGAGCGCGCCGGCAGGTTGCTACAGCAACTGGCGCTACATGCGCGCCGCGCCGGCGGCATCAACTTGCCGTTTACCGCGACGACGCCCTATCAGAACACGATTTCCTCCCGCCAGCAGCCGCCGTTTCCGGGCAGTCAGGAGATGGAACGCCGGATCAAGAGCCTGGTGCGCTGGAACGCGCTCGCCATGGTGGTCCGGGCCAACAAGATTCAGGATGGCATCGGCGGACACATCTCCACGTTTGCTTCCGCCGCCACACTCTACGAGGTTGCGTTCAATCATTTCCTTCAGGCAGCCACCGAGAGCGGCGACCGCGACATGGTTTATTTTCAGGGTCACGCGGCGCCTGGCATCTATGCCCGTGCATACCTCGAAGGCCGCATCCCGAAGCAAAAGTTGCAGAATTTCCGCCGCGAAATGAACCCGGGCGGAGGGCTCTCGTCTTATCCCCATCCCTGGCTGATGCCCGATTTCTGGGAGTTTCCTACGGTCTCGATGGGCCTGGGGCCGATCCAGGCGATTTATCACGCGCGTTTTATCAAGTATCTCGAGAACCGCGGGCTGAAGACTTCGACGGGCGGCAAGGTCTGGGCCTTCCTGGGCGACGGCGAGATGGACGAGCCCGAATCGCTCGGCTCCATCACGCTCGCCTCGCGTGAGCGGCTCGACAATCTGATTTTCGTCGTGAACTGCAACTTGCAGCGCCTCGACGGTCCGGTCCGCGGCAACGGCAAGATCATTCAGGAGCTCGAAGCGATCTTCCGGGGCGCAGGCTGGAACGTGATCAAAGTGATCTGGGGCGGCGATTGGGACTCGCTCATCCAGAACGATCGCGATGGGCTGCTCGTCCGGCGCATGGGCGAAATCACCGACGGCCAGTACCAGAAATATTTTGTCGAGAGCGGCGCTTACTTCCGGCAGAACTTCTTCGGCACCGATCCGCGTTTGCTGAAGATGGTCGAGTATTTATCCGACGAGCAGCTCGCCCGCATGCGGCTGGGCGGACACGACCCCATCAAAGTGCATGCCGCATACAAGGCGGCGGTGGAGCACACGGGAGCTCCGACCATCATCCTGGCCAAGACCATCAAGGGCTACGGCCTGGGCGAAGCGGGCGAAGGCAAGAACATTACGCACCAGCAGAAGAAGCTGAATGACGACGAACTGCAAATGTTCCGTTCGCGCTTCGGCATTCCAATCCCCGACGACGAGCTGCACAACGCACCGTTCTATCGTCCCGCCGATGACAGCCCGGAAATCAAATACATGCAGGAACGGCGCAAACTGCTGGGCGGATACGTGCCGGTTCGGAAGAACCGCGCCACGCCGCTGAAGTCCGTTCCCGAATCGCACTTCGAAGAGTTCTACAAGGGCACGGAGGGGCGCGAAGCTTCGACGACGATGGTCTTCGTGCGCATGTTGTCGAAGCTGCTGCGCGATCCCGAAATCGGCAAGCTGATCGTGCCGATCATTCCCGACGAAGCCCGCACTTTCGGCATGGAGGCGCTGTTCCGGCAGGTCGGCATTTATTCCAGCGTGGGCCAGCTCTACGAACCCGTGGATATGGCTACGCTTCTCTACTACAAAGAGGCGAAGAACGGACAGATTCTCGAAGAGGGCATCACCGAAGCCGGCTCGATGTGCTCGTTCATCTCGGCGGGCACGGCTTATGCCAACCACGGCATCAACACCATCCCTTTCTTCATCTATTACTCGATGTTCGGATTCCAGCGGATTGGGGATCTGATCTGGGCGGCGGCCGACATGCGTTGTCGCGGCTTTCTGGTCGGCGGCACAGCGGGCCGAACGACCCTGGCCGGCGAAGGCTTGCAGCATCAGGACGGCCACAGCCACGTGCTAGCGCTGCCGGTCCCGAACCTGATGGCCTACGATCCTGCGTTCGCGTACGAGATCGCGATCATCATCCAGGACGGCATCAAGCGCATGTACGTGGACGGTGAATCCATCTTCTATTACTTGACGGTCACCAACGAACCGCTCGCCATGCCCGAGATGCCCAGTCAGCCGGGCATTCGCGAGGGCATCCTGAAAGGCTTGTACCGCTACCGGGCTTCTGCGAAGAAAGACGCCAAGCTGCGCGCCCAGCTTTTCGGCAGCGGCGCCATCATGTATGAAGTGCTGAAGGCGCAGGAGATTCTCGAAAAGAATTACGGCGTGGCGGCGGACGTATGGAGCGTGACCAGCTACAAAGAGCTTTATCGCGAAGCCAACGACTGCGAGCGCTGGAACATGCTGCATCCGAAAGAGACGCCCAAGGTGCCGTACGTCACCCAATCGCTACAGGGCGCGCCTGGGCCGTTCGTTGCGGCGTCGGATTACATGAAGGTACTGCCCGAAAGCATTGCGCAATGGGTGCCTGGGAAGCTGCTGTCGCTGGGCACGGATGGCTTCGGCCGCAGCGAGAACCGCGCTGCGCTCCGCGATTTTTTTGAAGTGGACGCAAAACACATCGTACTTGCGACCCTGACCGCGCTCGCCCGCGAGAAGCAGGTCGGCCCCGAGATCCTGGAGAAAGCGATCCGCGAGCTCGGGATTAATCCGGAAAAACCGAACCCGGCGATCAGCTAAGGAAGAATAGCGAAAGAATGGCGACGGAATTCAAGCTGCCTGAACTCGGGGAGAACATCGAAACCGGCGACTTGGTGCGGCTGATGATCAGCCCGGGCGCGAGTGTCATCGAAGGCCAGCCGGTGATGGAACTGGAAACCGACAAGGCCGTGATTGAAGTGCCATCTTCGGTCAGCGGAACGGTGGGAGAAATCCGCGTCAAAGAAGGCGACAAACTCCGCGTTGGGCAGGTCATCTTCACAGTGGAGAACGGTGCGGGTCCCGCGGTCGCGCAGAAATCTGAAGCGGTCCCTGCGCAACCGAAAGTCGTTCCCCCCGCGCCGGCGAAACCTAACCCAGCCGTTGCTCCCAGGATCGAAGCATCTGCGGCTCCGGCGACACCGGCCTCCGGCGCGAGCGAGTTCAAACTTCCGGAACTGGGAGAGAACATCGACTCCGGAGATCTGGTGCGGCTCATGATCGCGCCGGGCACGCGCGTCTCCGAAGGACAGCCGGTCATGGAACTAGAGACCGAAAAGGCCGTGGTTGAAGTCCCATCGACCGTCAGCGGCGTGGTGCGCGAGGTCAAAGTCAAAGAGGGCGAGAAAGTCAAAGTCGGGCAGGTGATCTTTACGCTGGAACGTGGCGCGATCACGCCGGCGGAGGCGCCCCGGAAGCACGAACCGGTGGAACACATTTCCGGGCAGCAGGCCGCTCGCCTTTCCTTTCAAATGGCCATGCAGGCCGAAGGCAAGACTGAAGAACAGGCGCTTCCTCCCGATCAGCCCTTTGCCCCGCCTCCCGCGTTTACCATGCCCGTGCAACTGGGCAAGGTCGCGGGCACTGAGTATCGCGATCCGGTTCCTGCCGCCCCGAGCGTACGCCGCCTGGCGCGGGAACTCGGCGTGGACATTCACAACGTTCAAGGCAGCGGACCGGGTGGCCGCATCAGCGACGACGACGTCAAGCTGCACGCCAAGAACATGTTGGCCGCCGCTGCCGCCGCCGCGCAGGCTCCGGCTATTGGCTTCGTCGAGCCCGAACTTCCCGATTTCTCCAAGTGGGGCAAGATCGAGCGCGTTTCCATGCGCGGAGTGCGGCGCAAGACCGCTGAGCATCTTCGGCAGGCCTGGAACACGATCCCGCACGTCACCCAGCAGGACCGCGCCGACATCACCGAACTGGAGCAGCTACGCGCCAAGTTTGCCCCGCGCGCGGAAGAAGCCGGCGGCAAGATGACGGTTACGGCCATCGCACTCAAAGTGTGCGCCTCGGCCCTGAAGGTCTTTCCCCAGTTCAACGCCTCGATTGACATGGGGAAGGAAGAAATCGTCTACAAGCAGTACATCAACATCGGCGTGGCGGTGGACACCGACCGCGGCCTCCTGGTGCCGGTCATCCGCGACGTGGACAAGAAGAACATCGTCGAACTGGCGGCCGAGATGACACAGCTCTCCAAGAAAGCGCGCGACCGCAAGCTGACTCCCGAAGAGATGGGCGGCGGCACCTTTACGATTACAAACCTGGGAGGGATCGGCGGCACCGGATTTTCGCCCATCGTGAATCATCCCGAAGTTGCCATCCTGGGCCTTTCGCGTTCGCGGATGGAACCGGAGTGGGTCAACCACAAATTCGAGCCGCGCTTGATTCTGCCGCTCTCGCTCTCGTACGATCACCGGTTGATCGATGGCGCCGACGCCGCGCGTTTTCTGCGCTGGATTGCGGAAGCCTTCGAGCAGCCGTTCCTGCTGTCGGTTCAGGGATAATGGATTTTCACCGCCGAGACGCGGAGATCGCCGAGAAGTGCATGTTCTTATTTTGGGATGGGGGATACGTCAGATGATTCCACCGGCGGCCTGAGTGGTATCAACACCCGGCCATCCGGGAATTCGACGAGCAGCGAAGCGGAAAGAGAGGCGTAGGCGTTATGACCCTTTTCATCCTCCTAATCGAACTCGCAAAGCTTCTTGTAGCCCTTGGCGCACTTGTCGGCGGATTTTTTTTGGCTAAGACGCTAAGAAATTCAAAGTAGTCCACTACCGCTTGATCTTAACTTTTGCATTTTTTTGTTGTAGTTCTTCTCTGCATCCTCTGCGTCTCGGCGGTGAAAGGTTTTACGAATTTTGAGGATAGACAACGAAATGGCGAACCCTTCGAATCTCCGCGTTGCCGTAATCGGCGGCGGACCGGGCGGATATGCCGCCGCGTTCCTCGCCGCCGACCTGGGCATGAAAGTCACCATCATCGATCCGGAAGTCAACCCCGGGGGCGTGTGCCTTTATCGCGGCTGCATTCCTTCCAAGGCCCTGCTGCATGTGGCCAAGCTGATCGAAGAGGCGGAGCAGGCGAAGAACTGGGGAGTCGAGTTTGCCGCGCCCAAAGTTGACCTGAACAAACTGCGCGGATGGAAAGAGAGCGTGGTCAAGCGCCTCACCGGCGGCCTGGGACAGCTCGCCAAACAGCGCTCCGTGCAGTTCGTGCAGGGCAGAGCCGCGTTCGTGAACTCGACGACGTTGAAGGTAACGAAGACTGCCGCCGGCGGCGAAGAAAACCTGACCTTCGACCGCATCATCATCGCGACCGGATCCCGACCGTCGGTTATCTCCAGTCTCAAGCTCGACAGTCCTCGCATGATGGATTCCAGCAGCGCGCTTGATCTCCCGGACATTCCAAAAACTCTTCTCGTAATCGGCGGCGGCTATATCGGACTGGAACTCGGCTCCGTGTACGCCACGCTGGGAACCAAAGTGACCTGCGTGGAAATGTTGCCCGGCTTGCTGCCTGGCGCCGACCGCGACCTGGTGCTGCCCCTCCACAAGCGACTGGAGAAGCTCTTTTCTTCGATTCTCTTGAACACTACTGTGAAGTCGCCTAAGGAAGAGAAAAACGGAATTCGCGTCACCCTCGACGGTCCGGACGTCAAAGAAAAAGAGCAGGTGTTCGACCGCGTGCTGATGTCGGTTGGACGCAGTCCGAACTCGGGAATCGCCGGCCTCGACAAAACGAAAGTCAAGGTGAACTCGAAGGGCTTCATCGAAATCAACGCTCAGCGGCAGACCGCCGATCCCTCGATCTACGCCATCGGCGACGTTGCCGGAGAGCCGATGTTGGCTCACAAAGCCATGCATGAAGGCCGCACCGCGGTCGAAGCCATCGCCGGGCACAAAGTTGCGTTCGAGCCGAACGCCATTCCGGCGGTGGTGTTCACTGATCCTGAAATCGCATGGGCCGGCCTCACCGAAACCCAAGCTAAAGAGCAGGGACGGGCCATCAGCGTGGCCAAGTTCCCCTGGGCCGCTTCCGGTCGCGCCATTACTCTCGATCGCTCCGAAGGCCTCACCAAGCTGCTCATCGATCCCAAGACAGAACGCGTGCTGGGCGTCGGCATCGTGGGACCGGGCGCGGGCGAACTGATCGCGGAAGGCGTGCTGGCCATAGAAATGTGCGCGCTGGCGGCCGATCTCGGCATGACCATTCATCCCCACCCCACGCTGTCGGAAACAATGATGGAGTCGGCGGAAGTGTTCTACGGACAGGCCACTGACATCTATCGTCCGAAGAAATGATGATCGGGGAAAACCCTTCCCCGATTTTGCGCCCGCGGATAAGTCCGCCTTCCGCGGCTCCATCGTCTATCCGCAGCCGGAATCGGCGGCAGGAAAGGGCCCCCGATGACGTGGGACGCGGTCTGTCCTTGTTCCCAACCCTCCCCGTACGAAAACGAGAGGTAAGAGGTACTTCGCTTACCTGCGTAACTTGCGGCTGCGGGGCGCGGTTCCTAGCATTAAGAGCTATGCCCCATGCCCTGCTCTTGTCGCCGGATGACCAGGCGGTTAGCGCCATTACTGGCGTGCTCGAGGAAATGTCGGTGACCTATGAGCGGCCTCTGGACGGGCCGTCTGCCGCCCAGAAACTCAATTCCCAGAGTTTCGACCTGGTGTTGGTGGATTGCGAAAATCTGCCAGCCGCCAAGCTGATCTTTGATGTCTGCCGGCGCTCCCAAACCGGGACCAACCCGGTTCCCATCGCCATTGTGGACGGCCGGGCAGGGCTGCCGACCGCATTTCGCCTGGGCGCAGAACTGATTCTTACGAAGCCGGTTGCCAAAGACCAGGCCAGGACCACCATCCGCACCGCGGTGAGCCGCGTGCGGAAAGACGAACCTGCGCGGACGATCCACCCCTTTGAGGACACTCCGGCAGAAACAGCGCAACCCGCAATTCCTGAGAAACACGCACAAGCTGCAGCAGCCGCCATTTCATCGCTCCCGAGAAGCGCGGAGAACGCTCCCCCGGTCGCACTGGCTGAGCCGATGGTGGTCAGGATGAGCTCCGCCGCCGAAGAGATCGCGCCCGCGCCAGCCGCGCGCAAGCCCCAACCCGCCTTTTTCAACGAAATGTCCCCGCCTCCGAGCATTTCGGAGCCATCCAAGTCCGCGCCACCTCTGAAAGCTACGCCTGTAAAGGCCTCTGACGATCCTGTGCTTGCTGACCTGGAGTCTGATTTGCCGACCCTGGTCTTTACTTCTTACGCCCAGCCCAAGAAGAAGGGGCGCGGGCCGCTGGTGCCGTTGCTGCTCCTCGTGTTGGCCGGCGGTGGTTTCTACGCTGCCTGGATGTATCAGCCCGGATTTCGCGAGATGGCCCAACCCCAGATTGATCGACTGCTGGATGCGGTCGGAACGCCACGCGCGCATCAAAATGCTGCCTCACCTAGGCGAGCTTCGACGCCGATACCGGTGACAGCTCCCGCGCCGCAGCCTGCGGCCACAACTGCGTCGCCGGCTTTCGGCGCGGCGGCCAATCCGGCAGCGGCAAGCACGCCGAGTCCAACCCCAGCGTCAGCGGGTTCAACTGCTCCGGCTCTACCGGCAGTGACCGCAACGCCGGCGCCCGCGGAATCCAAGAAAAGCGTCGTGGCTGCTCTTTCATCCGGCACCGAATTACCGGGCGAGAACACCGCCGTGATTCTTTCTTCTCAAGGCGCAGAGAAACGCCTCATTCGGCACCTGTCACCTCTCTATCCGGCGGAAGCCCGCAAGGAGCGAATCGAGGGGACGGTCGTCCTGAAAGCGGTGGTGAGCGAAGGCGGGAAAGTCGAAGGAGTACGGCTGGTGGAAGGGAACCCAACCCTGGCCGCAGCGGCCATCAGCGCGGTGAAGCAATGGCACTACCGCCCGTACGTTCGGGACGGCAAGGCCCGGCCTTTCCAAACCATCGTGCTGGTGGATTTTCAACGGCGCTGAGAATCGCCGCCCGTCCCACAGCCAGGAAGCCGCCAGCTTCCATTACCCACGTAACTTGCTGGTACTCATGAGTGTACCTAGGATTTCTGATTATGGGTTACCAGGCATTACTGTTCTGTCTCGACGAGAAACTGGCGCGGGTCGTCACGCAGGTTTTCAGCGAACTCGACTTCAAAGTTGAGCCGGTCAACGAACCCTTCGCTGCCGTCAAGAAATTGATGGCGCAGCGTTACGACGCCATCGTCGTGGACTGCGAGAACGAGCCGAACGCTACTCTGCTGTTCAAGAGCGCCCGGAATTCCAGCTCCAATCAGAGTTCGCTGGCGCTCGCGCTGGTCGAGGGACAGTCCGGCGTCGCGAGGGCCTACCGTATCGGGGCAAATCTGGTACTCACCAAGCCGATCAATGTCGAGCAGGCGAAGGGAACGCTGCGCGTGGCTCGCGGACTCTTGCGTAAGAACCTTGATGCTGCCAGTTCCAGTCCCGCCGCGTCGGCGAAGGTTGCACCCGCGCCCGCCGGCAGCCCGTTCAAAGCGGCGAACCAGAGCGTCGATGCCGTTCCCGCACGGAGCATCTACAACCCGCCTGAGTTTGAATCTGCGTTGCCGGCAATGGCTGCATCGGCGGAGGTTGAAGACGGTCCAATCGCTGCTCCGGTTCCGGAAGCAAGAACGAACGTTCTGGCCGAGGCCGACTCGTCCCCAAAGACTACGCTCCATGCTTCCATGTCGGAACCGGCGAAGCCCGTTGCCTCGCCCGTCGCTCCCGCACCGTTCAAGAGTCCAGTCTCCAGTCACGCGAGTGCGACCGGAGCCGCAGCTGCGCCAGCCCCCGCCAAGGAAACGCTTGTTCCAGCCGAGAAGAAGCCCGCGATCGCGCCGTCCGTGGAACACGCGGAAGTGAGTGTCCCGACTTTCGGGGCGGTCATCCCCGGCAGCAGCCCATCTTTCGCCGCTCTCGAGGCTGACGATTCGGGCAGTTCCGGAGGCAGCAGGAAAGTTCTGATTGCCGCCGCAGTGGTCCTGGTCGTAGCCGCACTGGCCTACTTCGGGTGGACCAAGCTGGGCAAAACAATCCCTGGTTCTCAGCGCATCAGCGCACCGGCCGTTTCCCCTGCACCCAGGAGCGTCACTCCAGTCGCTCCATCCGCGACCGCATCCGAGCCCGCAGGTTCGGCTGGTCAGGCGGTCGTGCTCCAGAACGCCAAACCGTCGGCTAGCATCAGCAGCTCGTCCGCGATTGTAATCGGCGCCGACACTGAGCCGGTGACGAAGAAAACCGGACCAGCTGCCATCGTGGTGAAATCGTACACAGCGGGGAAGAAGACTCAGGCGCGAGTTGAGGAACCCGCCCCTCAGGTTCCCAGCCCGCTCGCCGTCGCGTCTCCTAATGACAAGGACCTGAGTGGCCTCGTGTCTTCGGTACCGTCGGCCCTGCCCACGGCGGTTCTGGCCACTCTGAAGATTTCCCAGGGTGTCTCGCAGGGACTTCTGATCAAGCGCGTGCAGCCGCGGTATCCACAGACTGCACTGGCGATGCGCATTCAGGGTGCCGTGCAGATGGAAGCCACCATCAACAAAGAGGGCAACATTTCCAACCTGAAGGTGGTTAGCGGAGACGCCGTGCTGGCACGCGCAGCCGCCGAAGCAGTCCGGCAGTGGCGTTACAAGCCCTACTATTTGAATGGCGAACCGGTAGAAATTGAGACCCAGATTACTGTCAATTTCAGATTGCCTAACTAGTTGAGCTGCTCGTCCGCCGGCCGGCGGCGCGGACGGCCCGGGTGGGCGCTGATGCTGCGGAACTTGTGGTAGAGGCCGTGCAGATCCTCGCTGAGCAGGCGCACCACCTGCATGCAGAAATCACAGTGGTCCCGAAGGAATTCCACAAAACTCTCCCGCGGGATGAAAGCCACCGTCGTATGGTCTCTGGCTTCCGCAGTGACCCGGTACCGCTCACCGGACATGCTCTCGCTCAGGCCCAGGATCGTTCCGGGACCGGCAACCTCTAACAGTTGCAGGCGGCTCTGCGCAGTGGGCAGTAGAACACGAACCTGGCCCGACTCGACTACAAAGACCCCGCTTACCGCCGTGCCCTGCTGAAACAAGGTGGCGCCCTTGGGATAAATCCGGACCGACTTGATCCCATGGAGAGCTTCCCACAGATCGGGGCTTAACCTAACTGGTAACGGCTGTGACGACACACTGCTCACTCCCTCTGCCTAATCTAGACTGCTCCAGACTGAGTCGCCAAGCTGTGACTTGCATCACAAATCTGGGTGATAACTGTACAGGTGGGACCGAAAGGGTGTTCGATTTTCCTTCAGGAAGCGCGATAAGTGTATTCGTTCAGGCCGCTTGGCTGCTCCCGCCGCGAAGCAGGGGAAAGCGTTTGCGGAGCGCTGGCCGATGGAAAGATTTTTCTGACGCCAGTAGGCCCGCCGGGGAGGATGGTCCTACGCGGCTTCTTATTGCCGCTCCAGGGTTTCGTCGATCGCGACCTTGCCGCCCTTTTCTACGCCGACGACCTTGTGGATGGGCTTGAACCCGGTCAGCGTGATGTCCACCACGTAGTTCCCCGGCCCCAGCATGAACTCCGTGGGTGACAGCTTTTCGAGGAGCCGTCGATTGATGGCGATCTGGGCGCCTTTGGGCTGGGTACGAACGCTCATGGAACCCATGCCGGCTACACTGTCGCCACCGCCGCCGAAGATCTTCTTGAATTTTCCTACGCTCCGGATGTCATCGGCATTGCCGAGCGCGCGCAGCGCCGGCGCGAATTGAAAATTCTGTCCAGGACCGAGATCCGCGCTGCTGGTTTCATCGAGATATCCCTGCTTGCGAAGCAGCAGGATATGCGCACCTTTTTCCACTGCGAACTGGACAGGAGTCACCCGGCCCGTGCTCTTGCCGTCCAGAACAACTTCCGCTCCGGTCGGCGTGCTGCTCACCACCATCAGCGCATTGATCGGAGCGAGGTGCACAGCCAAGACCGCTCTGCTCCCGGAGGCGACGTCCACCGTGCGGGCTTCAGCGGAATAACCGGACTTGCTGACCGAGATCGTGTGCTGTCCCGGATTCAAGCCGCTCAAGCTGAATGGCGTGACCCAGGACGGATCGCCTCTGCCGTCGAGTTGAATCTGCGCGCCTTCCGGAGTGGAATCGATCTGCACCGACCCGGGAATCTTTGCCACTGGCACCGGAGCCGGGGCTTTCTTCCGGCCATTCGCGCCGCGCTTGTCGATCTGGCGTACCGTCACTTCGGGCTGCGCTTCGGCCACCTGTGAGGGCTCGGCTTGAGTCACCGGGGCTGGAGAAGCAGGCTGGCTGACAGCGGCCTTGGTCGGCCGCGGAGCAGCCGTAGAATCGTCGTCCTCCGAACGAACGTGGAAGAACATCGCAACCGCGACAATCAAGATAAGGCCGACCGCGACCAGGGTGGAGTAGATCATCAGCCGGGGCGGAACGGTCTTGATCTCCTTGATGGCCCTTTCCGCTACCTCCCGGAGCTGCACCTTCGGCTTGTCTTCCTTCCAGCGCAGCTGCGCCAGCGGAAACGGCTCGGACACTTCCGGAACCGGCAGCGGCGGAGGGGTTGGCGCAAAAACTGGCTCCTTCATCGGGGGCAATTCGTCCATGTCGGAGAAGCTCTTGCCCGCCGAGGTCGCCGGAGCTGGCGCGGACATCATCGGATCAAACGCCTTGGGCGAGTGCGTTTCAGTTTCCTGCTCCGCTGCCGCCGCCGACATGACCGGGCCGGGCGTAGCCGGGACAGCGGCCTGCGGCCGGGCAGCATCGTCAATCACTCGTGAGCCGGAATCAGAAGCGACGCCCGACCGCGATCCTGCCCCCATGCCTGCGGCCGCCGCGCGGCTTGCGCGGGCTTGGGTTGGCGCCGCGCGCGGCGCCGGTTGAGGTGGCGTCCAATCATCGGAAAGATCGGGCTCGGCTACTTTAGGAGCAGGCGAGACAAACTTGCTGGCCGCCGCTGCACGAGCGGCGGGGGGCACGGGCGCTTTGGCAGCCGGCTTCTTCGCATCGCTCCCGCCCGATTTCCTGCCGTTTTCCTTGCATTTCTCGAGGTCATCCAACAGTTCGCGCGCCGTCTGATAACGCTGCTCGGGATCCTTGGCGAGCGCTTTCATGATCAGCGCGCTGACGCCCGGCTGAATCTTGGAGTTCAACGACACCGGGCTGGGTGGCATCTCACTCGCGATCTGGGTTGCCAACCCCGTTGGGTCTTCGGCGTCAAACGCCTTGTGGTCGGTGACCATTTCGTAGAGCACCGCGCCCCATGTGAACAGATTCGAGCGCAGATCGATGGCATCGCCGCGCACCTGTTCGGGGGAAGCGTAGGGCAGCAAACGGCCCAGACCGTTTCCCGACTCCGCTCCGATCAGACTCATGTTGGAGATGCCGTAGCCGAGGATCTTGACCAGTCCGTCCCACTGCACCATGACTTTCGCGGGTTCCAGCGAGTAGTGCGCGACTCCCTTGGACGCGGCATAATCCAGGCCCGTGCAAACCTGGCGCGTAATATCGACCAGGTCCCAGATCGAGAACCCTTCCTTGCGCGACAGCATGGTCGCGATGCTGTTGCCTTGCACGTACTCCATCGCGGCGCAGAACTGGCCCTCGATTTCGCCCGCGCCGTAGAGCACGGCGATATTCTGGGTCGCCAGCTCGCGCGTACTCTCGCCTTCGGCAATCAACGTATCCACGAAGGCAGACGCGCGCTCGCCGAGCGGCTCCAGACTCTGCGTCTTCAGCGCGACGGTCTGGTTGGTTTCCGTGTCCGTGGCCTTATAGATCAAGGCACTGTCGGATTTGGAAAGCTCGCTCTGGATTTCGAACCGGCCAAACATCATCGCCATTGCAGTCGCCTCGCGGTGACAGCCGCACTACACTTATGAAATGGATTTGGCCAAGACCGGGGGAGAGACACAACTAGGATAACGCGGTGAACTCTGCGGCCAGAGTTACGAAAGTACTTGAAATCCGGATGCTCAGGAAGCCACGGACTCCCCTGCATCCGAGCGCAGCCACTCTTCAACCAGACGCCGCACTTTGGCGCCTTCCGGCCTCCTGCGGACGGCATCGAGAACCGTCAGATGGACCGTGTTGCGGGAGCCCCGGAAGCACACCCAGTACGGCACGCAAATTTCGCCGGGAAGCGGAATCGCCTCGATCTTCAGGTCCCGGAGACGAAAGAAACCGCGAGTGAAGATCAGGCGGCGGACCTTGGCGATCAGCCGCTCTTCGGCCTGGGATGCATCCAGGCCGGCAGGGAGAACATTGCGTGTCTCGAGCGTGAGCAACTCATCGTCGGCGGTAAGCGCAGGAAGCTGATAGAGGTCGAGCACGCCGCGCACCGCGTCCAAAGCAAAAATTTGGCTCTCCTCCCGCCCCCCACTGAAAATTTTCACCTGAAAGAGACGATAGGGTATGTAAAGCTCCGCCACCGACCGCACGCTCCCCCGCAGGAGATCCCCCGCCCGGTTCACGGCGCCTTCGGTGAAATGCCGGATCGCCTGCTCGCGGGTCACGTTCGGCTTCAAGCTGCGAATACGGGTCATGGGCGGATTTTCGTGCCGCTTGTCCGGGGTCAGCGGTCGCGGCAGAACTGTGATCTTGTCGGAAAGTAAGGACAAAGTCCAGTTGTCCCCGCTCCGACTGCTGATTCATCCTCAACATCTGGGTTCTTGAGGTTATCCCCTTCAGGATCTCGTCTTCGCCGCTTCTTCTACATACTTCTGGTGGAAGTACACGGAACTGGACGGCACCGGTGCTGTGGAGATTCTTAAGCAGCTGAACGAGGGTTTCAAGAAGACGATCGTGATGGTCACTCACGACCCGCACGCGGCCCAGTACGCACACGTTACCCGGCACCTGGAAAAGGGTAAGCTTCTGCCGGTCTAGCCTCGCGCCGGGACAATGAAGATCAGGCCGTCACATGGGACGGTAAAGCATCCGTTGACGGATCGCTTTCGCTGACCCATTCCCACACGCGGCGTCCGCGGTCGTTGGTCAGGCTGCGCGCCTCTCCGTAGTCCACTAAACGATTCAGCACGGTTGTGACCGAAGCCATCGGATCCTTGTGACGCAGCAGAATGTCGCCCGCCCGCCGTTGCAGTTCCTGACAAACCTCGCGGGCTCCGAGCGGACCCCGCGCCTCCATCAGGACAATCCGGCAGGCCTTCGTGAAGCCCGGCTGCCTGCCATTGGGTTTGCGGTCGATTAATTCCAGAAGGTCTTCGCCCAGCACCTCGTCGCCGAACAGATTGGCCAGTCCGGCAATCGTCTGTTTTACCGTGCCAATGCGCTTCATGATGTCGGCGCGCTGGCGCATCAGCTGACGAAGTTCATCGTGCGCCGCCCTTACCACCTGCTGCACCGGAACACCGCTTGCGCGGGGATCCATTTCACCGGCGCCATCCCGGTCTTGCTTCGCCACATCCATAACTGCCTCCGAGCCCGGAACCTGCCCTCCAACTCCACGACGCAGGGTTCTGCCTAGGTCTTTAAGTACGGCAGAGGATTCGCGAAAGTTCCCGGATAGGGAACTCCCCCAGAAAGCGGGGAATCCTTTGCACAATTGGACTCACGGACAGGGAAAACGTCACCAGGAAGCCGTGGGTGCTGACGCCACAATGCAAGAACGCGGTCAAGGAGGCCCGCGCTCCACATAACGGGATGCTTTCTACTGTTTGCTGAAGGATTTGGCCTACGACCGCCTTCTTGGCCGCTGGCTTCAGTGCCTGATCCGGCAGGATTTGTTTCACTCTCCTCGCGCTAGCCCATCACCGTGGTGTGCTCGGGCCGGATCTTGTAGAGCACGCGCACCTCGCCCGGCTGAGAGTGGGGATACTTGTCCACTCCCATATACTTCTTCGCCAGTTTGTCGATGTGCTGCGCGGCATCCTGCTCGGTGATCTCGACCACCGTGCCGCGAATTTCCAGATAACGGTAGGGATTGTCGGGATCGACGATCGCTAACGCGACCCGCGGATCGCGCCGCACGTTGCGGTCTTTTTGCCGTCCCTTGGCAGAGTTGAAGATGACGTGCTCGCCGTCGAAGTCGCACCACACCGGTGTGACCTGCGGTCGTCCGTCGGGCATGATGGTCCCTAAACTGGCAAAGGCTTTCTTCTGGAAAAGGTCCCGGTACTTCTCGGGAATAACGTTCGACATCGCTGACTCCTTCCTGAAATGTCCGTTTGAGAGCCGGAAGGATTATAGATGCGAAGAGCATGCGCGCGGCAGCAAGCGATTTTTCTTCGCGACCTTCGCGATCCCTTAGCGACCTTTGCGGTAAAAGTTTTCTTGGACGCAAACTAAGTCCGGAACGCAGCGCGGTTTGGGCTTCCAACCCTCCACCAGCTACAATATTGAACTTCACCGATGCATCGTGGGATCGGAAGGCTCGCCCCGTCGCGGCGTAGTCGAATCTCCATCGCCAAGCTGTCTATATCGGAGTGTCGGCATTCATGAAAGCAGCATCCAGATCCGTGCGGCGATTCCCTCTGGCAATCGGCCTCTGGTTCGCGCTACTCCTCCTGCTCGCGAGCATCCTCTCGGCCCAGCAGCAGTCTCCGAAGTCTCCGCCCACCGTCGTCTTCATGACGGATTTCGGCGTGGTGGACGACTCCGTCGCTCTCTGCAAAGGGGTCATGTATGGGATTACGCCGAACCTGCGCATCGTTGATCTCACCCACCAGGTCACTCCCTTTTCCATCCAGGACGGCGCCCGGTTCCTGTTCGGCGCTACGCCTTACTTTCCTGCGGGAACCGTATTCGTGGTGGTGATTGATCCGGGCGTGGGCAGTTCCCGCAAGCCGGCAGTAGTCAAGTCGAAGCGCGGCCAGTTTTTCGTTTTGCCTGACAACGGCCTGATGACAATGGTCGAGGGTCGCGACGGCATCGAGGGCATTCGCGAAATTGCCAATCAGGACTGGATGATCGGGGCCAGGATTTCTTCTACTTTTCACGGCCGCGATATCTTTTCTCCGGTGGGTGCGCGCGTGGCGCGCGGCGACGACTGGACTCAAGTCGGCCCGGAGCTCAAATCTTTGGTTCGACTGGACCTCCAGCCCGCACGACTCGACGACAAGGGTTTGACCGGCGCAGTGACCGCGCTTGACGGCCCATTCGGCAATCTGGTCACCAACATAGACGCCGAGGACTTTCTGAAACTCGGCTACCAGCGTGGCGAGAAGGTCAAAGTCAGAATCGCTGGCCGCGAGGTCGAGATGCCGTTTGTGAAAACATTCAGCGATGTACCACTCAAGCAACCGTTGCTGTTCATCGATTCGCGCGGACGGGTGAGCTTTGCCGTCAACCAGGCAAACTTCGCCGCCACCTACGGCGTAGAGCCGCCACAGCGGGTCTTCATCCCCCGCAAGGGGCACTAGGGTTGGAACGAGGAATCAAGTCATGAATAGGATCAGCAGAAATCACCGTCTCCTGGCAGTAATGATAGCCGTGTCGCTGCTCTTCGCAGTGGTCGCATCCGCGCAAAGTTTTCGCGGCTCCATCCGCGGCAAAGTGACAGACCCCAGCGGCAGCGTGATCGCCGGCGCCAAAGTTTCGGCCAAGAACACCGGCACGGGACTTGTCCGCGAAGCCACCACCGGCGGCGACGGCGGTTACGTGCTGGCCGAACTGCCGGCGGGGGTGTATACCGTCACCGCGCAAGCGGCAGGACTCTCTCCGGCCGCGATGAATGTGCAAGTCAACATCGGCCTCGACACCACTGCCGATTTCGATCTGACCAAAGTGGAGAAGAGGCAGGAGCAGCTCAACGTCACAGCGGAAGCGCCTTTGATAGAGACTGCTCGCGATGTCTTGGGAGAAGTCGTGGAGCGGAAGCTCGTCATCGAACTGCCTCTCAACGGCCGCGACTTCGGCAAGCTCGTTGCCCTCGTCCCGGGCGCGACGGTAGAACCGTCGGGCGTTGCCGGAACGCAGTTCGGCTTCGGACAATTCAATATCAACGGCAACCGCGATCGCTCGAACAACTACAGCCTCGACGGCACGGACAACAACGACCCCTACTTCAACAACTCCGCGCTGAACCAGGTGGGAATCACCGGCGCACCCGCCTCTCTTCTCCCCATCGACGCCATCCAGGAGTTCAACCTGCAATCGCATTTTGGCGCCGAGTACGGACGCAACAGCGGCTCGGTGGTCAACATCCTGACTCGCTCGGGCACGAACCAGTTGCATGGATCGGCCTTCGGCTTCTTCCGCAACTCAGCCCTTGACGCCCGCAATTTCTTCAACACCGAGAGCCGGAAGACCAGCTTCCAGAACAGCCAGTTCGGAGCCGCGTTCGGCGGTCCGATTGTCAAAGACAAGACTTTCTTTTTCGGAGCCTATGAAGGACAACGGGAGCGGGTGGGTTCGGATTTCCTCCTCCAGGTCCCCACCGTCGCCCAACGCGATGCGGCGCGCCAGATCGCCCTAAACTCCGAGTTGCTCGTGAATGGCATCAACCCAGCTTTGGAGACGCTTCTGGACTTCTTCCCTGTCAGTGACACGCCTCTGATCCCAGGGGTCGTGCGCGACAAGAACGACATGGACAGTCTGATTGTGAAACTCGATCACAATGTGACCGGTACGGAGCAGCTCACCGGACGCTACGCCTTTGCCCGCAGCGAACAAGTCTTTCCGCTGGGTTCGGCGGGCGGATTCGGCGACGGTTCCCGCTTGCCGGCGTTTGCCCAGACGTCACCGACGCGCGTTCAGGTCGTTTCCGTGAGTTTTCTCTCTACCCTGAGCAGCACGCGCATCAACGAAGTTCGCTTCGGCTACAGCCGCTATCGCACATCGTTCAGCTCTCTTGACATCAACAGCAAGTTCGACCCGTCCGCCATTGGTCTTGATTTCGGTACCGGCAAGCTCGGCATACCAGAGATTGACTTCTCTGTCCCCATCGAGAACTTGGGTGCGCAGGGGTTCTCGGTACCGCGTGGCCGAACCAGCCAGACTTACCAGATTCTCGATAACTACACGTGGGTACATGGTCATCACACCTTCAAGTTCGGTGGAGAATTCCGCCGCTCCGCGATCGAGAATTTTAACGACAACCTCGAACGCGGCATCATCAACTTCTTTCCCGTGGGACTTGATTCGGATCCCGTAGTTGATGCACTCGCGAACTTTTACCTGGGCGGCGCTCCGGATGACAATTTCTTTGTTCTCGCCCTCACCGGCGACACTCATCGCACCACCTACAACAACGGCTTCAGCTTCTTCGCGCAGGACGACTTCCGTGTCCGCCCGAATTTCACCCTGAACCTCGGCGTGCGCTGGGAATACTTCGGCCCGATCAGCGAGAAGAACAATCTGCTCTCGAACCTCGCGTCTGACGGCACGCTTGCACTGGTGGGCACCAACGGCCTGGACGGCGCGTACGACCGGGACCTCAACAATTTCGCGCCCCGGCTTGGCTTTGCCTGGAATGTGAAATCGCACACCGTCCTGCGCGGCGCATACGGTGTCTACTACGACTACATACCTCAGCATCTGATGCTCGCCAACTTTACGCCTTCGGCTGGTATCGCCACCAACCCAATTGGTCCCAAGCCTGTCACCGCTCTCAACTTCAACTCAGACCAGTTCAACGGCAACGCCACCGGCCCCATCTACACTCTGGCAAGCCCGCCTTACAACATCTTTGTGGTGCCTCGCAATTTCGCCACCCCCTACGTGCAGAACTGGAACCTGAACGTGCAGCACAGATTGAACCGAGCGGCAGCGATGGAACTCGGGTATGTGGGCAGCAAAGGGACGCGCCTGGTCCGGCTCTTCGACCAGAACCAGGATTTCCCGAATCCCAACTTTGGGAACATGCATACGCTGGCCACGATCTCGTCTTCTACCTACCACGCGATGCAAGCCATCTTCCGGATGAATGACTGGGCCGGCTTCTCCGGTTTCACCTCCTACACGTGGTCAAAGTCACTGGACGACGCCTCCGACGGAATTGATTTCACTTCCGGAGCAGCCTTCTCTCAAGATTCCACCAACCTCAGAGCGGAACACGGACCTTCGACGTTTGACACGCGCCACCGCTTCACCGCAGCCATCAACTATCGAGTCCCGACCTGGGGACCCAAGCGGCTGGGCGAGGGCTGGGCGCTCAACACAATCATCACCGCGCAAAGCGGACGCCCAATCCCGATCATCACTTCCGACGACACTTCGGGACGTTTCTACTTCAACCAGCGGCCCAATGTCGTGCCCGGGGTAAACCCGATCCTGTCCAACTGGAGCCCGGGCACCGGATACCTCAATACGGCTGCGTTTTCTCAGCCGGACTTCGGCACCTTCGGGAACCTGGGCCGCAACTCGATCTACGGCCCGAATTACTGGAACCTGGATTTCTCCGTCAGCAAGAACACGAAGATCACGGACCGCGTGGGTCTTCAGCTGCGCGCCGAGTTCTTCAACATTTTCAACCACCCGAACTTTGCGTTGCCAAATGGTTCGATCGTGTTTGGTACGGACGAGAACGACAACCCTCTGCCGAACGGCATCATCACCCAAACCCCCGACGTCGCCCAGGGCAACCCCGGTCTCGGCGGCGGCGGCCCACGCGTGATGCAGTTGGGATTGAAGCTGGTTTTCTAGGAACGCTGAGCAATTCGGCGTGTAGAGACGCGGCTTGCCGCGTCTCTTTTTGTGCTGGAGAAACTTAGCCCGCCTTCTTCAACTCCGCCGAGATTCTCGGCAGCACTGCCCGCAGCAGCCCGATGAATTGCCCCATCACGCGCCGCCCGGTTTCGAGCACTTCTTCATGCGCCAGCGGTTGGTCCAGAATCCCCGCCGCCATGTTGGTCACGCAGGAGATTGCCAGCACGCTCATCCCCATGTGCCGCGCGGCGATCGCCTCCGGCACCGTGGACATGCCCACCAGATCAGCGCCGATGGTTCGCAGGTAGCGAATCTCCGCCGGAGTCTCGTAGCTCGGCCCGAGCAACGCCACGTACACTCCTTCACGCGGCGGAATCGAAAGCTTCTTCGCCTCTTCCAGCGCGATCTCGCGATAGCGTTTCGCGTACGTGTAGCTCATGTCGGGAAACCGTGGGCCCAAACGGTCGTCGTTGTGGCCCACGAGAGGATTCTGCCCCTGCAAGTTGATGTGATCGCGCATGATGACCAGCGCACCCTGTCCATATTCGAGATTGATTCCGCCGGCAGCGTTTGTGAGGATCACCGCGCGAACACCCATCCGCCCGAGCACGCGCACGGGAAAGGCGACTTCGCTCGCGGAGTACCCTTCATACAGATGGACACGCCCCTGCATCACCGCTACAAGAACGCCTCCCGCTTTGCCGATGACAAGCTGTCCGGCATGGCCGATCGCCGTCGAATGCGGAAATGTCGGGATTTGCGCGTAGGGGATTCGG